>ENA-UEPJ01000139-UEPJ01000139.1-human-gut-metagenome-genome-assembly--contig:-NODE-139-length-95045-cov-8.040203_pt1 | contig 95045 bp, 67 predicted proteins | sample MGYA00242890_ERZ507896 | MGnify/ENA primary metagenome ERZ507896 (study PRJEB26167, sample SAMN06115508) | human gut metagenome | host: Homo sapiens | place: China:Qinghai | collected 2015-08-20...
GAAACCCTTCTGAAGAAGGGTTTCCTCCCTCCTCCCCCGGACCCCCACCTCCCACCTTCCCAAGACTTTCGACTGGTGGGGAGGCTGCGCGAAGGAAGTCCGTTCCGATGTAAAGTGGAAAAAGACCTTCCTTTGCGCCACCGAGAATACCCCCCATCCTTCACTATCCCTCCAAGCGTTTTCTTCGGCGGCAAGCCGCTGGGTCAAGGGGCGGCTCGCGCCTTGCGGAGTGTAGAGGCAGCGCCTCTGCCGGGGTTCCCAGGGGCGGAGCCCCTGGGCCTGCCCCCGCCGCGCGGGACAGGCGGCTGCATCGGTTCGCATTTATTGAGTGGTTCATTTTTACACCATCTTGCCATCAACGCGCGGGTTGCGTTATTGTTTTCACAAATATCGGCAGCCCTGCTACAAGGACGCCAACATGACCACTTCCCTGCGAAAAGGCTGCATCGGCCTTGCCATCCTTCTGGGATATTTTCTGCTGGTTTCCCTTCCATGCCCCGACGGGCTGTCACCCAACGGCAAGCGGGCCATCGCCATGATGTTCGCCGCCGTACTGATATGGGTATTCGAGATACTGCCCGTCGCCGTCGCCTCCGTGCTGTTCGCCGTACTGCCCGCCGTGGCGGGCATCCTGCCTCTGCCCAAGATGATGCAACTGTTCGCCACGCCGACGATCTTCTTCGTGTTCGCCATGTTCTGCATCGCCATCGCCTTCCAGAACTCCGGCCTGAGCCGCCGCATCGTCCTGTGGACGAGCCTGCGATCCAAGGGTTCCCCGGTGCGCCTCCTGCTGCTCCTGATGATGGTCTGCGCGCTGCTCTCCACCATCCTCGCGGACATACCCGTCGTCGCCATGATGCTACCCGTGGCTGTCCTGCTGCTCGAAAAAAACGGCTGTGTGAAGGGAACCAGCAATTTCGGCAAGGCGGTTATGCTCGGGCTGAGCATCGCCTGCCTCATCGGCGGCGTCGGCACCCCGGCGGGAAGCGCCATGAACATGCTGACCATAAGCCTCCTCCAGAGCACCGCCGACGTACACATCGGGTTCTTCGAGTGGACGGCTATCGGGATGCCCATGGTCCTCGTGCTCACGCCGCTGGCGTGGTGGCTCGTCATCCGGGCCTTCCCCCCGGAAATCGGGCGACTCGCGGGCATGGATCTCGTCGAGCGGGAATACGCCGGACTCGGCGGGCTTGGGCGGAGGGAAAGCGTGTTCATCGCCGTGCTGGCCGTGAACTTCATCCTCTGGAGCACGGAAAAGCTGCACGGCATCCCGCTGCCCGTGGCGGCGGTCATCGGCTGCGCGATCTTCTCGCTCCCGACCGTCGAACTGCTCACATGGGAACAGGACAAGGGCCGGATCGGATGGGACAGCCTCATGCTGATCGGCGCGTCCAACGCCCTCGGCATGGCTATCTGGGAAACGGGCGGCGCGGCGTGGATCGCCCATGCCTGTCTCGGCGGCGTCGCAGGTATGCCGCTTGCAGGTGTTATAGCGGTGATTTCCCTGTTTACCGTGGTTATCCACCTGCTCATCCCGGTGAACACCGCCATCGTCGCCGTACTCCTCCCCGCGCTGGCGGCCCTTGCCGGGACCATGGGCGTCAACCCCGCCGTCCTTGCCATACCGATGGGCTTCAGCGTGTCGGCGGCATTCCTGCTGCCGCTTGATGCGGTCCCGCTGGTGACCTACCCCGCCGGATATTACAGGATGTTCGACATGTTCAAGCCCGGGTGCCTCATTTCCGTGGTCTGGGTCGTGGTCATGACCCTCGTCATGTTCGCTATCGCCGTACCGCTTGGGCTGCTGTAGAGGAGAAAAGCTGAGGGGGCTCATCGTCCCCTCAGACTCCCCCGGCAGGGGAATGATTCCCCTTGCACCCCCGGACGGAGGGAGCGGGTCGTGCGGGGAGTCCCTTCGGATTGAAGGCAAAAGAAGGGAGCACCAGCAAGTTACGCAAACGTGGCCTTATTCCGGGGAAAACTGAGCGGAATCCCACTTAGAGCATTTCCATTTTGCGAGTGCCATATTCCAAAAGATAACAATGAACACAAAAGCCTTTGGAAAGGGCGAGGCAGGCGCGAACTACGCCGGCAGTTGGAGAGGAGAGCGTTGCTGAAAAAACTCCTCCTTCCCAGCTGCCTCTATATCCTTCCAGAAACTCATCTGCCCTCACGTCGGCCCGACGGCCTGACGATGCCCATTTTCTTCATCTTCTTGCGCAACGTATCCGGATGCACCCCGAGTAGTTCACCCGCGCCTCCCGGGCCGTGGATCTTCCCGCCTGTACGGTCTAGGGCGGCCTCGATATGTTCGCGTACCACGTCATCCAGTGAACGAAGCGCTGCTTCGCTCCGAAATTCCGGAAAGCCTGATGCCGCCCCCACAGACGCCGCTCCCGTCTTCTCGGATAGGCGCGCCTCACCACGTCCGGCGGCGTTGTCCGGCCTGTGCTCCCGGACCGAGCGAGACGGAACGGGCCCCCCCGCTTCCGGCAGCATCCCCTTTTCCATCCACTCCGCAAAACAGCGCCGCACCAGTTCCCGCACCCGCCCCTCAAGCGCCTCGCCATGCTCCGGTGCGGAACGTCCGGGAACGGCACGTTCCAGAACGGGCTGGAGATAGCGATCGAGCTTGAGCTTGCTGTTGTAATCCAGAATCACCGCCCGCTCCACGAGGTTTTCCAGTTCCCGGACGTTGCCGGGCCAGTCATATTGGAGGAGCCGTTCCGCCGAGTCCGGTTCGATGCCGGAAATAGGGGGCAATCCCAAACGGCGCGTGGCCTTGTCGATAAAGTGCCGGGCCAGCGGGAGCAGATCCTGCAGCCGCTCACGCAGCGGGGGGACGGAAATGGTAAACACATTCAAGCGGTGATAGAGATCCTCGCGGAACGTGCCCTCGCGCAGCATCTTGTGCAGATCTCGGTTCGTTGCCGCTATGATCCGAACATCCACCGGAATGGAAGTCGTGCTGCCCACACGCTCGACCACATGGTTCTGAAGGGTCCGCAGGAGCCGCACCTGCGCCTGAAGCGAAAGCTCCCCGAGTTCGTCAAGAAACAGCGTGCCGCCGTTGGCCAGCTCAAATTTGCCCCCCACAGCGCAATGCGCCCCGGTGAAGGCCCCTTTCTCGTGCCCGAACAACGTGCTGTCCATGAGCGTCTCAGGGATGGCCCCGCAATTGACCTTGATGAAGGGCTTGCCCACGCGCTGCGATCTGGCTTGGATCGCGTTGGCGACAAGCTCCTTGCCCGTGCCGGTTTCCCCGAGGATCAGCACCGGCGCATCGGTCCCCGACAGCTTGCGCACCGTTTCCATGACGTTCCTGAGCCCGCCCGAAGTGCCTATGAGCTCGGCGGGCGCGTCGTCCTCATGCGGCGACTGGGAGGGCGTATCGTAGCCGTGCGCGGAGAAGAACCGCTGCACCTCCTCCTCACGGAGCACCTTGACCAGCGCGAAGCTCAAGGGAATCGCCAGCAGGCCCAGCCTCCGCTCATGCTCCTCCGTGAAACACCCCACCTCCGTCCCAATGAGCCGCAACAGCCCGAGCGGCGCACCCGCCCCCTTGAGGCAACAAACCAGATGCGCTCTCGGCCTGTTTTCGATGAACTCCCGCAAGTCGTTGTTCACGCTCTCGGCGGTCCGGACTTCCTGGCTGTTGGGGATGGCATTGACGCCCCCGGTCAGCGAAAAGGCCCTAAGAAACATGGTCTGCTCGCGGGAAAACGGAATGAACCGCCCGAGGAAGTGGATGCCGCCGTCGTGGATGAAATGGAGTTCCAGTAGGGACTGCGAGGAAGGCAGAAAATGGTGCATGACCATCCCTTCCAGCGGGAACGTCTCTTTCAGGAGCTTGTAGAACGCGATGAGCGATTCCCTGACGTCCGGCATGGCCAGAATCCGTGTGGATTTGTGAAAAAAAACACCATCCTGATACGCATCCGGCATATAATCCTCCCTATCGGCCTATAGTCCGATTTCTGCGCCGGATTATAGGCTTATTTTCCGCATATTGTCACATCCCAAAAGTCTTTTCTTGTAATCACCAAAAATAAAACAGTTTTTATACATGGCACGGAACTTGTTATATCAAATACAAAAAGAAACACATGTGTCTCTCAATGGCCCAGTAACGCGTCATCAGGCTTCCGTTGCTCTTCCGTATGGATGTGCCTTCGTATCGCACTGTCCATAGTATGAAACGGAACGGATATATTAAAAAATACATATATGCATATCTGTATTCGTTCTCCACTTGCATGAACGGAATAGCGATATGCTGGAAACAGGAAGCCTTTTGCTGCTATCCTGTATCGCCTCTCCCCAAAGCCTTTACCAATCCGTATCTCCATGCCCGCATCGGTTCATGGAGAAGAGGGATGTTGCGCCATCCGGCATCGTAAGGACCTTCTGCAACAAGAAGCCCTCACGCCGGACGCGGGTCCGGCGCGCCGCAATGCCGCATGGATTCCGGGGAAACCGTTTCCCACGGAATGACGTCTTTGAAACGGCACCGTTTCAAGGAAATTCCGCTCCAGGGAGGATACAATGACTCATATGCTCAGTCTGCTCCCCAAGTCGCGTTTCGAGGAAAGCGGCGTGGAGATTCCCGGCGGACTTGCTTTTCTTGCCGACTACAGGCCAGACGCCATCGCGGAGGCCTCTGCGGGCATTGAAGGCCTCTTCATGCCGCCTTCGCACCCCCGCCTCGACGCCGATCTGCTGGCCCGGCTCGGCTCCGTGCGCATCATCCAGACGGCAGGGGCCGGATTCGACAGCGTGGACCACGCGGCGGCGGCGAAGCTCGGCCTCATCGTGTGCAACTCACCGGCACAAAACGCGATCACCGTGGCAGAGCACGTCATCGGGGCGGTGATCTGCCTCCAGCGCGAGCTGGCCTACGCGGACGAGACCATCAAGTCCGGCGCCTATGCGCAGGCACGGGAACGCATCCTCGGCCGGGGCGCCTGCGAACTGTTCGGCGCCACCGTGGGCATCGTCGGGCTCGGCGGCATCGGCCGGGCGCTGGCCCCCCGCCTTGCGGCCTTCGGGGCAACGGTCGTGGCCTCCGACGTCTTCTGGCCCGAGGATTTCGCGCAGGAGCACGGCATCCGGCGCGTCAATCTCGACGAACTGTTCGCCGTCAGCGACATCGTCACCCTGCACTGCCCGCTCATGGACGCCACGCGCGGCCTTGTGGACGCGGCGCGGCTCGCTTCCATGAAGCCCGGCGCGATCCTCGTCAACGCGGCGCGCGGCGGCATTGTGGACGAAACGGCCCTTGCCGCCGCCCTCGAACGCGGCGTCATCCGAGGCGCGGCCATCGATAACTTTGAAAGTGAAATCCCTTCGCCCGGCAATCCCCTGCTCCGGCTTTCTCCGGAAGCGCGCCGCCGGGTGCTGTTCTCTCCCCACCTCGCGGGCGTCACCCGCGCGGCGTTCGCACGCCTGATCCGTCAGGCCATCGGCAATCTGGAAAACAGCCTCCGGGGACTTCCCCCGCAGTTCTCCGTCAATGGGCTCTCGTCCATTCGCCCATCCGCATGAGGAAAGCCGGCATGAACGACAAGAAGACCGTAAGCTTCGGTATGGCTCTGGCGATTATCTTCCTTCCCATTCTGGTCATCCTTCTCGGCGGGCTCGTCCTGCGCGTGGGGTTCCTCGTGCCGCTGATGCTCGCCACCATCACGGCCTCGCTCCTCAGCATCATGGCGGGGTTCACCTGGAAAGAGGTTGAAGCCTGTATCGTCAACGGCGTGCACCGCATCATCATCGTCACCTGTATCCTCTTCCTCGTGGGCACGCTCATCGGGGTCTGGATTCAGGCCGGTGTCATCCCCCTGTTCCTCTACTGGGGCCTGAAGCTCCTCTCGCCCTCCATGTTCCTCGTCAGCACGGTGCTCATCTGCGCGGTCTTCTCGCTCATGACCGGCACCTCCTTCGGGACCATCGGCACGGCGGGCCTGGCCCTGCTCGGCGTGGGCGAGGCCCTCGGCTTCCCCACCGGGCTCACCGCCGGGGCCATCGTGTCCGGCGCGTACTTCGGCGACAAGATGTCCCCGGTTTCCGACACCACCAACCTCGCCTCGGGCATCACCGGGACCAACATTTTCTCGCACATCGGCTCCATGCTCTACACCACCGTGCCCGCCACCCTCGTGGCCCTCGGCCTCTACTGGTACCTCGGGCTCAACTACAGCGGCGGGGCCATGCCCGACCTGACCCCGATCACCGACGCCCTCTCAGCCAACTTCAACCGCTCGTTCCTCCTCGCCCTGCCGCCCATCGTGCTGGTGGCCCTCGCCATCCGGGGCATCCCGCCGCTGCCCACGCTCGTCATCGCCATCCTCGTCGGCGTGGTCTGCGCCTTCGTCATTCAGGACGGCATGACCGTAAAGGGCATGTTCAAGGCCGCCACCGACGGCTACGTTTCCCAGACCGGGCACCCGCTCGTGGACAAGATCCTCTCCCGAGGCGGCCTGACCAGCATGTCCTTCGTGGTCTTCCTGCTGCTCATCGCCATGACGCTCGGCGGCATCCTCGAAGGTACCGGAGCGCTCGGCGTGGTCGTGGACCGCATGACCCGCTCCGTGACCTCCCCCGGCGGGCTCATCCTCGCCACGCTGGTTTCCTGCTACCTCATGACCATCGGCACGGGCAACGGCATGCTCTCCATCATCGTCCCGGCCCGCGCCTTTGAAAAGAAGTTCCGCGACATGGGCATCCAGTCGCGGGTCCTCTCGCGGACGCTTGAAGACGCCGTCACCCTCGGCATCGCGCTGGTGCCGTACTCCATGGCCGCTTTCTTCATCGTCGGCGTCCTCAAGATCGACGCCATGCAGTACATCCCCTATGCCTTCGTCAACTGGATCGTCCCCATCTTCTCCCTCACCTACGGCTTCACCGGGTTCGCCATCTGGAAGATCAACAAGGATGCCGGCAACTCGCCCGCCGAATCCGAAGCCTAGCCGCCGGGGACTCCCTGCGGGAATGCGGCCTCCGCAGGGCCCCGGCTTCAACCACGCAACCCCATTCCGGGCATAAGCGGCCCCGGAGGAGCCTCCCCTGCGGAGCACGGCTCCCCCGGCAACGGGAAGCCGTTCCCTAAAAACGGCACGCCCCGCCGGGGCCGCCCGGAACAGCAAAGGAACCCTTATGGACACGCAAAGATTTTCACGCATCGCCAACAGCCTCAAGTCCGCTTCCATCAGCTCCGTCACCCAGACCGCGGACGCCCTGCGCCGTGAGGGAAAGGAAGTGCTCGTGTTCAGCATTGGCCGCCCGGACTTTGACACGCCCGAGCACATCAAGGCCGCCGCCAACGACGCGCTGGCCAAGGGATTCGTCCACTACACGCACAACCGGGGCATCCTGCCCATGCGCGAGGCCGTGGCCGCCTACCTCAAGCGCCAGAACGGGCTGGACTACGATCCCAAGACCGAAATCATGATCACCGCCGGGGCGCAGGAAGCCCTCATGCTCTGCACTCATGCCCTGCTCGATCCCGGCGACGAGGTGCTGGTGCCCTCGCCGGGCTTCCTCCTCTACTATTCGAGCATCCCCATGCTCCATGCCGTACCCGTGCCCTACGTGCTCAAGGAACCCGACTACGACTGGGACGGCGCGCCCGTCAGCGACCGGACCAAGCTCATGATCTTCAACAACCCCAACAACCCCACGGGCAAGGTCTTCTCCGCAGAAGAAATGCGCGACGCCGCCGACTTCGTGAAGAAGCACGATCTGCTCGCCATCAGCGACGAAGCCTATGACCGCCTTCTCTACGGCGACGCCAGGCACCGTTCGCTGGCCGCCGAGCCCGACATGCGCGAACGCACCCTCCTCGTCGGCTCGCTATCCAAAACCTATTCCATGACCGGCTGGCGGCTCGGCTACGTGGCTGGCGCGCCGGAACTCATCGAGCGCCTGGCCCGCCTCCAGCAGAACTACATGCTCAGCGTGACCTCCTTCGCCCAATACGGCGGGGCCGAAGCCCTCAACGGCCCGCAGGAATGCGTGGAAACCATGCGCAGAGCCTTTGAGGAACGCCGCAAGGTCCTCATCGAAGGGCTGACCGGCGCGCCGAACATCCGTTTCAACAACCCAGAAGGCGCGTTCTACCTGTTCATCGACCACCGCGACACAGGCCTCGACTCGGTGACGTTCTGCAAGCGCCTCCTTGAGGAGCAACTTGTGGCCTGCGTGCCCGGCGACGACTTCGGCCCGTCCGGCGAAGGCCATATCCGCATTTCCTACGCCACCAGCACGGAAAACTGCGCCGAGGGCGCGCGCCGTATCCGCGCCTTCCTGAACAACCTCTAGAAACAAGGAGCCATTGCGATGCAAACCCATCGTCATCAGGCGGACATATTGATCATCGGCGGCGGCGTGTGCGGCCTCAACGCGGCCCTCACCGCCCGGGAGCAGGGCCGATCCGTCATCGTCATGGACAAGGCCGTCATTGAGCGCAGCGGACACATCGCGGGCGGCATCGATCATTTCCTCGCCTACATGGACACCGGCGCGGAATGGGACACCCGCGAAGCCTACCTCGAATTCACCGGCAAAAGCGCCCGGGGCGTGACCAACATCGACGTCGTGGATTCCGTGTACTGTCAGGAACTCCCCCACGCGCTCAAGCGTTTCGAAGAAATCAACTGCACCCTCCGCCAGCCCGACGGCACCTATTACCGCACCAAGTCCTACGGGCAGCCCGGCCCGTGGTGGATCAACTTCAACGGCAAGAGGATGAAGCCTCTCCTCGCCAAGGCCGCCCGCAAGGCCGGGTGCGCCGTGCTCGACCGCGTGGTCACCGCCGATCTGCTCACCAACGGCGGTACCGTCTGCGGCGCGGCGGGCTTCGATATCCGCACGGGCGATTTCCATATCATCCGCGCCGGGGCGGTCATCATCTCCACGGGCGGCACCAACCGCCTCTACAGCAACCCTTCCGGCATGAGCTTCAACACATGGATGTGCCCCGCCGACACCGGCGACGGCGAAGCCATGAGCCTGCGCGCGGGCGCGGAACTCGCCAACATCGAATTCCTGCGCATGACCGTGGTGCCCCGCAGCTTCAACGCCGCCGGGCTCAACGCCCTCTCCGGCATGGGGGCCGTGCTCATCAACGCCAAGGGTGAAGCCTTCATGGACCGTTACCACCCCCTCGGCATGAAGGGCCCCCGCTACAAGATGGTGCAGGGCGTGCTCAACGAAATGCGCGAAGGCCGCGGCCCCGTGTACATGGACTGCCGGGGCATCGCTCCCGAAGCCCAGAAGCATCTCATCGCCACCCTTTCCTGCGACAAGGATTCGTTCAAGGACTACTTCGAACAGCTCGGCATCGACCTTACCACCACCCCTATGGAGGTGGACACCTCCGAAGGTATGCAGGGCGGGCCCAACGAAGTCTGCGGCAGCGGCGTCAAGATCAACAAGGACTGCGGCACCAACGTGCCCGGCCTCTACGCGGGCGGCAACGGCGCCGACCAGTGCCGCAGCCTGCACATGGCCGTCACCAGCGGCATCCATGCCGGACGCATGGCCGCGCACTACTGCGCCTCCCTCGCCTCCGCCCCCGAACCGGACGAAGCCCAGATCCAGCGTATCCACGAGCGCGTCTACGCGCCCCTCGATCCCGAACGCTCCATCGGCTGGAAGGAATTCGAAATGACCCTCCAGCGCATCCTCACCGAAGGCGCGGGCCCCTGCCGCACCGAAAAGAAGCTGCTCCGCGCCAAGGAAAAGCTCGAACAGGTGCAGGCCGCCAGCGGGCTCGTCGGCGCGAAGGATCTCCACGATCTCCTCAGGCTCCACGAAGTCCACAACCTGCTCACCATCGGACGCTGCACCGTGGACGCGGCCTTGTACCGGCAGGAAAGCCGGTTCGGGAACTGCCATTTCCGCGAGGACTTCCCTGAGCAGGACGACGAACGCTTCCTCGGACAGGTGGTCGTTTCCGCCGAATCCGACGGCAGGCTCAAGCTCGAACTCCGCCGTACCGACAACCCATATGCGTAACAACCAGCATATCTGAACAGACGGAATCGCTGAACGCCATCCCGCGCCGCGACCGGCGTTACGGTTTCGCACACTCCCCCGCAGCAAGCGGGAATGCCCCCATCGGGGCCAAACGCTCCGGCGACGGAGCCCTTTTCCGGAGGCCATCCATGCCCGCCATGATCGACACGAAGACCTGCACAGGCTGCGGAAGATGCGACCGCTCCTGCCCTCTGGACGTCATCTACTACAACAAGGACGAGAAAAAGGCGGAAATCCGCTATCCCGAAGAATGCTGGATGTGCGGTTCCTGCCGCCAGGAATGCCCGTCCGGGGCCATCACGCTGCGCTTCCCGCTGAACACGCTCTACAACGCCAGCAGCAACCCCTACATGTAAGGAGCCGTCCATGTTGTATATCGACGCCTTCAACCACATCCTGCCCAAGAAGTATCAGGCCGTCCTCGAACAAAAGGTGCCCAACCGCGACATGAGTTCCAACCTGTCCCGGTACGCCGAAAAGGTCCCCACACTGCTCGACCTCGACGCCCGTTTCCGGCTCATGGACAGCGTGGAAGGCTACATGCAGGTGCTTACGCTGGCGGCCCCCACGGTGGAATCCGTCGCCTCGCCCGAAGTCGCCGTGGATCTGTGCCGCTTCGCCAACGATGAAATGGCGGAACTGGTCGAAAAGTACCCCGACCGCTTCGCCGCCGCCATCGCCGCCCTGCCGCTCAACGATCTCGACGCCAGCCTTAAGGAAATCGACCGCGCCATCCGCGATCTCCGCCTGCGGGGCATCCAGATGTACAGCGACGTAAACGGGATGCCGCTCGACGCCGAGGCCCTATACCCCATTTACGAAAAGATGGAACGTTACAACCTGCCCATCCTTATCCATCCCAAGCGCTCGCCCGCCCTGCCCGACTATCCCGGCGAGGAAAATTCGCGCTACCGGGCGTGGACGAAGCTCGGCTGGCCCGTGGCCTCCTCAATGGCGATGTTCCGGCTGGTCTACGGCGGGGTCATGGAACGCTTCCCCAACCTCAAGATCGTCACCCACCACTGCGGCGGCGTCATCCCCTATCTTGCCGGGCGCATGGAGTGGAACGACGACTTCAACGAGATGCGCATGGGGCACAAGGACATCCTCTTCCCCCACAAGCCGCTCGAATACTTCCGCCGCATGTACTACGACACCGCCAACAACGGCTATCCCGCCGGGCTCCGCTGCGGCATGGATTTCGCGGGCATCGGCAAGCTCGTCTTCGCCACAGATCTCCCCTTCTGCAACCAGAAAGGCCTGCGCCTCATCCGCGACTCCATCGCCGCCGTGGACGCCCTCGATCTCGCTCCAGGGGATCGCCGCAAGGTTTTCCAGAGCAACGCCGTGGATCTCTTCCGGCTGCCGTTGAGCACGTTTGTGTGACGGATAATGGGGAGACGCGACGTGCCGGGGGAAGGGAAACCCTTCAGAAGAGCGGGGAACACCCGCACAGGTTATCCCTCCCCCCGACCGCCCCACCCTTCCCAAGACTTTCGATTGGTGGGGAGGCTGCGCGGAGGGAGCCCTTCCGATGTGTGGACAGGAAAAGCCCCACGGACAGGGCTTAACCCCGTCCGCAACGTTAGCATCCAAGAACATTTTCAAACCGAACCTGTGCCCTCCCACACCCCAACCCGGCGGCCTGCTTCCCCCTATGGCCGCCGGGGGCTTCTCCCGCGCCCCGGCTCAGGGAGCGCGCGAGAAGCCCTTTTCCCCAACGTCTTCCATAAACGGGAAAAAGGAACGCCCGATGAAGAAGCATACCATTTGCCTAGAAGCCCGCCCCTTCGCGGCCTTTTCCGACGAACAGCTCGACCGTCTGACCGCCCGCCCGGATGTGGAGGTTCTGGACTGCCGGGGCGGCGCTGTGGACGATCCCGCCTTCATGGGCCGCCTCCAGAGCGCGGACATCGTGATTTCCGGGAACGATCTCCATCTCGACGCCGCTCTGCTCGACGCCCTGCCCAACCTCCGCTGCGTCGCCAAGCTCGGAGCGGGCCTCGACATGATCGACATACCCGCCGCCGTCGCCCGGGACATCATCGTCTGCAACACGCCCGGGGCCAACGACGTGGCGGTCGCGGAGCACACCTTCGCCCTGCTGCTCGGCCTGCTCCGGCAAGTCCCGCGCTGCGATGCCGGGATGCGCGGCGGCAAATGGGAACAAGGCGCCATCCTCGGGCGCGAAGTGCAGGGGCGCACATTCGGCATCGTGGGCATGGGGGCCATCGGACGCTGCGTGGCGTCCATCGCCCAAGGTTTCGGAGGCCGCGTCACTGGTTTCGACCCCTACTGGCCGGAAGCCTTCGCCGCCGAACGGAATATCGAACGCCGTGATCTCGACACGCTGCTCCGCGAATCGGATTTCGTCTGTATCCACTGCCCCCTCACCCCGCAGACCGAAAACCTTATCGGTACCCGCGAACTCGGGCTCATGAAGCCCTCCTCCGTGCTCGTCAACATGGCACGGGGCGGCATCGTTGATGAAAGCGCCCTCTATGACGCCCTCACCGCCCGCCACATCAGCGGGGCCGTACTCGACGCCTTTTCGCAGGAGCCGCCCTCATCCATGCCCTTCGCCGCCCTGCCGAATGTGCTCCTTTCGCCGCATGTCGGCGCGTTCACCGAAGAAGCCCTCGAAAAGATGAGCCGCATCGCCGTGGATCAAGTTTTCCAGTTCCTCGACGGCGAGCGCCCAATGCACATGAACTTGAGATAGAGGATAGGAGGCGAAAATTGGAGGGGGAGGCCGCCATCCGGTCGTCTTCCCCCCTCCAAACTCCCCCTCTCCCCCTCCCAAGACTTTCGGCCTTATCGAATCCCTGTTCACAGGTTTACTTGTAGACAGAGAACGATAAAAGTAATGGCAAAAGGCAAGACGTCGACAATGTGCCTGACGCAAGACGATGCGACACCAGCGCATTCCGCCTTTCTCCAAGGAACAATTGAAAAAACATCCCAAAAGAGAAACTCCTGACGCCGACGGAGCCGTTTCACCATAGTGAAACGGCACTGCCGGGGTCCGGGGGGCGGCTCGCCCCCCGGGCAGGGGGTCAAGGGGGGCGGCAGCCACCCTTGCCGCCGGAGGCATCCCTCCCAACCTTCCAAAGGAAAACGCCATGAACGAAATCCAGCAACTGTGCGACGAGGCCGCAGGAACCAATAAAGTCCTGCAAGGAAACATCGCGTTCGCGGTCGGCTGCGTGCGCGCGGGTATCCACGCGGCGGACGGTTATCCCGGCACGCCAAGCACGGAGGCCATCGACAAGGGCCTGTCGCAGGCACAGGACAGGATCACAGTGGGCTGGTCCGTAAACGAAGCCGTAGCCGTCAGCGTCGGCGTGGGACACGCCATGGCCGGGCGCGACTGCGTCGTCACCATGAAAATCCCCGGCCTCTATCAGGCCTGCGACGCCTTCACCAGCGTTTCCTGCTACATGCAGCCCAAGGGAGCGCTCATCTACTACATCGCCAGCGACTTTACCCCAAGCTCCACACAGCACGTCATCGATCCCCGCTACCTCTTCAAGAGCTGCTTCGTACCCGTGTTTGAGCCGCGCACGCATCAGGAAATGCACGAGGCGGCAGGGCTGGCGGCTGACATCTCGCGCACGCACCGCACCCCGGTCGTCATCCTCGCGGGCGGGCTCCTCTGCCACAGCGAAGGGCTGGTCAAACTCGCCGAACAGCATACGCGCCCGCTCGCCGAAGTCGGCCCGCTCGCGCTCCAGCACGCCCTGCCCGGCATGGCACGCATCTCCTACGATACCGTCATGGCGGAACGTATGCCCGGACTCGTCCGCATGGTCGAGGAATCGCCCCTCAACATCCACTATAAGGGAGCGGGACGGCGCGGGGTCATCACCTGCGGCGCGACCACCCTGCTCATGCGTGAATACAAGGAACGCTTCGATCCCGATCTCGACATCCTTTCAGTAGCCTTTACCAACCCGCTGCCGATGGAGCGCATCCGGGCATTCTGCGCGTCCATCAAGGGCGAAGTCAGCGTTATTGAGGACGGCTACCGCTTCATACAGGAAGCCTGCCTCGCGGCGGGGCTCAACGTCAGCGGCAAGGACGCCCTCAGCCCCGTGACCGAATGGACGCCCGAGCGCATCGCCGCGTTCCTCGGCAGGAAAACCAAGGCCGGGACGCCCGCGCCTTCCGTACCCCGCCCCCCCATGATCTGCGCGGGATGCCCCTACCGCCTCGCGGCCCTGCATCTCGGCAAACTGCACAAGCGCGGGGACATTGAGGCCATTTTCGGCGACATCGGCTGCAATACGCTGATCAAGGGCCTCAACGCCCTCGACGTGAACCTGTGCATGGGCGCGAGCGAGGCTATACGCATGGGCTATGTCCTTTCGAAGCCCGAAGCCGCCGCCCGCTGCGTAAGCATCATCGGCGACGGCACCGAATGCCACAGCGGCATGGACGCCACCCGCAATACGGTGTTCCGCCAAGTCCCCGGCCTCAAGATTGTGCTCGACAACGAATGGATCGCCATGACCGGCGGACAGCCTTCGCCGTCCTCGCCCTGCAACCTCGCCGGGCAGCCCAATGCCTTCCGGCTTGACGAGGCCCTCAAGAGCCAAGGCGCACACATCATCTCCGCCGACGCCTACGACAAGGCGGAAATCGAAGCCCGCGTGGAAGAAGGGCTCAAGCTGGCCGCCGAAGGCCTCTTCGCCATCCTGATCATTCGGGGAACATGCATCCGCAAAGTCCCGGCCTCGGCCTACGGGCAGAAGCTCGCCGTGGACAAGGAGCTTTGCCGCAAGTGCGGACGCTGCCACATCTGCCCCGGCATCGAGGCCTCCGAAGACGGCACGCCCCGCTGGAACAACCTCTGTTCCGGCTGCGTGTCCCGCACGCCCGCCTGTCTCCAGATGTGCCCGTTCAAGGCCCTTTCCGTCGCGGGCTCCAACACGGAAACGGCTCTCGAAACCGTCACGCTTCCCCATGCTCCAGAGGTCATCGACGTTCCTCCCGCCGATTCCTTCCGGCGTCCTCCCCGCCTGTCCCTCGCCATCCGCGGCGTGGGCGGGCAGGGGAACCTGTTCTTCGGCAAGGTGCTGGCGCAAGTGGCCTTCCTCGCCGGGTACGACGACCGCAACATCCTCAAAGGCGAAACCCACGGCATGGCGCAGATGGGCGGACCGGTGATCAGCACCTTCGGTTGTGGCGAAGTGTTCAGCCCCGCGCTCGTGCCCGGGACCGCCAACGTCCTGATTGCCATGGAAAAGGCCGAAGTGCTGCGCCCCGGCTTCCTCGATCTGCTGGAGCCCGGCGGGACCGTGCTCATGGCCGATACCCGCATCCTGCCGCACGGCCTGAAGCCCGAAGCCTACCCTTCCGACGAGGCCATCGCCGCCCAGCTTGAAGGCTACCGGGTCGTGAGCGTCGACGTTTTGAGCATCGCCCTCAACCTCGGGGACCCCAAAGGGCGTTGCGCCAACGTAGCCATGCTCGGCGTGCTCAGCACCCTGCCGCCCTTCGACGTCGTGCCCGAAGCCGTCTGGCTGCAAGCCCTCAGGGGCATCTCGCGCAAGCCGGCGCTCTGGGATCTCAACCATGCGGCTTTCATGGCCGGTCGCGGGATGCAGAAAGGTTGATCGGGAAGAGGAAAAATGTGGGGGAAGGGAGGGACCCTTCTGGAGAAGGGTCCCTCCCTTCCCCCACACCCCCATCCCTCCCCCGAAGACTTTTGACCTTATCGAATCCCTCTTGTCGTTTTTCCCTGATGATAGGGATGAGGAAAAACAGACATGGGGAATGGATCAGGCGAACACAACGCACAAAAAACGTCAATTTGAATAATTCTCTAAAAAACAATAATAGTAATGTATTACTAAAAAGCTCCTGATACACCCCAAACGCTCAGAGGGAACGCCAGACTCGCTCAAAACGGCCCCGTATCCGATCCGTGCCGGACAGCGTCCGGAACGGACATGAAGCCGTAACTGAGGGGGTCCGGGGGCAAGGGGGACGTCTACCCCTTTGCCGCCGGAGGCATCCCGCAAGGAACACCCTATGAACCTTACCGTCGCCTACGAACCGATCACGGAACTGCTCCGCAACGCCTATGCCGAAGGGCGACAGTTCCTCTACGAATACGAAGTGTATAACCTCCTGAGCCTGTCGGGATCGGAAACGCCCCCGAAATGCTCCTTTATCCCGCGCAACGCCAGACTCGCCGACGAGGAAGTCATGGCCATGCCCGGGGACAAGGCCGTCCTCAAGATCGTCTCGCCGACCATCATCCACAAAACGGAAGTCGGAGGCGTGCGCATCGTGCCGAAAACGCCGGATAAGGTGCGGTCCGCCGTGCGCCGTATGCTCTCCGAAGTGCCTGAACGCTACGCCGAATGGATCGAACGCCACCCGTCCGGCGCCCCCAAAAGCTATCGGGGGTTGGAAGGGGCCGCGCTGCAAAACGCCATCGCTTCCGATCTCAAGGGCGTATTGCAGGTGCAGTTCATGCCGCCCGACTCCGAAGCATTCGGCAATGAGCTTATCGTGGGCCTGCGCCGCACCCGCGAGTTCGGCATGGTCATCAGCGCGGGCCTCGGCGGGACCGATACCGAGCTGTACGCCGAACGCTTCCGCAAGGGGCAGGCCATCATAGCCGCACTCACGGCCATGACCGACGGAGAGACGTTCTTCCGGCTGTTCCGGCAAACCGTCTCGTATAGAAAACTCGCCGGATTGACGCGCGGGCAACGCCGCATCGTCACTGACGATCAGCTCATCGAATGCTTCGAGTCCTTTATCCGCATGGGGAATCACTTCTCGCCGGACAATCCGGACGCGCCGTTCGTCATCGACGAGCTGGAAATCAACCCGTTCGCGTTCACCGACTATCTGATGGTCCCGCTCGACGGCATGTGCAAATTCTCGCTGCCGGAAAAAGAACCGACGGCCCGGCCCGTGGCGCGCATCGGAAACCTGCTGCACCCCGAACGCATCGGCATCATCGGCGTATCCGCCAAACGGAGGAATTTCGGGCGCACCATCCTTGAAAACATCATCGGTTCGGGATTCGACAAGGACCGGATCGTCATCCTGCGCGACGGCGAACCCGATCCTTCGGGCGTGCGCTGCGTGCCGGACCTGCGGAGCGTGGGCGAGCCGCTGGATCTGTTCATCGTGGCCGTGGGCGCGGAACACGTACCCGGCCTTGTGGACGAAGTACTGGAAACGGGCGCGGCCCGGAGCGTGATGCTCATCCCCGGCGGCCTCGGCGAAACCGAGGAAAGCAAGGAAATCGCGGCCCGCATGATCGAGCGCATACGGGAAGCCCACGGCAAGGGCGACGGCGGCCCGGTGTTCCTCGGCGCGAACTGCATGGGAGTCATTTCCCGGCCCGGCAATTATGACACGTGGTTCATCCCGGCCGAAAAACTACAGGCCGCGCGCCAGACGTCGTGGCGGCGTACCGCCATCGTGAGCCAGAGCGGGGCATTCCTGCTCAACCGCTTCAGTCAGGCTCCGGAAATGAGCCCGGCCTACCTTATCTCTATGGGCAATCAGACCGACCTCACGCTCGGGGACATGATGCGCCACTTCATCAGCTCGGACGAGGCGGACGTCATCGCCGTCTATGCGGAAGGCTTCAAGGATCTTGACGGGCTGCGGTTCGCACAGGCCGTCCGCGAAGCCGTGCGCAACGGCAAGCAGGTCATCTTCTACAAGGCGGGGCGCACGCCCGAAGGCAAGAACGCCACCAGCGGGCACACAGCCTCTCTCGCCGGGGACTACATGGTCTGCGAGAACTGCATCCGGCAGGCGGGCGCGATCATGGCCCGCAACTTCACGGAATTTCAGGAACTCATCCTGCTGGCGGAAGCGTTCCGCAACGATGCCGTCAACGGCAAGCGCCTCGGCGCGGTCAGCGGCGCGGGATTTGAAGCCGTGGGCATGGCGGACTCCATCCAGTCAGACGAATACAGCATGTCGCTCGGCGCTTATGCCGAAAGCACCCGCAGTGCCATGCAATCCTGCATCAATGAAAAACATCTGGACAAGCTGGTGACCATCGCCAATCCACTGGACATCAACCCCGGCGCGGATGACGAAGTTCATGCGCACATGGCGGAATTGATGTTGAACGACGAGGGCATCGACGCCGTGGTCATCGGGCTTGATCCGCACTCTCCGGTGACGCACACCCTTGCGGAGACGGACGTGGAGGCCTTCCGCATGGACGCGCCCGGCGGCATCCTCGAACGGCTCTCCGCCGTACGTGAACGTTTCCGCAAGCCGCTGGTCGCCGTGGTGGACGGCGGGGCGCAGTTCGAGCCCTTCCGTAATGCCCTACGGGAACGGAATATACCCGTTTTCCCCGTCTGCGACCGCGCTATTGCCACCCTCTCCTTATATATGGAAGCGAGGCTCATGGTTAAAGGGCTTGTTTAGGAGAGAAGAAGATTGGAGGGGGAAAGGGGGACCTTTCTAAAGAAAGGTCCCCCTTTCCCCCTCCAAAACTCCCCTCTTCCCCTCCAAAGGCTTTCATCTTTATCGAATCCCTCATCCGAAATTTCCGTATGGGCAGAAGATAATGGGTAACTTAGATTTCTTATTGAAAAAAGAAAGGCGAAGGATTTTTTCCTTCGCCTTTTCTCGCTATAAGAAGAAAAACACCGCCTCCCCCCTCTGTTCACAGGGAAAGACGCCAAAAGGGATTCGATAGCGTCAAAAGTCTTTGAGGGATGAGGGATGAGGGGGTGGGGGAAGGGAGGAGAGAACTTTCTGAAGAAAGTTCTCTCCTCCCTTCCCCCAATCTTCTTTATTCCTTATGCTTCCCGACACCACCAGATGACCTTGCCGATGATGCGGACGGACTCGGCCATGTCGCCGCGCAGATCCACTTCGATGGGCTCGTAGCGCTCGTTGAGGCTGCGGAGAAGCATCCGATGACCGGGCAGCGTCTCGATCTGCTTGATGTAGATTTCCTCGTTGACACCCACGGCGTAGATCGTATGGGGATAAATCTGCTGTTTACTCTGATCTATAAGGGCCATGTCCCCGTGGCAGATCTCCGGCTCCATGCTGTCACCGTAAACCTTCATGAGCACCATCTTGTCGGGGTTGCCCTTCCGGCACAGCCAATCGGAACGAAAGGCAAAATAATCCAGTACATCGGCTTCGGTTTGCAGGCTTCCCACTCCGGCGGAAAGGCTCGCCGCCACTAGAGGGATGCACAACAGGTCGAGATCCGGAACCGCCGCGCCCGCAGGCGTCGACGCCTGGGAAGTTGATGAAGCAACCGGAGCATGGGAAGCTACAGGAGTGGATTCGTCTCCCTTCCCGAACATCAGCCAGTCCATCGACAGGCCACACTGTTGCGAGACTTTGACCACCCATCCTTCCGGAATCTTCCGTTTTCGCCGGGCCTGGCTGACGGCCTGCGGCGAAACGCCGAGAAGTGCCGCCAACTGGGCGTCACGATGCAGCCCCGCACCGGAGAGGAGGCGGTCCAGAATGGCATTGGAATCGGATTCGGATGGTATTGTGTTCATGAGCCAGCCTATACCCGATTCTTGATTGTCTTGTCAATCTCAGCTTTCTTTTTACAAGAGGTGTAAATCAATTTTTATTCAATTTATCAATTTTTAATTGACAAACAAGCCGGACTCGGGCACTTTCAAAACGCGCCGGGAAAACGGCGAATTTCGTGGAGCGAGACGACAAGGAGAAATCTCATGGCTATAAGCGAAGATTTGCGGAGCGTACAGGCGACACTCATGCAGGGACTGAACCTCGACAACGCACCGTTGCTGCGTCTGGTGTGCAGCAACCTGCAATCCATCGCGGAGCAGATCGAATCCCTTGAGAACCTCCCACTGGCGACGCGGGATATCGCCGGAAAAGTCGGACGCCGCCGGGGAAAACGATGCGCCCTTGGTGCGGCGTAATGGCAGTGGCCTTCATTGCAATTGCAGTTGATGACAGTAACTAAAATACTACATTAAATAGTTAGATGTGCACAAGCTGTCACTGACTATCACTTGGCATCGAAGGAACACTACCGTCCGATCCCTACGGCGGACGTGAAGCCGGGCCCCCTTCGGGTTTACGGCATGGGGTCACGTCGCCGTGGGCGGCTTCGGAAATGAAGAGTTCCCCTATCCGGCTTTCTCTTCATCGCCTGTACCGTAGCCGCAAAGTGTCCCCATGTAACCTCCCCCATCTGCAACTCAGGCATATGCAGAACCATCATGAGATATTCAGGCTATGGAACAGCTGTTGTAACTGGAGGATATAGTTTTTGTAATATGTATATCTGGGATCATTTTCATATACGCAACCCGTTGAGATGTGTTTTCTTTACTTGAACATCCGACACAAACGAAAAAAGTTCGGAACAAAAGGCCTTTTTCCCGCCTCCATCCGGTTGACTCTGGGCTATTCAGTCTTATGTAGTGAAGGTCAAAGAGATTCCGCCAAAGGAGGATTTGGTCATGACGAACAAGGAACTTGAAGTTATTGTTTGTAACGCAATTGACGCTCGTAAGGAGCAAGGGACGCCGTTTGACCGCGACGCGTTCGCAGCCCTCGTCAAGATGGCGCAGGCCCTCTATCCCCATACGACCTATGAACATCAGATCGACGTCGTTGCCCGCATGAAGAGTATCGTCGATCCGATTGACGGCTTCCACCCCCGCTGGGAAACGAACGAACTGTTCGACGCCTGCATCAAGGCTATTGAAGCCAAGCAGCCGTCCTATACCATTCCTTATGAGGACGTCGTCATTTTCATCAACAGCATCAAGATGGCGTTGAAGAGACTTGATCTCAAGGTGGACACTTGCTCGTGCCTCTCCGCCCTAGCTGAAAAGCTGTAAATTTCTCAGCATCATTGCTGAAACAAACAGCCCGAGACGTATCTGAGTCGCGGGCTGTTTGCGTTTATTGCTTCGAAACAGAACCTTCCAAAAATCAAGTGTCGTATAAAAATTGTGTCATTCTAAAGAGATGTAATGCTTTTGGAAGTGGCGAGGGGCTCCGCAGTTTCAGCATGAACCGTCAAGGGAACCTTGGTTCATGTCTCAAACGGCATTTTCCAAAACCTGCCGCCGCCCCTCTCCCATAAGGGAGCCTTTTCTGTGACACCTTAAAAATCAATCTCAGATTAAGTCGCTCACATGTCAATGTTCAACCAGCTCCGAGCCGCCCAGCCTATCAGGAAAGAAATACCCGCCACGCTGAAACTGATGGTAATCATCTCAGTGAAACCGCGCACGAACGATTCCTTCCGCACCACGGACACGAAATAGGTAAAGCCCAAAATGATCAGTGCCGCGTCGAACAGACAGAATCCCAGAGCCACCAGTGGGCTCTCGAACACGATGTAGGGCAGCAGCAGGAACGCCACGGTGATCATGTAGGCCACGCCGGTATACACTGCCGCCTTGAGCGGGTGCTTTTCCGACGTGCCAGCCTTTTTAGAGAGATACTCGGAAGCCGCCATCGACAGCGTCGCCGCCACTCCAGTAATGAACCCGGCCATGCCGACCATGCGGTTATCATTAAGGGCCAGCGTGAACCCGGCCAGAGCACCGGTCAGCTCCACCAGTGCGTCGTTGAGGCCAAGCACCATCGAGCTGATATAGCTGAGCTTTTCCTCATGGATCATGGCCGCGAGCTGCGCCTCGTGGCGGGTCTCGTCTTCCATGATGCTCCGGGCTTCGGGCAGTTCCTCCATGAGCTTCCGGTAATTTTCCGCAGAGTCGTCTTCTCCTCCTTCCATCAGATTGATCACGAACACGAGACCAAAAATCTTCCCAAGCACCACGAACAGCCACACCCGGAACATGTCGGCTTTGGCCTCAATCCCCGTATAGCGGCCCCATACCGCACAATGCAGACCTTCATCGTGCGACATCTTTTCAAGGATTTCGCTGTTTTTCTGCAAACTGGCCTGTTTTGCCAGCGCCGCGTACACGCGCTGGTCAGTGGCCTCGTTGTCCTGCATCCTGCGGACAATGGCTAGCGTCTCTTCTCTCATAATCGCCTCCTCGTAAGCCCCCGGTCTAATCGGCTTCACGGGAAATGGCAATCACTGAGAAGGGCCTGTCAGGGCCTTCCGAATGCGGCGGCGAGAAGCATGACAGCCGTGCCGAGCTGAAGGGGATCGTGCCAGACGCTTGCGCCTTCCGGCGCCCGGAGAGTCCATATGCAAGGCACGCAGGGAGCCGAAATGCACGCTCCGGCGGCAAGCCGATCCAAGGGGAAAAAGTCGTTGGTCGGCGCCGCGTCGAGCAGGCACTCGAACAACGGCAATCCGGACAGGTCATCCGGTGTGCAGGGAGTACAGCCGGAGAGCGCCCCGCAAGCAACGCGGGCCTTTTCCCCATCCATGTCGCAGAGAAAAACCTCATAGCCCGCCAAGGCCAGCGTCTCCGCACCCGCACAGCCCACAGGTCCGGCTCCAAGCACGAGAGCCCGCTTGTCCAGCCTCTTTCGCGCCGCCATGCGGATCAGGGCGGTGGCGAACCCGCGCCCCGTGGCCCGGCCGTTTTCGCCCACGGTGCCAGTAAGGATGTTCTCAGCCAGATACGTATCGTCATCGGCCCAGATGAACAGATCAAATCCGCCACTCTTGGCGAGCTGAAAACCGGGCACATCAGCCGGAAGCACATCGGCCTCGAAGCCAAGATGCCCGGCAATGGAAGCCAGCGAGTCCGCGAACCCCCCGATAAGCCCTTCCCCGGATGAAATCGGAATCGCGCCTACCCGCAATTCCCGCACGCCTGAGCGGGCGGTTTCGGGATCGATGCCAAGTGTCCGGGCCGCCAGTGTCAGCAGATCGTCGCCCGTCAGTTCCTCAAGCCGCCTTTCATAGGTGGCCCATTCCGCTTCTATGCCGGCAATATCGTTTTCCGTCAGCCGGGTCATAAATGCTCCTTGGGATAACGTGAAACAGAAAAGGGAAAGAGCCCTCCTCTGAAGAAAAGCTTAAATTCCCCACGCCCTCCTTTCTTTTCTCCAAAACGTTCGGCGAGTGGAAAGGCGACGCGGAGGAAATCACACTACACATATAGATGGAGAAAAGAATATGCCGGGAGCGGAATTTCAGCAAAGGTTTTCTCCGGTGCTGAGAAGATGCAGGGGAAACCGTGCCTCACAACAGGAAGAAGAGCGACGGCACGCTGCATCATGAAGGGCACCGGATTAGAGACAGACGGCATGATGGCATGGGCGAACCAACCGTTGCAAACGGCAAGCATGGTTATGTATTCCGGTGCGGTTCTCCAATCTTCAAGTTATCCTTTAAAAATCGTTTTTCCAGTCTGCCTCTCCGCCAATTCTCGCAGATGCTCTATGCAGTCGCTGCGGCGTGATGCCACGTCTTCCGCGTCCTGTCCCGCGAACATCAGGGTTGCGGCCCACGAACCCGAAAGCAGGCTTCCCCCGACAAGCGCTTCATCGGCCCCACAAAAACCGTTTACCGGCTCCAGAGGGCCGAACTGCCCCATGATGTGCTCACCGAGAAAATGCAGCCCGCCGTCTTTACAAAGGACATGTTCATACCGGGCGAAGCGTGGCGCGCCAAGGCCGGACCCCGGAGCATAGGGAAAAAAGCAGGCCGCCAGATGTTCCGCGAGGTTGACGCCCGTGGACAGCCATACAGCCGTGGGCGTCTGGCTCGGGAAACGGGCATCTATTTCCAGTACGCGCATACCTTCTGGAGTCTGGATCACTTCCAAATCCATCAGCCCGTGCAACCGCAACATTTCAGCAAGATTAAGCAATGCGGCTTCCATCTCTCGCACGAAGGACGGTGAAGAGCCGGTGGGCGCAACCACGCCCCGGCAATCGAAGGCTTCGTCCATGAGCAGGTCCGTCACCTGAAAGATTCTGTAGTTTCCGGGTGTTCCACATATCTCCAATGAAAAGGACGGACCGGGGCAGTACGATTCCAAAACCCATCCCTCGGCATCGAATCCCTCAGGAATATAGGCACGCAGTTCGGCTTCATCGCTGAGCAGACGGACGCCCCGGCTGCCGCTGCCTTCCGAGGGCTTGGCTATGATCGGAAATACCCTTGTATCCGCTCTTGCCGCAGGTTGCGGGATCGGCGTACCGCAGCGCAGGAAAAGGTCGCGGCTCCTCAGTTTGGAGGAGGTGACCTCGTAGGCGCAGGGATCAAAGGCGAACAACATGCCTTCACGGGCACACCAGCCGTCGAGCGCGGCAAGCGCGGCGGCATTTTCCAGTGCGGGGATCACGATGTCAGTCCCCAAAATCTGGTGTTCCACTTTCCGTGTCAAGACGCCGGAACCGCCCAGCTTCGTCACGTCGCATTGGGCGAAAACATCCGCCAGCCGCAACGCCGGAGGCGCGGGCCTTTCATCCACAAGCAACGTCTCCCAACCGGCCTTCCGCGCCAGCCAGCACAACTCCACGCCCTGCAATCCGCCGCCGACTATCGTTACCCGCATTCGACCACCGCCCTCAAGAAACTTTCCGTCCCCGGGATCACACCCCATTCCTGTTCCCGGTTGGCCTCGGACTTGGGGTCGTCCCGGCTCACGCATACGTCATTTCCGCAGCACCAACCTTTGAGCCTGCGCCGGAGCGATCTTCCGGCGTCCCCCTCCCCCAAAAAAGTCCGTTTACCGCTCTTCTCCCCGCCTCCGCTGCTCGACCCACGCGCGATACTCGCCGGGCAAGGCGGGTTCGAGCCCGAGTTCCCCAAGCTGTCTGACGACAGCGGCAACGCTCCTGCGCTGATTCTCGATATCGAGGTCTTTGGAGGCCACACCCGCAAGGCCGCAACCGGAAGGCACGATGGACGTCACCACGTTCGCCCCAGCCTTGAGCCGCATCGCCAAACCTTCGAGGCCATCCACATCCAGAGAGGCCGGGATCAACCGATCTTCCATAACCAGCCGCATCGCGGCAATGGCCAGCAATTCGTGCGCGCGGCGCTCTTCAAGCGTGTCCCCGGCTGTGGATGGGAACGTCGATTCGTGCGGCACATAGCTCATGGCCCGAACCTGATCCAGCGGTTCACGCGCCATATCGAGAATCGAATCCGCCAAATCCTCCGCCGATTCACCTACGCCCGTGAGCAGGCCGTCCTCGGCGAGCAGGCCGCACCCCGCCGCCTCAAGACGCGTGCGCTTCCGGCGATCATAATCCTGCTCCAGACGCAACCACGTGAACAAATTCCGGTTGTGCGTCTCCTGATAGCAGGCGTACCAGTCCGCCCCGGCCTCACGGAGCCGTACGAGCTGTTCCGCCGAAAGCACGCCCGGAGACACCATGATCGGCAGCCCGGTGGTTTCCTTGAGGGCTGATACCAGCTCCAACAGCCGATGGAATCCGGCGGGCTCCACATAATAAGGATCTTCCCCCAAGGTCAGATCGAGCAGGTGTACCCCATCCGCCGCGAGGCGCCCGGCCGCTTCGAGCATTTCCCCGAACGGCTTGCGGTAACGTTCAAGGGATGAATTGCTCCTCCGGTACTGGCAAAAAGCACAGTCATTCCGGCAATGGGTGCTCAGATACAGGAAGCCGTACAAAAACACCTTGTTGCCGAACGCCCTGTGCCGCGCTTCCCGTGCCGCGTCAAAGACAAACGCCCGCTCCCCCTCCGATTTCGCGGACAGGAGGCCGAGCAAGGCCTCTTTACCCATCTGGGGCTGGCATATTGCTGCTTTCATATCCGTAACCGTATCCCGTGAAGGTAGGAGAGGCTCCGTCCGGTTTTCGCCATCGTGCTTTCCCCGGTCGCGGCCATCGTAAGGCGCTCAAGGCCGAACCCGATGCCCACCCAGTTCTCCATGATGCCCCAAGCCGCATCAAGCGGGTGAGGGCCAAGGGCGGAGGACGCCAGCTCCATGCCGTTTTTGTCCACAAAATCCGAAGTTTCGCCATAAACGGCGGAATCCTCGTCCGTCATGCGCCAGCCCTCGATCCCGGCGGCATCAAGCACCATCGCGCCGAGTTCACGCAGGCGTGCATTGAGGTCCGTACCTTCGGGCAAGCCCATTTCCACAAGGTTCAGCATGGTGAATTCGTTGGCGTGGCGTTGTCCCTGCGTCTCGCGGCGGAAGCACGGGCCGACCTCGAACAGCCGTACCGGGCGGGGGCGCAGTCTTCCGACTTCGCGCATGTATTCATACAGATGTGGTGCCAGCATGGGCCTCAGGCAGCGTTTGGAGTCGATCCAGAACACCTGTTTTTCCATGATCGAACCATCGAATACGCCCATTTTTTCGAGGCGTGCGCGGGACAGGATGATCGGAGTATGCACCTGAAGGAAACCCGCCGTGCGCAGAACGGCGGAAAGGCGTTCCTCCAGTTCCAGAATAAACGGCCTGCGTGGGCCTTCGCACAGGGCGTCGAGGCGTTCGTGCTGCTCCGTGACGAGCCGGGACTCAAGGCGCTGGAAGGCACGGTTACGCTCTGCGCTGTCCGCAAACCCGGCTTGCAGGTCTTCGAACGCCGCGCCGAGTTCGCCAAGCCGCCGTTGCTGTTCTTCGCTGAAGATCATTGCCCGCCTCCCTCCGCACGCAGGATCGCGCCGGACTTTTTGCGGAACACGGTTCCCTGATATTTCTTGAGTTTCCATTCGGGGATGGCACAAATCGGACACGGATCCGCGAATATCTTGTTGCGGAGCCATCGGCTGGCCCTTGAGGTGCGGGAATCGCGCACGGTGAAGGTCCTGCCGCAGTGCGTGGTGATCACGGCGTGGTCGCCCGCGATTTCCATTGTCCGGATGCCGTGGAGGATGCCCTTCCGGGAAGGCCACAGCTTCATCTTGCCGATCAGGGCGAAAAGAAACTGATTTTTGCGGTAGGTGCGCTGCTTTGGAGCCGGGCGCGTAGTGGGCGTTTCACTCATGGCGATCTCGCTTTTGAGTGTGGAAGGAAAGGAAGATGTGGGGAGGGGAAGCGGGAGATTGGGGAGGGGAGGAAGGGACTTTATGGAGAAAGTCCCTTCCCCCCCTCCCCAAACCCCACCCCTCCATCTTCAAAGACTTTCGACGTTATCGAATCCCTGTTCACAGGTTTTCCCGAACATGAGGGAAGGCGCTTGAGCCTGACTCATGATGAACCACCGATGCGTATTTTTTCCGCATGGGGGGGGAAAACGCGAGGGGGGGGACCCTTCTGACCTGCCGTCATAAGGAGGAGCCTTTTTCCATATGCGGAAAGAGGCCTCCTGCCGTTCTCTTTGGCGGGGTGTCCGGGAGTTTCACCCGGCTACAGGGGTTTAGAGCCCCTGCGATCCATTCGATCCACACCCCTTGATATATAAAAAGAGCCGTATGCAAGATGAGAGCATCCATAAAATTTCCAGATAGAAGTATGTTTCTATATGAAAAAAAATGGATTCATTCCTTCATCTCGAATACGGCTTCACCATACGCAGCTTCCCGATTTTTGTCTATAGATATATCAGATAAAAATATCAGAAACAGGGAGAAAGACTTTCTTCCTCCCGCCTTCTCAAAAAACGGACCCGAAAGAGCCGGTTCCCATCCCGTGGAACTTTTTTCTCGGACTGGCCGAACCTGCTACGGCTTTCAGATTTTTATCCGCTCTAAAGAAGAAGAAGAAGAAGAAGAAGAAGAAGAAGAAGAAGATGATGATGATGATGATGATGAAGATGATGAAATGTCGGGGACTCCCTATACTCTTCCCGCTTTCAGACAGAGAACCACAGTAAGGGAGTTCCCATTCACGTGAACAGGGATTCGATAACGTCGAAAGTCTTGGGAGAGGGAGGGGGTGAAGGGGGAGGGAGAACCTTTCTGAGGAAAGGTTCTCCCTCCCCCTTCAAAAAACATCCCGCCCGCGCCTAAGCCGCGGAACGCTTCGCGGCGGCCGACGCCACACGGGAGAGCTTGGCGGACTTCGGACACAAGAAACGCACGGGAGCCCAGTGCTCATGCCGCAACACGCTCACGGCCGCCGTGCGGTTCTTCATTTTAAGGGAGTCGATGATCCTGCAATGATCGTTGAGCGCGGCCCGTGCCTGTTCATAGGCCAAAGGGTGATCCGGCAGCATGTCCAGACGCCGCCGCAACGGGCCAATGGTCTGATACAACAGGGTATTGGAGGAAAGTGACAGGAAAATGTCATGGAAACGGGCGTTTTCCGCGTGATATTCCACAGCTTGACGCCGTTCGAGGAACTGCTCCTGCCGCTTGTTGGATTCTTCAAGCTGCCGGATGTGCCGTGAGGTCAGCAGGGGGAAAACGGTATCGAGGCAATCGGCCTCAAGCGCGCCTAATATCTGACAAGCGCTTTTGACAAAGGCATCCGAAACGGGCGTGATGTATACGCCCTTGCGGGGCTGGATGGTCACGAAGCCCTCGGCTTCCAGCCTGAGGAGCGCGTCGCGCAACGGGGTGCGGCTGACGCCGAGCTCCTCGCACAGGCGATCCTGATCCAGACATGTCCCGTGGTGAAGCTGTCCTTCGCGCAAAGCCGCCTCAAGATGCCGATAGACGCGCTCACGCAAGGAATTCGTCCCGTCCTGAGCCACTTTTTCGAGCAAGTGCGAAGCCATAGAACAACCTCCCGCCCATGCCGCGTGGGCAAGCTCGGGCACGCCTCTCGGCGATCCCGGTTATGAGGATACAGGCTTCGGGCTGGCTTCCCGGCTTAAGGATCACTCTCCTCCGCACCTTCCCACGGCTCTGCCGCAGTGGCTACGCGGATTCGTCCCCTTTCACGGTTGCGGGCCAGCGTCGGTTTCAGACCGAACTTTCCAATTCTCCCGGCGCAGACGCGCCGGGCACCCGAAGCCCCACAAGCGGTAAGGCCCGGAGGCGCTTTACCGTGCCCGATGAATACGCTACTGTCTTCACCGGACCCTTTCTTATATATCAAAAGTGTACGGACTCCACAAGACATTGTTGAGCGGGAAAATCATGCTTCTTCAATCATGCAGGGTTCCAAATGATAATAGTTTCTGCCCCGCAGTTTTCCTCTTGATCTTTGGGGCCGAACCATGCCACACATGACAATCTCATATATCTATGAAAAAAACGGGAGAGCGAGGGTGAAACATTCTAAAAAGATCGTCAAAGATGCCGCCCTTGGCGAGGAACCAAAAGTCGATTCCCTCCGAGAGCGTGTCTATCAGTACCTCAAGGACGCCATGAGCGCTGGGAAACTGCGGTATGGCGAGTTCCTCGATCAGGACAGCATCTGCGAAACCCTCGAAGTCAGCAAAACCCCCCTGCGTGACGCCCTCATCCGTCTCGAAGCGGAAGGCTTCGTAACCATCCTGCCCCGCAAAGGCGTATACATCAACCCGATCTCACTGGATTTCATCAAGAGCGCGTACCAGATCATCGGCTCCATCGAGGCCGACTGCCTCAACGAAGTCTTCAACAAGCTCACCGCCTACCATGTCCGGCAGTTTGAAGCCTCCAACGAAAGGCAGTGGGAACTTCTCAAAAACAATGACTATACGGAATATTACGACGAAAACATCCGTTTTCACGGCATATTCCTGTCGCTCTCCGAAAACATCCTGCTCGAACAGACGCTCATTCCGCTGCGCCGCCGCCTCTACGACTTCCCGCGACGCCAGTATTCCTACGAATGGGAGTCCATGAACCTCTATACCCATCAGCGCTTCATCGACTCCGTCAAACTCGGCAACCGCGAAGCCGCCGTCAGCATCTTCCGCATTGAGCACTGGTCCTATGAGGTCCACAAGAAATATTTTAAACTCTATTACGACTTCGATCAGAAGAAGTGACGCCCCGGCATCAGCGTTGGGGCAGCCGCAAAGGGGAACGCTGTTGGTTTCGCAATTGAACCAGCGAGGACAGGCAATTCGGAGTAATACGGCGCATCCCGCCGGAACGGAAACCGCCACTCCCCGTCATCCCCGGATATCCTTGGCATTTTTTGCCGAGAAAACGCTCCTTTGAAACAGCCAGAAGGCCGGGATTTTCCCGGCCTTCCTTTTTTCCGCTGGCTCTCGGGGCGGAAAGAAGCGGAGCAAAAGGGGAACACGAGAGCGCAAGGAAGAGCGGAAAAGATGCCATTGTGCCTTGAGCCTAATGTTGATAAGGCAAGACCGGGCGGAGTCGCCCCGCCCGCACTGGAGGTTTCGCCCTGAAACGGAGAGTACGGGAGGGAGCCTGTCGGCACGCCGCCGGGATAGGGAGGCATTCATGGGCTTTTTTCTGGGATTGTTTTCTTCCGCGACGTTCGGGCTGATCCCGCTGTTCACTCTGCCGTTGATCCACGACGGAGTTTCCCCGGCTTCGGTGCTGTTCTACCGATTTCTTATCGCGTCGTTGACGCTCGGGGGCGTGCTCGTGCTGCGGCGGGAACGCTTCCACGCCAGCGCGATCGACCTGTGCAAGCTGGCGGGCATGAGCTTCATGTATACGGCGGCCGCGCTGCTGCTTTTTTACGGCTTGAACTACATGCCGAGCGGCGTCGCCACCACCATCCAGTTCCTGTACCCCGTTATGGTCATGCTGCTCATGATCGCCTTTTTCCACGAGCAGTTTTCCATGATCACGGCCTGCTCCATCGTGCTTGCCGTGGCTGGGGTGGCGCTGCTTTCCATCGGGGGCGACAGCAGCAGGCCCGTTACCCTGCTCGGCGTGGGCATGATGCTCCTTTCGGGTTTCTGCAACGCCTTGTACATCACGGGGATCCACGTCGCTGGGATTCGGAACATGAACGGCCTCGTCATGACCTTCTACGTACTGTTTTTCGGGGCGGCGTTCGCGTTCGCCAATGCCGTTGGCACGGGAACCTTCCAGCCCCTGTCCTCATGGTGGGAATTCATGATGGCCGCCCTGCTCGCGGTAATCACGGCGGTGCTTTCCAACCTCACCCTCGTGCTCGCCGTCCAGCGCATCGGCTCGACCCTGACGTCCGTTCTCGGCGTCATGGAACCGCTCACCGCCGTCTTTGTAGGTATCCTCGTATTCAATGAACCCTTTACGCCCGCCCTCGTCGGCGGCGTGATCCTCATCAGCTCTTCCGTCACCCTCGTCATGCTCGGCAGGCAGGTTCAGGCCATTGCCCGGAGATTCCAGAGGAAAGCGGCTTAAGTCCACAGTCCGACATTCCCTTCAAAAACAAGAGGCGGGGAAACCCGCCTTTTCGCCATTGCCGCACCGCCCCGGCCAACCATACCCGGAACACCCGCCAACAGGGATTCAATAGCGTCAAAAGCCTTGGGAAGAGGTGGGGAGTGGAGGAGAAAGCTTTCTGTAGAAAGGCTTCTCCTCCACTCCCAACCTTTTTTCCCACTACACAAAAATCTCCCCTTTCAAATACGGGACGACGCGCCCGCTGATCAGCACCGCTTCAGGGGTGAGGGCACAATGCAGCGTCCCGCCCCGCGCCGAAAGCTGGCGGGCGACGAAACGATCCTTGCCGAGCCGATCAGCCCAGAAAGGCACCAGCATACTGTGCGACGAGCCCGTGACCGGATCTTCGGCGATCCCCATCTCCGGCGCGAAAAACCGGGACACGAAATCCGGGCCGCCCGCATCTCCGCGCGCAGTGATCACGACGGCCTTGCCCATCGGCAACAGCCGCATCTTGCCCACGTCCGGCACAAGCCGCTCCACATCCCTCTGGCTGTTCACCAATACCAGCAGGTCGCGGTACAGCCATGTTTCCACGGGGTTCACCCCAAGCGCTTCGATGAGCAGCGGTGCAATGGGGTCCAGAGGGACACGCTCGGGACGCCGCACCGGAAACGCCATCTCCAGCAATTCCCCCCGGCGCTCCACGCGCAACACGCCGCTCCGGGTGTGGAAGGCCACGGATTGCCGATCCGGTTCAAGCTCGTTGAACACCACAAAGGATGAGCCCAGCGTCGCGTGACCGCACAGATCGATCTCCTCCAGCGGCGTAAACCAACGCAAATCATATTCGCCGTCATCCCGGCGCGCCAAAAAGGCCGTCTCGGAAAGATTGTTCTCCGACGCGATGCGCTGCATCAGCCCTTCGGACAACGGCCCGTCCGCCACGCACACCCCGGCGGGGTTCCCTTGAAACAGCTTGTCCGCAAACGCGTCCACAACAAAATAACGCATAACGACCTCGACGGTAAAAGGACGGGCCTACCGCGCCCGCCACGCCCCAACGGCAAGAACGCCGCCGGAAGCCAGCAGGCCCGAAGCCAACCAAAACAAGGAGCGGATTTCATGGGCAAGCAGAAATCCCCACAGGCCCGTATGGCGCGAACCGTCCCAGTCCGTCAACTGTACGGGGTACATCTCAGAAAGCGTCCAGAGGGCCAACAACCCGAGCCCGCCGATCATGAACAGCACGATACCGCATATCGCGGCGGCACGGCGCAGGAGAGGCCGAAGATCGGAACCATGAAATCCGGAATCATCGGAACGGGCAGGGCGTAAAGGGGACGCCGGCTCACGGGGAGAGGCGGATTCAAGAGAGAGCGTTTCCGGCAAGCCGCAGGAACATTCCGAAATCCCGGAAAGCGGTGCTGAGGAACGTTTCGTGATACCCAAAAGGCCATCGGTTTCTCTTCCGAATGGAGCAACGGGAACCTGCCCACAGGAAGCGACGCGCTCCACAGCAACGGCAGGGGCCATCCCATTCAGAGAAGAATCGATCCCTCTGGGAACACCGGACGCGCCCGGCGAGCCATCCTCGGCAAACGGAGGGGAATCCGCAACAGCGAAAGAAGGTGGGGAGGAAACCTGTTGAGGTTCCCTGAGCAGGAAATCGAGGCTCACGCCGAGCACATCGGAAACCTCCACCAGCCTGTCCAGATCCGGGGCGGACTGTCCGGTTTCCCATTTGGTGACGGACTGGCGCGATACCCCCGTAAGCTGTGCCAAATCCTCCTGAGAGAGACCCATTGCCTTGCGGCGTGCCTGTATTTTTCCGCCGATATTGAGATGCTTTCTCGCCATCGGGCGTCTATACCGTTTCCGGCGGATAAATTCAAACCCATGAGAGGAAGGGGCGCGGCGGGCATTTCCCGGCTGGTCGCGGATTCCAGCAATCAGACATCATTACATTAAAAATAATATGTTAAGGTACATTCTGCGGAGTATGTCGCGCAAGCGGCGGTGAAAACAGACGGCGGACGTCCCGGAAGGCGCCCGCCGATCATACATCTGGAAAGGATGCGAGGAGAGATTACTTCAGTTTGGCGATGGCCTTGTCGTAGAACGCGCACAGCGCGTCAACGTCCTGCTTCTGCTGGATCTGGAGGAGTTCGGGCTGCAGCTCCTGCATCACCTTGGCGTACCCCTCGGGGTCCTGCTGCGCCTTGGCCTGCACGACCTGCGCAAAGGTCGCGGCCTTCTGCTGGGCTTCCTCGGCGGTGCATCCGGCCTGAGCCAGGCCAGCCATTCCAAGCGTCAGGGCCATAGCCGCGCATACGATCAACTTTCTCATAAAAGGGATACTCCTTCAAAAAGATTTCCTGTCGGGCGGCCTTCCGATGCCATCGGGAGCCCTTCCGACAGCTCCTGTTTGCCTGATCCCCTTTCCAATCGCTACCAACCACCGGTTTGCATCCCGGCAACCAACAGGTGCAATTACATAATGACAGTATGTTGGAATCGCTCACCACGAACATTTTCCTTTGATTCGGAAAAGACGGGATCCCTCCCATCAAGGGACGGCCCGAGACACGACCGCCACGAAGCACATCAGCGCCAGTGTAATACAGAAGACGATCACAAGGCTGGTGGCGTGGGCGACGAATCCCATGAGCGCCGGCCCCGCAAGCACGCCGAGGTAGCCGATGGTCGTCACCGCCGACACGGCGAGGCTCAGGGGCATGAACTTCTGGCGGGCCGTAGCCGAGAAAAGCACGGGCACGATGTTCGAAACGCCGAGACCGACCACCGTAAACCCGGCGAGCGAAGCCCATGCCCACGGCCCGGCGACCACCAGCCCGAACCCGGCGGCGGCGCACAGGCTTCCGTACAGGAGAACGCGGGCATCGCCGAGCGCCTGCACAATGCGGTCGCCGAACAGGCGCCCGATGGCCATGGCTACGGAGAAACACGCGAAAGCCAGACCTGCGCGGGAGGCTTCCGTACCGCGCTCGGCGGTCATGAACAGCGCGCCCCAGTCCAGAATGGTGCCCTCGCTCAGATACATGATGAAACACAACACCCCGATCAGGAGCACGATACCGCGCGGAACCACAAACAACGGGGTTTCGCCCTCGCTCCCGTAGGGCAGGAAATGCCGCCCGAACGCCGCCAGCAGCGCGATCATGAACAGGCAAATGACGAGCATGGCCAGATGCGGCGCCAAGAACCCGAGCAGCAGGGCCATGCCTCCGGCCCCGCAAATGCCGCCCACGCTGTACAGGCAATGGAAACCGGACATCATGGCCCGTCCGGCGGCCTGTTCCACAAAGACGGCCTGAATGGTCAGGGACACGTCCATCATCCCGATTGAGGCCCCGAAAAGGAAAAGGCACAAGGCCATCAGCCAGATGGATTCCACCGAAGCCAGCAGCGGAAGCATCGCCAGGAAGATAAAGCCGGAAACGAGAATGACTTTCCGGCATCCGAAACGCCCGGAGATCAGCCCGGTGAACGGCATGGAAAGCAGTGACCCCACGCCGACGCACAGGAGCAACATGCCGAGGACGGCTTCGTCAAGGCCGAGCCGAGCCTTGGCATACGGAACCAGCGCGGCCCACGAAGACACGCCAACGCCAAGGACAAGATAGGCGATGCGCGTGGTTATCTGTTCGGCCCTGCCGGGCGGTGGACAATCGGAACGGGAAACAGGCATGAAAGGCCTCACGAAGGATCGGAAAAAAGATGTTTCTCAAGGCCGTCGACGATGGCGGCGTACACGTTGTTGAATGTCTCCATGTCTTCAGCCGAGATGGAAGCGAGCGCAGCCTGTTCGTGACGATCCAGCTCTTCCATAATGCCGGTCACGAAAACGTCGCCCGCAGGCAGACAAAAAACCCGCGTCCGCCGCCTGTCCGTCTCGCAGCGTTCCCGGCGGATGAATCCCGCCCGCTCAAGCTGATCGAGGAGGCCCGTGACGGTTTGCTTGGGCATGAAACATTCCTCGGCCAGCGCCGTTGGTTCCGCTCCCTCGGGACGCCTGAGCACCGCGTCAAGGATCAGGAACTGCGGGTATGACAGGCCCCGCTTCTGGAACCAGCGCGAGTACAGGCTATTTTCTTTCTGAATGTACTCGTAATGACGGTAAAAGGCCTTCTCTGTATCGTACATGCTCACCTCGGTCGGAAAAAGAATGGATCCCGGCATGAGAGAACACTCCGGACTCAAAGGTTCCCCCTGTACCGTACGTCAAACGCCATCGCCAAAGTAGTACGCAAACGGATTATCTTTGTAAGGACTATTTGGCAAGAAAAATCTTTCCCCATGCCGTGAAACCGAATCCTCCAACAACGAAAAAAGGCCGGATGGTTCCGGCCTTTCGGGGTGTCGAAAAAAACTATGCCTGCATCCGTTTCATTCGTGCGTACCATTCATCCTTGAGGGCCCGGCCCGTCGCGGTGGAGGCGAGGCCCCCGCGCAGGTTGCCGCGCAGATCGGGATGAAGGAGGCCCTGCACGTTGATGAGCGCGTCGACCACCTCGTCGGGAGGAATGCGGCTGGCGATTCCGGCAAGGGCCATGTCCGCCGCCGCGAAAGCGTTGGAGACGCCCACGGCGTTGCGCTTGATGCATGGGATTTCCACCGGCCCGGCCACAGGATCGCAGATGAGCCCGAGAAGATTCTTGAGGGCGATGGCCGCCGCGTGGATAACCTGTTCCGGAGTCCCGCCGCCAAGCTGCGCCAGCCCCGCCGCCGTCATGGCCGAAGCCACGCCGATTTCGGACTGGCAACCGCCGATCGCCCCGGAAATGGGGGCACGCATGGCCACGAGCACGCCCACCGCCGCCGCAACGAGCAGCCCGTCGACGATGGCGTCGTCGCCGAGCCCCCGTTCCTCAGCCGCCGAAAGAAACGCGCCGGGCAACACCCCGCAGGCCCCCGCTGTGGGAGCCGCCACCACACAGCGCATGGAACCGTTATTCTCCATGACCGCCAACGCACGGGCCACCGCCATGCCGATGGTCCGGCCCGAAAGCGCCTGACCGGATTCGACGCGCCGGGCCAGGCGGAATCCCGCGTCTCCCGGAACCAGACCCGCCAGCATGTCGCTTTTCCCGGCAAGCCCGTCTGTCATCGACGCCTTCATGATTTCCCAACTACCCAGCACGGCGGCACGGATCGTATCCCGATCCACCCCGCTGCGCCGCGCCTCATAGCGTTCGATAAGGCCGGGAAGATCGCCTCCCGCCATTTCCGCCATCGCCGCGAGGGTCGAAAACAAGGGCTCGGCGTCCGCAAGTTTGTTGCCCAGAATATTCCGCACGGGGAACATCTCCAGACCCGGCATATCCATGCCGTCAGGAAACGGCTTTTCCGCAAGGCACAGGTACAGCGCCCGCTCCCCATCCTTCACGCAGGAAAAGCCGGACAGCGCCCCAAGCCTCTCCTCGAACACAGCCCGCCCCAACCCGTCCGGGCCGATGAACAGCGCGCCATCCTCGTTCCCGCGCAGGCAAACGGGGAAGCCTTCCAGCTCGGTCATCTCGATCTCGCCGCCGCCGACGGAAACGCCCGCCACCGCATACGTCCTGCCGCCGCGCACAAGCTCCATGCTGACCGTGTTGGGGTTGCGGCCCGAATCGGGATGCGTGCGGATTTCCACCTCGACGCCCCGCTCCGCAGCCAGCCGCAGCGCGTGCCGGACATTGGGGGAGTCCTCCCGTTCGCCGATGAGCCCGGCGACCACGGCGGAATCGCTGGCGTGTCCCTTATAGGTATGGGAGAGCGCTCCGAAAAAGTGCAGGGTGATGCGTTCCGGCGTGCCGCCGACAAGGGAACGGCCCATGCGCCCGATGCGCGCCATGCCCGCCGTATGCGAGCTGGACGGGCCGGACATGATCGGGCCGAGGGAATCGAACAGGCTCAGCAGCCTTGCGGATTGAGGGCGGGCGGCCCGGCAGGCCGTGCAATGCGTCATGGCACAATCTCCAATAATAGTATGAAACCCCCAGGGGCTCCGCCCCTGGAACTCCGGCAGGGGCGCTGCCTCTGCACTCCGCAAGGCGCGCTGGCAGGGGCGAGCCGCCCCTTGACCCGCCGAAGCAAACGCTTGATGGGATAATGGAGGTTACGGGGATATCCCTCTTTTGTACGGCGCAAAGGAATTTTTTCAAAACCAAGCCGGAACGGACTCCCTGCGCGCCGCCTCCCCACCAGTCGAAAGTCTTGGGAAGGTGGGGGTCCGGGGGAGGAGGGAGGAAAGCCCTTCTTCAGAAGGTTTTCCCTCCCTCCTTCCCCGGCATGTCGCGTCTTCCCACCCTCCATCCAGCTACCGCGCTTCCTCGTAAGGGATCGAAAACTCGTAGTCCCCGTTCTCCTCGGAACGGGTGGGCCGCCCTCCGGCAACCTCAAGCAGCAGATCGTACAACGCCCTCCCCGTTTCCCCGATGTCCGCGCCGTCAACAACGACCCCGGCGTTGAAGTCCATCAGGCCCGGCATCTTGGCGTAGGTGTGCGGGTTGCCCGTCAGCTTGACCACGGGCATGACCGGAGAACCCACCGGAGAACCCCGGCCCGTGCTGAATACCGTAGCCGACGCCCCCGCCATGGCAAACCCGGCGAGGTTGACGGGATCGGGGCCGTTGGCGCGGTTGTCCACGATCCACAGGCCCGGATGCGGGGGGCGCTCACCGAGCTTCAGGACGCCCTGCACTGGAGACGTGCCCATTTTCTTGATGTTGCCCATCGCCTTTTCCACGAGCGTGGTGATGCCGCCCGCCTTGTTGCCCGGCGTGGGGTTCACCGCCTCAATAGGTTGCCCGTGCGCGCGCAGGAACTCGGCGCGCAGCTCGTCGACCATGCCGAGGATCTGCTCTCCCGCCTCGCGGCTGACCGCACGGGACGCCACAATGTGCTCACAGCCCGGAATGCCCGGAACTTCCGACATGAGCACGGAACCGCCCGCGGCGATCACGAGATCGGTCATGGCCCCGATAACCGTGTTCCCGGCAATGGCGGTCGTCCAGTCGGAACCGCCGCACTGCACGCCCACAACAAGCCCGGACAAGGGGCAAGGCTGGCGTTCCAGATCCAGCGCGGCCCGCTGCATCTCGCGGACGAGCTCACAGCCTCTGGCCTCGGCTTCGACGGAGCCGCCCTCCTCCTGAATGAGGATGGCGTGCACGGGCTTGCCGCCGCCGATGGCGACCTGCAGGTCAAGCGTCCTGATCTGCTCACAGCCGAGCCCCACGATGAGGACGCCGGACACGTTGGGATGCTTGGCAAACGTGGTGAGGGCCAGCATGGTGCGGCGGAAACTCTGCTCGCCCTCCACGCAGCCGCGCTCGTGGGTCAGCGGGACGGCCCCGGTCTTCCACGCGATATGATTGACGACCGTATTCGCGCAGGTGACGGTGGAGACGACGAGCACGATATTCCTGATGCCCACGCTCCCGTCGGCGCGGGGAAATGCCTGTAGCGAACTCATGCGCCCCTCCCGTCCCTGAACGCGGCGACGTACTGCCGGCACAGTTCCTCGGTGATGTCCTCAAGATTGTGGGTATGCACGAAGGCTCCGGCGGCAATGGGCGCGGAGGCCCTGCCGATGGGGACGCCGTACTTGCGGACGAGTCCCCCCTGCGCGATGGCTTCGACGGCGATCTTGTGCCCGAGCCCGATGTCCTCAAGCGCGGTCACCTCGCCCCCGGCATGGCGCAGCACGTCGCCCTTGCGGGTGTCCTGCGCGACCACGGCGACATTGTCCGCCGGTTCGATGCGGAGTGCTTTCATCATAATCCCTCCGGTCATGCGGATACGAGGTTACGGATTGCCTCGGGCGTCATGCCCGCGAGTCCCATGCGTTCCGCCGTCTGCCCGGTCACGGCGTAGTCCTCGCCGAGCAGTTCGCCAAGCAATGCGATAAGCGCATCCATGATAGGCGTGGGAACCCCGGCAAGCCTGCCGAGGGCCGCCATCGGCACCATCGAGTACGGCGTATCTTCAGTAAGGAAACGGTGATGCAGCGTTTTAGGCGCGAACCCGGCAAAGGCGGGGTTGGCCTGCAGCACGTCGTACAGGGTTTCACCCTCCACGCCGTACTGGTTGCGGAAGGTCTGCGCCGTGCTTACCAAATCAAGGCCGTAGGCACGGGCCACGGCCAGCCGTTCACGGTCCGTGGCTTCGATGAGGCGGCACACGGCGGGCGTCATCCCCGCGTAATAGAACTCAAAATGCCCGCCCTCGCTCTCAATGCGCCCGGCGTTGGCCAGCATGGGCGCACAGTGCACGACCATATTGACCCCTGACATGCTGGTGGCGAGCACATTCTCGCCCTTGCGCCAGCCGGTGCAGAAAGCCCCGTCCACGGCGGCCTCCACCGCGGCGTAATCGCCCGCCGGGAACGCCGCCAGCGTCACGGCCTTCTTGACCCCGCGCACGTTGACCACGCCGGGCTCCGTCGCGGCACAGGCATAGGGCAAGTTGTCCGTTTCCGCGACGAGTACGTCCTTCCCCGCCTCGCGCAGCGCGGCCTTGAGAGCCAACGTACCGTAATTGCCGGGCATCAGCACGATAACCTGACCATCCGAAAGCGCGGGCACGGCCAGATCGAAGAACGCCTTCTGCCCGTAGGACGGCGCGGTGAAATAGACCACTTCCGCGCCGTCGAGCGCTTCGGCGATGTCCGTGGTCACGAGGCGGATCGTCGCTGTCCCGGTGATTTTGTTCTGGAGTTCAATGGTGTTGCCGCGACGCCTGATGGCTTCGATGACCGGGGCGAACCGCGGCAGATCATACAGGGCCACATCATGCCCGCGCAGGGCGAGATCGGCCGCAAGGGCCTGCCCGCCGTTCCCGGCGCTGAGCACAGCGATTTTCTTCATGACGCAGGTTCCTTGGCGCGGGGGCGCGGAATGCGCCCCCCGGCGGTTATTCGAGGACAAAGGTAGAGATGACTTCCTCATAGGCCTTGTCGCCTATCGCCTTCTTCAGTTCGGGCCACGAAGCCTTGCGGCCCTTTTCGGCAAAGGCATTCTGCTGTTCGGGCGTCAGGCGGATGACGGTCCAGCCCGCCTCTTCCAGCTTCTTCTCATAGGCGGCCTGATCGGCTTCCGCGACTTCCCAGCGGCGGGCCTCGAACGCGGCGCTCTTTTCAAGCAGGATCTTCTGATCTTCGGCCGACAGGGACTCGAACAGCTCCTTATTGATGAGCAGGGGCCAGTTTTCAAAGTGGGTGTTCGCGGCGATGTAGCATTTCAGCAGATCCCGGAAGGAGGCGTAGTAGTTTTCCGCGCCGCCGCCGAAGATGCCGGAGACCATGCCGGTCTGGGCGGCGGTGAAGAATTCCGCGAACGGCAGGGGGGTGGCCTGATAGCCGAGGCCGTCGGCAAGGGCTTCCTGCGTCTTCATGGTGGGGACGCGGACTTTGATGTGGTGGCTGGCGTTGGGATCGGCGGGCGCTTCGGGGGCCTTCACAAGGCCGATGCCGCCGAAGTACACGGGCCAGTTGGCGAGGACCATGATGTCCTGCTTGTCAAACAGGTTGGCGCAATATTTGGCGTAAGGGGTTCCGGTGCCGAAGTTCTTCTTCGCGGTGGCGTAATCCTTGGCGACATAGGGCAGGATATAGGAGAGGAAACGCTTGTCCACCTGCGTGGAAACGGATTCGCAGCTCATTTCCACAGAGCCGAGAGACACCTTTTCCTGCACGACGGTGTAGTCCCCAAGCTGGCTGGATCCATAGATCCTGATGTCGATGCGCCCGTCGGTTGCCTCGCGCACTTCCTTGGCGAAGGCCTGCAAATCGCGCTCGATCACGGAGTCGGCGGGGCGGATGTGAGCAAGCTTCCACTGCGCCGCAAATGCGGAACCGCCGGAAAGGGCCAGCAGGCCGCACAGCGCCAGTACAGACATGACCTTTTTCATGATGCTCTCCTGTGGTGAAGGGTTTTGGAGGCGCGCCGTCCGCGCCGCCTTGGAGATACGGCCGCCGGCGGGGGAACCGGCGGCCGTGTCCGGGAAGATGCCTGTTTCCGCGTCCGGCTAGATGAAACCGAACAGGCGGGGGATGAACAGGCTCACGTCGGGCCAGTAGGTGGTGAGGAGCATGACCGGCACGTAACCGAGCAGGAACAGCCCCACATAGGGAAGGATTTCCACGAAATCGACCTTGCCGATCCGTATCCCGAGATAGAGCAGGCTGGCGTAGGGAGGCGTCAGGCTGCCCACGGCGAGGTTCACGCCGAAGATGGCCGCGTACTGGATGGGGTCGAGGCCGATGGCCTTGGCGAGGGGCAGCAGCAGCGGGGCCACGAGGATGATCCCCGTGGTGTCGTTCACGATCATGCCCACGAACAGCAGGATGAGGTTGATGAGCAGCAGGATGAGGAAACTGTTGTCCGTGATGCTGAATACGCTTTCCACGATGGCCTGCGGGATCTGCAGCACCACGTAGGTCTGGCTCAGCATCATGCTGCAAAAAATCATGATCATGATGCTGCCCACGGACACGGCGGAATCCTTGGTGCAGCCGAAGGCATTACGCAGGTTCAGGCCCCTGTAGACGAAGAACCCGACCGGCAGCGCGTAAATTACGGCTACGGCGGCGGCTTCGGTGGGGGTCATGGCCCCGGAATAGATGCCGCCGAGGATGAGCACGGGCATGATGAGCGCCGGGAGCGCCTTCCAGCCGCGCACGGCGATCTGCCTGCGCTTTTCCGTTTTGGAGAGCTGGGGCATGAGCTTGAGGTCGAAGCGGCGGCTCAGCACGAAATTGATGCCGCAGAAGATGATGATGGTGACGATGCCGGGGCCCACCGTGGACAGGAAGCAGGCGAGCACGTTGGTGCCCGTCACCCAGCCGAAGATGATCATGGGCGTGCTCGGAGGAATGAGCACGCCGAGGATGGAGGAACAGGTGATGAGCGCGGTGGCGAAGGCGCGGGGATAGCCCCGGCTGACCATTTCGGGGATCAGCATGTTGCCGGTGGCGGCGAGCCCGGTAAAGGTACTGCCCGAAATCGCGCCGAGGATGGCGCAGGTGAGGGTGGCGACGAAACCGAGCCCGCCCCGGATGCGCCCGACGAACACATCGACGAATTCGAGCAGGTATTTGGCGATGCCGCTCTCGCTCATGAGCGACCCGGCATAGATGAACAGCGGGATGCACAGAAGCGTGGGGCTCAGGATCTGCTGGAGGCCCCACATCATCATGCCTTTCATGGTGACGCCGCCCACGATGCTCATGAAGGCGAGCGCGCCGCTGAAACAGAAGACGATGGGGACGCCGAAGGAAAGGAGGAGCATCAAAACGGCGAGGGAAACAACGGCAAGCGTAACGGGTTCCATGCTAGTCTCCTTCCTTTTCCACGGGCAGGGAGGCCGGGGTGGTCCTGTAGAGCGTGATCATGTCGCGCAGTTCGAGCAGCGTATACAGCGTCATGAGGAACATGGACACGAACACCGCCGCTTCAGCGTAAATCCAGGGAAGATAGAGGGAGGCCGTTTCCTTCTGGAGCCTGAGCGCGTACTTCAGGTAATCGTAGCCCCACCATGTGAGCCACAACAGGATGGCGCTTGAAGCGAACGCCGCGATGCCCCGGAGCAGAAAGATCGAGCGTTGCCGCTTGCAGAAAATTTCGAGGACGCGGGCCACAAGCTGGCCCCGCTCGGAGGAAGCCTTGACGGCGGCGAAGAGGTACAGCCAGACCGTCGGGAAATAGCACAACTCTTCGATGCCCATGAGCGGCATCTTCAACACATACCGGAGGATGACCTGAACGAACATGAGCACGGCCACGCTCAACAGGCTGAAGACATTGATCCAGTCAAGCACCTTGTCCAGCACGGAGAAAGGCTTGGGTCTCTTGGGCACTTCCACGATCGCTTCTCCTTGTCCCTGTGAAAATGTTCCTGATAGGCGTATGCTGTCTGACAGCTTACAGATAAAAACGCCCTTTGTCAGCAGGGATCGCGGCTTTGCTGGCAACATTCTGAAAAAAATATTTTTTCGCTTTTTGTAACGCGGTGTTATAACGACACATTCCAATAAGCCAAACACCGATCTAAAAAGAAATCCGTTGGACAATGCGCTCTTCAAGCTGTATGCTGTCATACATATTGTGCCGACAAACGCCCACCGGATCAGGGATGCAGGATGCTTTTTCTTCTCATCAAACTCTTCACCACGCCCGCGCTCATCTGGGCCTCCACGCTGGCGGCCCGTCGTTGGGGCCCCGTCATCGGCGGCGGGCTCGCCGGGCTTCCCTTCATTTCCGGCCCGGCGTCCCTGTTCATCGCAGTACAGTACGGAACCCCATTCGCGGCATCGGCCGCCGCCTCGTCCCTGCTCGGAGCCGTGGCGTCCTGCTGCTACTGCCTCGCCTACGCCCACAGCGCCCGGCGTTTCGGCTGGGCGGGCTCCCTCGCCCTCGCCCTGCTCGCCTTTCTCCTCTGCGCCTTCCTGTTCACGCGGGTTTCCTGCGGACTGCCCGTAGCGGTCTGCCTCAGCATCGCGGTCCCGGCGGCCTGCCTGCGGCTTCTTCCCGACATCCCCGGAACGGCGGACATGCGCCGGGTCCAACCCCCGTGGAGGCTTCCGGTCCAGATGTTCTGCGGGGGCCTCAGCGTCCTTATCCTGACCGAGCTTGCGGGCGTCGTGGGCGAGCAATGGAGCGGCATTCTGCTCACCTTCCCCATCATCAGCTCCATCCTGACCCCCTTCGCGCACCTTTCCTTCGGGGCGCGCGCCGCCGTGCTGACGATCAGGGGACTGCTCGCGGGTTTTTTCGGCACATCCTGCTTCATCACCATCATCGCCGTCTGTCTGGAGCCGCTCGGAATCGCCTCCGGGTATTGCATTGCCGCGCTCGGGGCGTTACTCACGAGCATTCTCATCATGCATTGCGTAAACAAAAGACGATAATCGAGCACGCTTTCAGGAGCCCCTGTGACCAACCCCTTCAAGCCTATAAGCAGAGTCAACCTCCACAGCGAGGTCATGCAGCAGATCACCGCCGCCATCCAGAGCGGGCAGTGGAAACCCGGCAGCAAACTGCCCGGGGAAATCGCGCTGGCCGAGATGTTTCAGGTCAGCCGTACCTGCATCCGCGAAGTCCTGAAGGCACTGGCCTATTCCGGCGTCGTCGAGTCGCGTTCCGGCGTCGGGACCTTCGTCAAGGAGATCCCTTCCGAAGCGCCCTCCCCCGCCGTGGATCTGCTCAGCAGCACGGATTACACCCAGATCCTCGAAATGCGGAAGCTCCTCGAAGGGCAGGCCGCCTACTGGGCCACCGAACGGGCCACCCCGGAAGAGATCGCCGAACTTGAAAGCATCCTGAAACAGGAAGGCCTTTCCCTCAAAGACATTCACACCCGGTTCCACAACGGCGTCACCGCCCTCTCGAAAAATCCCATTCTCATCCATATGCTGGCAGAATTTCAGGAACAGTTCAAAAAACAGCGCGAGTTGAATTTCGTCATCCTCCCCGATGAAGATCGCCTTGAACACTGGAAAGTGCTCGAAGCCATCAAATCCGGCTCTCCAGCCAAAGCCCGCCGCGCCATGCATCAGCACATCGACTACATTTGGAAGAAGCGCCCGCATCTTTTCCCCGGAAAGAAAGGCCCCGACAAAATGTAACGTGACTCCGCCCCTAGCCCCCGGCAGCGTGTTTGCTCCAGCGGCTTGTCGCCGAAGCAAACGTTTGATGGATATGACGGTTACGAAAAAAACGTTCTTTCATACGGCGTAAAGGAATTTTTTCAAATTTTTGCTGGAACGAACTCCCTCCGCGCCGCCTCCCCACCAGTCAAAAGTCTTGGGAAGGGTGGGGGTGCCGGGGGAGGGGAAGCGTTCTGAAGAAAGCTTCCCCTCCCCCGGCACGTCGCGCTCCCCCGACCTCCCAAACGATTCTCACGCCAGCGGGTAATCATGGCTTCGCCCATCGGATTTCCTCTACGATTCCGGAAAGGCTTCCCCGGAAGCCGAATCCTTTCCTCTGGAGGCATCCCAATGTCGAAGCGAACCGTAGCGGAAGTACTTGTGGACGAACTGGCCGAAGCGGGCGTCACGCGGCTGTACGGGCTGGTAGGCGACAGCCTCAACCCCGTATCCGACGCGCTCCGCCGTGACGGGCGCATCCGGTTCATCCATGTGCGGCATGAGGAAACGGCCGCCTTCGCCGCCGGAGCCGAAGCCCAGCTTTCCGAAAAACTCGCGGCCTGCGCGGGGACGAGCGGCCCAGGGCACGTCCACCTCATCAACGGCCTGTACGACGCCAACCGGAGCTATGCCCCGGTCATCGCCATAGCCTCGCATATCCCCGGCTCCGCCATCGGGACGCGCTATTTTCAGGAAACGCACCCCGATCAGCTGTTCAACGAATGCAGCCACTGCAACGAACTTGTTTCCTCGCCTTCCCAGATGCCGCATGTGCTGCGCCGGGCCATGCAGACCGCCGTGAGCAAACGCGGGGTAAGCGTGATCGCCCTGCCCGGCGACGTCGCCGCCATGCCTATGGACGAGGAGCCCTCACACGGCGTCATCCCGCCGCCTCCCGCCCCGGCAGCCAACGCCCATGACATCCAGCTCCTTGCCGACGAAATCAACGGCGCGCGCAAGGTGACGCTTTATTGCGGGTCCGGATGCCGCAACGCCCGCAAGGAAGTCATGGCCCTCGCGGACAAGCTCAAGGCCCCCATCGGGCACGCATGGCGCGGCAAGCAGTGGATCGAGCCGGACAATCCCTTCGATGTGGGCATGACCGGCCTCATCGGATTCGGCGGCGCGTATGAGGCGATGGAACACTGCGATCTGCTTATCCTGCTCGGCACGGACATGCCCTATTCCGCGTGGTATCCCAAGAAACCGCGCATCGTCCAACTCGACATCCGAGGCGAGCACCTCGGTGGGCGGACCCGCATCGACCTCGGGGTCGTCGGGGACGTGGCCCAGACCCTGCGTGCCCTGCTCCCCTTCGTGGAACCCCGGGATGACAGCAGGCATCTTGACGAGGCCATTGCCAATCTCAAGAAATCCCGGGAACACCTCAACGCCTACGTCGAGCATGTTTCCTCAGAAGGCAGGCCGCATCCCGAGCATCTTACGTCGGCCATCGACGCCAACGCCTCCGACGAAGCCGTCTTCACCGTGGATACCGGCCTCAACGACGTCTGGGCCGCCCGCTACATCACCGCCAAGGTGGACCGGAACATCATCGGCTCGTTCAACCACGGCTCCATGGCCTGCGCCCTGCCCATGTCCATCGGCGCGCAACTGCTCTATCCCGAACGGCAGGTCATCGCGCTCTGCGGCGACGGCGGTATGACCATGCTCATGGGCGAACTGCTGACGCTTGTGCAGTACAACTTGCCGATCAAAGTCATCGTCTACAACAACGGCGCGCTCGGGTTCATCAATCTTGAGATGCGGACAGCCGGGTATCCCGAATTCCAGACGGACATGAAAAACCCCGATTTCGCCCGCATGGCCGAAGTCATCGGCATGAAGGGATTCCGCATCGAAAAAGGCGCGGACGTGGAACCCGTCATCAAGGCCGCCCTCGCCACGCCCGGCCCCGTGCTCGTCGACGCGCTCACCGATCCCGCCGCCATCCCCCTGCCGCCCACCATCACCGCCGGAGAAGCCAAAGGACTTGCCCTCGGCCTCGGCAAGCTCGCCCTCATGGGCCGTTTCAGCGCCACGATGGATATGATCAAATCGAATATCAGGCAATTCTAGGGGGAAGACTCGGGGGAGGGGACCTTTCTGGAGAAAGGTCCCCTCCCCCGAACGCCCTCCTCTCTCCCTCCCAAGACTTTCAACTTTATCGAATCCCTGTTCCGATCTTTCCCTGTGGCGCAGAGGCGAACGTCTATCTATTTTAATGAGTTATATTTTTACAATCCACCGATGCAACTTGCCGTTCCGTGAGCACAAAAACCCTCAACTAAACTGCCCCACAAAAAAAGAGCCAGTCAATCTCACTGATCAACCGGCTCTTTTCCTTTCATACGACAGGGGACTTCCTCCGCGCCGCCTCCCCACTTTATAAAAGTCTGAGGTGGAGGGCGGGGTTTGGGGAGGGGAGGAGGAATCCCTTCTTCAGAAGGGTCCCTCCTCCCCAATCTTTATCAATCTTCCCAGTCACTCCCTACGGCAGCATGAAGCTCAAGGGCCCGGCCTGAAGGTAGGTCAGCACGCAGAGCACGAGGGTCATGGCGATGCTGTGCCCGATGGTGAAGCGGAACAGGTTGCCTTCCTGCCCGACCATGTTGGTCGCGGCGGTGGCTACGGACAGGGATTGCGGCGAAATCATCTTCGCGGTAACGCCGCCGGAAGCGTTGGCGGCCACGGCAAGCTCGGGGGACATGCCCACCGCCGTGGCGGTATCCTTCTGCATCCCGCCGAACAGGGCGCACGAGGAGGTGTCCGACCCGGTCAGGAACACGCCGAGCCAGCCAAGCAGCGGCGAAAAGAACGGGAACAGGCTCCCCGTGTGCGTGAAGGCAAGGCCGAGCGTGGAACTCATGCCGGAATAGTTCATCAGGTAGGCGAGGCCAAGGATCATGGCGATGGTCACGATCGGGAAGGTCAGCTGACGCAGCGTGCGCATGAAGCAGGCGATGGCCTTGCCGAAACCGTAGTTCGGCATCATGGGCACGGAGACGAGGCCGGAAAGCAGGATGGCCGTACCGCCGGCGGACAGCCAGTTGAACGCGAACGTCGCGCCGTAAACGGCGTCCTGCGCCACGATGGGCGCGGTCTTCATGACTTCCCCATGCAGGCCGGGCCAGCCGAAGCTGAGATTCGCGCCGGGAACGGCGTTCAGGATATTCTTGAACTGCGGCAGGCCCCAGAAGAACACAAATACCGCCAGCACGATATAGGGTCCCCACGCCCGGAGCACGACCGAAGCCGGATAGCCTGAGCCGCTGAGGTTGGATTCAGGCTCACCCTCGAACCGGAACGTGCGCGAAGGCTTCCAGACCTTGAGCAGCAGCACAAGGCCCACAATGGTGGCGATGGCCGAGCCGATGTCGGGCAGGGTCGGGCCGTGATAGTTGGCGAGCAGGAACTGCGCCCCGGCGAAGCACACGCCGCCCACGATGATGGCGGGCAGGACTTCGAGGCTGCGCTTGAAGCCGCACATGGTCACGCATACCCAGAGGGGCACGATGAGGGCGAGGATGGGAAGCTGACGGCCCGCAATGGCGCTCACGGTCATCTGATCAAGGCCGGACACGGAGGCCGCCACGATGAGCGGCACGCCGATGGCGCCGAAAGCGACAGGAGCGGTGTTGGCGATGAGCGCGATGCCCGCGCCCCACAGCGGGGTGAAGCCGAGCCCCACCAGCATGGCGGCGGCAATGGCGACCGGCGTGCCGAAGCCCGCCGTCCCTTCGATGAAGCAGCTGAAGGCATAGGCGATGAACAGCGCCTGAAGCCTGCGGTCATCGGTGAGCCGGGCCAGCGAATCCTTGATGATCTCGAATTCGCCCGATTCCACGGTCATGTTGTACACCCACACCGCCGTGATCACGATCCAGACGATGGGGAACAGCCCGAAGGCAGCGCCGTTGAGCGTGGAACTGATCGCCAACGAAACCGGCATATTCCACACGGCCACCGCGACGATCAACGCGCCGATGAGGCCCGCCGCAGCCGCGACATGGCCCTTGGCCTTCCTGACGGCCAGCATGTAGAAGAGGATGATGAGCGGAATCGCCGCGAGGCACGCCGAAGCGACCACGCCGCCCACCGGCGCGTACTGTTGAACCCAAGGCATACGTTTCCCCCTGATAAGGCTTGCGGAGTGCGCCCCACATGCCTGATCGACGGCATTTTCCTGCAATGCCTAGCTGTTGCGGGGCGTATGGCTCCTGTTGACGTGTTGTTCTCTACGCCGAACGGGGGGTGATCGAGAAATGAATATTTTCTATCGGAATCATTCCAAAATGGAATATCTATTTTATCCTGCTTGATTACCACCCTTTTCATGGAGTAAACCGTTTTCGCATCCGCTTGCCGACAAGGGTGAAAGGGGGCAAAAAACTATGAAAAGGCGTGGGTTCGTTTTCAGGCTCCCGCCCCGGATTATCCATGCGAGGAAGACGACGTGACCGACAACCGGGCCACAGGCTGGAAAATACCATTATTGTTTTGCGGGGTTATCCTCTCCATCGTCGCTGTGGCGGCGCTTTTTCGGGCACACGCTCCCGAACCGCCCGCCGTCCCCCAAGCGCTGCTCAAAGAAGCCAAAGGTATCAGGATCGATCTGGAGTCCGACCCCGAAGGGCAATCATGGAAAGCCCGCATCGCCTCCGCCGCAAGCGGATTTTCCACGCAGGCGGATAAGGACGGGCGGCTCGGGGAAATCGTCCTAACCACTGCTGAAAACAAACGGTTTGACGCTTCATGCACAGCAGCCGTGCTTATCCGGGACGACGGGCTTCGGGACGGGCTGATGCGGAAAATCGCAAACGCGGCGTCTGCCGACTGCGCATCGCTCCCGTGGGGCGTCTTCGCCATGCACGGAATGCGCGACCCGCAAACACAAGCGGAAGCCTCCGCCCTGCTCACGCAACGCTGGAAAGAATGCCATGAAGGAAGGGAATAGCTAGCATTTCACGTCTCATAGGCGAGGCGGCACTGTCCGCCTTTCCGTCCGGCCCAAAAGAAAAAGGGCGGCAAGCCGCCCAAGGTAAAGGAATCCCTGGAAAGCAGGGAGCCCGATGTACTCCGACCCGGCTACAACCTCATGAAGGCTTCGCCGGATTTGTCTCGGTGCCGGACACGAAAACCATGTCGAACTGTCAGGCATGAAAAGGTTCCACATGCGTCCGCAGACGCAGGAAACCATTGCCGGACGCCGGGCCACAGGAACGGCGTGCAGCCAAATTCCCCAGAAAAACAGGAAATTGGAAATGCCGGAAGTTCATGGGGGTGGTATAGGCCAAAAGGTTTTCCCTGTGAAATGAAAAACGCTCATCAACACTATGCACGGAAAGAATAGATGCTGAATATCCGCACGTTGCAAATACTGGTGGAAGTGGCCCGGCAGGGAGGTTTTTCCCGTGCCGCCCAGACTGTACACGCCGTGCAGCCCACGGTGAGCAAAGCCGTTCAGGCCGTGGAGGATCGCCTTGGCGTCCGCATCTTCGAGCGGGCCAACAACGGCGTCAGGCTGACCGTCGAGGGAGAAATCGTTTATCGCCGGGCCCTCAACATCCTTCAAGAATTCGAGGCGCTCGAAGCCGACGTCGCCGCCCTGCACAAGCTCGAAAAAGGCGTGCTCCGCATCGGTTTTCCCCCGGTCGCCAGCGGCATCCTGTTCGCGGATCTGCTCTCCAAATACCGCCAGCTTTACCCCGGCATCAACATCTCGCTTCAGGAACAGGGCTGCGCCTCGCTGGAACCGATGGTGCTTTCGGGGGATCTCGATCTTGCCGTCACCCTTCTCCCCGTCCCGCCGAATTTTTCGTGGCTCCAGATTCGGGACGAACCGCTCATGGTCATCATGCCCCCGGATCATCCCCTCGCCGATCGCAAACGCCTCAAAATGGATGAACTGGCAGACAACGCCTTCATCGGCTTCGAGCAGGGCTTCCTGCTCAACGACCGCATCAAGGCCGTCTGCCGCCAGCGTGGGCTGAAGCTCAATGAGTGCCTGCGCAGCGGCCAGCTTGATTTCATCATGACCCTCGTGGCGACGGGCATCGGCGTCGCCCTCCTGCCCCGCCTCGAACTCGAACGGCGGGAACTCCCCAACATTCACATCGCCCTTCTCGACGAAGAGGAACTCCGTTGGCGCGCCGCCTTCGTCTGGAGGCGCGGGGCCGTCCTGTCCTCCGCCGCGCAGGCGTGGCTCAAGCTCCTCCCCGGCGGCGAGGAAGCGCTGGCAAGCGAAAGGCTCGCATGACGGCCTCCGGCGCAGAGGCCGATCCGGACGGGACACCGGAAGGTCCGGCATAGACGCCTTTCCAAAAGACGCCACCTTTTTCAGCTCAAAAACCGCCCCTTCGTCCCGGCGCAACCGGGAGCCTCAAAGCCCGTCTCTTCCGGAAGGCAACACGGATAAGCCGACAGCCTCTTCCTTCAAGAAAGCTGCGCCCGGAACAGGCAACACGCCATGACCGCCGCGAAGGACCTTCTCCGCCGAATGGAATATACGCTTCGCAAAGGAAACGCTCTGCAATACGAGCGTCCTCTACTCCGTTGCCAACAGGTTAAGGTTTTCTTCTTTCGCACGGAATGTGGAAAACCATTTTGGGGAAACCGAGGAAAAACGCAAGGAACCTTTCATCCCTTTGAATGAGGGAACACCCTATGGGGCGGGAGCCCTCCAAAAAAATATTCTTGCCCTCATCCCGGCAAGCAAGGCCACCATCTCCCGTGCACTTGAGGTGGAGAGGAATGCCGGCATGTCCGGCATATCTGTTATTCGCAATAATGCCGCCCCATTCCTTTTCCGTACAATACCCATTCCTTCCGTTCATGATGCGGGCTGGCACGTTCGGGTTTATGAGGCATCCCGTACTGTAAAAAAGAAGGTGCCCCGTCGTCTCCGAGAAAGCACCCATGAGCTCTGGCGCACTGCCGCCAGCGGATACGAACAATGGCAAATCATTAATTACATTAATCTTTATAATAATCCAACGTCCGTCAGGCCGCTTCAGCGGCATTTGATCTTCTCCCCATCCCCAAGGCAAAGAAACCTGCCGGAAGTGGGAAAAAACGGGAATCATCAAGAAAGGGATTCCGCCATGCCCGGCGAAATTACACCCTCCCATTCCTGCCGATACCGGAAAAGCATGGGCTCACGAGGGTCTGCCGCCCGCGCAACGCTTGGACAATCTGCATGATCGCCCATCTTTTGCGTATATATCCTCTTCTGCACAAGTTATAATGTCGACATTAAGGAGCAAAAAGGATTATTCCATTTTGTCATGATGCCTTGAAAACAGACACTGCATCAAGAAAAACAAAAAATACATTTCAGCACGCCGCAGATTGTTTATTCAATGAATAAAAATGCATTGACACAACCCTTATTTTTTCTCAATGAAAGTTTTCTATAGGTTTTATTCCGTACTGGCATCTGGGATATGACGACTTTTGATATCACGGATGCATTTCTTGAACGTTTAGTGCAGCGGGGGATTGTTTGTATGGCGTGGACACAGGTCTATGATCCGGCGGGGAGCGTGGTACTCTCTGCACTTTCTGCGGCTATTCCTTTGATGGTACTTTTCTACATGCTGGCGATACGTCGCGCAAAAGGCCATGTGGCCGCCATTGTGGGCTTGGCCGTGGCGTTTGTGCTGGCCGTGGCTCTGTGGGGGATGCCTTTCGGCACCGCGGTGAGTTCCGTCGCCTACGGTATGGCGAACGGCTTGTTCCCCATCGTCTGGATCGTCATTACGGCGGTGTGGGTGTACAACATGACCGTGGAATCGGGCGAATTCGAGATCATCAAGGATTCGCTGGCCCGGCTCACCGATGACCGCAGGCTTCAGGCGCTGTTCATCGCCTTCGCCTTCGGCGCCTTCCTTGAAGGTACCGCCGGTTTCGGCACTCCCGTAGCCATCACCGCAGCCATGCTCGCGGGCATCGGGTTCAACCCGCTGTACGCCGCCGGGCTGTGCCTCATCGCCAACACCGCCCCGGTCGCCTTCGGCGCCATCGGCGTCCCGGTCATCGTGGCCGGGCAGGTGTCCGGCTTTGATCCCAACCTCATCAGCGCCATCGTAGGCCGCCAGCTTCCCTTCCTGTCCGTGATCGTGCCGCTGTGGCTGTGCGTGACCATGTGCGGCTTCAAGCGCAGCATGGAAGTCCTGCCCGCCATCCTCGTGGCCGGCCTCTGCTTCGCCATTTCGCAGTTCGTGTTCTCGAACTATCACGGCCCGACTCTGCCGGACATCATGTCCGCCATCATCACCCTCGTCGGCCTCGTGATCCTGCTCCGCTTCTGGAAGCCCGCCACCATCTGGCGCTTCGAGGGCGAAAAGCCCACCGTGCTGACCGGCAAGGGCTACTCCTTCGGTGAAGTCATCCGCGCATGGATACCGTTCATCATCCTGGCAGTCATGGTGTTCTTCTGGGGCCTGCCGCAGTTCAAGGCGTTCCTCGACGGCATCAGCGGCAGCATCGCCACCAAGGGCTTCGCTTGGCCCATGCTTGACGGCATGGTCAGCCGCACCGTGCCCGTCGTGCCCGCCGAAACCCCCTATGCCGCATTCTTCAAATTCGGCTGGCTCTCCGCGGGCGGAACCGCCATCCTGCTGTCCGGCTTCTTCGCCGTGCCCTTCATGCCCAAGTACAGCTTCGGCAAGGCCGTGGCCTGCTTCTTCTCCACGATTTACCAGCTCCGTTTCCCCGTCCTGACCATCGCCACCATCCTCGGTTTGGCCTTCCTCATGAACTACTCCGGCATGAGCACGACCCTAGGCATCGGCTTTACCAAGACCGGCAGCCTGTTCCCGTTCTTCGCCCCGATCCTCGGCTGGCTCGGCGTGTTCCTGACCGGCTCCGACACCTCGTCGAACGCCCTCTTCTGCGGTATGCAGCGCTCCACCGCGCAGGCCGTGGGTATGCCCCCCGAACTCGCCGTAGCCGTGAACTCCTCCGGCGGCGTCACCGGCAAGATGATTTCGCCCCAGTCCATCAGCGTGGCCACCGCCGCCACCGGCATGATCGGGCAGGAAGGCAACCTCTTCCGCTTCGCCCTCGGGCACAGCATCGCCATGACCCTGTTCATCTGCGTGTTGACCTATCTTCAGGCCACCGTTTGGCAGTGGATGCTGCCGTAAACCCTCCCATGAAGTGAACCGCCGCTGAGGGACGCGTTCCGCGCCTTCCGGCAAGTCATTCAGAAACCCCGCGCTTCCGGCGCTGAAAACAAAGCCGGTTGATCTTCGGATCAACCGGCTTTTGCTCTGTACCTCTCAAAACGGGATACTTCTTTTCCCACCATAAAAATGCCATGTAAAGTATCAATACACGCATTAAGACTTTACATGGCATTTTTTGCGATTTTTTACTCGATTTATGGCGAGTTGATGTTTTTTTACATCTTTGCGGAGCACGATCGAGATCGCGCGGTTTCACACTCTCGGCTGAAAATATCTCCCCGGGTACACAAACATGAACGCGGGAAAGCGGCCGTTGCTGATTTGGCAAACTCCCCATGGAATTCCACCGTACCGCTGAAATAAACCTCTAGAAACACATGCTCCAAGAGGTAGGGGCTCTCAAAATATGAACGAAAAAAACACTGCCTCGCACATCGTTTTTTGCCTTTGCAAAGGCTTCGGCCTTTGCCCCTTCCCTGCTTGTTTTTGTCAATGCAGATGAAATAATCTTATTATTATAATAAAATAGAAAAACATGATTTCCGAAAAAGAATACACGTTAAAATAACGGTTTTTCTCTACATAAAATCATTTTACAAAGGCAAACAAGTAACTATCCGACGCTATGGCGTTGTATATGCCTCTATAAAGAGAATAGTCCTCCTATATCGCTTTATAAAACAAAAACGAAAAAAGATGGTTTTTCTTTTCCGTCTATTATAAAACGAAAAGAATAATCTTTCTCCTCCATCGTTCCCTTCCGGAACGCGACCAGACGGGTAAAAAACGTATTTCTACGTTCATTCAAGCTGGTTACCTTATAATGGAGGAAATACACATAGCGCATAGGGGAAGAGGTTGAGCCATGAGGTACTCGCCTGAAGAAATCTTCAAAAAGTTCATTAATTCTGTTTTGTCCGATGCGTCTTTGGACTTCTTCGTGAAGAGGGCGGCGGTATTCCTCTCTATGATGATGCCCGTTTCCTCCTTGTTCATTTTCCGATCAGTGGAAGGTTCCATTACAAAACTGGCCGAATGTAACAAAACACCCGCCATCAATATCAGCGACCACTTCGCCATTTCTCCGGAAAGCATGACCCGGTTGAGGACTGAAAAACACTTTTTCAGCGAAGGCGCCTGCAATCTGAAAATCTTTACCGGGCACGAAACCTGTGCGTACGCCGACGTGCACCGCTCTGTCTACAAGACGGATACATCGGCCGTGTACATTCCCTTGAAGTTTAACATGCTGAGGGAAACGAGCGTTAGGATGGTTGTGCTATCGATGGGTGTGGACAACTATACGCAAGAACATCTCGATATCTGTTCCTGCCTCCAGCCTGTCTTTATCGATAATTTCCTGAATATCCTTTCCGAAAATTCTTCCGACCGCGCTTTTGACCTCCCGTCCCCAAAGAGCAAGCAGGAGCCGAACAGCAAGCGGAACAAGGACAATGCGGAACCATTTCAGACATTCAACGAGGTCACCATCAATTATATCATCAAGGCGCTCAACCGCACCAACGGCAAAATCTCCGGACAGGACGGCGCTGCCGAACTCCTCGGCCTCAATCCGAGTACCCTCTGGTCGAAGATCCGCAAATACCGCATCGACGTGAAAGGGCTTGAGCGCGAATAGCGATTTCTGAAGTGCAAAATACCGCGAAGGCCCTCCCGGACTGTATCCGGGAGGGCCTTCGTTATGTTGAGGGATGCAGGACGCTTGCCGGGGCCCCTACTCTGTTGACTCAAGAAAACTTCTTGGTTGGGCCGCGCAGCGATCCGCCGAAGCCTGCCGGGGCTCAGTCGTCCCCATCCCCGCCTCCATCGCCATCACCGCCATCACGTCATCCCCTTCCTGCCCGCAAAGCCCCTCACCCGAGGAGAAAAGCGGAGCGTTCTTCCGTGCATCCTCTTCCCTCTCCGTAAGTTCGTTTTCCGCCATCTGTTTGCGGAAAAAGAACCATCCTGCGACAAGGGCAATACCCAGAAAACCGATCCAGTCGAGCCATGCGTCCACGCCATTCCTTCCTGCTGCGATGGCGGCGTTTCATTAATGCGCCGGGACAGGCCCTTCCGGGGCCGTCTCCCGGGAGGGCCGGACATCGGACTCCCGGCTGCTCCTGCGTCTCTTTCGGAACGGGTTCCGGTGGTGCCACAGATTCCCCTGCGGCGCAACAGCTCTACCGATAAGGCCGAAATGTTCCTGAAAGACGGGAATCGCCCGATTTCCTTAGCCCTGTTTTCCCCAACCATCCGGCAGCGAAAGGGAAAAGGAAGAAGAGCAAGACGGAAAAAACGGACACGGGATTCCAAAACGCCGGACAGGGAATCATCACTGTTTGACACTTGTGTGCAGGGACAATAGATTCCAATGTGTTCCGGAGCCCGTGTTTTTGGATGCGGCCTTTTCCATGCATTGGCGTGGAACGGAAAATGAGCGGGGTTTCCTTTCCAGGAGCGCAACGCGTATTCCTTCCCGAAGAAAAGGATGTTAGACAAAGAACGCCGGATCGGGGCGACCCGGCGAGGCGGGCGCGCGCCCGTGGCAACCAGCCCTGAGACGAACGATGATCCTGTCCACAAAGAACAAATTGGTACTGCTCGTCGCCGGGTCGCTGATCCTGCTCGCTGTCGGAGTGGGCCTGTTCTCCATGTATAGCGTGAAAAGAACCATGCTGGAGGAGCAGCGCCGGAGCAGTGTGAATACCGTTGCCCTTGCGACATTCAACGTGATGGATCGCTACCAGATCCTGTTCCGCAGCAAAGCGGATCAGGCCGTCGCGCTCCAGCATAACCTCAGCTGGCTGGCGAAACTCATCACCACGCTGGTGCATGATCCATCTGAGCGCTTTAAGATCATGCAAAATTTCCCCTTGCCCGAGGGGATCAGCCTCATGGCAATCGACCCCAGCGGCGAGATCAAACTCGTGCGCGGCGATCTGGAGAAAGACGACAACCCCTACCTCCTCCGCGACATCAAAGACCGGCCCGTGGGCCCCACCATGCGAGCCCTTGCGGAAAAAGGCCTCCCCGCAACCTGTTTCGTCCAGTGGGACGCCGGGGGCAAAAAGCAGCGGCTGTACGGAACGCACCTGTATCTTCCCGGAGAGGGAGGGCTGCTCGTGGGCCTGTGGGCCAACATCGACAAGCTCGACGAACATCAGCAGCGGCTCAAGGAAGACAGCATCCGGGAGCTCCAAAACGAATTCGGAAAACAACGGATAGGGCCTTCGGGTTTTCTGTTCGTCACGGACTCCAAAGGTATCCCGGTAATCGGGCCGGAAGGCATGAACACCACCCTCTCCGGCATCAACCCCAAAACAGGCAACACTCTTATCGCCGATATCCGCAATGCTTCGAAAACACCGGAAAATCCTGTTGAAGCATCGATCCAGTCCTTGATCAAGCGCGCGCCGTCCCGTGACGCCCTGCTTTTCGTGCGCCATGTCAAGCCGTTCGATTGGTATGTCACAGGCGTCGTTTACACCGACGAAGCCAGCGCGCCCGGCAAGCAGCTTTCGTTTCTGCTCATCGCGGCCATCCTCGCCGCTACGCTGTTCATCCTGCCCGTGGCGCTTCTTATGGTCACGCGGCTGACCTCACCGCTGGCGAAACTCGGAGATTACGCCCGCAAGCTCCCCGAACAGGATTTCATGGAGGACGCACGGCCAACGCCCCTGCTCGCCGCCCTCGCCGACGGCAAACACGGAGGAGAGATTGCCAGCCTCGCCAATTCACTGATGTTCATGGATAAAACCCTCCGATCACGGGTCCGTGAGCTTATGGAGGCCACGTCCAGCCGCGAACGCCTCGAAGGTGAGCTCAGCGCCGCCACCGAAATCCAAATGGGGTTCCTGCCCAAGCCCCTGCCCCCGGACGTGGCCGCCGGGCGGTTCTCACTGGCGGCGAGCCTCGTCCCGGCCCGGGAAGTGGGCGGCGACTTGTATGACTTTTTCATGCTCGACGACAGGCACCTGTGCTTCATCATCGGGGACGTGTCCGACAAGGGCGTGCCCGCCTCATTGTTCATGAGCATGACCTTGACCCTTATCCGATCTCGGGCGGGTTCCCACCCCTCGCCGGAGCACCTCATGGCCGAGGTCAACGAAAACCTCGCCCGCGACAACGCCAAGTGCATGTTCGTCACACTGTTTATCGGCGTGCTCGATCTTGATACCGGAGAACTGCTCTACGCCAACGGCGGGCACAATCCCCCGCTTCGGCTCGGCGACGACGGCGTGGCATGGCTCGAGGGCATCAGCGGGCCTGTGGTCGGCGCGATGGAAGGCATGAACTATACCTTGCTTCGCACCGTGGTCCGGCCCGGCGAAACCCTCTTCCTCTACACCGACGGGGTGAACGAGGCCATGAACGCGGAAGGCGACGTCTATTCCAACGAAGCGATGTTCCATGCCCTCACCTCCTCACCATCACAAGAACCGGCCAGTGTGCTCCGGCATATGCTTGACGATGTGTCCGTCCATGTCAACGGCAACACCGCCTCGGACGACATGACCATCCTGTGTGTCCGTTATTTCGGAGGAAAGCGCTGACGATCCTTCACCGCTGGTGATGGAAGAGAGCAAACTGGCCCGCACGATAAGCTTATTCATAAGGTAAAGGGATGCCACCTTAACAGAGCCCAATCAATGGGGGATGGAGAAAAAGGGACGCTATGGACGTCCCTTTTTTGTCATTTCTTCCAGAACTTCCACCAAGGGCATAACGGCAAGGCCCCTCTGCTCCTGTGCAAGGAATGCCCGGACAATATCTCTTGAATGCACCCCAATTCCAAAATCAGCCTGTTGACGGCGTGCTGCATGTCCCGCACGGAAGGAGGTGGGTCTTCGTTCACGAGGGTACGCAACTCTTCAAATGCATTCGCCGCACGCACCATCTCCTCCTCTATTTCCTCCCGCGAAAAGCTTTCTCCGCCTTGGAGACGAGCCTCCAGCCAACGCATCAAAATGTCGTTACCCAAAGCCAAGCACAATCGAGGAATCATTTCCAAGCTCGGCATATACGTATCGTTTATATTGAAGTAACGCTTGGTGACTGAATGTGACACGCCAAGGCGCTCCGCTATCTCATCTCTGGTCAGGCCGCTTTCTTCCTTGGCGAGGCGAAGTGCTGCCTTGCCCGTCATCATCCCCAAATCCGTCATGCTGTTTTCCTCCCAACAGGTGAATGAAGTGGATGCCCTCTTTCACAAGGATCAATCAGGTCCATTCTTTTTTATACATTGGGAGTATTCTCTTTTGCACATCGTATTAGAGCTTGTATCGTTAATATCTTTTTATATATGTTGGTTATCAACTCTATACTAGCTATCGCAAACGATGTTTCCATGATTATAGATTTTTAAATATATGTCAGGATATCTTCTCTTCAAAAGAAAGATACCATGACAAGAAAACGGTATGACAATAGGATAAACAACTCTCCAGGCTCTTTATAGGAGGAACTATGGGCATCCCACAAAAAAGCCTCGTGATCGGCGCTTGCGAAATCGCCTGCCACTACCCGGAGCTCTCACTCAACGACGCGGCAGGAGATGCGCTCCAACTCGCTGAAAAGATCCGGCGTTACGGCATTGAGGAAAACCAAAAGAAAGAGACTGTCTTTATCGCAGCTTGCCGTTTTGTCAGTGCTGATAAAGATCTCACGCCTCAAAAAGCGGTAGAGAAGGCTTTACGGCTATGGGACATCATTGAAGCATGACGGAAAAGCAATATTGGAAAACGGTAAACCGATGGGAATGTGCTCTCTCATGGGGTTAGGCCGTGGCACAAGATGAAATCGGAGCCCTGCCCACAAAAAAGGAGCCAAAATCCAAAAACATCCCTCCCGACATGCGTCAAGAGGGATGTTCTGGACATAGCGTGAAGCCCCGGGAGAGTCATCACATGATGTTGAGGCCGGGCATCTTCTTTCAATGCATCATTGTTTCAAACGATCTGCATACCGCCCTTAGCTCATTATTACTTGTTCCCCCTCGCAAGGTTGCGGGAAACCACCATGAGGGCGGCAAGCATGACGAGCAGCAGGGCCGTGCCCATGAGCAGGGCATAATCCTCCATCTGCAGGATCGTGTACAGCAACGAGTACAGGGCCACGAGCAATACGCCTATCCCTATACCTTCCTTATAATTCCGCAGGGCGAAACCGACATAGCACGACACCATCAGTACAATGCATCCCGACGCCGAAAGGTAGGATGTCAGAAAGGCCAGGTGCTCGGACAACGACAGCAGGACCAGATAGAACACCACCATCGACAGCCCCACGATGCCGTACTGTACCGGATGCAGCCGCGCCCCAAGACCCATTTCAAACACAATGAACGCAAGGAAGGTCAGGCCGATGAACAGCACGCCGTACTTCACCGAGCGTTCCACCAGCTTATAGTGCGTACCGGCTTGGTACAGATCCACGCCGACGGCAAACTCCGTGAAATGCCTCGGCCACGTGTGCAGCGTGCCAAGGTTCGGATACGAGCGCGCCAATGAGGGCACGCTCCACACCGCGGAGAAGCCCGTGTCCGAAGTCTCATAAGAGGCCGGAAGCACCTGCCCCTGAAAACTTGGATGCGGCCACGGCGAACGCACCTTGATCTCCGTGGTTTCGCCCGCCGTCGCAAACCGGATGCCGCCGCTGCCGCTCAAGGCCAGGCGCTGCGAAAAGTCAAATGTCCCTTGCCCCGCATTCAAGGCAATGGGAACACGGAAACCGGACGGAAGGTTCTCGAACGGCTGCGTACCCGGCTCGGCGCTGTGCGGGACACCGGCCCAAACGAACGGGCTCGCCTCGCGGAGCGCACTCGGGTGGCTCAGGCCCGTGACTACAAAAGACCGGGCATAATCCACATCAACCAGCGCGGGGACGATGCGGGTCAGCGCTTCCCTGGACGGCAATGTAAACTGCCCGGAAATACCGATCTCGGACGTATACACCAGCGCCCTGTATATCCCCCTACGGCGGGATTCTGGATCAAGCGTGGCGTCAAAAGACAGACGCGACGGCAGGATGACGAAATAGCTCGCCTCCAGCCTTGTTTCGCGTACCAGCCTGTCCTTGCCTCCCTCGACGGGCACGACGCGTTCCCGCTCCACACGCTCCGTATACGGGACCAGCAGATACGGGCCGGAAAGCTGCTGCAGCCCGCCCCATGTCCGGCTGATGTCCGCCACCACTTCACGGTACAGCGACGAGCGTTCCCCTACGAGGCTTTCCACCATCAACAGCGGAATCAGGAGCAACAGTGCGATGCCCGCTACGACGGCGTAACGAAACATCATCGAATCCTTCAATTGATCCTGCAACACGGCCTTGTCCGTATTGTGCGGCGTCTCCACAACATCCTCCACGGGCAACTGAGGTTCTCGGGACTTTTCTGAAGGAGCCCCCTGCTCTCCAGACGTTTCGAACGCGAACGTATCTTCGGCGGTCAGGGATTCTGTCCGGACCACCCCTTTCTCCGCAGCCCCTGGAGGAGGCAACGGCTCCGCCGCAGTAACCGGGGTCTGTCCGGAAACCCGGCGCGTCCGGCGCATGATCCATCTGACTATGGCCACGAAACCGATACACAACGGGATCAAAATCAACACGAGTACAAGCAGGCCGATCAACATCACTTCGAACATACTTTATTTCCTGTCAATGCGACTCAACAGTTCCACCAACGGGGAACATCGGAGGTTCCCTCCCTGCCAATGTGCACTCAACAGGCACGCACAGCAAGCCTTGCCTTCTTTCTCCGGCCATAAGATGTGTCTGTTCCGTCCGCTCTATTTTCTACCACGTCACCCATACCAATGGAGCAGCCCTTCTCCGCACCCGGATTACCGCATAAACGGTATATCCGTACAGATACCAGTTACGCCAGCAAGGATGTCCGCGCGCCCCCCGAAGGGCTTTCCAAACATAAAAAAAGCCCTCCCGAAATCTCAGGAGGGCTTTGCTCAATCCATAGCAGGGTGGAGCACCACGCGGCCTTCCGCCAATGAGCGGGGCACGTCGATGATACGTTGGTTGCGCGACCCTCGGAACCGGATGATCAAGGACTTCTCCTCCAGTATGAAGGGGCCGTCCACAAGGATATCCAGCTGGCGCAGCAACGGCATATGCCGGCTGTCCGCAAGCAGCTCCTCATACAAATACCCGGTATAGCTCGTCAGATTGTACCCCGCAGCGCGCAGGCGCTCTGCCAGCGGCGCAAGCTTTCCGCTCTGTACGAACGGTTCCCCGCCGCTGAACGTTACCCCGCGCACGATGGGGTTTTTCCGCACGTCCGCAAACACCCAGTCGGGTGAAACCATGCGCCCGCCGTCGAAAGGGTGCGTCGTCGGGTTGTGGCAACCCTTGCAATGGTGCGGGCAGCCCTGCGTAAACAGCACGTAGCGCAAGCCCGGCCCATCTACGATGGACTCCTCGACGATGCCGGATATGCGTATTTCGTCGCTCATACCAAAACCTCTGACTTCGCCAAGACGAGGGAGAATTGGGGAAGGGAGGGAAAAGCTTTTCTAAAGAAAGGGGGGAGCACCCCCACGCTTTTCCCTCCCTTCCCAAAGGCTTCTGCGCTTATTGGATCCCTGTTCACAGCTTTTTCAGCTTCAAAACGAAAGAACCCTAGTTACCGCAGCAGCCGATCTTGCAATGCTTCACGCGATCTTCGACTTCAGCGCGTTTGGCGTTGTTGAAACGATCCACGGTGCCGACGAGGTATCCGGTAATGCGACGGATACGTTCAAACTTCACGCCTTCGCCAACCAAAACTTTCTTGCTTTCAGTGTTCATCGAACCGTTCTCCAATACTTGGTTTAACAATAATGGGTATATCGGAAAATGCGGGCATCCGCACTTTGCTTGCTCATCAGCGCGACATTCACGCGCCTCTTCAATACATTCCCAGTTCAACCGCTCCAGCTGGGCTGTCCCCGAGCTATACGAATTGATCCAAGGCGTTCTCTTAGCGAACGGGGATGGAAAAACTCACCCGTTCCAACAGCCGGAACGAACCCCCTCCGCGCGGCCTCCCCACCAGTCAAAAGTCTTAGGAGGGGAAAGAGAGAGGGCTGGGAAGGGGAAGCCCTTCTTCAGAAGGGTTCCCCTTCCCAATATTCATCTAAATCACCATATTGGGCATCTTGTCCTCGGCTTCGAGGCGTTCCTCTTCAGAACGCACGTCGCGGATGTAGCCCTTGATCTTGCGCAATACTTCGATATCGACGCCTTCGCCGTCGTGACGCCCGCAGCGGGGACACACGTCGCCGATGATGCCCGTGTAGCCGCACAGGGGATCACGGTCCACGGGATGGTTGATGGACCCGTAGCCGACGCCCATGTCCTTCATGGCCCGGATGAGATCCTCGAACGCCTCAAGGTTGTTCACCGGATCGCCGTCCACTTCCACATAGGTGATGTGCCCGCCGTTGGTCATCGCATGATACGGCGCTTCAAGACGGATCTTGTTGTAGGCGCTGATGCTGTAATAGACCGGGATGTGGAACGAATTGGTGTAGTAGTCCTTGTCCGTAATACCTTCGATGGAGCCGAAACGCTTGCGGTCGAGACGTACGAACTTGCCGGAAAGCCCTTCGGCGGGGGTTGCGATCACCGAGAAATTGAGCTTCGTCTCGGCGGCCTTCTTGTCCGCCTTCTCGCGGATGAAGCCTACAATCTTGAGGCCAAGCTCCTGCGCTTCCTCGGACTCGCCGTGATGCTTGCCGATCAGCGCCTTGAGGCACTCCGCAAGGCCGATGAACCCCACGGTCAGCGTACCGTGCTTGAGCACTTCGCGCACTTCGTCGTCCGGGCCGAGCCGTTCCGAATCGATCCAGATGCCCTGCCCCATCAGGAAGGGATAATTCTTGCACTTCTTGCACGACTGGATTTCGAGGCGCTCAAGAAGCTGCTCGAAGACCAGATCCACCATCTTGTCCAGCTCGGCGAAGAAGGCGTCGACGTTGTGATCCGCAAGGATGCCGAGGCGGGGCAGGTTGATGGACGTAAAGCTCAGGTTACCGCGCCCGTTGACGATTTCACGGCTCGGATCGTTCATGTTGGCCATAACGCGCGTGCGGCAGCCCATGTAGGCGATTTCCGTCTCGGGATGGCCGGGCTTGTAGTAGGCCAAGTTGAACGGCGCGTCGATGAAGGAAAAGTTCGGGAACAGGCGTTTGGCGGACACGCGGCAGGCAAGCTTGAACAGATCATAGTTGGGCTCGCCTTCCCGGAAGTTGACGCCTTCCTTCACCTTGAAGATATGGATGGGGAAGATGGGCGTCTCGCCGTTGCCGAGGCCCGCTTCGGTGGCCAGCAGCACGTTGCGGATGACCATGCGGCCTTCGGGGGAGGTGTCGGTCCCGTAGTTGATGGAGCTGAAAGGGATCTGCGCTCCGGCGCGGGAGTGCATGGTGTTGAGGTTGTGCACCAGCGCTTCCATCGCCTGATACGTGGCCTTCTCGGTGTACTCAAGGGCCTTCTTGACGGCGAAGTCGATGTTCAGGGCGGGGGCGTGCTGAGTGAGGATCTCCCGGACGAAGGCAAGGCCCTTTTCATCGAGGATGGATTCGCTTTCCTCAATGTAGGCGCGCAGCCCGGCCTTTACAGCATCCTTGCTCTCCATATTGTAGAGATCAAGGATCAGGCACAGTTCCTTGATGAAGGTCTTGGCGACGCCGGGGGCGAGGCCGTATTCGAAATTCGGGATGCTCTGCCCGCCGTGCTGGTCGTTCTGATTGGCTTGAATGGCGATGCAGGCAAGGGCGCTGTAGCTGCGGATATCGTTGGGTTCGCGCAGGAAGCCGTGGCCCGTGCCGAAGCCGCCCTTGAACAGCGTCTTGATGTCGATCTGGCAGCAGGTGGTGGTCAGGCTCAGGAAATCAAGGTCGTGGATGTGGATGTCGCCGTTCTTGTGCGCGAGGCTGTGCTTCGGGTTGAGGATGTACATCTCGTAGAACTGCTTGGAACTTTCGCTGCCGTAACGCAGCATCATGCCCATAGCGGTGTCGCCGTCGATGTTGGCGTTCTCGCGCTTGAGATCGTTGTCCTTGGCGTCCTTGAAGGTGAGGTCGCGGATGGTGGTCATGAGCCGGGTGTTCATTTCCCGGATCTTGGTCCGCTGGTGGCGGTACAGGATGTACGCCTTGGCGGTGCGGGCATGGCCGCTCTTGATAAGGGTTTTTTCTACCAGATCCTGCACCTGTTCCACATCGGGGATGGCGTCCTCGAACTGCTCATTGAGGCGCTCCAGCACTTCGGCGGCTATCTTGAGCGAAAGGACATAATCCTTCCCTCCCTGACTGCTGGCGGCACGGAAGATTGCCTGAGCGATCTTGTTCACGTCAAAAGGAACAATGCGTGCGTCACGTTTCCTGATAGAACTAACCATTCGTCATCTCACTCGCTTTAATCAAGAAAAAAAGGCTGTTTGCAGTTCGCAACAATATGTACTTGTTACTGAAAGGAAACAGATTCATACATCCAGCATAGCCTATCCGGCGACTCGGGGCTAGTGTCTAACACTCTTTTCCGAAAAGTTCTTTTTCGAACCACCCGCCGTCCGATTGCCTACCATCGGGACGCAAAAAAGGACGCCTTAGAGCAACGAGGCCCGTCGCTCTTTCGTTAAACCGGGGAGACCCACTATCAAAACTTTCTGAATATCCGAGGGTTGATATGCTCACCCCGATATCGGGGGCATACGGCAGCGAACCCTCGCTTGTCCGGGGGGATGTCTCTCTGCGTGAAGAAGGTGTAAACGCAAACCGGAAGAGGATCAACACCCCTGTACATGCCCAAGCGAAAGCTCTCTCCTCAAAAGCCCCGGGAAACAAGGCTTCCGTCGGGATGAAAAATTTTTCAGCTTTTTTTATACTCCGGCGAGTCATATCAGGGCCATTCTGTCAACCGCCAATTTGCAGCTAGTTACGCATAACTTTTCTTAAGTATTGAATTATTTTTTTCTAGAAATATCAAAAAATCCTGCCTCACTGCCCCTTTATTCAGCGTATGCAGGCCTCCTTTAAAAAGTAACGATTCCTAATTATAGAAAAACCTCCACCAGGGGAACGCCTGCCGAAAGCGTCTGGAGGCGGTAAACCACCCCCAAAGCCTCCCGGCACCCCGCACGGAGGATCGGGTTTCCCGCCTAAGAGAAGCGTCCTCAACCACCACGGCCAAGCCGTGTTGACGGGTGGCGGGTAGCCCGGTACAAACCCAAAAGGCACCTTCAAGATGACCGCCGGTCAGCCCATCCCTCCCCAGTCCGGCACAGCGCTGTTTGTCTCGCCTTGCCAGCCCTCCGGCGTTTCCGTTCCGAGAGAACCATGTCCATTGTGACGGAAGCGGAGGCATCCTCACCCTGCCCGGTGCCCCGCTCCGTCAGAAAAGGCGGAGGCGCCGCGGATCAGGTCCGTCCGCAGCGGGAGCCGTGCCCTGACATACGGAAAACATGAAGTGCATTCCTTGTTTCAACATCCGCCGCAACCGACGGCGGCAAACCCACCGCGCATACCGTGCGCTCTTTTTAGGATACGTTGTATGACAAACGGATTTACGAAAGCAGAGGATCCTGCCCGCCCGTAGCAAAGGCTGCTGCGCGACGAGCTGAAGATTGAAGCAGGCGGCCTTTGCTCATCCTCACATGAAAATTCATGCAAGGAGTGGGCAAGGTAGTGAGCTATACCAACGCCGACCGGATACTTCCCCGCGAACTGCTGGACGCGATCCAGCAATATGCCGACGGGGTGTATCTGTATATTCCGCGCAAGGCGGAACGGAAACGGGCTTGGGGCGAGGCCACGGACTCCCGCAGGGAGCGGCTCGCCCGGAACAGGGAGCTGTACGAGAAACATCTCGGCGGCGCTCCCGTGCACAAACTGGCGGAAGAATATTACCTCTCCGCCAAGACCATCTATAAAATCCTTGCCTCCATGCGGCAGGCATGACGGACAGCGCCACAGGCCCACGCTTGCGGCGCTTTTTCGTTTGAGAAGCGAGAAGGAGGACCACAAAAGCGCCCGTTTCCGATATAAGGCAGGGATACTTTTTTACACAGGAGTTTCCACATGCAGCCAACATCAACAGCATCCAACCCGTTGTTCGACCGCGACTTCCTTCGCGCCACCATGATGGGCCCCAATTGCGTCAGGTTCGCCGAAGAACTGACCGCAAACATCCCCCTTTCTCCCCATATGCGCGTGCTCGACCTGGGGTGCGGCATGGGGCTGAGCTCGATATACCTCGCACGGACATTCGGCGTGCGGGTGTTTGCCGCGGACCTGTGGATAAACCCTTCGGACAACTTTGCGCGGTTCCGGGACTTCGGGCTTGAAGACGCCGTTATCCCCCTCCGGGCCGAAGGACATGCCCTGCCCTTTGCCGAAGGGTACTTCGACGCCGTGATCTGTATCGATGCCTACCATTTTTTCGGCTGTGATCCGGAGTACCTCGACGCCCACATCGCTCCTCTCGTCAAGCCGGGCGGCTTTATCGCCGCCGCCATCCCGGGCCTCCGGCAGGAATTCACGGGGGACATCCCCGACGAGCTCCGGCCTTATTGGAAGGAAGATATCAATTTCCACTCCGCCGGATGGTGGGCCGAACTCTGGAAACAGTCCACCCGCGCCGCCGTACGGGACGCCTTCTCCCTCCGCAGCCACAAAGCCGCATGGGAGGACTGGCTCCAGTGCGACAACCCCTATGCACAGCGCGATGCCGACATGATGGAAAAGGCCGGCTGGCGCTACTTCGACTCCATCGGCATCATCGCTACCGTGTCCCCGGCAGCCTGTTCGGAACCGTACCTTCTATTATAAGGTAGAGGTCTCCCTTGAAAGCCTGTCGCCCGTGCGGCGGAACGGCCTCCCCCTTGGCAGCCCCACCTTGGAAATACCGTTCGCCGAGCCTCCATACCTCCGATAGGCATTCGTCCGTTTCCGGCACCAACCCGGACGGATGCATACCCGCCATCCCGCATCAGCCCAAACCTTTTGCCGGAGCCTCACACCTCCGGCAAAAGGGCATCCCCGGCGAGCCCGGAACACAGCAAAAAGCAGCGGCTTCGGGCGAGACTCTCTCTTCCGAAGTAAAAAAGCCCTAAAGATCTGCATGGATTCAATGGCGACGGTCCCGATGATACCCACCCGCCGGGACGCCAAATAGAAACAAGTCTCATTGACAGCCGATGCACGACTGCTTATAAACAAGAAAAGTTTTCGGCATCCCGCCCCTTGGGGATGCCCATCATTCTTGAGAAACGCGCCTTCGCGCACCTCTCCCAGCCCGACATCATCAGGACTGCCCCATCGTAGATAAGGCCCTGCACATTACGTGCAGAGGCCTCTTTTGTTTTTCCTCCTACCGTTTAAGGAGTCCTGATATGGCGGACATCATTCTCAATAAGCCGGAAGCGGGCACTCAGGCCGTCTTCGAAGCGGCCGGGGACAGCCGAATCGACCTCAACTTCCCTACTGATCAGGCAACGCTGGAACGTTCCGGCAATGACCTTATTTTCCATTTCGACGACGGCAGCACCGTTGTCCTGCGTGATTTCTATACGGCCTATACCAAGGACTCCATGCCCGACTTCGTGATCGAAGGCACTCCGATCGCGGGCGAGCAATTCTTCACGGCCCTGAACGAACCCGACCTCATGCCCGCGGCCGGTCCGGCGGCAAACGCCGCCAGCGCGGACGGCGGACGCTTCCGCGAATATGCCGACGACGCCCTCATCAACGGTGTAAACCGCCTTGACGGGCTCGACCTGAGCAGCAACCGCGCCTTCTTCCCCGAGCGCGACCCGTGGGGCGGTCTGCGCGGCGACGATACCCCCAACTACGCGCCGACCCTCAGCGTCAGCGGCTCGCTCGGCGTCATCGAATCCGGCGTGTTCCCCGGCGGCAATGAACTCTACGAGGGCGTCCCCTCCATGTCCGGCAGGGCCACCGGCACCGACGCCAACGGCGACACGCTTTCCTTTGGCTTCATCGACGCGAACGGGGCGCAGGTGACCAGCATCGTCACCCCCTATGGCGTGATGGCAATGGCCCCCGACGGGACCTACACCTATACCATCGACAACGCTGATCCCGATACCAACGGCCTCGCTCTTGGCGAAACCCGTACCGAAACCTTCACCGTCTACGTGAGCGACGGACGCGGCGGCCTCGCCACGCAGGAAATCACCGTCACTCTCACCGGTACCAACGACCGGCCCGAACTCTCCATCGCCAACGCCGCGCAGGGCATCCACGAAGACACAGCCTCCGTGGGCGGCACATTCGCCGTACAGGATCCGGACAGCGACAGCGGGCAGAACCAGACGTTCCACATTGAGGGAGGCAGCAACACGCCCGCCGCCGACGGCACCAGCCCTTCCGACGGTTCCCACTCCGCCACAGGCAGCACGGACGCCACGTTCACCACGGACTACGGCAAGCTGACCCTTGATCCCGCCACCGGGCAGTGGACCTATGCGCTCAACAACGCCAGCGACAAGGTCCAGCAGCTCAATGCCGGGGAAACCAAGGTCGAAACCTTTGAAGTGACCGTTACCGACGAACACGGCGCGACCTCCACCCAGACCATCACCGTTACCATCACCGGCACCAACGACATCCCGGTGATCGACACCGATCAGAGCAACTTCCATCTCGACTTCAAGGAACAGGGCGTCTACCAGCCCTCGGAAAACGGCGACGGCAACACGCCCACGACGCCCGGCGGAACGGGCGAAGGCCAGCATCAGACCGGAACCCTTTCCGGCAAGATCTTCGCCTCCGATGCCGACAAGGAAAACGGGGCGGGCTCCACGGAGCACGATGTCAACAAGCTCAACTTCCACGTCGAGCACGCAGGATCGAGCTTGACCGACGGCGGCGCCTCCACCACTGTGACCGGAACCGGAACCCCCGGCACCGGGGACGTCGTCTATGCCTACACCTCCGCCTACGGCACCCTGACCTTCCGCGCGGACGGCTCCTACGAGTACACGCTCAACAACAAGAATCCCGGCGAAGCAGGCGCGGACAGCAATGCCGTCAACAACCTCGCCCTCGGCCAGACCGTGACCGAAACCTTCACCGTCTACGTCACCGACGCCCAGACCGGCCGGAGCGTGCCCCAGACCATTACCGTCACCATCAACGGCACCAACGACGTCCCCACGCTTGATCTGTCCAACGACAATCTCAACGATCTGCTCGGCGGCGACGGCAACCTCCATGTGGTCGAGGACGGCGTGGGCCGTGACAACGCCAACACCCCCACCGACGATCCCGGAAAGGAAAATACCCCCTTCACGGGCCACACCACCGACACCGGCACAGCCAGCGGCAACGACGTCGACGCCGGGCATATCCTCCACTTCGGTGCGGCCGCGGGCGACAGAACCGGCGAGGCGTTCGATCCTTCCGTATTCAACACGGCCGACTCCACCGCCACGGGCGGCGCGGCCTCTTCCGTTGTTGCGGGCGGCCAGTACGGCAGCCTGACGATCAACTCCAATGGCTCCTACACCTACACTATGAAGGGCGAAGGCGAAAACGTCAGCTTCGAGCTCGACGGCAAGACCTACACCTCACTTGATCAGCTCGCCGAAGGCGACACCATTTACGAAACCTTCACCATCTACGTGCGCGACGAGCACAATGCGTGGACGGCGAAGACCGTCACCGTGGCCATCCACGGCACCAACGACATCCCCACCCTCGACATCACGGGCAGCGACTGGAACATCACGCAGGGCGGCGATCTGTCCATCGACGGCACCTTCACGGTCACCGACAACGACCGCGACGCCGGGACGGATCAGGCCTTCCATATCGCTGGCGGCAAGGACACCTCCGGCACGGGCACTGACGGCGCACACGGGACCGACGGCGACACGAACGCCACGTTCACCACGGACTACGGCACGCTGACCCTCGATCCCGCCACCGGACAGTGGACCTATGAAGCCACCCCCGACGCGATCAAGGGACTCGGCAAGGACGAAACCAAGATCGAGACCTTCGAAGTGACCGTCACCGACGAGCACGGCGCGACCTCCACCCAGACCATCACCGTCACTCTGAACGGGATCAACGATGCGCCGTGGCTCGGCCAGACCTCCATTGATCTCAAGGAAGAAGGCGTCATCCTCACTCCGGAACAGCCCGGCGAGACCTCCAATACAGAAACCCACGAAGCGCCTGGTAACACGGGCGAGGCCGGACAGGACGAGCACCGGACCCTCGTTGAGGGCGAACTCCCGTGGAAGGACGACGACATCAACGACAAGCCGATCTTCGGCATTTCCGGGCTGATCGGCGCTACCGATGGCATCCTCAACGTCACGATCAAGAACGGCGATCCCGACGCCTCCAACAACGTGGACGTCAAAATCCTCTCCTCCACGACCGACCCGAATACTCACATCCAAACCATCGTGACCAACTACGGCACGCTCACCCTCGACACGCAGACCGGCAAGTTTACCTTCGACATCAGCGGTTCCGACGCCGACAAGCTGGCGGCGGGCGAAGAGCTCGAGTTCAGCTTCCACACCACCGTCAACGACCAAAACGGCGGAAACGCCGACAATAGGCTCGACGTGACCATCCGCGGCACCAACGATCGGCCCACGCTCGATCTGGTTGAACCCACCCACGGCGACAACGTCACGGTCGTGACCGACGATAAGACCGGCGAAGTCAAGTTCGACATCACCGAAAAGGCCGACGTCGCCAACGACACCACCGTTTCCGGGACGCTCAAGTCCGACGACGACGATCGCGGGGCGAACCTGCGCTACGGCGTGGCGCTCGGCAAGCAGGACGTGGAGTCCGAAGCGGGCCGAAACCTCGCCTTCGGTTCCGGTTCCGACGGCAAGCCCGGCATGGGCGAACCGCTCCATCAGGTCGGCGGCAATATCGTGATTGAAGGCAGGTACGGCACGCTGACCATCGATCCGGAGAGCAATACCTACACCTACAAGACCAACGAAAATGCCGACCGTCTCGGCCTCGACGCCGACGGCAACCCGCAGACCGGAACCGACGAGTTCACCATCTATGTGCGTGACGAGCACGGCGCGTGGACGGCGAAGCCCATTTCCGTCACGGTCACCGGTTCCAACGACACGCCGACGATTACGGCTGACGACGCCGAGCACTGGGTCAAGGAAGCGGGCGTCGTGGACACCTCGACGGACCACGGCACCACCACCGACACGGCGAAGACTCCGGATCCCTCCGACGATTCCCGCGAGCTGACCGACGCGGATAACAGCCTCTCCCGGAATGAAATTTCCGGTCAGGTCCACGTCAAGGATACCGACACCACCGACACCCTGACCCTCGACATCGGGGCGAAGGAAGGCTCCGGCACGACCCTCATCGGCGATCCCAAGACGGACGCCAACGGCAACATTACGCTGGAAACCGAATTCGGTTCCATCATCCTGCACAAGGACGGAACCTATACCTACACGATCGATGAAGGGAAAACGGAGTCCCTCGCGCAGGGCCAGACCGAGAAGGAAATCTTCACCATCACCGTGAGCGACGGGCACGGCGGCACGGCCTCCGTGGACATCACGATCAACATCGTGGGCACCAACGACCGGCCTACCCTGACTCTGACTCCGACGAGCGACACGGTCGTCAGTGATCCCGGCTACGACAAGAATCATACTGAAGTCGCGAAAGACCTCACCGTCACCGGCGACTTCAGGGGCACCGACCCCGACTCCAACCCCACGCTCGAATACGGCGTAAGCACCATCTCCGGCGACCGGGACACCGCGTTCGACGCGGACGGTAGCAACCCCGGCATGGGCGGCGGACATCATTCGGCCACGGGCACGTACGGCTCCCTGACTATTAATCCGAGCTCCGGCAAGTACACCTACACGCTGGACACCGCCAAGAACGGCGCTGCGGACAAGCTCGGCCTCAACGCCGACGGCACGCCGCAGACCGGAACCGACACGTTCACCATCTATGTGCGCGACGAACACGGCGCATGGTCCGAACAGACCGTCACCATCACCGTCAACGGCTCCAACGATGCGCCCGAGATCGACAATACCGAACAGACGCTCACGATTATCGAATCCGGCGTCGATGAGAAGAACAAGCCCATCGCCGGCACGAAGTCGGATTCAGGCAAGGTGGGCGCTACCGACGTCGACAACGACGACAAGCTCGAATACTTCTTCTCCGACAAGGCTCACAACCCCGTCACGTTCGGGAAGGGCGACGTGATCGGTCATCTGACGCTCGCCGACGGTACGAAGACCGACATCACGGTTACGTCCGTCAAGGCGGACGGAACCATCGTCACCGACTACGGCACGTTCCATCTCAACACCAATACCGGCGAATACACGTTCACGAAGGCCGAATCCACCGACAACGCCACCGATCAGCTCCAGCGCGGCGACAAGGTGGAACTCGACTTCTCCATCAGCGTGAAGGATTCCCACGGCGAAACGGCTTCGAGCACGCATGACGTCACCGTCGTGATCAACGGCTCCAACGACCGGCCTTCCGCCACGATGCAGGGCATCACCGTCAAGGAGGCGGGTGTCCATGACGGCAACACCGCGACCACGGCCGATACGGACGGCACCCTCGGCGCTGGCGAGCACCGGGTCACCTCCGGTACGCTGAATATAACGAACCTCAAGGACGTGGACGACGACATCAGCAAGGGGTTCGGAACCGGAGAGGATCAGTTCAAGATCAGCTTGCGGGGCTCGGGCAATTGCGGCACGCCGAGCCACAATGCCGACGGCACGTGGACCATGACTCACCTGCTGAGCAATGGCGGAGACTTCAACAACGTCAGGGCCACCCTCTTCAACTCCAACTTCCCGAAGGACGCCTTCGACAAGCTCGAAGCGCAGCTTCGAGCCGAAGGGCTGCTGGGACAGAATCAGGATCTCACTTACGGCAACGCGGCTTCCATCCTCTCTCAGGTGGCGCTCGGCACCCTGACCGTCAACCCGGACGGTTCATACTCCTTTACCCTGCCCCCGGACGGCTCGGCGGGCAGCATGATCGTGAACATGTTCGGCGCGGACAACTCCTCCAACCGGACCATCAACTTCTCAGTCACCGACCCGCACGGCGGCGTTTTCAACGGTTCATTCGGCGTCACCATCAAGGGCACCAACGACCGGCCCGAACTGGAACTGCTCGGCGGCGATGATCACCGCCTCTTTATTTCCACGAGTACGACGCCCGACGGAAACGCGACGACCCACGCCACAATCACCATGACCGAAGATGACAAGTCCTTCTCGGCCAATGCCAAGGGAACGGACGTGGACTTCGGTTCCAGGCTGACCTACGGCATCGCCGGAGGCCATATCGGCGACGCGGACAGTGCCGACATCAATGACCTGAAGGCGGCCTTTGACGGCGACAAGGGCATGGGCAACGCGCATACCCGGATCGAAACCGAGCACGGCGTGCTCACCATCGACTCGTCCACCGGCAAGTATACCTACACGCCGAACGAAGACCTGGTCTACGGCGAAAAGTACACGGATGAATTCACCATCTTCGTGCGCGACGAAAAGGGTGCGTGGTCGCAGCAGCACGTCACCATCAACGTGACGGGCGGCGCTGACGCCCCGATCCTCGTGGGCAAGCTCCCCAACGCGATCATGGCCGAAATCACCGAGGCGGGCGTCGTGCCCAACACCAATACGGATGTGGACGGCTCCATCCACGTCAACGGCAAGCTCGTGGACGGCTTCTTCAACAGCGGCGGACACGAGCTCGGCTCGTTCGAGGTCAAGCAGGTCGACACAGGAGAGGGCGCGGGGCATCTGATCGCCGGGTTCGTCGTGGGCGGCAAGTTCTACGCGGGCGACCTGCACACCGACTACGGGACCCTGCACGCCGAAGTCATCACCGAGAACGGCGTGTCCAAGATCGTCTACTCCTTCATCCTGCCGGAACCGGGCACGAAGGAAGCCGCGAACCTCGACGCCCTCGACGCGGGCCAGCGTGAAAAGCTGTTCGACAACCTCAAGGTCGGCGTCTACGATTCCGCCCACGAATCCCTCGTGAACGGCGGCGCCAACGCGGACGGCTCGTTCAACATCAATACCGGCAACTCGAACCTCATCCCCACGCAGGACGTGGATGTCTACGTGAAGGGCACCAATGACCGGCCCGTCTTCACCGACGAAAACGGGAACGTCATCGCCGAAGTCGTCACCGACGCGAACGGGAAGACCTTCACGAAGATCACTTCCGACCAGACCAGTGAAGGCGTGTTGCAGGAAGACGGCAGCCACACCCTTTCGGGAAACCTGAGCGCCCACGACCCCGACAAGAGCCACGGCGACGCGGCGGGCAACCTCAGCTACAGCATCGAGAGCGGCGGCAAGCTGGTGCAGATCATCGAAGGCAAGTACGGCATCCTCAAGCTCAATCAGGATGGCAGCTACACCTACGAGATCACCAAGCCCGAGCTGCTGAAGGAGCTGAATGCAGGCCAGAGCCTCACCGATTCCAAGCTCCCACAGGAAGTGTTCGACGTCCGCGTCACCGACCCGCTCGGGGCCCACAGCTCCGGCAAGCTGGTCATCGATGTTACCGGAACGGCGGATATGCCGACCATCAGCTTCAATAACACGGTGATATCTGAGGATAACGGCGCGATCGTAACGCCTTCGGAAGGCGATCACAGCCATGATCCCTCCATCACCGGACAGTTGACGCTGGGCGGCAGGGTCGACGCCGAGGATATCGGCGGCAACCTGACGTGGACGAACAAGGGACAGACTGGCTTCGCCACGGGCGCGGACGGCAAGCCGCTCGGCACGCTGAGCATCATCGATCCGGAAACGGGCGAGTATACCTATACGCTGACCGAAAACGGCTCGAAGATCGTCCAGTCCATGAACGATGGCGACGTCAAGACCGAAACCTTCAAGGTGCAGGTGGAGATCGAAGGCGGCAAGATCGTCGAGAAGGACATCACCATCACCATCAAGGGCACCAACGACGCCCCGACCTTTACGGATACGGTTACCGGCCTTGAGGGCGACGTGAAGCAGGATGCCTTCATCGATCCCGATGGAAGCGACGGCGGCGTCCCCGGCGTGGTCTTCACGGGGACCCTCTCCGGCGCGACCGACGTGGACGACCCGGACGGCCAGCTCCGTTTCATGCTGGTCGGCAAGGACGGGAAGCCCGTCACGGAACTCAAGACCGAATACGGCACCATCGTCCTCACCTACGAGACGGCGGCGGACGGTTCGATCATCACGCATTACAAGTATACGCTGGACAACGAGAGCACGGAGCTCGACGAAGCCCTCAATAAGCTCCAGACCGGCGAGACGCTGCCCGACGGCGCGAAGGTCGTGGTGGTCGACCCCCACGGCAAGGTTTCCGAGGAGCAGAAGGAGCTCACCATCAACATCCATAAGCCCGACAGCGGCGAGGGTGGATGGGACGGCGGAGCGGGCCTCATCATCGACGCCGACAAGAGTGAGTTCAACGGCACGGTGGTCGAGGACGGCAGGGATCTGCCGCAAATGCCTGATGTCACGGAAGGCCTGATCTTCGAAGGCCAGCTCCATGCCAAGTGGGACGGCGAAGGCCACACCGGAACGCCTCCCGACCGCGTCTTCGGCATCGAAGAAAAGGATGAGTTTGGGCTCGGAACCGGAAAGCAAATCCAGAGCAGCGCCGCCGACGGTTTCGTAACCGCGGAAGGCAAGTACGGCTACCTCATCGTCGATCCCGTTACCGGGAAGTATACCTATACCCTGTACAACGGCGAAAATGGCAAGCCGGGCAAGGTGCAAGACCTCGCCGAAGGGCAGACGGTGAAGGAAGACTTCGACGTCATGCTCAACGGCAAGGAGACGGATTCCAAGATCACCATCACCATCCACGGCACCAACGACGCACCGGTCATCGACAGCTACCAGAATATGACGATTCAGGAAGGCGACGATGGGCTGGGCAATCTGACGACCTCAGAAACCCTGAAGGCGCATGACATCGACAAGCTTTTGGGAACTGACGGGAAGCCCCTCCCTGAGGGAACCGAAACCTCGACGCTCAAGTACTACTTCGAGGGCGGAACCAACACGCTGACGACCAAGTACGGCACTGTCACGCTGACCTTCGATAAGGACGGCAACTGCACCTACACCTACACGACCGACGGGGCAAAGTTGCCCGACCATCTCACTGAGGGCAAGACGTTGCCCGATTCGTTCATCATCTACGTGCGTGACGCACACGGCGAGGTGGTTAAGCAGGAGATTACCGTCACCATCAACGGCACCAACCACGGGCCCGAAGTGGTTCCGGGCGAGCACGCCCTGAACGTTGTGGAGGACGTGACCGTCTCGCAGGAAGGCAACCTGAACGATATCATCAAGGATGACGAAGGGCTGAACAACCTGCACTTTTCCATCAACGGCAAGGGAACGGTCGTGGAAGGCGAGTACGGTACGCTGCACATCGATCCGGCTACCGGAAAGTATATCTACACCCTGAACAATGCCGACCCGGAAGTGCAGGGCCTCAACTCCGAGGACAACATTCAGGAAATCTTCACGATCACCGTAAGGGATAAGCACGGGGAAATGACGACCGTTGATGTCACGGTCAACGTCAAGGGCACCGACGACACGCCCGAGCTCACACTCGGCAAGGTCCTCTCAGTGCGCGAAGGCGACGCTGACGCCGTTGGTGACACCGCCGTGGGCTTCGACAAGGATATCGCGGATCAGGGGCACCTGACCTACTCCTTCGGTAAGGATGCCGACGGCAATCCTCTTACTGAAATAACCAACGAATACGGTACGTTCACCATCGATCCCAAGACCGGTGCATACACGTTCACGCTCGACAACACGTCCGAAACCGTGCTCAAGATGGCGGCGGGCCGTTTGTACGAGACTTCTATTAATGTGACCGTCACTGACACGTCAGGACTGTCAGCTACAAAGGAACTCGTCGTCAATATCGAAGGCACCAACACCGCCCCCGTCATCACGAGCGGCGAGCACGGCGTCATCATCGCCAATCCGGCTCCGCTGGTTGAAGACGGCGGCGTCACCGAGATGACCGGAAAGGTGGAGGCCCGCGAATACGACGACGGCGACAAGGTCGTTGCCTTCAAGTTCGTGAACGACAAGGGCGAGCTTGTCGACTCGCTCACCGGCAAGTACGGCACCATCAGCATCGATAAGGACGGCAACTACACCTACACGTTCAACAAGGGGCAGGCGCAGCATCTTGGCGCTGGCGAAATGGCCGCCGAGCACTTCAACGTCGTCGCCGTCGACACCTACGGAGCGCAAACCACGACGCCCTCCGACCTGCAGATCCAGATTCAGGGCACCAACGACGCCCCTGTGATCACCAGCCCTACCCCTGTGCTCAACCTGACGGAACTGGCCAGCGGGCAGGCCGAAATAACCGGTACCATCACGTTCAACGATGCGGACAAGAAGGCCGACGGAACCTTCTATGACACGCACACCTTCTCGGTCAGGCCCGCCGGAGCGGCCGAGGCGGAAAACGGTGCAGCAGCCGAAGGCAAGTACGGTACGCTGACCATCGATGAACACGGCAACTACAAGTACACCCTGACCAGCGACGCGCTCGGAGAGGGAGACAAGTACACAGAAACGTTCACGGCCACCGTGGACGACGGCAACGGCGGGAAGGCCACCCAGACCATCACCGTCAACCTCACCGGCACCAACGACGCCCCGGTGATCACGGAGTCGCACACCGACAACGGAACCACGGGGTCCTTCATCTTCACCGATGCCGATGTAAAGGCCGATGGTTCCTTCTACGATACGCATTCCTTCGCCATCAGCGTCGACGGCAAGGCACACGGCGTAACGCTGGATTCCACCGGCACGCACGGCACCGTCACCATCGACGGCCTGGGCACGTTCGAGCTGACGCAGGGCGACGGCGGCAACTGGCACTACGCCTTCACCGCCAGCCCAGAGGCCATAGCCGGGGCCGCTTTGGGGAGCCTCGTGACGCATGACTTCCAGATCATCGTCAATGACGGCCATGCCACGGCGATGACCCCGGCAGGCGAAGATTCCCTGTCTGTGAGCTTCATGGGCACGGGTACACCCCCTGCGGACATAGATCTGGGCAACCTGACGCCGGGCATGGCCCAGGGCGATCATCTGCCCGGAATGGATGCGGACGGGCACCAGCTCGCCTACGCCTTCGACAAGGCCGTGGACGGCAACATCCAGGGAGAATTCGGGAGCCTGCATTTCAATGCGGAAACCGGACAGTACACCTACACTCTGGACACCTCGGAGGACGGCCTCCACAAGCTGGCGCAGGCACAAGCCGACGGTTCCGCCCTGAAGGAATCCTTCGGATATACCGTAAGCGGTCATGAGGGCCATTCCAACGGCTCGCTGGAAATCAACCTGACGGATCTGCACACGCAACTCGGCCACGCCGGAGCCGATACGCTCGGCGACCAGACAGCGGCGCATTCACAGGTGATCTTCGGCGAAGGCGGCGACGACGTCATCCACGGCGGCGCGGGCAACGATTGGCTGTTCGGCGGCGAAGGGGACGATCAGATCTTCGGCGGCACGGGCGACGACATCCTGTACGGCGGCGCGGGTAACGATTACCTCGACGGCGGGACGGGCCACAACTCGCTCTACGGCGGAGCCGGAAACGATATCCTCGTCTACAACCAGGGCATGGCCCACGCCAGCGGCGGTGAAGGCATCGACTTCCTCGTCGGAGCCGAAAAGGACACGTTGGACAGCCTGTTCGCCAACCCGGACAACAATCCCATCCAGAGCGATATCGAAGTGCTCATCACGTCCAAGCCGGACAGCCTGAGCCTTACGAATCTGGATGATCTGAAGAGCATCGGCATCTCCATAGAGGGCGATAAGCTCCACCTCTCCGGGGATTGGGCACCGACGGCTATCGGAGGAGAGGAACACGGAATCAGCCTCGGCAATTACGCCGAGTTCACCCATCACAGCGACCACGGAGACATTACGATCCTCGTGCAGTCCGATACGCCGGCCACTGACGACCTGGCGCAGCAGATCGTCCAGAACACGCTGAACCACGGACAAGGCTGATCCTGAAACGCAGCCGGAAGCCTTCCGGCTGCACCAAACACCTTATCCATCAATCCTGAAACAAAGGGTCCCGTCCCGGCGCTTTTGCCGGGACGGGACCCCTTTCTCAAACATCGCCGACCCGCTTTACCCAACCTTCACAGCAACAAAAAAAGCGGGGAAATCGCATCCCGCCCTATCGGCAATAATCCGTTTGGGGGCGCCGCGAGTGTCTGGCCAGCCCACTCCCTCTATGCACACGGGGTCACTTGACGCTCTCCCCTTTCTTGCCCACGGAGGATGGGCATACCCCACGGCCCCGAGTGAAGCCGCAGTCCACGCTCTTCGCCCAGACTTCTTCAAAAAAAGCCATTGATCCTGCTCGAATCAATGGCTTGCCTGTCTGCGCCGGGGCAGGAAAAAGGGCATAGGCGGGGTGACGGGACGCGGCGGCATTGTACGCCGGGGACGCGGAGCGTCAAATGATCCGGTGACGACCACGGCCCGCTCCTCTTCTTCGAGTTCCTGCTGGCAAGCCACGCAGTACCGTACCGAAGGCGACGCCAAGAGCCGCAGGAGCGGTATGGGCTCCCCACACGCCTCACAGACGCCGTAATCCATGACCTCGATACGCCGCAGGGCGTTCTCCAGATCCCGGATACGCTCGACGCGCCGGGCGGTCAGCCGCTCATCCACCGCACGCTCGCTCAGACGCGAGGCCAGTTCGTTTTCATCGGGACATTTGAGAGAAATCTCCGGAGACATCCGGGGAGACCGCAACGCCGAAAGTTCCCGTTCCATCATCCATCGCAATGCAGCCAATTGAGAGGTGTTCATACCGTTCCTCACTTGCGGGGGTTGTTCCGTGGATTCGGATGTATCCCCCACAACGCGACGGCTTCATGACGCCCCTATGGCTTTTTTGTGCAACACATGAAAACTGTTGGCACGGATGGCGGAGTTTTCCTGTCCTGCGCTCTGCGCATAGACATCGCGCAAAACGGCCACAAGGCCCTCAACCGTCCGAAGAACTCAGCATTTCCCGCAGATCCGCAACGCTTGCCGCCAGCCGCGTGGCACCGGCCTCCACGAGTTCCTCCCGCGATCCGTAGCCGTACAGCACGCCTATGTCCGCAAGCCCGGCCTCACGCGCACCCGTGATGTCGTACTTCCGATCGCCCACCATGACCGCACTCGACGGGGTTATGCCCCGCTCCCGCATGGCATAGCGGATCACGTCGATTTTGGAGGAACGTTTCCCTTCCATATCCGCGCCGTATACGCCCTCCAGCGCCCCCGCAAACCCGAAATGCTCCGCGATGCGTTTGGCGAACACCTCCGGTTTCGAGGTCGCCACGATGAGCCGCCTACCCGCAGCGCGCAAGGCTTCAAGCATTTCAGGCACCCCCGGATACGGAGCGTTCTCGAAAATCCCCTTATCGCGGAAATACACGCGGTAGGTGTCCACGGCGCGTTTCGCATCCGCGTCACTCATGCCCATTGTGCCCCGGAACGAGTCGTACAGCGGCGGCCCGATAAACGACCGCAGCGTCACCGGTTCCGCTTCCATCCCGAAGCTCCGCAACGCGTACCGCACCGAATTGACGATCCCCGGCTCCGAGTCCGTCAGCGTCCCGTCCAGATCAAAGAGTATTGTTTTGTATTGCATGGCTCGCTTGTACGTCCCCCCGGGCCTTTGCGCAACCGTGGCCGGGGTAGGGATGATGCCTCCGGCGGCAAGGGCTGCCGCCCCTTGACCCTGCCCGGGGGGCAAGCGCCCCCCCGGACCCCGGCGAGTGTGATCCGTCTCCTTCCGCACTTCGTTTGAAAGGAAACGGATCGCTTCTGCCTGCATCAGGTGATTACCTGCAAAAATGTTTATTATTTAATATAAATACAATGAAATACAAAAACATGATTATCGTTCCGAGCAACCCGCGCCGTATCAGAAGCTTTTCTCCCCAAAATGCAGCCATTCCCCCGCTTGAGATGAGGGATTCGATAAGGTCGAAAGTCTTGGGAAGAGGAGGGGTGGGTTTGGGAGGGGAGGAGAAACCTTTCTGCAGAAAGGTTTCTCCTCCCCTCCCAATCTTCCTCTCCCCGCCCTGCCCTCTTCTCCTACAGCTTCAAACGCTTCGCCACACACTCCGGCAGGGCGCGGTACAACGCGAGAAGGGGCCGCCACCAGCCGGGAGTATAGAGCACGTCCCGGCCTGTACGGACGGCACGGAGGATGTCACGGGCGACGAGCTCGGGCGAGGCTACGATGCAGGAGGGAAGATGCCGCCCGGCGATCATTCCGGTGGCAACGTACCCCGGTTTGACCGTCAGGACGCGAACCCCGGAATTCCAAAGCCGCGCCCGCAGGCCGGAAAGAAACGCAGAGAAACCCGCCTTCGCCGAACCGTAGGCGTAGTTCGAAGCCCTTCCGCGATCCCCCGCCACCGAGCTCAGCCCGATGAGCAGGCCGGAACCGCGCGCTTCGAAAGCCTCCGCCGCCTGCAGAAACACGGGAACCAACCCAGTGAAATTACATTCTATTACCTGGAGTGCCGCCTTGGGGTCCCGGCACGCGCAATCCTGATCCCCGAGCAACCCCACAGCGCACAACACCGCATCCGGGCAGGACGGCAAAAGCCCCCACAAGGCGGAACGCGAAGCCGGATCGAGCGCGTCGAACGGGAAGATCGACGCCCCACCGCAGTCATCCGCAACTTCCTGAAGACGCTGGATATCCCTTCCGGCAAGCTGCAATGTCCAACCGGAACCCGCAAACGCCCGGGCTGTAGCCCGGGCTATGCCAGAGGTCACCCCCAACACGAGCATCGTCGGCATATGGCCTCACATATCAATGATTACAGTATATTAAAGATTATAAGGTTTGGACGGTGGATTGATAACTTCTCATTGTCAATCCAATCTGATTTATCCGTTTGTATCTGAACAGCAGGGAGTGGTAAACGTACATTCAACGAACAACAACTCTTCTTTGGAGGTTCATCATGGATATGCAGTCCAAGCTCATTCTCCTCACGGTCGCCTTCGTTCTCGTCGGTCTGGTTCGTGGTTATTGTGCCATGAAGGAAATGTAAAAACTTTCACAAATAAATGGTACGGAGAACAGACATGCTTGCCCAGTCCTCCTTGATTATTTTCAACGTCGCATTGATCCTTACTTGTAGTCTCCTTCACGCCATGAAGGAAATGTAAAAGAAAATATCAACCAGACAGAAGGAACGCAGCTATGTTTGTACAGTCCGCCATCGTCATGCTCACCGTCGCCGTATTGCTTTCGTGCAGCCTCTACAAAACCATGCGCGATATGTAAGGCAAGACAACAATACACCGCAATCCGCCCGGGAGGCCCATCATGATCGCTCAGTCCGTCCTTGTTCTTCTCGTCACGGCCGTCATCCTTGCCTGTTCCGTCATTCACTCCGTGCGGGGCAACTAACCGTTAAAGGAATCGCCCGTGTTCAGCCAGTCTCTTTTCGTCCTCCTTGTTACAACCCTCTTCTTCGCGTGCAACATCGCCCGTGCCATCCAGACCAACTAACACCCGGAGTTATCATGAACATGCAGTCCCTCTTCACCTTACTCCCTTTCATCGTTCTAGCCATAGGCATCACCCGCGTCTACTGTACCATTAAGGAGATCTAATGTATCGAACGACAAAAACGCTACTGCGGCACTAGAAGGCTGTCCGAAAGGACGGCCTTTTTTTGTGCCGTTTCGTGTGGCGGGGATTCAGGAATTCTTTTCCCATTTTGTGACGCATATCACAGATAAATCAATGCTCTCGATGAGATACTGAACAGTTTCGTTTATTGAACCGATACGATTTATCCGTTTGTTTTCCGGCTCGGGATGATGCTAGACAGACAATACAAAGTCCGCACTTCATCCACAAACCGCGAGGAGTTCCCCCATGCAGTCGGAAAAAGCCATTGGAAACGGATACCATCTGCAGCTCATGAACGGCGTCCTGTTTGTCATCTTGTTCGCCAGCGCCGCCTATCAGCTTTCGCAGTGGCATTACATTTCTCTTTTGGGCATCAGTCCGCTCATCGTGGGCATCGTGCTCGGCATGATTTACGGCAATACGCTCCGGCTGCATCTTCCGGTCTACTGGTTGCCCGGCATCTTGTTCTCTTCCAAAGTATTGCTGCGCGTCGCCATTGTCCTCTACGGTTTCCGCCTCACCTTTCAGGATCTCCTGCTCGTCGGTTTCAACGGGCTGGCGATCAGCTCCATTATGCTGACAAGCACGTTTATCGGCGGAACCTGGCTCGGGATCAAGGTCTTCGGCCTGCCCCGCCGCCTTGCCTTGCTCACCGCCGCCGGGAGCTCCGTTTGCGGGGCCGCCGCCGTACTCGCCACCGAACCGGTGGTTAAGGGCGAATCCTACGAAAGCAGCATCGCCGTGGGCACGGTCGTGGTTTTCGGCACCATCGCCATGTTCGTCTATCCCTTCCTGTACAGCCACGGCTTCCTCGACATGAGCGAAAAGGCTTATGGCATGTTCGTGGGCGGAACCCTGCATGAGGTCGCGCACGCCGTAGCCGCCGGACAGGCCATTTCCATTGATGCGGGCAACACCGCCGTCATCGTCAAGATGCTCCGCGTGATCATGATCGCTCCCCTGCTCATCTGCCTCGGCTTCTGGCTGAACCGCTTCCCCGAAAAGACGGAAGAGGAAAGCCGCGTGCCTTCCTACGGCACCTATAATTTCAGCAGCTTCCCGTGGTTCGCCGTCCTGTTCATCGCGTGCATCGGCATCAACTCGCTCGGCATCATCCCCAAGCAGGCCGTCAGCGTCATCAATTCGCTGGATATCTTCATGCTCACCATGGCCATGTGCGCCCTCGGCATGGAAACCAGCCTCGAAAAGGTCCGCATGGTCGGCCCCAAGCCTTTCCTCCTCGCGGGCGTGCTCGCCCTGTGGCTCATCGGCGGCGGCTATTTCGTGACCCGGTTCATCCTCTCCCTCAACTTCTAGCGCGGACGGGCAAAGTATCAGATTTTGGGGGAAGCGTTCATTGAAACGTTTCCCCCTCCCCTTTTCAGAACCTTTGCGGCCCCTCTTCCCGAACGCGTTACCCTCCATACAGAGTTTCCCATAAAAGACAGGAATGCCCCTCCTGTCTTTTTTCTTTGCAGCACGGAGCCTGACTTTCCGTACCGGGACGGGGCCGAATCAAACGGAAGGAGGAGGACGCCGGCGTTCACAAAAGAACGTGCAACAAATGTTGTCCGGGCAACATCCGACGGCACATTCTCGCCGCTTGACGAAAAACAAATGTGATTTAATGATGTTGCATGAACATGTTCCTGAATGAAGCACGGGAGGGCATATACGGGGCTTCTTTCAAGGAGACGTCCAAACACTCCTCAACAGCGTAACCCTGCCGAAAAAGGCATGGGAAAAAAGAAACATCTTCCATATGTTGCGGTGCAATCCGGTTGCCGTCTCATAACGGATCCGTTACCACGGAAGAATGGCGTTGCGGTTTGCCGCAGACAACCGACAGCAGACAGGAGGGGTTCATGACGCTTCGGTATCTGGAAATTTTTTTGGCCTTGGCGAGGACGCCGAACATGCGGGACGCCGCGGCCAAGCTATTCATATCGCAAGCGGCGGTCTCCAGCGCGCTCCGGGATTTCGAAGCTGAACTGGGGGTTTCGCTGTTCGATCGCATGGGCCGGGGCATCCGGCTCAATGACAAGGGGCGGCTGCTCGAAGAACGGCTGGCCCCGCTGTATAACCAGCTCAAGAATGTGCTCGCGCTGGTGGCGAGTGACGAACTGGCGGGCAAGATCCGCATCGGCGCGTCCACTACGCTGTCCGACTTCGTGCTGCCGCAAGTGCTGTACAATTTCAAGATGCGGCACCATCAGGTCGAAATCGAATGTGAGTCGGGGAATACGGCGGATATCGTGCGCCATGTGGAACACGGCCTGCTTGACGTCGGGTTCGTGGAAGGGGACGTCCACAACCTCGCCGTGGAAATCACCCCCCTCGCCAAGGAATCCCTCGTGATCGTCACTGCGGACAAGGCATTGGCCGAGGCCGGGCCATATCCCATCGAAGCCCTGCTCGACCGCCATTGGCTGTTGCGCGAACCGGGATCGGGAACGCGGGAAACGTTTCTGCGCCAGCTTACCCCGCGCGGCCTGCGCCCGCAGATCCTTCTGGAATTCGAGCACAACGACTCCATCAAGCAGGTTCTCCACAATCCGGGTATGCTCTCCTGCCTCTCCCCGCGCATCGTGCAGCGGGAAGTCCGCGCCGGTGAACTGTTCATCGTCGGCGTGAGCAACGCCCAGTTCGACCGCACCATCTATCGCGTCGAGCACAAGGCCCTCCCCTTTTCCAGCCTCAGGGAGGCGCTCTCCAAAGAAGTGGAATCCTGTCTTGAGGAAGAGGAACGCCTGTGCCATCTCGTCCTGAAGACCGGCGGGCCTCTTCCGGAACATGAAAAAGAAAGGGCGGCACCCCGAAAGGCGGCACAGCACGCTCAAGCGTGAAGATTTTTTAGGTTCCCCAGGTGTGTGGAATTCCGGATCTGAGTGTGATATAAGAAGCATATTCCGGATTCAATCGTAAATACCATATGCCGCCGGATTCCCTCAGCCTCCTTTTCTGCTATACCGAAACGGCTTTTTTATTTTTTACCGATTAGCAACATAATGGGCTTCATCATTAGGATGAGGCCCATTTTTATGATATTTCCTCTGCCTGAGGCGGAAGGGGCTCCAGAGCTGCATCCGAATTTCCATTTTCAACCGAAACGGAGCGGACACCCGGATTGGGCGCAGGAAAATCTGGACAAAAACAATGGACAGACGTTATCTTGACAGAAAATACGTTTCTAAAAATCACTTGTCGATAGGGGGATAGACCACAAAAAAATTTTCGTGCCCTGAACGCTTTTTTTGAATTCCCCGAAAGGATACATATGTCGCTTACAACCCGGATGCTCGCTCCCATTGCCCTGATTATGAGCATCGCTTTGGCGTTTGTGGCCGGGAGCGCCTACGACAACGCCAAAAAAATCGTTTCATCCAACATCGTCACCATCGAAGCCACTGTGGTGGAAGCGGTCAGCCGTGAAATAGAGTTTATGCTCGAATCCACCCGCAACTACATGCGTCTTTCCGCACAGCGGCAGATCGTCAAGCAATACGCCGAATGGCTCCTCACTCAAAAAAAACCAGACCGCAGCGCACCGGAGCAAAAGATCTTCCTTGAGCAGATCAACCAAAGCGTCGCTATCTATAATTATGTGGACTCCCTTATTTTTCTCAATAAACAGGGGACGGTCGAGGCCTCCACGGAAAACATGGGCGAAGGACAGAATCGCTCCGACAGGGAGTACTACCGTGAGGCCATGCTCGGCAAAAGTTCCGTGCAGGGACCGCTCATCACGCGTACCAAAGGGTATTACGCCTTTTTCCTCGGCGAACCCGTCTTTGTGAACGGCGAAGTCTCGGGGGTGCTCGTCGGGGCCATCAACATGGACTACATCGCTTCCCATACCATCGATCCGGTGACCATGCACGGGAAAGGGATCGTCTATGTCGTCGATCCCAATGGGCAAATCATCCTCCACCCCGACAGGCAGAAAATGATCGGCAATGCCATGATCGAACAGGCCATACTCGAGGCCATATCCGACGGTGGAGCCGGATCCTTCGAAAACGAACGCGACGGCATGGCCTATTACAGCACCTTCAATACGCTGCCCAACGGCTGGACCGTCATAGCCACCGTCTCCCGCGATTTCATGATGTCCGACGTTCAGCTCATGCGCGACCGCACGGTCGCCGTGGCCCTTGCCGCCGTGTGCATTGCGCTGTTCTTTATGTTCCTTGTCGTCTGCCGCGTGGTCGCGGCCATGCGCAAGGGAGTCCAGTTTGCGGAAAGCGTGGCGGAGGGCAATCTCGACCAGACCTTCAATATCCGCAGGAACGATGAGCTCGGCGCACTGGCTTCGGCTCTCAATACGATGGTCGGCAAACTCAAGAACAGCTTCGAAATAGCTAACCGTCAGACCCGCGAGGCCGAAGAAGCCCGCGCACGGGCCACCAGCACCTACCGGGAACTGCAAGCGCTCATCGACAGCGTGGACGGCGGCGTGGCCCGTTTCGCGCTCGACGACTCGTTCCGCGTCATCTGGGCGAACACCGGATTTTATGCCCTTTCAGGCCGTACACGGGAAGACTACGCCCGCGATGTTGGGAACCGTGGGATCAACGTCGTCCATCCCGAAGATGGGTTGACCATGCTCAGAACCTTCCGTGAACACGCCCAAAAAAATGACTCCCTCAAGGCGGAATACCGCATTCTGCGCAAGGACGGCGGGACGTCATGGATCTACCTGCGGGCCAAACGTGTTGGCGAGTGGGAGGGGTACCCTCTCTTTCAGGGCGTCTTTATAGATATCACCCAGCAAAAGAATATCATCCGCGCTCTTGAAATGGAGCAGCAACGGTATAACGTCGTCACTGAAATCACAGAAGAAATCCTCTTTGAACAGGATATCGCCACCGATACCCTTACCTTTTCGTCGAACTTTGAAAAACTGTTCAACCGCCCGCGCAGCATTGAACATTACCTGCGTGACAAGCACTTCTTGGAGATTATCCACCCTGACGATCTTCATCTCCTCCCCAGTACGAAGAGCACCGAGCTCTCGGAGGACGATTTTATGCGGTTCGATGCGCGGTTATTGACCTCGGAAAACACGTACCAATGGTTTACGATCTGTTTCAAAGTCCTGCGTGATAACGCCGGCAATCCCACCAATGTCATCGGCAGGTTATCAAACATCAACGACAAAAAGCTTGAAGAAGACCGCCTGCGCCGAGAAGCACAGACGGACATGCTCACCGGCCTTTACAACAAAATGACTTTTAAGCAGCTTGCCGAGGATATGCTCTCCGAGGGCACCCATGCCCTGATCATCGTGGACATCGACGACTTTAAAAATGTGAACGATACGTACGGCCACCTGTTCGGGGACGAGGTAATCCTCACCGTCGCCTCAGTGGTGCGTGACGGGTTCCGTTCCTCGGACATCACCGGACGCATCGGCGGGGACGAATTCGCTGTCTTTGCCCGCGACGCCCTGGACGAAAATGTCATCCGAAACCGCTGCCGCCAGATCACTGCCCGTCTTGCCGAGATCGACTCCCCCAATGGCTACCGCATCTCGGTCAGTATGGGCATCAGTTTCTATCCCCGGCACGGTAAAGACTACCCCACCCTCTTCTCCCACGCCGACGCAGCCCTTTATCATCTCAAAAAGCACCGTGGTAAAGGCGGGTATGCCGTATACGGCGAATAACGGACAGAACCGGAAAAAACCCACCAAGGCGGGGAAACATACGCTTCCTCGCCTTTTTTAGGCTTCCCTGCGGAGAGATATCTCTGAAAATTCAACATCACTAAGAAGTGCTTTTCTAAACCGCATTAATGGAACCTCCGCGCTCTGGACGTTTCGCCTCTCTTTACCGCGGTGGGTCTACTGTCCGTCTCCTAGGGGAATTACCTTCAACGTACGATGCGCAAGCCTCCCATTCCGGGGGGGGAAGCCTATACCATGCCCTGAAAGCAGTTCTACCTCCAAGGCGTAGGCAAGATGTACAGCAAAGGCTGTTCATATTTTACTCTTGAGTAACATATTTTCCAAATACAAATATCCTCCAAAAAATAACAACCCCTTTCTCTGCTCTAGAAAAAATGGGCTGAGCCAAAATGGGAAAATTCCATTTTCCCTATTCGTCATAATGCCCACTTTCGGCAAAACGGTTTCTTCCATACGGTTAAATGCCCACCTTTTCTCGGTCAATCCCCCACCGAAATACGGCATAATGCCCACCACAGGTACCGCAAAACCCTTGAGCAGCAATAGCCAAAAGCCCCCTATAAGGATTTCAGTATTCCAAAGGAGTTCAATAAGAGCATATTTTCTGAAACTACCCGGTACGGTGGGACAGTTCACGGTATTGGAGCATCACGCCCCGTTAGTGTCCACGTTGACAGCGGGAAAGCTGGTTTACCGGGGGGCGAGCGGGGAGAAGGAAATTGATATAAAAGGAGGAGTCGTGGAGGTGCGGGATAACAACGTGGTGGTATGTATAAATTGATAAACGAATGAAAGGTTATGCAAGACATATATTGACGGTATTCTTTTCGCTGACGGTGGCTTTGAACGTGTCCGCGCGGGAGGTTGTTGCCGTGAATGATACTCTGACAACGGAAGATGAAATTGTTGCTCGGGTGGATTCGCTGGGGCAGGAAGTCGAGGAAGAAGCGAAAGCGTTTAACCCGAAAGAAACCATTTTCGAGCATCTTGGTGATGAATACGGTTGGAATATCGTGGGGCGTGTGACTCTTCCATTGCCAGTGATTGTTAGGGGAATAGACGGAAGTTGGCACGTGTTCAGTTCCACGCGTCTGGAGGACGGGAAGGAATACGAGGGATTTTATATCGCCCGCGAGGGAACTCACGAGGGGAAGATTGTCGCCACGGACGCGACGGGAAACGTGTATCGTCCGTATGATTTCTCTATCACGAAAAACGCATTTTCTATCATGATAAGCGCTTTGATTACCATGTTAATCGCCTTTTCGTTGGTGCGTTATTACCGGAAAAACAAATACAAAGCCCCTAGAAAGGGTGTCGGTTCAATCGAGATGGTCGTGGAGATGTTGTACAAAGAGGTTATCGTGAGCGTGTTGGGAAAAGAGGCGAGAAAATACGCGCCTTATCTACTGACATTGTTTTTCTTTATATTCATCTCTAACTTGATGGGATTGGTCGCGTTCTTCCCCGGGGGAGCAAATGTAATGGGAAATATGTCTATCACGCTTGTACTGGCAGTTTGTACCTTTGTCGTGGTGAACGTGTCGGGAACGAAGGAATACTGGAAAGAGATTTTCTGGCCGGATGTACCGTTCGCGTTGAAATGTCCGGTGCCCTTGTTGCCGATAATCGAGATTTTCGGGGTATTCACGAAACCTATCGCTCTTATGATTCGTCTTTTCGCGAATATGCTGGGAGGACACTTGATTGTGCTGGTATTGATTTCGTTGATATTCATGTTCGGCGTGATGGGGCAGGTGGTTGTCGGGGTGACAACGATATTCTCGGTACTGTTCGCGGTGTTTATGAACTTGATACACGTGCTGATCGGATTTATCCAAGCGTACGTGTTTATGTTACTGTCAACGATATTTATCGGGTTAGCGAGAGTGAAGCGATTGAGTGATTTATAATAGAATAATTTGAATCAATAAATCTAAAATAAATAAGGTTATGGAAAGTTTAATTTTATTGGAAGCCGCGGTAGCCGGAATGAGTCTGGCAAAGATAGGTGCTTGTGTTGGTGCGGGTATCGCCGCTATTGGTGCCGGTATCGGTATTGGTAAGATCGGTTCTTCTGCTATGGACGCTATTGCCCGTCAGCCGGAAGAAACGAATAACATCAGAACGAATATGATTGTGATTGCCGCGTTGATAGAGGGTGTTGCCCTTTTCGCGATTATCGTTTGTTTATTAGCATTGTTTGTATAAAAAGAAGCTATGTCATTGTTTACACCGGAATTCGGATTAGTGTTTTGGATGCTGGTTGTCTTCTTGATTCTTTTCGGCATCTTGGCAAAATACGCTTGGCCTGCCATTGTCCGTATGTTGGACGAGCGGGCGGACTTTATCGATAAAGGCGTGGTTTATGCTCAAGAAGCGAAGGAAGACCGGGAGAAGGCACAGGCAGATGTCAAGACGTTGCTGGCGGAAGCGCACAAGCAACAATTGGACGTGCTGCAGCAGACGGAACGACTGAAACGGGAGATGATAGCGGATGCACGCAAGGCAGCGGAGAACGAGGCGCAACGGGTGAGAGAAGCTGCCAACTTATCAATAGAGCAGGCGAAAAGAGAAGCGGAACGGCAATTACGGGTACAAGTGGCATCTTTGTCTTTGCAGATAGCAGAGAAGGTGATGCGGAAAGATCTGTCTTCCGATAAGGCTCAAACGGAGATTATCGGTAAGCTGTTGGACGAGCTTGAAAATAAAGAGTAAAGGAGGAAGGTATGGACGAAGGATTGATTGCTCGTAGATACGCGAAGGCTCTGCTTCGATACTCGCAAGAACTGGGTGCTGCCGATTTGGTTTACGAGAAGATGAAATTATTCGAGATAAACTATATCGCTCACCCCGATTTGCAAAATGCTTTGTTGAATCCGTTGTTGTCACCCGGGGATAAGGAGATGCTTCTTTCCACGGCTATCGGAATCGAGCCGGGAGAAGCGTATATCAAGGGGATTCGTTTGTTGATAAAGAATCACCGGGAGATGTATGTAAGACAAATCTGTCTGATGTTCCAAAAACTCTACCGGGAGGCTTACGGCATCATCCGGGTGAAGATTACCACCGCGGTAGAATTGTCGAAGGAGGCTCTGGAACAAATAGAGGATTACGTGAAACGTCGCTATGCCTCGAAAAAGATAGAATTTGTCCATAAAGTTGATTCGACGATTATCGGTGGTTTCGTGTTACAGATCGGTACGGAGCAATTAGATGCCTCGTTGATGAAGGAACTGAAGGAGATAGGAGTAGGGTTAGGACTGGAAGGGAATTATTGACTCGGTAATTCCGTGATTCAATAATTGACGATTCAGTGATTAAAAGAAATTTGGAAAGTCATTTTCAATTTTCAATTTTCAATTTTCAATTGTATAAATTTATGTTGAAAGCGAATGAAATATCGGATATATTAGAGATGCAGCTCAAGGAGGTGGATACTCGAATGGTTTTTGAAGAAGTGGGTAGAGTGATGGAAGTAGGTGACGGGGTTGCCCATGTCTTCGGGTTGGATAATGTTCGGGCAAACGAGTTGCTCGAATTTGAGAACGGGGTTCGGGGAGTCGCTATGAACTTGGAGGAGGACAACGTGGGTGTGATTCTGATGAATGCCGGCGACCGCGTGAAAGAGAATTACACGGTGAAGCGTACCGGGAACATCGCTTCCATCAAGGTGGGAGAAGGTTTGCTCGGGCGGGTGATTAATACTTTGGGTGATCCGATCGACGGGGTTGGTGCGATTCAGGGTGATTTAATGCAGTTGCCGTTGGAACGTAAGGCTCCGGGAGTAATCTATCGTCAACCGGTGAAAGAACCTTTGCAGACAGGTATCAAGGCTATCGACTCTATGGTGCCTATCGGACGCGGGCAGCGGGAGTTGATTATCGGTGATCGACAGACGGGGAAGACCTCTATCGCGGTGGATACGATATTGAACCAAAAAAGGTATTTTGACAAAGGTGATCCGGTTTATTGTATTTACGTGGCTATCGGGCAAAAAGCATCCTCTGTGGCTATGCTCGTGAACACGTTGCAGGAGCGGGGTGCCATGGAATACACGGTCGTGGTGGCGGCAAACGCCTCTGATTCGGCTGCCATGCGGTATTACGCGCCGTTTGCCGGGGCAACCATTGGCGAGTATTTCCGGGATAGCGGACGTAATGCACTTGTGATATATGACGACCTTTCCAAGCAGGCGGTAGCTTACCGGGAGATATCTTTGATTTTGCGTCGTCCGTCAGGTCGTGAGGCTTATCCGGGTGATATCTTCTATCTGCATTCCCGTTTGTTGGAAAGAGCCGCGCGTATTATTTCCAGCGATGAGATGGCACTGACGATGAATGATCTGCCGGAAAACTTGAAACCGATGGTGAAAGGGGGCGGTTCGTTGACAGCCTTACCGATTATCGAGACACAGGCGGGCGACGTATCGGCATATATTCCCACGAACGTGATCTCTATCACGGACGGTCAGATATTTCTTGAAGCCAGTTTGTTTAACGAGGGTATGCGTCCGGCAATTAACGTGGGTATTTCGGTATCCCGTGTCGGTGGTAACGCCCAGTTAAAGGCCATGAAAAAGATTGCCGGAACGCTGAAGATCGATCAGGCACAATACCGGGAACTGGAATCGTTCTCCAAATTCGGCGGTGATATGGATTCCGTGACGGAAATGGTGATAGACAAAGGGCGTAAGAACGCACAATTGTTGATACAACCCCAACATTCCCCGATGCCCGTGGAGGAAGAAATTGCTGTCATATATTGCGGTACCCAAGGATTGTTACGGAACGTGGCAATAAAACATATTGCCGAATTATATTACCACACCCGGGCAAAAAAAGCAAGAGTAAAGTGCAAAAAAGCGCATTTCTTTTTCCGCGGGCAGGACATGCCGGGCTGTGGGCCGGTGCTGGCCGGAACTTCCTCTTTACAAACCGGACAAGAACCAGTACAATCAAATCAATCAAAACTTACACCCAACCGCGCTGGGCCGGGCGGCTCAGCGCTTTTACAGGAGGTCTTCCGCAATGAAAATTTCTCGTCGGTCTGTACTTCGGTTTTCGGGGATGGCGGCAGCGCTGCTGGCCCTGACGGGCTGCTCCGGGGCGGGCAGCGCCGCGCTGGGCGGCGGCGTGTCCGGGTGGATCAAAAAGCTGGTGGACGGCAACGCACCGGCCGCCAGTGAGGCTGGCTCTGTGGCGGCTTCCAGTGAAGCGGCTGCATCGTCCGTGGCCGGGGCCGCGTCGTCCGAGGCAGCCGCCGCGCTGCCGGTTTATGACGCTGATGTGCTGACCGGACAGGCCCACCGCACCAATGGCCGCATCGTAGGCGTGATGGTCAACAACATCTCCAACTCGGAGCGGCAGAATGCCCGCCCGCAGCGGGGCATCGGCTCGGCAGACATCCTGATTGAGAGCAAGGTAGAGGGCGGTATCACCCGCCTGTGCGCACTGTTCCATGACGCCAATGACATCCCGGAGGTGGGCCCGCTCCGCTCCGGCCGCGACCAGTTCCTGCAGCTGCTCATGCCCTGGCAGACACTCTATTACCACGACGGCGAGAGCATCTTCTGCACCCAGTTTGTCAATGTATATCAATATTCTGGTCTGAACATCGGCGGCAAGAATTACTTCAACACGCC
>ENA-UEPJ01000143-UEPJ01000143.1-human-gut-metagenome-genome-assembly--contig:-NODE-143-length-93034-cov-12.440763_pt1 | contig 93034 bp, 98 predicted proteins | sample MGYA00242890_ERZ507896 | MGnify/ENA primary metagenome ERZ507896 (study PRJEB26167, sample SAMN06115508) | human gut metagenome | host: Homo sapiens | place: China:Qinghai | collected 2015-08-20...
CGAGCCTATAGGCTCAGCCCGGGTCATGCCCCAAGGGGGCTAGTGCAAACCACCGGCACGGCCGGTGGTTATGATTGTGCCTCTGTCGGGACGCTCCCTCCCTTGCAGGCCGCTGTCTTGTGTGGGTGACGCCGCCGGAGACACAGCGGCTATCGCCGCAGGATAAAATCCCCATGGCGGCGGTTTACAATCCCCCGCAAATATACTATAATATTTTTAAAATGATAAATATGCGCTGCCGCGCCATTTCGCCGAAAGCGGCGGAATTTTCGGCGCTGCAAGTGCAAAAAGGAGCCGCTATGAAAAAGGCCGGCATCAATCTGATCGAGGTTAAGGAGCGAAACCGCGCACTGCTGCTGCAATCCGTCTGCACGGCGGGGAGCATCACGCGCAGCGAGCTTTCCGAGGGGCTGCATCTGTCGCCCATGACCGTGACAAACATCACAAGCGAGCTGCTGCAAAAGCACATCATCGAGGAATTTGCGCCGCAAGACCCCATCAAGTCGCCCGGGCGCACACCGATGCTGCTGCGCATCTGCTCCACGTCGCCGGTGGTGCTGGGCATTTACATCTCCCGCACGTGTCTGTACGGCGTGGTGTGCGATCTGTCGCTTCAGCTTCTGGCGCGCGCCAAGCGCCCGCTCACCCCGATTGAAAACGAAGAGAGCTTTTTGCAGAAGCTGCGTGAGCTTGCCGAGCAGCTGACCGAGCACACTGAGCGGCCGATTCTGGGCATGGGCATCTCCACCGTCGGCGTTATCAGCAGCGATGCCAGCGGCATCGCCTATGTCACCGATTTCTTCGGCATCCGTTCGCTAAATCTGCGCGACGCGCTTCAGCCGTATTTCCGTTTTCCGATTATTGTCTGCAACGATATGCACGCGTCCGGCCTGTGCGAACTCTACTTTGGCGCCGGCAAGGACGCCGACAGCTTTCTCTATATGGGCATTACCGAGGGGCTTGGCGCGGCGCTGGTATCACATCATGAGCTGCTTGACGCATGCGGCGAGCTTGGCCACACATCCATTGACTTTGGCGGCCCGCGCTGCACCTGTGGCAGCCGCGGCTGTCTGGAACTTTACGCCAGTGCGCCGGCAATTTTGTCACTGATTCACGACGAGTGCGGCGTGGAGCTTGACAGCATGGAGCAGGCCGCCAGCTTTGCCATGACGAACAAGGCCGCATACACCGTGTTTTATAATGCCATGCGGCAGCTTTCGTTCGGACTGAACAACTATTTGAATCTGGTGAACGTGCCGCTGGTGGTGCTTGGGCATGACGCGGCGTTTTTGCCGGAGGAGTTCGTGCGGTATCTGGAGCAGTGGGTGGCCGATATCAACGTCTCTGTACACCAGCAGCAGCTGCGCCCGCGCTTTGTCAAGTCGCGCTTTGGCGTAAACTCGCCGATCTACGGCTCGGCGTGCGCCGTCCTTCAGCCGCTGTTTCAGGGCAGTAATCTGATTGAAAGGCTGTTTGGCTGCGCGCAGCAGGAATAAAAAGCAAAAGAAAAGACGCCCCTGTGGGTGCAAAATGCCCGGAACGCATTTCGCGTTCCAGGCATTTGCTATTTGCCTTACACTCAGCGAAGCACCAGCTCGCCGTTTTCCGTATCGACGGTAATTGTCGAACCGGGCTGGACGCTGCCCTCCAAAATCTTCTTTGCAAGCAGCGTTTCCACTGTATGCTGCACATACCGGCGCAGCGGACGCGCGCCGAACTGCGGATCGTAGGCCGCGTCGATGATGAACTGTTTTGCAGCCTGCGTCAGCTCACAACGCAGCTGCTTGTCGGCCAGACGGCGGTTGAGCACCGCGATTTGCAGGTCGATGATACCGGTGATGTTCTCTTTCGACAGCGGCTTATAGAATACAATCTCATCCAAACGGTTGAGGAACTCCGGTCGGAACGTGCGGTGCAGAAGCGTCTGTACCTGTTCCTTGGCCTCGTTCGTGATCTCGCCGTCCGCGCCGATGCCGTCCAGCAGATACTGGCTGCCAAGATTCGATGTCAGGATGATAATCGTGTTCTTAAAGTCCACGGTTCTGCCCTGCGAGTCGGTAATGCGTCCGTCGTCCAGCACCTGAAGCAGGATGTTGAACACATCGGGATGCGCCTTTTCGATCTCATCAAACAAAATCACGCTGTAGGGGCGGCGGCGCACCGCCTCTGTCAGCCGGCCGCCCTCCTCATATTGAAAGATTCACTTCGAGTTGAAGATATTCATCTTTCCGCAAAGGCCGAATGAGTGCCTTGAATTCTGGATCGACCTCCAATACTGCAAACCCCTTACCCATTGATAGACGTTCACCTCTCATTTCTCTTTAAGGTTTTCATAGAGAAATAGGCCACTCTGTTTGCAACATCCACCTCGCCGCTTACACGATAGCTATATCGAAAGTCGAGAATACCAATCATATCGACTAAGGCTGACATAAGCGTACTGCTGTAAAACTCAACGGAGTGCTTTGTCGGCTGAAACTGCTGCACGTTGTTGGCTGTGCCTCCGGAAAGTGGGCGGTCTGAGCCAAGTATTGCAATAAGCATTTCTTCTGGATTGACCAGAAATTGAATATATTGCGGTCTCCCCATTTTATTTAGAGTGGATTTGTGTACGCGAAAGCGACCCCGACTCAGATCGATGGTCATGATTGCGCTGTTATCTGCACTATCCATTTTTGATCTCCTCCTGTACAGGTACTTCTGGTCGATGTGTGCCCGGAATCGGTGTAGCAGCCTCCCCAGATGCTATGGAGGACACTGTGTTATCCTTGATTCCATAAATCGCGTATCCATCAAAGATATTGATTTGCAGAGACTTCTGGTGTTCATGATAGGGCAAACCGAACTGATCCTTCCACCCGGCTGGGAAAACTGGTGTACGAGCCGTCTTGGGCTTGCCTCCGTCCTTTGCGATACGTTGATAGATCTCTGAAGCATTCAAATCGAAAGCAATCAGATACTCGTCATTGGCATGGATGACTTTCCCAAGCAGCTTGTACCGGTAATCGATATTCCAGTCCATCAGCTCAAAAAGCTTTGCAAAAAAGAACTTGCCCGTTACCTGTCGAGGTTTCCGTTTTCCACCAGATGTGTTGCACCATGCAAATGCATCCCGCTCAAATTCGGTGCATGGCCTCAGCGCAAGGATGCGAGACTCCCGGTTGATCAGGAGCTGAACACAGTCTGCATGAGGGAACTTGTTCAGGCACGCGGCGTTGACATAGACCTTGTAGTTGTTGAACGTAATAGACGGTTCGAACGTGTGTGCAAAAAACTCCCTTCTGACCACTTGGTATCCGTCAAAATCAAAGTCATCACGAAGCTCAATCACATCGTCCGGGGCTGATGAATCAATGGTCATTGGCGTGACCGTGTCCTCTATGAAGGGAATAACGGTATCCTCATCGGCAATGCCAGACGGGAAATCCTGCGGCATTGGGAGGATAAAAGAACTCTGATTTTCTGTTTCCATTCTGTTCTCCTTTCATTCATCTCCGACAAGATCCAGTGCATCTCCGATTTGGCGCAGGCTGATGCAGAGGCAGCGGCAAAGCCGCCTGAGCTGCTCTGCGTCATACTTTTCCATAATCACATCCTGTTCTGATTCCGATAGGTCAGAAAAGCATCGGCTGACGTGATTGCCATCACGAACTACACGGTAATATACACCATCAAGATTCCAAACTGTCGGAACGTTGGATTGTTCATGCATTGTAGTCCGCTCCTTCCAACTGTTTTGAAGCGCTTAATTGCTCGTTGATGAAGCACTGCATCTCCTCAAATTTGGTGACATGCAGCTTCCCGCTGGTTTCAAAAAGCTGCCCTTCCAGCCAAAGTTTCCATGCGTCTTCGCTTACATCGCTTGACAAGGGCACACAGCCCTTTGTCGTGTGCGATGGATAAGTAAAAGTCAAATTTTCCACTCAATCGAAACGTGTTCGTCGGTTGCGCGGATCTGTGAGATCAGGCCGTCGGCAACCTGCCGCCTGTCCTCGAAGTCAATTTCTTCCCATTGGTTGAGGTAGACCGACAACCGCTCGATCTGCTCCGGGGACATGGTTTCTGCCGACAGCGCCGCGATCTCTTTTGTCAAGGCTTGGCGGTGTGTGTCCAGCTCCTCGATTTTGCTGTTGGCATAGGACAGCAGCACAGCATTAGCCCCGGTCAGAGTATTCAGCAGTTTTTCAATCTCCTCCTCCACGCGGGCAAGCTCCATGTTCAGCGCGGTCAATTTGGGATTGACCGTTTCCCGCTTTGCCGTCAGCGTCTGGAACTCGGACAGCTTCTTGACCATCTCGCCGTACAGGAACCTTTCAAATTCCCGTGTACGGAGCGTCCCGCAGCCGTCACAGCTTTTACTGTCGGCCCGCTTGGAGCAGCGGAGATACTGAACGCCTGTCGGATTGCCGACGCTCATAAGCGCGTATCCGCAGCGGCCACACTTGACCTTTCCGGCAAGCCATGTGTTCTTTGCCTTTCGCCCGCCTTGGAACGTCTTGTTCGCCATGAGCTTCTTCCGGCAGCGCAGCCATGTATCAGACGATACCAGCCCCTCGCTGGGAGCAAGAACAAGTATCTGATCTTTCAGGTGCTTGTTTTTTCTTTCCTGCACATCCCGGCCCTGATAGAGATAGCAGCCGTTTGTTCCGGCAAAATCTGTCGCTTCATTGACTACCACCGTCCCCTGACTTTTGAAGAACTCGTACATATCGAGGTCGGCCTGCGCGTAAATGGGATTTCTCAAAAGCTGGGAGATAAAGCCCCGTGTCATTTCCTTGCCGTAGATCAGGATGCCCTCGTCGGCAAAGTAACGGGCGATGTCCCCGAAAGAGGTTGCGGGCTGAGAGTACATTTCAAACATCAGCTTTGCAATATCTGCCGTTTCCGGGTCAGGCTTCATCATTTTTGTGCGGATGCCCTCAATGGTGGTCGGCTCCAGTTGGAAGCCGTAGGGGGCCGCGCCGCTCATGTGAAAACCGTGCTGGCAGCGGGAATAGTAGGCATCGGTCACGCGCTTCTGGATGGTTTCACGTTCAAGCTGGGCGAACACAATGCAGATATTCAGCATGGCCCGCCCCATCGGGGTGGACGTGTCAAACTTCTCCGTGGAAGATACGAACTCAACATTGTATTCCTGAAAAGTTTCCATCATGGTTGCGAAGTCCAGAATGGAACGGCTGATACGATCCAGCTTGTAGACCACTACGCGCTTGATCAGGCCCCGGCGAATATCGGCCATCATTTCTTGGAACTTGGGCCTGTCGGTATTCTTGCCGGAATAGCCCTTGTCGGTGTACTTGCGGAAATTGCCTCCTCTCAATTCATACTTGCAGAACTCAATCTGGCTTTCAATGCTGATACTGTCCTTGCGGTCAACGGACTGTCTGCCATAAATGGCATCTTCACGAATAATCATTTGGTGCTCCTTTCCGTGTAGGAGCTACCAAACCTTACACCTATATTATACCTCTGGCAGCCCCGCATCTCAAGGATGTCCCGCATTAGTGCATCTGCGCCCGTCCCGGCGCATACTTCACAAAGACCTCATACAGACAGCTTTCAATCTCACGCTTGCGCTTATCCCGTGCTCGGGGAGAGAGCATCGGGGTCAGATTTTCCACGGTGATGGATTTGCCCTGAAAAGACGCGGTTTTGACTTCCTTGTGATAGCCGACTCTTGCCTCCGTCATCTGAAAACCTCCTATAAAAATCAGCGGTGTGAATAAATTTGATGGTTTCCCATTGTCCGTGGGGAAACGTGAAAGGACGGCACAAAAGCGCCGTCCTTTGACCTTGCCCCACCTCTGGCCACGATGACCAGAAGCAGCGGGACAGTTGTTTTCCGTTTCAATCCACAAAAGAGGGAGCCGCCGCGCCGGAATGGTTTGGGCTGTCATAAGACAGAAAGACCCGGTTGGACGGCTCCCTGTATGATTGTTGTGTGCCGTATTTGCCACGCATCCCCGGCACGGGGAGTATTCCAGACCGCCGATGGCTTCGGCTGCATAGCCCCACAGTACCGCTGCCCGTGGAGGGCTGGCGCATACCGCAGGGACTCCCCCTCAAGTCTGTGGGAGGGCGTGAGCAAGTTTCATTATCCTCCGCGCTGTCCTCGCGCCCGGTTTGCCAGCACCGGGTCAAAGGCTGCGTTGATCGCTCGGCCAGCTTGTCCATCACCTCCTGAACTGGCTGTCGTGGCGGCGCACCTTACGTCGCTATCACGCGGATTTCGTATCGGGAATACTGTCTATTCAGTTTTCAAGGCGAGGAAGAAAACTCCTCTCACCTATCAGGAGGTTTCGGGGGCAAATGTACTCCCTCTTACATTGATTTTTTCAAAATATTTTTCATAGCGGCCAGCCCGCGCTCAATGGAGCAGCAGATGCGGCTCCGGCCAACGCCCTCGGCTGCCGCGATCTCGGCCTTGCTCATGCCGAGAAGATAGTGCTGGTACACACGCCGGGCCTGCGTGGGCGGGAGCTGGGTCAGCGCGTCATAGAGGGCAAACGTGGTTTCCCGCGCCTCAATGTACTCGTCCGGGGTCATGGGCTGGCGGAGCACGTCGGCCTCAAAGCCGGGATCGGTGTCCAGCGAGCACTCGCCATTTCTGCGCTTCTGCCGCTTGTAGCTGTCGCACAGGCGGCCTCCCATAGAGAGGGTGGCGGCGATCTCGTCCGAAACTTCCAGCATCACATTTTCGGTCATATAGGGGTAATACCGTTTCAGGTTGATAGTCGTCATAATTGTCCTCCATTTCAAAAGGTGGTTGGTGAGTGCGGATTGAAATGGAGAACAGGAGGCCCCCGGCACCTTGGAGCCTCTGGCCACCGTGACCAGAAGCAGGGGCATATAAAAACGCCCGCACAGCATGACACTATGCGGACGCACGAAACAACATTTTCACTTACATACTGACAGATTTCGCATCCACCGCCGGACTGATCCCATCGGACAGGCAGACTTTTTTTGACAAGTTAGGGGGGGTAGGAAGTGAAAATAGCATGGCGGCATCCTCCTATGTGCCGCCGTACTCATGGCTTTATTTTGTAGGTAACAAGAGAAGCGGCGGCTCTGAAAATCGAGCCGCCGCTTCTTGGGCGCATGAAATTATGTCTGCGTTGCGACGGCTTTTTTTCTTTTGCCGTCGTCCGGCAGATTGTTCTGTTATTAAAGGGCTTATGTTCCTTGATATTCTGAAAACGATTTACAAGTGATTAGAAACGATACTACTGTGAAAATCAGCGTAAATATTACAATCCAAACAGGCATTTCACAGGAGAGCGGCAATAGGTTGACTAACTTATGTTCTGCGGTTCTCAATACCCATTGTGCTTTTGCAGACCAAATGGGGAATATGAACATCCACTCACCAAGTACACCGCCTAACTTCATCGGGAAATAGGGAAGGAAATAGAGCACACCGCTCATAATCAACGCTATGAGTGACTTCTTGCATAGAGCCGAACAGCAACAGGCCAGCACAGCAGTTCCAACAGCGGATAGCCAATAGAAAAGCATAACAACAAGGAAAAACTGCAAGTTGTTCATACGGATGGGGATTTGCGATTGATTTGACATAAACTGCGTTTGAATATCCGCATTCCAACCCTCGAACCCAGCAAAATAGGCTCCACAGGCTAAAAGGATGACCACACAAAATATAACTGCGCTGATGGCTGCAATTAAAAAAGCGGCGGTAAATTTTGCTTGTATCACCTTGCTCTTTCCATAACGAGTGGAGAGAATGACATTTGCCGCACCGCTACTGTACTCCTCAGAAAAGACAGGGGCCAACACGATCAGAAGAAAAATGGCAAATACTACATTCGAGTTAAACAGAATGTTAAAAGCAGTCTGCCAAGTATAATCAAAAGAAAAGACTAAAGGCGAATGAAAGGATAGGACTCCCGCATCAGCAACGCTGATATATCCATATTCTGAACGCTCACGGTCAGCCTGATCAGCAGCTCGAAAAATTGAGAAATTGTCATAAATGACAGGCCAGTTAAACGAATGTTCCCCATGAGCATCCCGCAAATCTACAAAGTCATCCAACACATGAGCAACGGCCTCGTCTGTCAATTCTCCTGCGTATTGCTCATAAACGGACTTGTTGTAAAGTGCCGCCGCACGCCCTGTTACTTCCACACCGTCAGCAGTTTCCACTGGAAAGGTGGGGGATGAGTTCATGCAACAGGAAAAAAACATAAATGAGGAGTACCCCAACAGGAGCAGACCACCAAGCAACAGGTATTTCCGGCGTATGAGCTTATCAAGCTCTAATTTTGTGAGCAACCGCATATTACGCCTCCTTTTGAAAATAGGTCAGATACACATCTTCCAAGGTTGACTTCCCCACAAGGCCAGCAACCGTATCAAAGGCCGCTATTTGCCCTTCTCGAAGCAAAATTATTTTTTCTGCGATCAGTTCAACATCAGAAACGATGTGAGTGGACAAAATAATAATACTGTGTTGGGCTAACGCTGACAAAAGATTTCGTAGCCGTACACGCTCCTGTGGATCTAAACCAGCAGTAGGCTCGTCCAGCAATAGGATTTGCGGATTACAAAGCAGGGTTTGAGCAATTCCAACACGACGAAGCATTCCCCCGGAAAAGCCCTTTAGCTTTTGCTCTGCATTCGAGGAAAGCCCTACGGCCTCCAACAGCTTATCGATCTCCGCCTTGGCCTGAGCCTCTGTCAGTCCTTTCAAAGCGGCAATATAAAGCAAATATCGTTTCGCGGTAAACTCAGGGTAAATTCCCAGGTCTTGCGGCATATAGCCCAGCATGGCACGATAGTGCTCCCCAAGTTTCGATACTGGCTCGTTGTCCAAAAGTATGCTGCCAGCAGTAGGCCGAAGAATACCAGCTATGATTTTTAGCAGAGTGGATTTTCCTGCCCCGTTTGGCCCCAGCAGTCCATAAAGGCCGGGTTCTAATTCCAGATTGACCCCACGCAGAGCGGAATATCGGTTATAATTCTTACTAATATCTTTGACTTTCAAGTGCTCGGTTTTGTCAGATGCAGGAATATCATCAGACCTGCCATAAAAATGCTTTTTCATTAATTCCTCATACAGTTCATCACTCTCTGCCTTAACTTTCATAAGACAGTAGAGAACCACTGTACTAATAATGATTACGAACCAAATTAACACTTTGCCCATTCGACCACTCCTCTCAAATAAAAAGAGGACCAAACCAGCTGATGGAATATTCCATCTCAAGTGCTAATTTAGTCCTCACTAAATGTTTTGATATAAAATTGTACCTAATCTAAGCACACAGATTCACTCTCAGACTGATTGCGGACATCTGTGATACTGACTTGGATTTTCGGTTTTGATATAACAGCGCTGCCTTATCTACCGCTAAATTGGTATAAAAATAAGGACTAAATTAGGCATAACCCCTTGATTTTACTGGGTTTCATCTAACTTGGTCCTATTATAACTCAAACACCACGCTGCCACTTGTAAACGGCCTGCGTTGATTCGAAGCCCATATACTCCGCAACATCAATCACCCTTAGGTTATTGTCCTTGCGGAGCTGATTGATTCGTTCTCCGGTAGCCTTAAGATCTAATACTGGATAATTCATATGAATGCCTCCTTGTGTAAATTCGTTCAGTACGTTACTTACTAATTACAACATCCTCTGCATACGCATCAGACACCGCTGTTTTTCTATGGATGTAAGGCTATTATTATCGATTGCTACGTTTTGTGTGGTGTTATAATACATCAATTTATTTTATTTGTAAAGATTTTTCGTTGTCACCGATTTAAAAACAACCATATCGTTGCGTTTGAATTTTGGCATTCCGATAATCCTGAAACACCTCCATTATCGGTCTCCCTCTATCAATCTGAATGTCTTATAGTTTGTATAGTCCTGTGGGCTGCAGTATATCGCAAACTCGATATTTTTAAATGCATGCATATATTCTTTAATCACATTTTTTGCAGCATATGCAACGATATTTGCTTTATTCATAAAAGCTCCACATCCAAATGCTCCAAGTATTACTGTATCGTTTCCTTCAGAAACGGCAACATCCAGTATGCGTCTTAATCTCTTCTCATGTATTTCAAGCATTTCCTTATCGCTGATTTTTGCTGCCTTTTTGCCATCGCCTATATTATGTTTATTGCTTGGCATGGCTCTTAAATTCGGTGCTGCGCAAGTGATTACATTTACTTTATACCACTCATTCTCGGGCAATAAAGCCGGGGTATTTGTATCGCTTTTAAATACCGTTACCTCCGGTGTATAAATGATATCGTCGTTATGTAATGGATTTCTTGCCAGCTTATGAGGTGTATAAAATCCATCCCACATATCAGGTGAATTCAGACAGAAATAAAGATATGAACACCTGCACAGACACTCCTCCTGGGCTGTTGAACCTCTTACAACACCTCCGCCCGGATTTGAAGCAGATGCAAAATTGTGTACTGCTACCTTATTATCTCTATATGCCTTTGCAGCCTCAAACGTTCTCTTCTTTGAAACAATCACCTTTGCAGGCTCATCATATATATTTAGATTCGGTTTCTCCAAAGCATCTGTTTCCAATATTAGTTTCTGTCCACTTGCAGATGCCTTTAAGTCAGCATTAAGCTTTCCATTCGTTTTGCTTAATCTCTCTGTATCCTGAAATATTAATACATTTTCTTCTCTTCCCATAATGATTCTCCATTTCTTTAAAAAATGCCTGTGTTACCAGCATTTTCTATGCCATAGCTGTCTCTCCTTCCATTATACCTTACAATTCCGTCTACTGTTAATTTTATTTTCTTCATCCTGTTTTTTCAATAAACCTGTGGTTTACTTTTTTCATGTCAGTTCTTGCTGACATAATGATAATACACCAACTTCGAGAAACTATTTTCATGAGAAGTTTACACCTTATTTCAAGCAAAGTATTTCATACTTCAATGGACAGCAAAAAAGCTCTGTCCTCACGAACAGAGCCCTATGCATTATTTTGCACTTACAAGTCTTACTATCACATCAATTCCAGCCGCCCAAAAGAGTATCGCCCCCACGATATATACTTTTGTCTTCTGCTCAAAACCGAAGTGATATCCTGTGTAAATGCCTGCCACTATACAGATGACAGTGAGCAGCGCCACCATTATCATAATGGTGAGAAGTCCGGTACCAAGGAAGCCGAATGCTATTCCTGCAAGAACCGTATAAAATGCGGTGATTCCTGCTATCCTTAGCACTCTTTTCATGTCAAGCTGTGCCTGACAGTGCTCCTCAATCCTTTCGTTTCTTATAGCTTTTCCTATAAGCCTGATCCCCAGTCCTATCAGTATTCCGATAGAAATTATCTCTCCTAAAAGTGCTTCATCCTTCACCGAGTATTTCCCATTAAGGAAGCTTGACAGGAAATACCCGATGTACATTGCTAACAACTGGCAAACTGCAACTATGAAGCAAATGGCTGTAAGCTGTTTCTTATTTACTTTCTGGATCAGGGATCCCTGACATTCCATCGCAACGAAAATCTCCAGTGAGCTTCCCGCCACGATTAACAGATATTCTATCCAGCCCATTTTTGCCTCCCCTAATCTTTAAACATCCTTTAATTAATTATTTGTCGCTATCTGCCTTAGCATCTATTGAAGCTAATTTATATATGAACTTAACACTGCCCGTCTGTCCATCAGCGATTGCTGAATATGTCTGATATTCCTCACCTGCGTCAATTACTGCCTGAAGTTTGTCGGTGAATGGCTTTAAGTCACCGTTGTATGCGTCAAGAATCTTGTTGATTCCCTCCTCATTGAACTGTACCATACCGTCTGCAAGTGTGTGTGCACCCTCTGAAAGTGTCTTAGAGCCTGTTGTGAGCTGGTCAACACCTGAAACTATCTGATTTGTTCCATCTGCAAGCTGTGATGCTCCGCTGTTGAGCTGTGCATTGTTTGCTACAAGTGTGTTTGAACCGTCCACAAGCTGCTTGATACCGCTTGTGAGAGTTGGTACTGAGTTAATGAGTGACTGTGTTCCGGCTGAAAGCTGGCTTGCTCCGGCATTGAGTGCTGTGGCTCCGGCATTAAGTGTATCATTGTTTGCTGTAAGCTTTGCTGCTCCGGCACTAAGCCGAGCTGTACCATCCTTTAAGTTTACAACACCTTTGGTAAGCTCTGGTAATTTTTCTGCCAAGACCTTGGCGCCTTCATTTAGCTTTGTTGCACCACTCACCAGACTCTCTCCACTCTCCTGTTTTGCATTAATCTGGTCTGAAATATTTTTCTTTGTAGAATCAATTCCGGTAATTACAGCCTCCTGTGCTCCGGTTTCAGCTCCCGTTTTTGCTGCGTCTGCAACAGATGTTCCAACTGCATCCTTTGAACTACTTGCTACTCCATCTAATACCTGTGTAGCCATAGTTTTTAACTGACTGTCAGTATTGCTTGCAGATAATGCTTTAACATCGTTATCGTAATCTTTGCCGGAAGCTTTATATATTGCTTTTATTGCTGATTCTCTTGAACCCAACTTGTCTTCATACCCTTTAACAGCGGTCTCACCTGCCTTTTCTACAACAGCAGCCTCAATCTGTTGTTTAACCTGTGCTTCAACTGTTGAATATATCATATTATATAAAGTTTTATTAGCCTTAAGGCTCTCAACAGTTTTTTCAACACTGCTATCGCTTGTCATTTCGTTATAATACTTCTCAGCAGCATATTTCTTTGTATTATTATAACTTGTAGCATTAGTATCATCTGCCAGTTTTGCATCTACTCCTGCTTTTGCAGCTTTCTTATACTTTGCAACTTCTTCATCTGACATCGGGGTCTTTAAAGCTTTATCTAAAGTATTAATTCCATCTGACAAAGAATTTACACCAGACACCAGAGATGGAGCACTCTGTGACAACGTGTCTGTGCCACTCTTAAGTGTATCCATACCTGCATCTAAATTGCCTACACCTGCTGCAAGCGTGCTTGCTCCATCCGTATATGACTTCAAACCATCCTTAAGTGTTGCACTTCCGCTTGCAAGCTGGCCTGCTCCACTATTGAGCTTATCTGCTCCTGACACAAGGGCTCCTGTGCTGTTTCCAAGTGTATTCAATCCACCACTTAATGTACTAACTCCATCAGTATATGTCTTAAGTCCACTCTTCAGTGTGCCGACTCCTGATGCGAATGTGCCGAGCTTGCTCTGCAATGTTGAAAGTCCGTCAGCAAGTGTGTCAGTACCCTCTGCCAGTGTCTTTGAACCATCCTGAAGCTGTGTTGAGGCATCCTTTAAGTCATTTATCATGTCATCAAGGTCTGATGTATCAATTCCGTCTGTGCTTACATAATCAGATGCGTTTACCACGAAGGTCATGGCTGCAGGCATTGAGAAATTCTTCACATCTGCTGTCATTTCCATGTATTCAGGGATATTTACATCGCCATCGAGGTCTTTGTCCTTGATTCCGAGGCTGTCCTTTAAGCCAGGAAGTGCATAGCCGAGCACTACGCTTGATGAGTCGCTTACCTCAGCCTTGCCGTTTGTCACTTCGATATTCTCGAAGCCATCACCGAGTACAAGTCCTGTTATTGCTGCAAATGGTACGGAAACTGTCTGCTTCTCGCCGTTTACTGTCTCTGTATATGATGTGGTATTTGTGTAGTCAAAACGGATTTTGACCTTTCCTGATTTTCCTGCAAGGTCCTCAGGTGAGATTTCTTTTCCATCGAGGTAGTATGTAACCTTCTGTGTTACAGGTGGTTCCTCTGTTGCTGTGCCCTGATAGTAAATGTCCTTGCCGCCGGCCTGCCATGTGAGCTTATCACCGCTTTGTGTGAATTTTTCCTTGCCCTTTACGTTCTCGATATCTGAAAGGTTTGAAGCATCCTCCAAGGTATCCTTTTTGTCTTTATTTTTAAGGTGATCTACTACGATTGTTTTGTTTACGTTGCCGTTTGCATCTGAGATGAGGTATACGCTCTCGTCCTTGTCTGCATCGTTATCCTTTAATGATACGCTGTCCATGAGCTTATCTGCTATGTCATCAGCATCCTTGCTGCTTCCTGTTGTGCTGTCTGCCTCGGCTGTGACTGCGGTGCTGTTCTTCTCTGCAAAAACCGCTGTTGCTCCGATTCCTGTACCTACAAGTGCTATTGTGAGGACTCCGGCTACAACACGGACAATATATTTACTTTTTAACTTTTCTTTCAATTCTGGTAATTTCATGTCTTATTCCTCCTGATTTTGTTTTTGAGGTCATATTTTTATGTTATGAGGGTCAAAAAGTATTTTATCCCTCATTTATGATTAATCAGATTACTAAGCTGTCAGGTTCTTATTTTTAAAGCCTGCGCTTGTGGCACATATTACTTTGTCAAAAATCATAAACATTGACGGAAGTATAAATACTACTACAAACATACTGATGATTGCGCCTCGTGCAAGCAGTATACAGATAGAACTGATCATATCAATGTTTGAATAAAGTCCTACACCAAAGGTTGCGGCGAAGAAGCAGAGTGCACTGACTATAACTGAGTTTGTCGAATCTGCAAGTGCCTTTGTGATAGCCGGCTTTTTGTCCATTCCGGTGTATCTGTTCTTTCTGTACTTTGTGGTCATAAGTATCGCATAGTCAACCGTTGCACCAAGCTGTATGGTTCCGATTACGATGCTCGCGATAAATGGAAGCTTCGTTCCTGTAAATCCCGGAATTCCCATGTTTACAAAGATTGCAAACTCGATGACCGCTACAAGTATGATTGGAAGCGATACTGATTTGAATACAATCAGGATGATAAGGAATATCAATACGATTGATACTGCACTTACACGCTTAAAGTCTGTATCTGTGATAGTGATAAGATCCTTTGTACAAGGTGCCTCACCGATAAGCATTGCGTCCTCGCTGTAATTCTTTACTATCTTTTTAATCTCTGTAATCTGGTTGTTCACCTCATCAGATGCAGTCTCATATTTTGATGAAACAAGCATCATCTGGTAATCACCGTTTTTGAATATCTCCTTTGCCTCATCCGGCACCATATCATCCGGTATGGTAGGTCCGAGTATTGAGTCAAGCGATACCGCAAGCTTCACTCCATCGACCTTCTTTATATCATCTATCATGCTTATGCTGTCTGCCTTTGACATATCGCTCGGCGCGATGATGATATGTGTGGCACCCATAGCATACTCCTTGTCGAGTCTTTCATTGGCCTGCTTACTGTATGCACTGTCAGGCATGGTTCCTGCAAGGTCATAGTAGACCTGATCATGAGTGTATCCGTATATTGCCGGTATGAGCACTACGATGAAAATAACTGCAAGTATCTTGTAGTGATTTGTTACCCAGCTTGCAATCCTAGAAACATCCGGCATAAGAATCTTGTGCTTTGTCTTCTCGATTGCCTTATCACATGCAAGAATCAGTGCCGGGAGGATTGTTACACATCCGATAACTCCGAATACAACACCCTTTGCCATTACGATTCCCAGGTCAAGTCCCAGTGTAAAGCTCATGAAGCAGAGGGCTACGAAGCCTGCAATTGTTGTGATTGAGCTTCCTGTTACTGAGACAATAGTGTGTGAAATGGCATGTGCCATCGCCCTCTCCTTGTCTCCGTCATATCTGTCTATCTGCTCCTGATAGCTGTGCCACAGGAAAATCGAGTAATCCATTGTTACGGCGAGCTGCAATACTGCTGTCAGTGCCAGTGTCAGATATGAAATCTGTCCCTGTATAAAGTTTGTTCCCAGGTTATAGATAATAGCCATTCCTATGCTTAGGAGGAATAACATCGGAACAATTATTGAATCCATTGTAATTCCCATGACAAGCATTGAAAGCAATGCTGCTATGATGACATATATAGGAGCCTGCTGCATAACAAGTGTCTTTGTATCTGCGTTGACCGCTGCCATTCCTGCTACGAAGCAGTGGTTTTTCACCATCTTATCCATCTTGTTGACGGCTTCCATTGTCTCATCCGAACCCATTGTGTCACTGTAGGTGACGAGCATGAGCTGGCTGTTTGCATCCTTGTTGTTGAATGCGTCGTACACCTCATCCGGAATTGCCTCTCTTGGCAATGTGGAATCGGCGATTGTTCCGTACCAGATGACATCCTTAACACCCTTAAGGTCCTCAATGTCATCAGCCAGAGTCTCTATGTCCTGATCCTTCATATCCTCTAAGATCACAAAAGACAACGCTCCGGTTCCAAACTCATCTACCATGATATCCTGACCCTTCATAGTCTCTATCTGACTTGGCAGATAAGAAAGGATATCAAAGTTGATCCTCGTGTTGATAAAGCTGATGCCTGACGGTATAAGCAGTGCAAATGCAACTATCAGTATCAGCACACGATGTTTTACGACTCCTTTTCCAAATTTAATCATTAGATTCACCACTCTTTCTTTTATTCGTCTTGAAGTATAAAAAAAAAGACCGAATAAATAAATATTCAATCTCTTCGATTTGTCATGTGAGATATACAAATCCATCCATTTGTATATCCAATATGACACATATATAATATTGTATTTGATTTCTGACACTGTTTCACGACATTTTTATATTTATATGAACACATGCCTCTTTATGATTCTGCTTTATGAGCTTGCTTAAGCCGTCGTTTTTCCATGGCAATTGTCCTCTACAGCTCACTTAGTATATCATCCATCGAACGCGTAATCAGATACATGTATGCCTCAGCCATCTCCTTCGGCTCAATATCATCCATGCCCTGGGCTATCCAGCCCTCCGTGATAAAGCACAACGACTGCGCATAATATGTAGAAATCACCTCCGGTGTGAGCCAGCGGTATTTGGATTTCTTTCCTGTGCTCTTTTCGCTTATGATATTCATAAACATCTCATAGACGCACTTCATAGCAATCTGATTAAACGTCACTGCACCCTCCAGCTTTAGTGCTTTCTTGTAAAAAACACTGTTTGCCGTGATATTATTGAGCATCAGCACAATCGCTTCAAAAATCATTCCGGCATTGAGCAGCGGCTTGATCGGCTCAAGCAGCTCGGTTTTGATAATCCACTCTATCAGCTCGTACTTGTCCTGAAAATGATTGTAAAACGTGGGGCGGATAACTCCGGCCTTGTCCGTTATCTCTTTAATTGTAATCTTATCGATTGGCTTTTTCGCTGAAAGCTCTATAAGGCTCTCAGCGAGCACCAGATCTATTGCATTCTTACCTTGCTGTGTCATTACTCATCAAACTCCATCGTGACAAAGTAGCCCTTCTCAGTCTCCCTCACATCCACGACATCGCCCTCGCGGCTTTTGAGCCTCTCGCTGACCACGTAGTTTCCCGACATGGCAATCGCATGCTCTATCGTATAATAATATGAAGTCGGAAGCTTGCTCTCTGTTACCTTCAGATGGTCACCGACCTTGGTAAGTCCGGGTCTCTCCATCTTAAACTCCATTCGACGCATTCTGTCGCCTTTCTGTTACTGCTTAATTGTCCTCTTTTCTATCCTCAACAAACGTTGCCTCAAACTCCTTTTGCTTGTTGTAGGCGCTCTCCGCCTTTGTGGCACGGCTTGTAATCCAGATATTGGACACTCCGTTGAAAATCAGTATGATACCGACAACAACAGTGGCTGTTTTCATTACATCAAATGCATTTGTCACGCAGATTATTCCAAAAATCAGACTGATTATTGAAAAAATCAAGCCGACACTCCAGCCTCCGTAACCGTATTTTCTGGCATCCACCGCCTCAATAATGCTCCTGATGCTGTGAAAAATGAGCACCAGACCGATGACTATAGGTATCAGGCTCACAACAACCTGAGGCTGCACCAGAAACCATATGCCCACTGCCAAAACCATAAGTCCAAGCAGTGCCGAAAGCCCGTTTGTAACTATATTCAAAAAATAGCTGCACATATAGACCACTCCGATGATGATAAGCACTACCGCAAGCACATTGGCCACAATCGTGAGCACCGAAGCTCTCCATATGATAAACACCAGTCCCAGCGCTATGCAAAGCACTGATGACAGTAGAAAATCAGCCTTTATTCTGCCTAAAAACTCCTTCATACGCGACCTCCTTTATATATCATGCCCTACATTACTTTTCTAATTCTGTTCCTCTGCACTTTTCTTAACCAGGTCAAGAACAGTCTGAAGCTCAGCACCCTCAACCGGTGCAGCTCCATATCCAAGACGCTTGTAATCCTCTGTAATCTCAGCCAGCTCAGTAGTCTTATCGCCCTTCGCATCAATTACAAAATATCTGCCCTGTGACGCAGCATCATCCCACACGAGATAAGCACGGATTGCGCAGTTTGGAGCCATATCTCTTGTCGGGAAATCAACTCTGGTGACATTAAGCGTATCAGAAATCTGCATAGACATAACAGAGAAATCCTCCTCCATATATGGATACATACGCTTCTGCTGATATGCCTCCTCGTACAGCTCATCTATTAGCTTTTCCTTCTCATCGGCTAGTCGGTCCATGAACTCTTTTCCACCCTCAAACATCTTTGCCGGCAGGAAAATATGCTCATACTGCATACGCTCAAAGATGACATACTGCTCTGCTGTCATCTGTACAGTCTTGCCCTTTGTCGGTGATGTAGGATGTCCCTCTCTTCTTGCCTTTTCCACTGCCTCAATCTTTTCTACAAGAGGCTTTTTGAAAATCAGATTGTGTGTGAATGGATTGAACGCGATGCCATCAAGCTTTGACTCTTTATTTGCCACCATATTGACGACTGCAAGAAACGGCATATTTACAATGCATGGTGACGGATGATCCTTAGAAAGCTGCGCCTTTGAGGTATAAACCGGCATGAAAGCCTCTCCCTCACCGTTTTTAATAAATAGCGGAATCGGCTTGTTGTTCTCTCCGACATTTGCAGGTACCAGGAATCTGCTCTTAGTGCATTTTTCAATGAGCTTATTGAGTGTCTCTGCCTTTTTGTCGCTCGAATACTGTGTCATCAGCTCCTCAACCTCAGGGTTTTGCACCTCAAGAGTGAAGGCCGGATCGTCCTTTAATTTATTTTTGATTTTATTTTTATCCATTTATACTGCTTCTCCTTATATTAAATGCCCGGATTTACATCCAGGCATTATTTTAACACATTTCTTTTATCAACTCAACAATCTTAGTGTCTCTTGCTATCCATTCTTTATCCAGAAAGGCGCTGTTGGCCTTTATTATCTCATCCGGCGTAGCCCATGACAGATGATACTCAAGCCTTATCTCGCTGTCTGTCATCTGTGCTGCCACCTGCTCGTCCCTCACATCACAGAAATACACGTAGGTGTGACAGTAATATATCTTGTCAGCCTCAAATATATCGCGTCTCTTTTCTATGACCTTGCCGCACTCCCTGATGCTTTCCGGCACGACAAGAAGCCCTGCCTCCTCGCGCACCTCACGTGCCAGCGCCACCTCGTTGGTCTCGCCTGCATCGATGCCTCCGCCCAGTATCTTGTAGTAGCCCTCACCGGCCTGCTGCATGGCAAGCTTTCCATCCCGGATAATAACCGCGCGCACTGCGAAGCGCTCAAATACCTCCATATCATCGGAATAGTTGTGTTTGTCAAATGTATATAGCGTTCTCATGTTTGTCCTCCGTGTATTGGTATTATTCTACACCATTTGCACGTAAGATGGAATATGTTTTTCTTCATTAATACCGTTGATTTTACGCTTACACTCGCGACATCAAACAAACCGTTTCAATGTGGCTTGTAAACGGAAAACAATCATACGGTGTGGCACGTTTCATACGATATCCATGCTTTGTGAGATACTTAAGGTCACGTGCCAGCGTGTCCGGTCCGCAGGATACATAGACCACGCGGTCAGGCGAAAGCTTAACAACAGAAGATAGAAATGCCTCGTCACTTCCGGTACGTGGAGGATCCATTATGACAACATCCGCTTTCTCACCCTTTTGTGCCATCTCGACCATGAATTTTCCGGCATCATCATTGTAGAAGCGGATATTTCTGATGTCGTTTCGCTTTGCATTGATGACTGCATCGCGGATTGCATCACGGTTTAGCTCGACTCCGATGACTTCACCTGCATTTTTCGCTGCTATGATGCCTATGGTTCCGGTACCACAATATGCATCGATTACGCGCTCCTTGCCGGTAAGGTGTGCTTCATGAATGGCTTTTTCATATAAAAGCTCCGTCTGTACCGGATTTACCTGATAAAACGAGTTTGGTGAGATGCGGAAGGTGCAGCCACACAGCTTATCCTCTATGAAGCCCTTGCCATAAAGCGTGATATTTCTGTCTCCGAGCACCATGCTTGTCTTTTTATCATTCACGTTGAGCACCACTGTCGTGATATTGGGATGCTTTTTCCTGAGTGCTTTTACGAAATTATTCTTCGATGGAAGTATCGGCGATGCCAGGACAAGCACTACCATTATCTGCCCTGTTGCATAGCCCTTTCTCACAAGCACATGTCTGAGAAGCCCATAGCCGGTATCCTCATCATAGGTCTTTATCCTGAATGAGCGGAGCATATCCTTTATGTCCTTTATTATCTCATCTGACTCCTGCTCCTCTATCATACAGCTTTCGATATCCACCACATCATGTGTGTTTTTCCTGTATGCTCCCGCCACAATCTGACCGCGCCTTGTACAGTCAAACGCTGCATGAACCTTGTGACGATAATAGAGCGGATTTTTCATGCCTACAATCGGCTCCACAAAGCCAAAAGGCTTTAGAAGCTTTTTCATGTATGCCTGCTTGTTTTTTAACTGTTCCTTATATTCTACGCCCTGATAGTCGCAGCCACCACATTTCTTCGCATACGGACATACGTTATCGCTCTTTGCCCGGCTGCTTTTCTCCTTTAGTCTCGGCTGTCCGTTGGCTTTTTTGCAATTTTTCTCATTACGCGTGGGTTTTTCCCTGTAATTGCCTTGATTTCCCGCCATGTCTGCGCTCCTTAAAATCAGCTATGCTGACTACTTTGTGTATGTATTATATAAATACACATGATTTTCTATACAGTGCCATCCGCTTGAAGCGCCTGCTGTCACACATATATATGTCTTTCCGCTGGCTGCCTTCTCATAGCTGACCGCACAGTTGCCGGACTGATTTACAAAGCCCGTCTTTGCACCGATTACCTCGCCACTTGTCATCTTGTCCTCTATACGGCGCAGGAACAGATTCGATATGTTCAGATTCTCCGGATGCTGCGGTGTTGCAGCCGTGCTGTATGTATGATTTGAAAGTACGGTTTTACAAATATCGTCCTGCATCGCTGCCTGCATGATGACTGCCATGTCATAGGCTGTGCTGTAATTGTTCTCATCATATATGCCGACAGGGTTTGTAAAATGAGTACTCTGACCTATGCCAAGCTCTGCTGCCTTCTGGTTCATCATATCGACAAATGCCTCCATGGAACCTGCTGTGTAAAGCGCAAGCTGGTATGCCGATTCTCCACCTGATGGCAGGATGGTTCCGTTAAACACATCGCGAAGAGGCACCTGCTCACCGTCTAAAAAGCCTGTTGTGCTGCAATCATGCACATATGAATAATCTGTGGCTTCTCTTGTGATTGTCACAATCTCGTTGAGCTTGTTTTCTATCACAGCCTGCCTGTCTATTTCCGTATTCTCATTCTTTGCTGCAGCTATCGCATTTTTCTCAGCCTGCTCTGCTGCTACAAGCACTGTCATAACCTTTGTCATGGAAGCCGGGTACATTTTCTCATGTGCATTCTTTCCAGCAACAACCGTGCCGTCCTGCTCATCAATCACTACGGCATAGGAGCTCTCCAGCTCATCTCCGATTGCTGCTGTAGCGTCAGACTCCTTTGGTACAAAGGGCTCCTTTGCTTCCTCCGTCTCACTTACCTGCTCTGTCACAGCGGCCACATTTTCTGTGGCTACCCCTGTGTCTTTTGCCTTATTACTGTCTTTTTTCGCTTTATTAAGGCACGATATAACTATTATAATCGCTATAACGACTATCACAGCCACTATTCCTACAAGCTTAATCTGTGAAGCTCCTGTATTTCGTCTGCGGCGTCTGTAATTTTTTCTGCTATTATTTCTCATATCCAATCCCTGTCTCGTTGTAACTATTCATCCCACGCACATTCGCAAAACCGCACTATACTTGTGCTTTTTTGTTCTCAGTGATTCTGAATAATCACATTTCATTTTATACTGTAACCTATTTAGTATACTCCCTATCCGGAAGCTGTGCAATAATTATCGCAATAAACATGAGCACACATCCAAAAATTTCTCTGCCACCTAGCATCTGGTCCAGCAGAATCCAGCCTGCAATCACAGAAACCACCGACTCAAGGCTCATCGCCACCGATGCCACCGCCGGGTTTAAGCCCTTTTGTCCGACAATCTGCAGCGTATAGCCCACTCCGCTTGAGAAAATACCGGCATAGAGAATCGGAATCCATGCATCCCAGGTGCAAAGCGACTGTGCCCACTGCGCTATACCGCCGGCAGACGGTCCCATATCAGTAAAAATCATCACTATACATGTGCCAAGCCCGGTGACAAAAAACTCAATGCATGAGAGCCTGACCGCATCTACCTGTGATACAAAATGGTCTATCACAAGTATCTGTATCGCAAAGCACAATGCCCCTGCCAGCAGAAGCAAATCTGAGCCGCTAAGTGAAAATGCCCCATTCATGCACAGAAAATACATGCCTATCAGTGCAATAAATACACCTATCCATATTTTGGCTTTGCATTTTCTTTTGAGGAATATCCCAAGTATCGGCACCATAAGTATATATGTAGCTGTAAGAAACCCAGCCTTGCCGGATTCTGCGCCCATGCTGATTCCAAGCTGCTGCAGGTTGCTCGCAAAGAAAAGTGCTATTCCACAGCAGCTTCCGGCTATCCAAAGCTCTTTCTTTTGCTTTTTGTTTTCAGGTCTGTTTACCGTCAGCTCTTTCTTATCCAGTATTTTTATGACCGGCAGAAGGCAGAGCGCACCAATAAGGAAGCGGATGCCGTTGAATGAAAATGCTCCAACTGCATCCCCTCCCTTTGACTGCGCTACAAAGGCTATTCCCCAGACTATATCTGCCAAAAACAAAATAAAGACATGTCTTGTCTTTGAGGCTGTATTCATTATAATAGTTCCTCCGTGTTATTAAATCTATTTAAGGTTATCGTTTGCCATTGTCTCCGGTAACCTTAGTAATCCGTCTTATTTTGACAAAATCAGAGATATTATATCACCGTCTACCTTAAATTGCATACTTAAATATGCTGTTACATTTCGTTTGTATATAAAATTATACAAAAAAGGCAGCAAACACCCTCTTTGGGTATTCGCCGCCTGTCTTTATATCTTATTGCGTAACACTATTATTTACGTTATTCTGCCAGCTTAAAATGCTTTATCTCTCCGTTTCCTGCCACATAGAAATCATTATCCTTGTAAATGCCTCTGTAGCCTTCTGTGTTTTTATAGGTCAGTGCCTGCTGCTCCAAAAGACTAAAGCCGTTTTCACTGTCATACGAAAACAGATAGTAGTCATTCGCAGTAAATCCTATCAGATTTTTCTCCGGGTCAGCAAGAATAGCCTTGTAGTTGTATACAAACTCATTACTCCAGCTCTCAGAACTGTCGATAAGCTTCTGGTTCACCTCAACCGGCTTTGTCGGATCACTCACATCAAACATAGTAAGCTTTATCTTACTCTGCTGCGAATCACCATAGCCTATTCCAAGTACGTGCGTATCATCCCACATATGCAGATATTCAGAAAATCCACTCACCTCAAGCTCTCCCAAAAGCTTTGGTGCTGTCGGATTAGATATGTCTGCAACAAAAAGAGGATCCGTCTGCCTGTATGTGATGAAATATACGTATTTTCCAACAAAGCGGGCTGCGTATATACTCTCCCCGCGTGCAATCTCGTTTATCACACCGACCTCATTCATATCCTTATCCAGCACATGGAGCGAATTGACAGGCTGACTGCCGGTATTTGAGGTTGGAAGCACATACAGATACCCTCCCTGCTCATTTATTGCAAATTTATCGTTAAGATAACCATTCACTGAAGTCGTCTCCCCGGTCTTCATCACTCCATCCTCAAACGAAATTTTGCTGATTTTGGTAAGCTCACGGCTTGCACTCCAATCAGAATGATACAGATACATAGCATTGCCAGAAACGTACACCTCGCCGCTATTATTCATAATACATTTTGCATCTATTGTCTTATCAGGTTTATCCACATCAAAGCTCGAAATAACTGTGCCTGAGTATGTATCCTCTCCTATATAGAAGCAGTCATAGCTTATCACTTTGCCATTTACCTGAGGCACCCATTTCTCCAGATTATCCTCCTGCAGCGCCACATTTCTATTCATATCGGAGGTCTTTATATATGTGTCTGAAAAAACATATACCGTATTGCCGATTTTGCGCGATGTATTGTAAAATCCATCCTGACGCGCTTTACCTATAAGCACCGGTTTCGTCGGGTCAGCTATATCATAGCTATAGCATATAGTCTCATCCTTATCGCCTGCATGGTTTGATATGATAAGCATTTTTCCGTCACTGATATAAAGCTCCTCTACAGTATCTGACGGTACCTCAAAATCAGGACGAAACAGCGTCTCTTCCCCCGGCTTTCCATTTGAAATATCCGTGATGGATATCTGACCATCCTCGACCATGTAAATGTACTTTCCGTCCGTCTTTACCACATCACTCTCATCAACGCCCACTGTCATCACGTTGGTGGTTGAATACTCTGTTTTGGCTGCCGCCTCCTGCTTATTTGCAGACGATGCATCAGACGTAATTCCTGTTGCATCCGCACTCTCCAGCAAGTCTCCAGATGCAGTATTCCTTATGGAAGCCTCAGCTTTTTTTGCCACATCATACAATTTCCCGTAATCAGAGGCCGATTCATAATCCCCAAGCTTTGCACCGCTCTTTATCCCTGCATAGACATTATTCTGTGCATTATTCTGAGAAATCACATTTGCAGTTTTTGTTTCCAGCTCATCTATACGGTTATTAAGCCGCACAACCTCCGTGCCTAAGACTGCAACAACAAGGACTGCCGCCACTGTGGCAAGCGCTTTTGCTGCCCGTGCAAATTTTTTGTGCTTTTTCCTGTTTTTGTCTTCTTTTCCGCCGTGATGGGTTTCATGATTTTTTACATAAATTTCATCACTGTACCCGGCCGATTCTCCGGTCGGCTGCGCTTCTTCAATTATTTGGTCATCTATGTAATTTAAACCATCAAATAAATCCTTTTTCGTCATAGATATACGCCCTCCTCATCCAGATATTTTTTTAGCTCTGCCCTTATCCTGAACAGTGTGGTCTTTACGCTGCTTTTGCTCCTGCCGCTCATATCTGCCAGCTCATCAATCGCCATGCCATACCAGTAGCGTCTCACGAAAAGCACTCTCTTTTCCGTCTCCAGTCCGTTCAGAAAATCCGATAAACACCTTCCAATGTCCGACAGCTCGCCCTCGTATTTTGCATTGCTGTCTGCAAGGCACTCCTCAAGCTCATCAAGCATACAGTTCATGTTGGAATTTCTCTTTGAAGCATTATTCCAGTCAATCCTGTCGCAGACGATATTGCGGCATACCCTGTAAAGCCAGGAAAGGAAACGCATAGGGCGCTCCGGCGGTATCTTGTTCCATGCTGCTATGTATGTGTCATTTACGCATTCCAGCGCATCCTCATGTGCTATCATCGTGTCTGCAAACCGGGTAAGCTTCGCTCCGTACATCTGCGAGGTCGCACTGACAGCCTGCGGGTTGCGATCAAAATACATATCAAGTATCTGTTCCTGTGTGTACATTTTCTGCAAACCTCCCTTCTATATATTATGTAGGAATTTGTTTGGTGGGGGTTACATTTCATCATTAATTCTTTAAAATTTCCCTTATGTAAACTTTAAGCCTAGCCTCTAGGAAATAAAGCTTATAGTGCTGAATAATTGAATTGTATCATATTTAGTCTTAGTTTAAATATCAAAAAAGGAAGATTCTCCTTAGAATCTTCCTCATATGAATTCAAATAGTAATATTTAATTGTTCTTCTTTGCCATAACCAGTGCAACTACCGCAAGAACTGCATTTATCAGACACCAGCCTGCCCATATAGCCAGATCTGAAAAACTTCCATAACCCGCAAATCCGATAAGTGCCGCCAATCCAAAGAGTACTATGAGTGCGATATTCCCACCCTTACCTAAGGATTTTCTCGTAGCGATTGAAACAATTCCACCTGCAAGCATGAGAATTGCCACAATTATTCCTGCACTTCCTGATGCCTCACCATTGGCCTCCAATGCATTAGATACTCCTGCAGCGCATGACTGAAATGATACAAAAACAAATAAAATTATTGATAAAATACCTGAAACTAATTTCCAAACCTTCATGATAAATTTCTCCTATCTTTTTAAATATTGCGTAGCTCTACTGTTTAATGATCATACTTTCATAATGATGTTTAAATTATTTACTGTGCCGTAAATGTTATCGCATCTGAATCCGCTATTGTATCGTAGCTTTCAGCATTGTATATATGGAATTTAAGCTCCACCTGATCGACCGACGTGATTCCGTTTGCCTCAAGATCACTTGACATAATGGTTATATCATCTATAAACTTCTTTCCGTCATAGACTGTGGTTGAAAACAGCGGTGTCATCATATATCCATTGATAGACATGTTGTCCACGTTTATTCCAACATTCTGACCTGAGGTGTTTTCGATGTAAAGTAAAATTGCTGTTCCCCAGAAGGAATTTTCATCAACTGTTTTTCCGACAATCCTTACACCATTTGCATTGTAAAGCTCCTGTCCCTCATCGTTTGGTGTCGTATCCATGTTTGCAAATTCAGATGTCTCAAGCTTTGAATATACATTCTTGAAAAGATTATCCCAGTTTGAATCGTATGCGTGGAAATACATCTCAATTTGTCCTACTGTATCTATTCCGGCAGCTTTAAGCTCTGTTGATGATAAATACATAACCTCATTCGACTTTTTTCCTGCCGCAACATCCGCGCTGAACAGATCTGTTATCATATAATCGTTCACGATTAGTGCATCACAGCCTATTGTATAGTCCTTGGCCGAATTATTTTCAACCAGAAGCTTAATTCCATCTCCCCATATGCTGTCCGTCACATATTCAGTCGCAGTTATTTTTATGCCATCCTGGTCTACAAGCACCTGCTCATTGATATTTTCATCTGCCGATGTCTGATCTGTGCCAGTTCCACTGCTTTCTGCGCCTCCACCGGCCTCTGGTGCGCTTCCCGGTGCCGCTATGCTCTTTTTTTGCCCTGTGTCCGAGCTACATCCCAATAATGTAAAAGTGATTGCTGTGATACTCAGTACAAGAGCCAGTAAATTAGTTCTTTTTTTCATGGTTAAGTCCTCCTCTGTAAATTGCAGGACTATTATACCATCACATTATAAATACCGTTCTCCCCGCAGCGGTGGTAAAATTATATCCTAAACCTACTCCTGCACACCACTTGTCCTGAGCATTTCCATGCCATTTTTGCTGAGTAATTCATTCACCTCTATGATTCCACCCGGACGATCCTTAAAAATAAGCATAAGAAAAGCATCTCTCGGGATTTTTGCATAGAGCTGCGGCATCTCGTATTTTCTCAAGGCTCTCTGGGTCTGCTCTAATGTAAGCTCTGCAGCATAACATATCCTCAGGATAATATCCCTCTGCCTGGTATGTTTTTCGCCTGACAGAAGCTTGTAGCCGTATTTTTCCGGAATATCAGCCTTCAAAAACACCATCTGCTGTGTTATTTTCTTTTCCTTAAGCAAATCCTTTATGTACTCTGAAAATGCATTTTGCTCCGGATCCATGCTGTCTTTCTGCTCAACACAAAATTTGTCAAAATCAGATATATGAGTCTTTCCAAGAATATCATCCAATTCTTTTGTATTTTTTTGCTTCATAAATTTCTCCTATCTGTTATACTTGTACTTGTAACTATTCCTACCCCATTAGCGATACCTGAAAGGATACATGCACCATGAGCGATTACAAAATAATCTCAGCCTTAAATGAAGGGCACAAGGTTTATCTGGTTCAATCTGCGCTTTCCGGCAATATTTATGTCCAGAAAATCCTTGATGTATACAATATCCGCGTGTACGAATACCTTTATCGCAATCCTGTGGCCGGTATACCGCGCCTTATCAATTACTATGAAGATGGCAATCAGCTTGTCGTAATTGAAGAATATATAAGCGGAACCTCCCTGCAGGAAAAAATAGACAACTCTGACCTTAGTGTTTCCGATATCATAAGCTACATGATTATGCTCTGCAATATACTTGAAGCTCTGCACGCAATGACTCCGCCTATAATCCATCGCGATATAAAGCCCTCAAATATCATAATCACCAGTTATAACTATGCCATGCTTTTAGATTTCAATGCTGCAAAACAGTTTTCCGGACAACACGAGTCTGATACCGTGCTGATCGGCACTCCCGGATATGCAGCTCCCGAGCAGTATGGATTTGGTTCTTCATCTCCAAAAACAGACATATATTCCCTCGGCATAGTACTGCGCGAAATGCTTGGCAGCATCACTCCGGTTCCCGACATTGCTCCAATTCTGCACCGGCTTAACATGATTTCAGAAAGATGTACTCAGATGACACCAGCCGCAAGATACCAGTCTGTGTCAGAGTTAAAAAATGCCGTATCGCAGTCATATTATCCTGCGCAGCACAGCACTTCTGCTGCCGGTAATTCAAGTCAATATGCATACCAGAACCATGATAATGCAGCCAATGCCGATACTGCTAAACGAGCTATCCACGACAGTGCTTCCCGTTTCTTCCCACCCGGATTTCGCACAAGAACTCCATGGAAAATGCTGCTATCCTCAGTCGCATATCTGTTCATAATATGGCTTTGCCTGACATTGGAAATAGAAAATACTTACGGAGCAAAGCTGTGGCTTGAAAGGATTTTTTGCCTTGGTATGTTCATATTTGCGATTTTCTGTGGCTTTAACTATCTCAATGTACAGAATATACTGCCACTTTGCAAGAGCAAAAACCGTTTCCTGCACTATGTCGGCATAATACTGCTAGATGTGGCAGTGATTTTTGCTCTATTTGTGGTTATGTTCATTATAGAGTCTGTTGCATTTCCTATAAAATGATTTTGTATATCATAGCACATAAAAATAAGCCATGTTCTCACCGCTGTGGTGGTAACATGGCTTATTAAAGATAAATATATTTTGTTCTCATACATCAAAGAGAATTTCAGTCAACTTATTAATCAAGGTATTTGCAGGAACGATTTATTAGAATGCCGCTCTGTAAATTTCCACAATATCGTCCTTGCTAAGCGGTACAAACGATCCCTTTGAACCCTCGCAGGCCTTCTTTGCCATCACCTCAAAGTTCCTGTCGTCTGTGATTCCTACTGCTCTTAGATTTGCAGGAATGCCCATTGTCTCAAAGAAGAATTTCTTCAGTGCATCAATGCCAGCGTGTGCAAGTGCATAGTCATCATCACCGGAAAGTCCCCAGACATTTTTTGCAAACTCCACAAACATCGGAAGTGTGTCATCATTTAGTATGTGCTCCATCCACGCCGGTGTGAGTATTGCAAGTCCCTCTCCGTGGGTAATATCATAAAAAGCGCTCAGCTCATGCTCCATAGGATGTACGCACCATGCAGGTGAGCAGCCATCGCCCACAACGCCGTTGATTGCATGTGTGCCTGCCCACATCAGGTTGGCTCTGGCCTCGTAATTATCAGGCTGTGCAAGAGCAGCCGGTCCATTTTTAATCATTGTACGTAACAATCCCTCCGCCATAAATTTCTGGCAGTCAGCATTCTCCATAGAAAAATAATTCTCCATTGTATGGCTCATCATATCTGCGGTTCCTGCTGCAGTCTGTTTTTTTGATACCGAAAAAGTATATTCAGGATTTAATATTGACATGGTTGGCACCATATACGGTGATCCTGTTCCCCACTTTTCATTTTTAGACATATCAGAGATAACAGCAAAAGGATCCATCTCTGTTCCTGTTGCGGAAAGAGTAAGCACATCAAATATCGGAAGTGCCGCCTTGACCTTTGAGCCGTCAAGCACCAGATCCCATGCATCACCATCATACTTTGCACCTGCTGCAACAACCTTTGAGCAATCGATTGTACTGCCGCCTCCTATTGCAAGCACCATGTCGATGCCCTCGTTTTTACAGATTTCAACACCCTTTCTGACTGTCTCAATCTTTGGGTTTGGCTCCACTCCGCTAAGCTCAAACACTGTCAGCCCCACATCCTTAAGGATCTTCATTGCGGTATCGTAGAGACCGTTTTTCTTTATAGAGCCGCCTCCGTACACTAAAAGCACCTTGCTGCCATATGCCTTGAGCTCTGATAAGCTCGAAATGGTATCCTTTCCGAAATGAATTTTTGTTGGAATGTTGAATGTGAAATTGTACATATATAACACCTCCTGCTAAATAATAATATTTTTTAATCTCTCCAAATCATCTGCATCGGGATGCGACAAAGCCTTGTCAAAATTTTCAATCAGCGCATCAATATTATCCGGATGTTCTGGGTTTTCTTTCATTTTCACATAACGCTCCCTCACAGACTGTGGCATTTTGCCCTGACACATATATTCTCCTACAATAGTGTTACTTGAATCAATGGCGCTTTTAACATTGCCAAGAATCCTTTGAAAATATGCATCACTTCCTCCAAAACCGGCTGTTCCGAACAGAAATATCTTTTTATTTTTCAATTTAGATAAGAAATCTAATGTATCGCTATCTGCGTTTCCCTTGTCCGTCCAAAATCCAATGTATAGCAATTCTGATTCTATCCCCCGTGCATCAGCCGTGCCAAAATAATCACAGCTCTCCTTTGGCAGGACTTCATGAATTTTATCAGCCAGCTTACGTGTGTTGCCTGTCATACTACTGAATATTATAGAATAATTTTCGTTGTACATGCAATATCCTCCTTTAAATTGAACTAATTCTCGTATCATAATTTCTCTCAGCATCCGATCAACACTTTTTTTCCGCAAAATGCAAATCCGTAATGCTTGATATTATTCTCAGATATTCCCCTGTCCAGCAATTGAGTATCATAGTTTTTCTCATCAATTTGTCTGAGCGCTGCCGCAACCGTATCTTCGAGTCCACTTTCTTCACTGTCATCAAACACCTTAAACTCCATAACAAATGCGTCACGTCCCTTCTCCCTCGGAACCAGAACTACATCATATCTTCCAAAGCCACTTTCACGATTTGAAAGGACTTCATAATTATCACGTATATCAACCAAAAGTCCAAGCACAAAGCCATGATAAAAACGCTCCGGCTGACTACGGTCTGATGGATGATTGCCTGTATCAAAACTACTAAAAGTAGACATCGCCACATCATTCATATACACGTTCATTGCTTTTACATCCCCACTAAATAAAGCCTTCACAAATTCATTATAGTTAGATGATACATCCGCAAACCATCCTTTGAACAGATTAGAAAACATACTTATAGTCTCAAGATTCGTTATACTAAGTCTGTACCAGGGCTCAAGAGTAATTCCCTTATGGACAATGCTATCAACCTTCAGATACCCACTCGCCAGAAGAAGGCTCCATATAGCGCTCTCATCTTTTTCGAGCCGGTTGAATACTATCTGTTCATCAAAATTCACCTCAATACTCTTTCCATTAACCAGACTTTCCATGAGGCTCTTTATCTCTGCAGATGATCCCTGTATAAGTCTGCTTATAAGAGCATTGGAGCTGGTAGCAGCCCAATAAGGCTTTAACTTTTTTTCTTTCAGAAAATTAGTAATAGACCATGGATTATATATATCTTTGAGCGAACCAAAGGTAAATCCATCATACCACTGCTTAACAACAGCTTTTTTATCACTCATGCCATACTTTTCAATCGACTCAAAAACCTCTTTCTCAGTAAAACCAAAGCAATCAGCATATTGCTCAGACGTAGTCGTAACAACTACCAGGTTATTCAAATCTGAAAAAACAGACTCTTTTGAGACTCTCGTAATTCCTGTCATTATTGCACGTTCCATATATGGATTGGTCTTAAAAGTAGAGTTCAGCAATCCTCTCATAAAATTCACGAATTCATCCCAATATCCATGAATGTAAGCTTCCTGCATAGGTGTATCATATTCATCAAGTAGAATAATAACCTTCTTTTTGTAGTACTCGCTTAAAAAATATGACAAATCTTTAAGGGAATCCTGAGCTGTTACATCATCAATCCTATCTGTCATGTCTGACAGCTTACGCCTGTCAGCTTCTGTAAAATCAGGACAATCCATCAGATAACGATACTGCCTGTATACATCCGCAATTATCTTCTTAACCTTCTGTACCGCATCCTTATAATTTCCCTGCTTTACATCAGCAAAGCTTATAAATATAACAGGATATGCTCCCTGTAGCCTGCGGTATTTTTCGCTGTTCCATATAGAAAGCTTCTCAAAAATCTCACTTTTTTCCGAATAATGATTTGAGAAAAAATAATTAAGCATACTCATATTCAGAGTTTTTCCAAAGCGGCGTGGTCTGGTGATAAGCGTGATGTCATCCGCGCTCTCCCACCATTGCCTGATAAAATCAGTCTTATCTATATAAAAATAATTATTTTCACGAAGGTATAGAAAATCCTGTTTTCCGATACTTATAGTCTGTGCCATACTTTCTTCTCCTAAAATCATATATGCCTATTATATAATTCTTTTGAAACGATTACAAGCAAAGAAAGATACCGCTTCCCCCATAACAACAGCTTACGCGAGAAATAAAATACAAATGGTAATGGTGGCATAGAAATAAAAAATATTATAATATAGGTTAAATATACATTACAGGTTCTTTATTACTTCAACTCTGGTTACCACGCCTTCGCGCATACTATCCACTCTAAGTGCACAATCCTTATAATACACGCAGGCACCTATTGCAACCGTCTTTCCCTCTTCACTCAGCTTGTCGCTTATGACATTGCGAAGAATTCTTGTCTTTTCCTCCGGAATTTTGGCTCCGGTTATGAGATTCGCGTGTGCCACTGTCTGGCTGCCCCGGCATATCATGTGATCTGCCTCATCAAAACTGCAGAACAGGAATTTTCTGATTGCAAACAGTGCTGCTATCGCGCCAATTCCAACAAGAGTCTCATATACATTGAGGTGCTCGACTATCATCTGTCTGGCTGTTGCAAAAAGCAGAACCTCTATGATGGTGCCCGGCTGATGCGTACAGAGCATCTTTACAAACTCCACGCCTATAGCAAGCGACATGGCATATTCCATGTAATACTCCAACTCAAGCTTGTCATACCATATATCAAAAAAACATTGTCCTACAAGCTTTATAATAAGTATCGCTATCACAAATACGAGAAATGCAGACAATACCAGTTCCACGTAGGTCGCTATGTTTTTCATGGTTTTCCTTAAAAATTGTTTCATCATTCACTCTTCCTCTCAGTTATTGTATTATTGAATGAATTGCTCCCGGGATGCTCATATCCACAAACAGAGCTATCATAAATGATAGCTCTGTTTGTATTGTTAGTATCTGATTTATTATTCGGTGTACCGGCAAATATTTGCTGCTTCAGGACACTCAATTCTTAGAACAGGAATGCCACACTGCATATGGAAACAACTGCAATAAGTATAATAAGCAACGGTCCACCGATTTTTACGAAATCTGAAAACTTGTATCCTGCCGGAAGTATCTGCATGTTTACAGCTGTTCCGAAGGATGTTGCTATTGCAAGGTTTGAGCAGGCACCGATTACGATTACCCATGGAATAGGACTGATTCCAAGCGATAATGCAATTGCTATACAGATTGGTGTAAGCATTGCTGCTGTGGCATTGTTTGACATGATGTTTGTCAGCACACTTGTAAGCACTGCGATAACTACTGTAAGAAGCACAACCGATGCGTTCTTTCCTCCGAAGAGGTTGAGTACAGCGTTTGCGATTAATGCTCCGCCACCTGATACGTCAAGTCCTGTTCCGATTCCTGATATTGTTCCGATACATACGAAAACATCCCAAGGAAGATCCGAATATGCTTTTTTAATCGAGATACAGCCTGTTCCAAGTACCATTGCAGCACCTATAAGACCGATTGTACCAATGTTAAAATAGCTCTTGAATGGCTGGAAACCACTTAATACAAATAATACTATGCATAAAATCATGGTTCCGAGTGCCACATAGCCCTTCCATGCCGGAGCATCTGACTCCTGTTCCTCCTCAAGCTTATGTATCTCTGCAACTGAATACATATTTCCCTTGTCGAAGTCAGGACTATCCGGTTTTAATACCTTGTCGAGGAGCTTGTAGCCGATGGTTCCCCAAAAAATAATCTGTACAACTGCTGCCGGAAACATGATCTTTGTCATGTCAAACATTCCCATGCCTTCCTCATAACCGGCATATCCCTGTAATACTGAGTTTGCTGCAAGCTGTGAGGTTGAGCCGATCAGCGAACACGCACCTCCGATAACGGCTGCTGTTCCGGCTGGGAAAATAACCATTTTTGAACGGATTTTTCCACATGAGTTTGCTGCTACGATTGCGATGATAGGCATCCAGATAGCAACTGTTCCGTTGTTACTCATAAATGCTGACATCAATGAACACACAGCACTTACCGTTACTATAAACCGTCTCTCCGTCTTGGCAAGAAAAGAATTTCCGATTTTTTCTCCTATCTTTCTTGCTATTCCGGTTTCAAAAAGTGCGGCACTTACAACACACATTCCGACTACCATCGGCCAGCCTGTTGCGCTGAATCCGCTGTATACTGCGGATAGCTCCATTTCCGGAATAAACATTGCCATTGCTACCGAACCCAGGATAGCAACCACGCTTATCGGCAGTCTGTTCCAGACAAACAAGCCCATTGTAATTAATACAATTATAATTGAAATAATACTAGAATCCATATTATATCCCCCGATATATTTTTATTTTAAACCTCTGCCCAGTCAGCACCCTTCCATTTCTCGTGCTCATATACTGACTTGTCGGCTACATATGGCCACTTTTTACCTTCTGCTACTGCCAGACAGCCCTTGACACACATCTGTGCCATCTTGATTACTGCCTCTCTTGTCTGGGCTGCTGAATGCGGACTTACGATAAGATTTTTGCAGTTTAATAACGGATCATCTGTTTTTGGTGGCTCACTGCAGAATACATCTGTTCCCGCGCCGGCGATAACTCCGTTATTTAATGCTTCTACGAGATCTGCTTCGTTGATGATTCCTCCACGGCTGCAGTTTATTATAAGCGCCGTCGGTTTCATAACAGAAAGCTCCTTCTTTGAGATCATGTTCCTGGTCTGATCTGTGAGCGGTACATGGATTGATACCACATCGCTGTCCTTTAACAGCTCCACATAATCCTCATAATATTTAGCACCATAGCCTTCTACCTGCTCTTTTGTCATAAAAGGATCATACGCTGCAATTCTCATTCCACAGCCTTTGCAGATTTTGGCTGTTTCTCTTCCAATTGCTCCAAGGCCAAGGATTCCGACTGTCTTTCCCTCAAGCTCGAAAGCCTTCTTTGCTCCACGGATTTCCCAGTTTCCTTTGCACATCTCATTCTGTGCCTCGATAAGATTCTTTGACAATGCAAAAATCATTGCTACCGCATGCTCAGCAACACTTCTGTTGTTGGCTCCCGGTGTGATAACCACCGGGATACCAAGCTCTGTTGCTTTTTTTACATCAACCGAATCGTATCCTACGCCTGTACGTCCGATTACCTTGAGCTTCGGGCTGTTTTCTATAGCATTTGCATCACATTTTGCAATTCTTACAATAAGAGCAGCTGCATCCTTCATCTCGTCAAGATAATTGTTCGGATCCTGATTGTCAGCTACATATACATCAGCTATTCCATCTAAAAGCTGCATTCCTTCAGGGCATACAGCCTGTGTCATTACAAACTTCATATTAGTTCATCCTCCCCAGAGTTAGTTCATACCTTTGTCAGCATTCTCTTTTAATACCTTTGCAAGCGCTTCCACACCCTCATCACACAGATAGTTGAATGGACGTCTGCAATCGCCAACAGGATATCCGAGCATTGCAACCGCTTTTTTAACAACTGTGTTAGGATTGCCGTATTTGAATACAGCTCTGAAGCTTGCGATAGAATCCTGTGCTGCCTCTGCCTCCTCAAGCTTGCCCTCTTTGAAAAGGTTGTAGATTGATGAAAGCACATGTGGATAAACATTTGAGCATCCTGCGATTCCTCCGACTCCTCCTTCTTTTAATGCAGGAAGAATGAGTGAATCATTTCCTGATAATACATAGAACTTCTTGTCAAGTTCACGTGTCTCTGTGATATATGCCTTTAAGTTATCCCAATCTCCGCTTGAATCCTTTGCACCGATGATAAGGTCAACATCCTTTGCAAGCTTCTTTACTGTCTCAGGAAGCAGCTTGTTTCCTGTACGGGCAGGAATATTGTAAAGAACGATTGGAGTATCTACATGCTTGGCAACCTCTACATAGTGATCGTATAACTCCTTCTGTGATGCAACCGCAAAGCTTGGAGTGATTATTGAAAGGACGTCAGCTCCGAGCTTTTCTGCCTCCTTGCTCATTCTGATAGTATCCTGTGTTGAAATGCAGCCTGAGCCGGCATATACAGGTACTCTTCCTTTTACCTGATCAATTGCAGCTTCAAGGACTTCGCATTTTTCTTTTTCATTTAAGATATATCCCTCACCGTTTGTTCCAAATGGGAAAATTCCGTGCACACCGCCATCGATAAGTCTGTCAATCTGTGTTCTGAGCTCGTCAGTGTTGATGCTCTCATCTGCGTTCATTGGTGTTAAAATTGGTGTAATAATTCCTTTTAATTCTGTCTGTTTCATGTTTTTCTTCTCCTTTTAAACTTGTTTATTTTTGATTTAATATTTTGTCTGCAATCTTTACCAGTACATCTTTGGTTCCGAACCCACCTGATTTGGATATTATCTGCTGCACAAATCCGTGATTTTTCAGATTGGAAACAACCACACCCTGTTCTATCTCACATACCGGTGTAATCTGGGTACAGCCTATCAGCTTCATATACCCCATCAAAGTGTCGCCGCCTGTCATAAGTATTGTCGTATCCTGCTTATTTGCTGCCAGATAGTCGGCTATGTGTCCATGTGCCGTTGGAATCAGGGCTCTTACATCATTCATAGTCAGCTTATTTGCTTCCATAAAGCCCTTTTTGTCTTCTTCCCGGTCTATGGAATCAATGATGAGACATCTGTCTTTTTCACATTCTTCCTGCATCTTGTGCAAAAACTCCAAGCCCTCCTGTGTGCTGTAATAATCCTTCTGCAATTTTTGTTCTACGGTCATATGGATTCTTGAAAATCCGTGTTCTTCGGCATAGTCAAGCTGATTTTGCGTAATCATATTCAAGCTGCCACATTCCACAAGAAAATTTTCACTCTTCCTATAGCTTTGCGGCTTCGCTGCATCAAATCTGAGCTTGTCGGCAAGCGCTTCCGCAAGTGCGGCACATCCGGCAATAATACAAAGCTCATCTTTTTCCTGCAATTCATCAAGCCTTTCTTCTATGTCTTTGTGTTTTTCCACATCGCAGATTACGATACGTTCATCGCTTTTTATATCATTCAAAGCTTCATTGTGCTTAACACAGGCACATTTCAAAGCTGTCTGCTGTGCGATAATATCAGGTATGTACGACAGCTTTACCGGTTCAAACGGATCCTGCCCGAATACACTTTTTTCAAGAAGCTGCCCCTGTATGTAGTGAGTTCCGTTTACCGTACAGCGGTCTATCTTCGGATACCCCGGCAGGAAATAAACTTTGTCGTGTCCGCTTCCGTCCAAAACTGCCTGAAGCTCACTTCCTATATTTCCGCGGAGCGCTGAGTCCGTTTTTTTGAAAATAACAGGAATCTTAATTGCTTTTGCCCATCCTGTAATATTTTTTACAGTATCATATGCCTTAGCTGCCGGCATTGGTCTGGTCTCAGAATCTATAACCAGAACCTCTGTCGACTCATCTATATCCCAGATAGCTTCCGGCATTTTTGTAAATACCTGGGTGGCAATTCCCTTATTCACAAACTGGATTCCGGTATCCAATGCACCGGTAAAGTCATCTGCTATGATCAACAGCTTTACCATCGCATTTCCTCCCGCTATTTTTTGTTTACTGCAAGCTTTGTCGCATAGTCAATTGAATTTACAAGGCTTAACTCATTCGATTCGCCTTTTCCTGCAAGGTCAAAGCCCGTACCATGGTCTACCGATACCCTTATTACAGGGATTCCGAGTGTTACATTTACACCTGCTACCGCATCCCATTTCTTTAATTCTTTGTTGTATACAAAGCCTTTAACCTTCAGAGGAATATGTCCCTGATCATGGTACATTGCTACAACTATATCATACCAGCCTCCGATTGCCTTAGAGAATATGCTGTCAGGCGGTGTCGGTTTTTTCTCAGGAATATTGATTCCTTCTGCCATTGCCTCATCTATTGCCGGCTGAATTTCTTCAATTTCCTCTGTTCCGAATAGTCCGTTTTCTCCACAGTGTGGGTTAAGACCTGCCACACCAATCTTTGGATTCTCAATGCCTATCGCCTTGCAGGCATCATTTGCAATTCTTATAACTTCAAGGACTCTGTCCTTCTTTACCTTGTCACATGCCTGCCTGAGAGAAACATGTGTCGATACGTGTACAACCCTCAAATCCTCGTGTGCAAGCATCATTGTGTACTTGTCTGTATGTGTGTACTCTGCATAAATCTCTGTATGTCCCGAATAATGATGTCCTGCCATATTTATTGCCTCTTTATTTAAGGCATTTGTGACAGTTGCGTCAATCTCGCCGCTCTGCGCAAGCTCTATTACCTTTACGACATACTGAAAAGCAGCCTCTCCACACATCTTTGATACTTTTCCGAATATGTGTCTGTCCATGTTCACAAGGTTCATGTCGTACACATCAATCGTTCCGTACTCAAACTTTGCTTCTTTAATATCGTGAATCGCATAAATCTTTATCTGTCCTTCTTTTCCTGCGATTTTTACTGCCTCTTCCATACATGCGGCATCACCGATAATCACCGGACGACACTGCTTATATATTTCAGGTCTTGATAGCGCTTTTACTGAAATCTCAGAACCGTTTCCCGCAGGATCTCCCATTGTAATTCCGATAATTGGCTTTTTCATAGGCTCCTCCTTTATTTTAATACCTTAAGATATATGTTTCTGATATCGTTAAGGCTTAATTCTTTCATATTGTTTACAAGAAGTCTCTGCTGTTTGCTGCCGGCATCAACAAGGAAATCCAGGTCCTCCGGCTTAACACCGAATTCCTTTAAATCCGTTGGAATGTTTGTAACCTTTACAATGTCAGCAATCTGATCGATCATGTACTGTGCTTTCTCATCCTCAGATTTTCCTGCAAGCTCAGGGTAAACAGCATCGCAAAGTATTGCAAGTCTCCTGCTGCATGCGTCCTTGTTAAATTCCATAACATGTGCAAAAAGTATGGCATTTGATACACCGTGAGCAATGTGATATTTACCTCCCAGTGGATATGAAAGCGCATGAACTGCTGTTGTTCCGCTTCCTGTGATTGCGACTCCGCCATAGAAGGCTCCGGTCATCATATTGCTTTTTGCTTCCATATTGTCCGGATTGTTATAAGCTTCCCTGATATTGTGGAAAATAAGCTTGGCTCCGGCTGCTGCATAGGTATCGGAAAACGGTGTTGCTTTCTTTGAGGTGAAGCACTCAACCACATGGGCCAATGCATCTACACCTGTTGCTGCCACAATTGATTTTGGAAGCTTTCTGATCATATTTGAATCCAATACCACATAGTCCGGAATCATACTGTCATTTACAATTCCTTTCTTTGACTGTTCCTCCGGAACCGCAACGATTGCATTGCAGGTTGCCTCAGATCCTGTTCCGCAGGTTGTCGGAATCATAACTGTCTTAATCTGTTTCTTTGCAAGTGTCGGATCATTGAGCAGATCTTTTATAGTGTAGTCTGCATCTTTTAATACACAGCAAAGCTTTGCTGCATCCATAACACTTCCCCCACCGATTGCTATGATAAGATCTCCTGATGCGCTCTCCACTTCCTTCATAACCTCTTCAACATCCTGATATGATGGTTCACAAGCAAGATCATCAAATACCTGATACTCTGTCTTGTTTTCCTCAAGAATCTCTGTCAGCAGATCTAAAAGTCCTGTTGCACGAATGCCTTTATCCGTAAAAACTATTACTTTTTTTGCATTCTCTTTTTCTATTACCGCTTTCACATTCTCAACGCTTCCTGCTCCGCCAAAGATACATGACGGAATTTTAATCTGATAACTCATATATTACCTCTCCTTTGTTATATTGTTATTCTTGTGTTTTATTTTTGAACATCTCTTTGAACTAATCATATAATATCTGTTTTTTGTGCCTCGTTCAACGCGTTGTTTTGTTATTTTTGTTCTATTTTGAAACATAAGTCGCATTTATTTGTTGCATTTTGAAACATACTGTAATACAATATGGTTAAATAGTAACAAAGCATCACTAGTGCTATCTTTACGTTTCATTTTTAAACATTAAAATAACCACTTAACATTTACAAATCCTAAAAGGAGAAATATATGCAGAAAACCAAGATTCTTGCAGTCGCCCCTTACGAGGGCATGGCTGACATACTTACCGATATAGCACAGTCGCGCGATGACATTGCTCTCACTGTCCAGACCGGTGATCTGTTCACCGGCCGTGATATCGCAATGCAGCTTGCACATAAAAATTACGATGTTATCATTTCGCGAGGCGGCACCGCAGAGCTTATACAATCTGCTGTTGAGCTTCCCGTCATAGATATATCCATCTCTGTTTACGATATACTTCTGAGCATCAAGCTTGCCGAGAGCTACAACGGAAAATTTGTAATTGCCGGTTTTCCCGGAATCACTGCAAATGCACATCTGCTGTGCGACCTGCTTCAATATGATATTGACATAATCACTTTCAAGGACTCGGCAGATGCAGTCAATCGCCTTAAAGAAGCAAAAGAAAACGGCTGCACGCTTGTCCTATGTGACGTGACCGGTGCCAGAGCCGCAAAGGATATCGGATTAAATTATAATCTTGTAACCTCCGGCAGGGAAAGCATAGAAAACGCCGTTGCCGAGGCTGTAAAGCTTGTGCATTCTTCCAATTATGTCCACAAGCAGAAGGATCTGTTCCAGTCGCTTCTGACCGAGGATGACCGCGAATTCTTAATTTACTCGCCTGCAGGTACTCTGTGGTTTTCAAGCATCGCAATAGATGAAATGAATACATCGTTGATGAATTTTGTACAGACATACATTAAGTCATTTTTGAAAGTTCCGAACCAGACCGTTTCGCATCAGATACGAGATAACGTCTATACTCTGTACAACCGCCACCTGATTTACGAGGACCAGAAGTACACTGCAATTACTATATGTAAGAGTCCTGCATTAACCGCCGAGGACGACCCTGGATTTCAGATTTACAATATTGACAACACCTCCTCCAACGACTTTGCTGACGCTTACAACGGAACCGGTAAAGCAGGCAAAATAGCGCAGATAATAGAAGAATACGCTAAAAGCCATCTGCCTGTGCTTATTCTCGGAGAAAACGGAACCGGCAAAGGCAAGGCTGCATCACTTATTTACAAGCAAAGCAACTATAAACACGCTCCATTTTACAGCATCGACTGCTCTCTGATAAAAGAGCGTAAGTGGCACAGTCTGCTAAACAATGAAAATTCCCCTCTCAATGAAGTGAACAGTACAGTCTTTTTTGAAAAAGCCGATGCTCTTAGTCTGGAACAAATTGGTGATTTGTTTCAATATATAGACCAGACGAAGCTTTGCACGAGAATGAGACTCATAGTCTCGCTTTCCACCAACAACTCCAATCAGCCTGCATTTGCCACAATACGCACCTTTATGGAGAATCATCTTTCCTGCCTTACCATGAATCTCCCACCGCTTCGAGAGCGCATTGACGATTTTTCCGGTATAACCGCGCTCTATCTGCACCGGTTCAATGTCTCCCTCGGGAAACAGATAATAGGCTTTGACGTTGACGCAATGGAAAAAATGCTCTCGTACAACTGGCCTAACAATCTCGACCAGCTGCAGCATGTCCTTAAAGAGCTTGTCACAATAACAAAGACACCGTATATCTCCTGTGACACTGTAGAAGCCATCCTGAAACAGGAGCCCGACTACGGACGCGTCTTTGATGATTCAGTAAAATTTGATGGAACTCTAGATGAGATAAATTATCAGATCATTCTTCAGGTGTTACACGAAGAACTTGACAATAAAGAAAAAACCGCCAGGCGGCTCGGCATAAGCCGAAGCACACTCTGGCGGATCTTAAAGAACAATAATTAATGCTTAATCAATTTCTCCCTGTGGGATAAAAACCTGAACATCAGCATTCTCGTCAAGCTCTATAAATACTCTTGTATCTTTGCCGACCAGTCCCTTAAAATGTCCGGTGAATTTTTCTCCGGACTGGGTTTTTCCGGTAACATCCATTTTGTATACGCTTCCGGCATCTGATGAGAAATCAATTGAATCATGGCTGCCAAGTGTGTTGACAGTCTGCTCTTTGCCATCGTTCCAGGTTACCTTGATATTCTTAACATTAAAATAAGTCTGGTTTATAAGCCGGATAGTTGTTGTCTCTTTTGCGTCCTGCGCTGCATAAATACAATTAGTACCTATTAACACTCCTGCCATGATAGTAACTAATGCAAACGTAGCAAGAACTTGTTTGTTTATTATTTTATTCATTTCTGAATACCTCCTTATAATGGCACTCCATTATCTTCGCGGATATTTTATCACAAGATATATTAATTAAACAATTGTCAATTAGTTCAAAACTTTTTTATTATTTTATGTTTTTATTGACACTTTTTCAAAGCATTTGACATTATTTTTGGGTTTGTTTTGTACCTAAATTTTATATGAGCGTATTTAGATAAAAATGGACGAAGCATGGTATAAATGATATAATTAAAATGAATGATGGAATAATAAGAAATGGGAGAAACTGTTATGGGATTGTTATATGCAATATTTTCAATTATAAAACTTAAACAATTGAATGTCTTTATAGTCTATTCCTTCATCCAAGTCTTCTGAATATAACAAAAGGGTGCTTTTAGAGAGAAGTGTTTTTCATGTCTATATGCAAACACAATACATTTATAAAAAAATAATCGAAATAATGAATTTCACACTTTATTACATCTTGATATTCATATTTATTCCCATTAATATAGAAGAAATCTTCATATATCTCATACTCCAATTCCTTTATGAATAATTTCCTTGTTGCTTTTTGATAAATATATGCTATTCCTACAATCATAAATGCATTCATAAAAATAAATGGAAATCCATTTATATTCAAGCACAACCTATCAATTGAATATTCCTCAGCAAATACTGCCACAATTAACACCAAGAAAAATATAGAAAATCTACCAAATAAGTGCTGTATTTTTATCGTTTCCATATAATACCTCATACCTTTCTATAAAATCCAGTTATAGTCCATTATTTTCTCAAACTTATTTTTTAAGCTATCCTAAAAAACATGAGTTTTCGTGTACACGGCTTCGTTAATTTCATATGTCACATGGTAATTATATTTTTCTTAACAAATCACGAATATTCAATAGATATAAACAACATAAATATGCGGATAGTATTAGAACTTGAAATCGAGCAGTATCCCTTTGAGTAAAAACAAATATATTTATTCCTATAACAAATGACACATCACAAACTATTTCATAAACAAAATTAGATTTAATTACTTTTAATCTCGCAAAATTAAAAAATAAAAATATAAGATTTAATATAACATAAACCATTACAAAATTTATCCCAAATTTGTATTCATCCGTAAATATATTTATTATATCTATAATAAATTTCCCACCAAAAAGAAGTATTGTCCAAGACGCAGATAATGTAATCCACAAATATTTCTTTATATTATCATCACACTTAATCGATTTGTCTCTATTAAAAAACATAGTGATTCGATTATATATATAATTACGTATATCCGTTTCAGACTCAATAACACTTTTTCTATTGTTAATATCTATTTGATTATTTTCTATATTTACTTTATGCAAAAAATAAATCCAGACTATCAAATTTATAATAATAATAATAATAGACGCTATATTTTTCAAAAAATCAATCTCAAAAAAGTCATTCAATATATTTATTCTGCATAATAAAATAATAAATAAAATGCTATACCACATACAAAACTCTATTGTTCTAATATGCTGTTTTACATTTATTAAAATCATTAAACTAAACAATAAACATAATAATGATATAAAGTCATCTACATATTTGAATTTAAAACACTTATAAAATGCATTATAAAATGTTAATATATTCACACCACTTATTATTGCACTTGCTATTGCTATATTTCTGTTAATACATTTTTCTCTGTTCATTGCTGCTCTCTTATATTTGCATAGTAACCAATGTTCCAAATCCATTTTCCTTTTCTACTATATACTTCTTATCAATTTTTCGTTCAAAGCAGGCAAATTCCTTTCTACTGAAAAATAACATAGTCAATGTAATTTCTTCATCTTTTGGTTTCGATATTGTGATCCATGTCTTATGATAACAATCAAGACCTAGAATTTTCTGAAGGTTTTCTTTTAGTCTGGCACTATTTTTTATTTGATTTACTTCCTTGTTAAGTACTAATACAAATCCTATATTTCCAAATAAACTGTAGATATCCATATTTTTTCTATCTGAAAACCATATTATTGGTGTAAAAATAGCCAACGACATACATGCTGCTAAATTTAAGGATATAAAATCAGCACTTACATTTATATCCAGTGCTAATATTACTAATAAACACGCCCATGAAAGTATATTCACAGCTGCCAATATCTTCCACAAAATATTAATTCTTTTCGTCTTTACTAAATAGTATCCCGCAATAAAAATAAGAGCTATGAACATTCCTTCAACAATCTCTTTATTCAAATTCATTACTCCCTTCATGTACTTTAAAATTAATAAAGTAGGTCACACACGAACGTATGCTCACACAATTTTTTACTTTGCTTTCTAAAAATATTAAATTGTCATACCATTATGTTTTTTTACAAGAAAACAGTTAAAAACTATCACTTCAATAGGTAACACAGCTAAAATGATATATGAAAAGATACGTGTTATTAATGGCAATCCCATAAACATTGACGGATACAACATTCTAATCACTATTTCAATAATAATTAATATCGCTCCCAACAAAATTCTCCCTTTTTTAAATAATATGTCTATTTTGCTCAAATTTGTTTCTTCACTGATTTCTCTATAACACCATTCACTTTGAATGATTCCAATTAACATTCCACCGAAAATCACAAATGGATAATATGGATGCTCTCCACTAGCAATTGTTACCACCACAAAAAATAGATCATCGATGCATGGTCGCTGCACCGCCTGTTGCATCATGCTGCTTTATAAATGTGTATCGCATTGTTTTCCTTTCGTATGCTATATATTAAAAGATTATTTTCTAATTTCTTCTGTCTAACAAAGCCTCATTTTTAGAAGCAAATCTTATAAAAAAACTGTTTGGCAACTCTGTATTTTTAAAAATCACAATATAAAATATTATAAGAATCAATTTTGTTACGTTTGATACATTTTCTACATTAACCAACAAAATATCATCCCACTTATAACCAAGAACACTGCCTATAGAACTCGCCAATACATTAAATGCAATAAAAATAAGTAAAAATTGTCTACTCCATATATTTTTTGTCCAAAAAGATTTTATATATTTACGTGATAGTATCAGCACAATAACAGAAACTACTATAAGAACAATGCAAACTAATGGTTTCTTATAAAGTTCAAATATATACTGCAAGCTAAACATGTTTATTAAAATCCCCATGCCACGTCCGCCAAATATTCCCGATTCATTCAATTCACATTCAATTTTCTTAATTTCTGATATCATAGAAATATAATACACTGCATAAAACATCAAACATCCGATTAATAATACGCTAATATTCTGAAACGAATCTCCGGTCGTTGTCTTTTCTAATATATAGTAACTAATTACACCTAGTCCCCATATAATAAAATGTACGATATATTTTTTCACTCTTCACCCCTACATTTTTATCACTAATATTTACCATATCCCCAAACTATTTTTTCTTTTTTGAATCAAATCCAATATACTTATAAGTGTATATCTGCTAAGGAATCCTTCCCTGTCACCCTTAACCGCCTGACAGTTAAATCCAAGCTGCTCTGCACATTTTGACAGACCTATGAGATTTACTTACATATATAATATCATCATCAGATTCTATCTTATTTATACAGGATTTTGCTCCTGATACCTCTACCTTCTTGAATTTGAATAGAATATTAATACAACTCTTATTATAGCCAATATTAATGCACTAATTATAATTACAATTATATTCATAACCATATTATCCGACCACGTAAATCCACTTATACATCCTATAATCGCACATACACACCAAAATTCTATCCACTTTTTTAATTTAGAATTCTTATTTTTTTTCAGCATAATTTCACCCTTATAATAATTTTCACATTATACTTTTCAAATACGTTTAATCAATACTACATAATCTAAAAGCAAATTACTATATATGTCCGTGACATACCAAATAGCATCTTTTCTGATTTTTTTATAGTGAGGTATAGACCACAGCATAAAAGTGGAATAACTACAACACACAACTAAAGACCTTCCACCCCTTGTAAATCAAGCATTTCCGCCACTTTCCAGTCCTTACTTCTCATCAACAACTTGGAAGATGAAGAACTTAAGATAATACGACTCCGGTACATTAGCTGAGTTGGCCCACAGTATCGGATGATCCGGTCCCTGTGTGCGGAACTCCACCTGGCGCAGCCTCTTGTGAGTGGCCTTTGCTGCTTCCTTGACCGTTTTGGCAAGCAGTTCCTGAGTCATGAAATGAGAGCATGAGCAGGTAGCCAGAAATCCACCATCCTTAACAAGCTTAAGTCCCTTCATGTTAATCTCGCGGTAGCCCTTTATCGCATTTTTGGTGGCCTCACGCGACTTTGTAAATGCCGGAGGATCCAGAATGACTACATCATATTTTTCACCATCTGCAGCAAGCCGTGGCAGCTCATCCAGCACATTTGCCACGCGAAACTTTACTGTGTCTGAGAGATTATTTCTCTTCGCATTTTCTGTAGCCTGCTTAACCGCATACTCTGATATATCAAGTCCTGTGACCTCACTTGCCCCCGCAATTCCAGCATTGAGGGCAAATGTGCCCATGTGCGTGAAGCAGTCAAGCACTCTTTTCCCCTTGCAGATACGCTGCATAGCAAGCCTGTTATACTTTTGGTCTAAGAAGAAGCCTGTTTTCTGTCCATTTTCCACATCGACCATATAGTGAACTGCGTTTTCTACTATCTCCACATTTGTGTCAAACTCGGCTCCTATAAAGCCTTTTACCTTAGGAAGACCTTCTTTTTTGCGCTCATTTGCATCACTGCGCTCGTATACTCCACGAATATTTATTCCGTCCGCCGCCAGCACTTCCTTTAACAGTTCAACGATTTTCACCTTAAACTGCTCCATTCCAAGTGCAAGACACTCCACCACAAGCACATCTGCGTATTTGTCCACTGTAATACCCGGCAGGAAATCAGCCTCGCCAAATATCACACGACAGCAGTTTAAATCAGACACATTATCATTGCCTCCTGCCATCACCTGCTTGCGATAATCCCAGGCATTTTGCACTCTCATCCTGAGGAAATTGTCATCAATCAGCTGGTCAGCTTTTCTTGTCATCATTCTGATACGGATTTTTGAATTCTGGTTTATGAAGCCGCGCCCCATCGGATATCCGTCGAAATCGTGTACCACAACAATGTCTCCGTTCGTAAAGGTGCCTGTGATTGTGTCTATTTCATTGTCAAAAATCCATGCGCCGCCTGCCTTTATAGTGCGTCCTTCGCCTTTTTTCAGTGTTACAATTGTATGATTTTCCATGTTTGTTCCTCTTCTAATTTACTTCATTATTCCTTGCTAAAATCTGATTATATAGTTTATCTGAAATTCTATAGCCTTTAGAAATAAGTTTATCTGACGACATTACATTTCAATTATATGAAATCCAGGCAATATTTACAATACACAAATATTTCTGCAAAACATGCCGATATATATTATAATACAATTATAACATCCGACCGGTAAATGGAGATAAATATGATTACAATTAGCTTATGCATGATAGTAAAAAATGAAGAAGAGGTGCTCGAACGATGTCTGAACAGTCTCAAAGGGCTGATGGATGAAATCATCATAGTGGACACCGGCTCGACGGACAGCACAAAGGAGATAGCTGCACGGTATACTGACAAAATCTATGATTTCTCATGGTGTGACGATTTTGCCGCGGCCAGAAATTTTTCGTTTTCCAAGGCTACGCAGGAATACATATATGCACCTGATGCCGATGAGGTGCTCGACGATACCAACCGCAGGCGTTTCATGATGCTTAAGGCCGCGCTGCTGCCGGAAATTGAGATTGTCCAGATGAAATACATCACTCCAAGCAAATTCAACACAGTGCAAAATTCATCCTCAGAGTATCGCCCGAAGCTGTTCAAGAGGCTTCGCACGTTTACATGGATTAATCCGGTGCACGAGACTGTGCGCTTAGAGCCTGTAGTCTATGACAGCGATATCTGTATACAGCACCTGCCGCAGGGCACTCACGGCAAACGTGATTTCACCATATTCAAGCGCTCCTTTGAAAAAAACGGCACCCTGCCAAAAAGTATAGCGACTATGTATGCCAAGGAGCTTTTAAAATGCGGAAGCCCCGATGATTTTACCAATGCCCTGCCATATTTTCAGGGGGAATACCGCAACAGCCCTGACATCGAATCCACCTGCGTGCTTTCCCGCTACTATCGAATGAACGGCGACTATGACAAGTTTTTTTCTGTTGCCCTCAAGAATGTAGCAGTTGATGGCTGCAGTGAGGTGTGCTGTGAGCTCGGTGCATACTATTTCGACAAGGCAGACTATGAGGAGGCAAGCCTGTGGTATTACAACGCTGCCTTCGAGACAAAGCCGGTACTCGATGTGGAGTGCGGCGGTGGCAAGGCGCTTCATGCCCTGTCTGAGTGCTACTCAAGATGGGCTGATGAGAAGCAGAAAAAGCTTGATTCGCTTCCTCCTAAATCAAGGAATGTATTTAAAGGCGATAAGGAGCTGATTGATTCACTGCGCAGCCAGGCGGCCGATTACCAGAAGCAGGCTGAGGAATGGATGCTTCCGGAGGGTGACTAGCAGAGGCTGTCATATAAAAGTCTCTACCAGCATTTACCAACTTGTAAAATCCTCTCTAAAGTGATAATATAGAGGTTATAGGGTTTGTTATTTTTTTAACGTAGCATTTTGCTACTATCATTTTAGGTATCTAAGGAGGATTTTATGAGCTTTTTAGAAGAGTACAAGCAGAAACTTGTCTCAGCAGATGAGGCAGTAAAGATTGTCAAATCAGGCGACTGGGTTGACTACGGCTGGTGCACAGGCACACCTGATGCCCTCGACAAGGCACTTGCCAGAAGAACTGATGAACTTAAGGATGTCAATGTACGTGGTGGTATTTTGCTTAAGCCACTTGCCATTTTCGAGCGTGAGGATGCCGGCGAGCATTTCACATGGAACTCATGGCATATGGGCGGTTATGAGAGAAAGCTTATCAAGAGAGGCTGTTCTTTCTACTCACCAATCCGTTACTCAGAGCTTCCTCGTTATTATAGAGATTCAACAACACCTGACGATGTCGCTATGTTCCAGGTTGCACCGATGGATTCACACGGATACTTTAACTTTGGTCCTAACGCATCTCACCTCGGTGCTGTATGCGAGACTTCAAAGAAAATCATCGTTGAGGTCAATGAAAACATGCCTCGCTGTCACGGTGGTTCAGAGGCCAATGTACATATTTCACAGGTTTCTTACATTGTTGAGGGTGACAACCCTGCAATCGGAGAGCTTGGTGCCGGTGGTCCTGCAACAGATGTAGACAAGAAGGTTGCAGAGCTCATCGTTGACCAGATTCCAAACGGTGCCTGTCTCCAGCTCGGTATCGGTGGAATGCCAAATGCAGTAGGCTCACTCATCGCTGAGTCAGACCTCAAGGATCTCGGTGTACACACAGAGATGTACGTTGACGCATTCGTTGACATCGCAAAGGCCGGAAAAATCACAGGAGCAAAGAAAAACATCGACCGTTATCGTCAGGCTTACGGCTTCGGTGCCGGAACCAAGAAGATGTACGATTACCTCGATGAGAATCCTGAGCTCATGAGTGCCCCGGTAAGCTACACAAATGATATCAAGAATATTGCCGCACTCGACAATTTCATCTCAATCAATAACTGTGTAGACCTTGACCTCTTCGGACAGATCAGCTCAGAGACCTCAGGCACAAAGCACATCAGCGGTGCCGGCGGACAGCTTGATTTCGTTCTCGGTGCTTATATGTCAAACGGTGGAAAGAGCTTTATCTGCTGCTCTTCAACCTTCACCGACAAGCAGGGCGTAGTTCACTCACGTATCCGTCCTACTCTTGTAGAGGGTTCTGTCGTTACTGACACAAGAGCCAACACACACTATATCGTTACAGAGTATGGTATGGTAAATGTAAAGGGTCTTTCTACATGGCAGAAGGCAGAGGCAATCATCTCAGTTGCTCATCCTGATTTCCGTGATGAGCTCATCAAAGAGGCTGAGAAGATGCACATTTGGAGAAGATCTAATAGATAATTAATTTTGGATATAATTTTTACAATAAAAGCGGTTTCAGGACGAAATGTCTTGAAACCGCTTTTTATGTTCTTATCCGTCACACAAACTAAAATCCAAAAGGTTAAAGCACCTCTTTCAGCACTTCCTCAATCTCGCTCTTTGCCGCCTTGACAGAGCCCTGCACCATAACCGGCTTACCACCGCCTCTGGCGCCCAGCTTATTTCTCAGTGCTGCGGCAACTGTATTGCAGTCTGCATTCCTGCTTCCGATAATAAAGCTATAGCCATCCTCATCATTTCCTGTAAAAAATGCACTAAAGCCACTATATTTCTCCACAAGGCCATTGACGCAATTTCTTGCTGTATTCGTGTCAATGCCGTCCTCAAACAATACTGCATTGTCCGTATCTGTAGGAAGCTCTGCTACCTTATAATCCAAAAGAGCTGACTTTGCTGTACCAAGCTCTGACTTAAGTGACTGGTTTACTGCCTTAAGCTTTGTGACGTTATCCACAATAGCTTCCTGATTTGTGGTAAATATCCCCATGAGCTCTGAGATGATGTCGCACTTTTGTCTGAAAGCCTCCAGTGCCCTGAATCCACAAAGGATGCTGATTCTGACGCCTCCTTTATAATTCTGATAATTCATAACCTTAAGCATGCCAATCTCGCCGGTGCGCTTCACATGCGGCGCACAGCATGCACACACATCATATCCTGGCACTGTCACTATTCTGACCTGTCCTTCAATCTCGATTTTACTTCTATATTCCAGCTGTGCAAGCTCATCCCTTGACGGATATGTAACCTCTATCGGAATATTTTTTGAAATGGCTACATTTACCTCATGCTCCACCTCTGCTATATCCTCCGGTGAAATCACTCCACTGAAATCCATTGTCACTATAGAATCACTCAGATGAAAGCCCACATTTTCAAATCCAAACCTGCTGTGCACAATTCCCGAAAAAATGTGCTCTCCACTGTGTTGCTGCATATTGTAAAAACGATGCTGCCAGTCTATTTTGCCATGTACATGGACGCCTGCTGCAAGCTCCACTTTCTCCGGCTCAAATTCATTGCCAGCGGAAATATCCACCGTATGAGTAATGACTCCATTCTTAATCTGCACATCAACGACCCTTAAGCCTCCAAGTATTCCCATGTCCGGGCTCTGTCCGCCCTCCTCCGGGAAAAATAAAGTCTGATTTAATATTATATCAAACCGCTTATCATCTGCCTTGTTCGGCTCGCAGGATATAATATCTGCCTCAAATTCCGTGGCATATGCATCCCTGTCGTAAAGTTTAATTGTTTCTGTCATGCCCATACTGCTTGTTCCTCTCGCTCTATATTCTTACGCATCATAGCTATGTCCTATTATAGCGCATTAATAATTCATATGAAACCCCTAAATCTGGTTTCCCACAATCCTGTAGTATGCTCTCGAAGTAATCCTGAAAACAATATAGTATATAGCCACAAACACCAAAAGCGTAGCAACCATACAGATCGCAATAATCTTAACATCTGTCAGATTAAACATGGCAAGCAGCCTGCGCAGCAGAGGAAATGCTGCTGCAAGATGACACGTTGCAAGCATAATCGGCAAGAAAAACACCATGCGCACCTGTGAAGTAATAGATTTCTTCACCTCGTCATTGCTCATGCCTACCTTCTCCATAATCTCATAGCGTGCTTTGTCATCATAGCCCTCTGAAATCTGCTTGTAGAAAATAATCATCACAGTAACCATAAGAAACATCGTTCCAAGGAATATTCCGATAAAGAACAGGCCACCATACAATACATAAATCTGTTCTCTGTTTGCATCACGGCTTTCCTCATAGAAGCCTGACACATCTGATTTTACACTATTTTCCTCAAAATGCTTATCCAGAGCCTTTGCCACAACAAGCTTATCCTCACTGCTGCCATACAGATTATAATCAATTTCATTGTTGAGCATAGTCGGCACACTATCCTCTTCCAGAGAACTGTTCAGGTTAAATATCTCTGCAAGTGTTGCCTTGCTGTCTACCACTACATAGTACACACCACTATACATTGATGCCATATAGCTGTCTTTACTTACAGCAGTTTTTTCTGCTGCAGCCACTTTAAATTCTTTGCTCAACAAATTAATTATATCATTATTAAACTTTTCAGTTCCATAAACAGCGACCGAACCGGCATCGAGCTTTGGTATTTTATTCTTTAATCTGCCCTGCAGACCTGGCTCCATCTTTTCGATTTCATCTCTCGTTACAAAATACAACATGGAAATATCATTGTTGTAATTTAAAACCGGCTTAAACTCCTCCCCCTCTCTGCACACAGTCCAGCTAAAATATGTGTAGCTATTGCTTTCCTTAATATCACAGCCACTGCCATCGATTATCTTATCCGACTCTGCCTCTGCTTCTTTCAAAGCATCATCCAGCTTAAGCCCTGCCGGTATTTCCTTATACCAGCTATATACGCTTATATCCGCAGGATATCTCTGCTTAAGCTCTCCCTCCATGCCCACATACATGCTCACGGTTGTAGAAACAACAACCAGCACCATTGTGGAAAGCACACATATACTCGCTAGTCCGCCTGCATTCTGCTTCATTCTGTAAATCATGCCTGAAACTGCCGCAAAATGCTTTTTATTATAGTAAAACTTCTTGTTTTTCCTGAGTGCCTTAAGTATTACAATGCTTCCTGAAATAAATAAAAGATACGTTCCGACGATGACAAGCAGCACTGCGACAAAGAACAGGGAAAGCACCTGGAGAGGGTTCTTTGTGGTAATCGCAATATAATATCCCCCGGCAAGACAGCCTAGTCCGATTATAGCGATAAGCCATTTGCTCTTTGGCTCTTTCTCACCGACATTGCCCCCGCGAAGCAGCTCTATCGGATTGGCAAGCTTCACCTGCATCAGGTTATAGATGAGAGTGAGAAAATATAACACTCCAAAAATTAATATTGTATTTACGACAGCGCTAGCAGATACAGTGAAATTAATTTGCGCTTTAATATTTATAATCCTATAAAGAAACATAATCATCAGCTTAGAAAATAAAATCCCTGCTATAATTCCGGATGCTATTGCTGCGAGTGCTACGGTAAGTGTCTCAATTGACAAAACTCTCGCGATATGACGTTTTTCCATGCCAAGAATATTGTATATTCCGACCTCTTTCTTGCGCCTTTTGATGATAAAGCTGTTTGTATAAAACAGAAATATATATGAAAAAAATGCTATTGTTCCGCATCCAAGCCCCATTATCGACGCCAGTGCATCCGCGCCCGGCACCTTGCCAAGTCCCTTTGAGTTGTTTAAAAACATCATCACATAAAACATGGCTATCATGACCATTCCCGATATAATGTAAGGCATATAGAGAGTCTTATTATTTTTTATATTTGTAAATGCCAGCTTGCTATATATTTTATTCATGCTTCTCACCACCTGTCGTAATCAGCATAAGTGCATCCTGAATCTTCACATAGAGCTCGTCATTTGTAAGATTGCCACGGTAAATCTGATGAAACACCTGACCGTCTTTTATGAAAAGCACCCTGTTGGCATGACTTGCAGCCTTTGTGCTGTGTGTCACCATGAGAATGGTCTGTCCGTCCTCGTTTATCCTGTTGAACAGCCTAAGCAGACTGTCTGTTGCCTTTGAATCCAGTGCTCCTGTTGGCTCATCAGCCAAAATTAATTCGGGATTTGTTATTATCGCACGTGCCACTGCTGCCCTTTGCTTCTGTCCTCCTGACACCTCGTATGGATATTTATTAAGCAGCTTTTCAATTCCAAGCAGCGAAGCTATAGGTGCAAGCTTTTTTTCCATATTCCTATAGTCCACACCTGACAGCACAAGCGGCAAAAAGATATTGTCCTTCAGTGAAAAATTGTCAAGCAGATTAAAATCCTGAAATACGTAGCCCAGATGCTCACGTCTGAAGGCAGATATTTCCTTTTCCTTCAATGAGACAAGGTTCTTTCCATTTAAGAGTACCTCTCCCGCTGTTGGCTTATCAAGTGCCGCGAGAATATTTAAAAGTGTCGTCTTTCCTGAGCCGGACTCTCCCATGATTGCAACATACTCACCTTCCTCTACAGAGAAATTGATATTTTTCAATGCCTGAACCTGATTGCCGCCAAACCTGGTGGTATATATTTTTTTGAGGTTACTTACTTCTAAGATTGCCATTTTCGATGCTCCTTTGCGATTATTTCAAAATGTTATTTAAACTTCTATTTTTGTTACATTTATTTTAAATATGACGTCATAATCGGCTTCACAACTTACATTGTTGCTGCTTCATGTAATTATAATAACAAAATGCCGGAATATATGCTATCGAATCAGCTTACATTTCGACCTCGTATCTTACATTTTTGTAAGAAATTAATTTGTTATTGACAAATAACCTTACATGTATTATTGTATTAATCAAATAATACAGTAGTACAAAAGCAGGTGAAATGATGGAATGGAATTTTAACAACGAAACGCCCATATACCTACAGATCATAGACCGGTTCAAGATGGATATTGCAAACGGCAGCCTAAAGCCAGGTAACAAAGTGCCATCCGTAAGAGAGCTGGCATTGTCAGCCGGTGTAAATCCAAACACCATGCAAAAGGCTCTATCTGAGCTTGAGCGTGACGGGTATCTGGAGTCGAGACGTACCTCAGGCAGATTTGTCGCAGACATGGGAAATCAGGCTGACTCACTAAAAAATGATCTGGCACATAAGCTGTGCAGTGAGTTTTGCGAAGGAATGGCAAAGGTCGGCTTTACACCGGAACAGTCACTTACGGTATATGAAAATTATCTTAAAAGTTTAAAAAAGGAGTGATGTAAATGGCAGAACGTATTGAAATCAAAAATCTAAGCAAAAACTATAAGAGCCATAAGGTTATCGAAAATATGAATGTGACTTTTCCCGGTGGAAAGATTATCGGCATCCTTGGCCCTAACGGCAGCGGTAAAAGCACACTGATAAAGATGCTTGCCGGAGTATTGCAGCCAGACAAGGGGCAGATACTGATAGACGGTGAGCCTGTCGGAGTAAAGAGCAAGGCTATTGTATCATATCTTCCTGAGCGGACATATCTTAATCCGTCAAAAAAGGTGAGTGATATCATTGCATTTTTCAAGGATTTCTATGCTGATTTCTCACCTGAGCGTGCAAATGCCATGCTTGAGAAATTCGGAGTTGATCCACAGGCAAAGATCAAAAGTCTCTCTAAAGGTATGCGTGAAAAAGTACAGATTGTGCTTGTAATGAGCAGGAATGCAAAGCTTTATCTGCTCGATGAACCTATGGGCGGTGTTGATCCTGCCGCAAGAGACTATATTTTACGCACAATAATCGAAAACTATAATGAAGATTCAACAATTCTTATCACAACTCATCTAATAAGTGATATAGAAAAAGTGCTCGATGATGTGGTATTTATCAGAGATGGCGGTATTTTCCTAAACGATTCCGTAGACAATATCCGCACTAATTACAAGAAAAGTGTTGATGAGCTTTTCAGGGAGGTGTTCGCATGCTGTTAAAATTAATTAAATATGATTTCAAGGAGCAATTCAGGGAGCATATCGGACTTTATGCACTGGTGTTTGTGTCAGCCCTGACAGAAATAATTTTAGATAGCTTTGAATTTGATCTTGTATCAGTATTTTTCTGGGCACTGCATAGCCTGTCAGTAATCGCCATGCTGATCTGCAGCCTTGTGATTATAGTTATTTACTTCAGACGCAATCTGTTAAAAGACGAAGGCTACCTCATGAATACGCTGCCTGTCGAGCCATGGATGCTGTATGTGTCAAAATTCCTGACAGCTTTTGTACTTTTTATACTCGATCTGATAGTTGCTGTTTTAACATTTTCTATAATGAACCATGGCTTTGAATGGATTAAAGATATTATAGGAAGTATGTCTGATGAGTTTGCCAATGCCGGATTTACAATGAGTCCCGTTGTAATGTTTGGCAGTATTGCCGTAATATCCCTGCTCTACACGATCTCTATGCTGTTTTTCAGCCTTACTACCGGCTACAGGGCAAATGGAAGCAAAGATGCTAACTCTGTGCTTACTTTCATCATACTTTATGTGATCGGTCAGGTAACAAATATTATAGTGATGATTTTTACATTTTTTATTCCGCTGTCATCAAAGGGATCTATCACTTATATTTTAAATGTATTAAACCCACAGGAGGTTGCAGGTCTTATGAACAGAGCAGTCATCGGTGCACTTGCCGTATCGCTGCTTCTCACTGTGGTGTATGTCGCAGGTTCGATATACAATATGACAAGGAAACTTAATCTGGAATAGCAAAAAGAGGGGCAAATTACCTTTTGCCCCTCATATCATTATATCCTAATCTCTCACATCCGCATAATCCAGATCAAACCCTATCCACACCTTAGTTCCTTTTCCAATCTCTGACTCCATGCGAATTGTATGCCCCAGCTTATCTGCCATCTGCCTGCACAGATAAAGCCCAATTCCTGTAGCCTTCTTATCGGCATGACCATTGTAGCCTGTGTAGCCCTTTTCAAAAACGCGTGGCAGATCCTCGGCTTTGATTCCTATTCCGGTATCCTTTATTGTAATAAAAAACCGGTTAGCTTTCTTAGCCGTTTCTATTTTAACAAAACCCTGTGGCGTATATTTTATAGCATTTGAAAGTAGCTGTTCCAGTATAAATGCAAGCCATTTTCCGTCAGTATATACCTCCTGCACGGTTCCTGAATAATTCATCCCAATATGCCTTCGGATCATAATCTTTGCATATTTTTTGATGGTATCACGTATGACACCATCCACACTGACTTTTTCAAGCACAAAATCATTTTCGGTGCTGCTTACACGCTGGTACTGTAAAGCCATACTGACATATTCCTCTATTCGGAATAATTCGTCCTCAAACGAGTCCATGTTATCTGACAGCAGGCACTGACTCTGTTCATCATCACATATAAGCTGCCCAAGCTCCTCCCGCTCTGCCTCAAGCAGTAGTTTCATAGCCGATATCGGAGTCTTTATCTGGTGCACCCACATAGAGTAATAATCTCTCATCTGTGATTGTCTGATTGCAGCACTGCTTTCTGACTCATTCCTTGCAATACTTTGATTTTCCAACAGCCTGTGATAAAGCATCTCCACATCATCTGTTGCTTCCGGAAGCTGTGCCTGTTCCTCAACAGGACGCTCTAAAGCATTGCTTAGAGCTTTTACCTTGCTGCTATATCCCAAAAAGCCAGCCAGCACTGTTATAATAATAATCATTGCATCAAGCACTGCCGCATACACCAGATCCTGTTTGCGCGCACCAATCAGGTACATGTAAAGCAAATGGATACAGGACATTGTGACTATCATCAGAATCCATATATAGTTTTGTTTTATAAAATTTGTCAGATGCGGTTTGTTTTGTATTTTTGCCATGACCTCTCACCCCAGTCTGTACCCAAGCCCCTTTTTTGTGACAATAAAGCTCTCAAGCCCTATAGAATCCAGCTTTTTACGCAGCCTGTTGACATTCACCGAAAGTGTATTCTCGTCCACATACGCATCACTCTCCCACAGCTTTTCCATTAGTAGGCTGCGTGATACAATCCTTTCTTTGTTGTCAAAAAGTGTCTGCAATATTTTGAGCTCATTCTTTGTAAGCTCGAGCCTTTTGTCGTCATAGGTTATGGTGGCATCAGATATATTGAGCATGGCGCCATTATGCTCCAAAACACTGTTGTTTGCGCCAAAATCATAGCAGCGCCTGATGATAGCCTGTATCTTTACGGTCAGCACATCGAGGTCAAACGGCTTTGCTATAAAGTCATCAGCCCCCATACTGACTGCCATCACTATATTCATATTATCAGCAGCGGATGACAGGAAAACCACAGGAACCTTTGATACCCTTCTGATTTCCGTACACCAGTGATACCCATTGTAAAACGGCAGACCGATATCCATAAGCACAAGCTGCGGATCAAATGATGCAAATTCTGACATTACAGCATCAAATTTCTGCACTACATGCACATCATAATCCCATTTTTCCAAATGTCTTCTGACAAGCTTTGCTATGGTCTCGTCATCCTCAACCAAAAATATTCTATACATTATTTTCCGCTTTCTTCCATGATAATCTCAGCCGCATCTATGATGAGCTGTGATGCCTTCATACGGAGTAAATCCGGCTTGAGCTGTGCCTTTGGAAGCACCTGCTTTACAACGTCAACAGGCTGACCATACTTCTGTGAAATAAGCTCATACTGCTCATCCATCTCCTCGTCAGATACAGTGATATTTTCCACTCTGATGATTTCATCAAGAACAGCCTCAAGCTTTACCTGCTTCTGTGCAACCGGCTTGAGTTCATCCTTTAAGCTATCCATAGTCTTGCCTGTCATCTGAAGATACTGCTCCATAGCCACACCCTGCTGTGCAAATGATGCTGCCATCTGCTGAAGCTGCATATTTACCGCTGTCTCTACTGCCTGTGGCGAAACAAGGCATGAGCTGCTTTCAAGAATCTGGTCATAGAGCTTTTCTCTTGCCGCATCAGCCTTTCTTGCCTCTACCTGGTACTCAAGATACTCGTTGATATATTTCTTTAAATCCTCCACTGACTGTACCTCAGGGAAATTGAGAGATGCTGCAAACTCATCGTTCAGCTCTGCTTCCTTCTCATTGTAAATCTCGTGCAGCTTAACCTTGAAAACAACCGCTTTGCCTGCAAGCTCCGGCGCATGATACTGCTCAGGGAATGAGAGATTGATGTCTCTGTCCTCACCGATTTCCATGCCTACAAGCTGCTCCTCAAAGCCCGGAATAAAAGAGCCTGAACCGATTCCCAGAGGATATTTCTCAGCCTTTCCGCCCTCAAACGCAACTCCGTCCTTAAAGCCCTCGTAGTCGATTACTGCCGTGTCGCCCATCGCTAACGGGCCTGTTTTCTGCTCTCTGACAGGATTTCCTGAAAGAAGTGTCGCTATCTGTGAATTAACATCCTCCTCTGTATATGCAATATAAGGGATGTTTGCCTTTAATCCTTTGTAATTTCCTAATACGATGTCCATGATTATACCTTTCTTTTATGTGTATTTATATCTGCTTAACGAAGCTGTTATATGCAAATAGTATACACTAGTTACCAAATAAAGCCAATAAAAATTCAACTCTTTCCAGGCTTTTATATATTCTAAATGTTTATGTACTACGACAAATTTTACAATTCAATCAGGAAAAGAAATGCCAGTCCATAATAGGTCACAACTGCTACCAGATCATTTACCGTCGTGATAAGCGGGCCTGACGCAACCGCCGGGTCAATCTTTATCTTGTGGAAAAACATCGGAATCACTGTGCCCACAAGGCTTGAAATTGCCATTGCCACAAGCAGTGAAACTCCTACACAGCCTGATACCGCAAATGCTCCAAACCATGTGTAGCCCTTGAACAGATGCACATATATTCCCAGAAATACAAGTGCCATTATTCCAAGCAAGCCACCATTTACAAGGCCTATTCTTACCTCTTTTACTACAAGCAAAAGCTTCTGCTTACCGCTTAAATTCTCATCCATGAGTACTCTGATTGTGACAGCTAGTGACTGTGTTCCTACGTTCCCTGCCATATCAAGCACCAGCGACTGGAAGCAGATGACTATCGGCAAAGCCGCTACCACATTCTCAAATATTCCAACTACGGAAGACACTATCATTCCAAGGAAAAGCAGGATGATAAGCCATGGCATTCTCTTTTTCATGCTCTCAAGCGTGGTCTCCTTCAAATCCTCCTCTGCGGTCAGTCCGGCGAGCTTTGCATAGTCCTCACCCATCTCATTGTCTACCATCTCTACAATATCATCAGATGTGATGACTCCGAGTATATGCTTATCCTTTGAGAGCACCGGAATTGAATCCTCAGCGTAGTCCTTGATTGTGTCGATACAATCATCGATTTTCTCATGGTCAAGCACATATGGATATGAATGGGCTATAATGCTTTCCAGATTCATACCCTCCCTGGCTGTGATTAAATCCTTTAAATCAATAGCTCCCGCAAAGCATTCGTCTGAATCAACCACATATATGGTCATGATATTGTCATTTTCACCCGCCTGCCTCACGAGCTGGCTCATAGCCTGCTTCACTGTCAGACCGCTCGGAATACAGATGTAGTTTGTTGTCATATAGCTGCCGATTTCATCATCGTCATATGACAGAAGCATCCTGACATCCTTTTCCGCTTCCTCATCCAGATGCTCTACTATCTCCTTCTTGTCATCATCCTCCAGATTTTCAAGTAAATCGACAGCATCATCCGAATCCATCAGCGATACTACCCTGGCGGCCTGCTCCACAGACAGCTCATCAAAATAAGCCTGCGGCTCATCAAGATATGCAAAAATCTCCGCTGTCCGCTGTGTTCCAAGGAGCCTGTAAAGACGTTTGCGCTCCTTCTCATTCATTCCTGCAAGCATATCAGCAATATCATTCTCATGATAATCTGACAAAACCTCCAGAATTTCCTTATCCGTTTTGTGGCTTCTCAATAGAACAAGAAGCTCTTCGTATTTCTTTGTATTCATCTCCATTTCTCTCCTTTCTCATTTCCGATAGCATTTTCCACATAAAATAAACATATGTGGTTCTCCAAAATCCCGGGATTTTGAAGCATAAAAATCATTCCATGATAGAAAGGACGAAACCCGTGCACTCCATAAATTTGCGCACGAAAAAAGCACCTAACGGTGCTCTGATATATAAACAAGTATGCATTTGTGCACAGCAAAACACAGCACGGCGTAAGCCGATATTCCTTAATATGCCTACACTGTACCACTAAAAACTGTCCGGTGATGAATCCTTCCACGGACAGGATCCACTATGCCTGCCAATACAATACTCACTTGTATATCAGCACCGATGTTGTTCTTACTTCGCCCAAGACCATCACTACTGTCCATGAAATTCACCTCCATACTTAGATTCTAAAATTAATGTAATCATTAACCGTTGAAATTGTATCATCAATATACACAATTTTCAACCCATTAATTATATCTTAATAAACATCATACCTATATTTTACAAGAGCGAAGCAGCCTAGATACTGTAGAAATTATGCCCGTGAAACGCAGAAATGCCCCGCCAAGGACGGCGGGGCAAGGATTATATTTTTCTACTGATTCTCTGTCGGTTCATCTGTCTCCGACTCACTGTCGTGCTCCACTGCAGGATCCACATATGTATACGCATTCTCAGACTTTCTGAAAATGGTATCACTTGAGCCAACCTGGCACACAGTTATCTCATCACCATCACTGATGTCTTCCTTATTGATAGCAAGCACACCTGCTGATAGATAAGTCGCAGCCACCTTGGAGTCGTTGATATAAACCTTACTCCAGTTGGTAAAGTTGTGACCGTAAATATATACTGTATCACCGGTCGATGAATCAGACACATTTGTGATGTCCACCTTGTCAATTCCCATGACAAGATCTGAAGCCGGATATAAATCTGAGCCGTTGTAGCAGTAGCGCTTTCCGTAAAGGATATCGTACTGTAACAGGTCAAGACCATCCTGATATGATGCCTCATCTGTACTGTTCATCTGAGTCTGATGATAGTTCATGATAGTTCCCTCATGGATACCAACAGTGTCTGTAGTATGGGCAAGAAGCTGGTAAGCGTAAAGGTCAGCATCCTCCTTTGGCAGTCCCATGTTGTTCCATGTGATGTACTTTGTCTTGTAGATATCACCTGACTTCATATCAGAATCCTGAAGTCCCATTGTAGGAAGGTGATCTCCAAACATAACAACAATGGTGTCCTCATCTCTCTTAGAGAGCTCATCTGTGAGCTCCTTGATGAAGCGGTCAGCCTCGTTGAGCTGATTTACATAATATGTCCAGGCATTTTTCATGCCCTCGTCCTCAACACCTGACACAGTGTATGTAGGATTTTCTATAACAGGCTCCTTTGGATAATCACCATGAGTGCCAACTGTGATGATATAAGTAAAATCAGACTGATCCGGTGTCGCATCAAAGGTCTTCATAGTCTCGCTGACGAGAATATCATCTGTAGGCCAGCTTCCGTTTGGAGTGTACTCTGTGATATTCATGAGCTCCTTGCTTGTAAAGGTATCAAAGCCCATCTTTGAAAATGCATTGGTACGGCTGTAGAAATTACCACCGTTGTTGTGCACTACATGTGTTGCATAGCCAATTTTTGATAAATCTGAGGCAAGGCTCTCGCAATCTGTCTGCTTTAAAATAGTCTTGTATGGATACTCTCCTGTACCGAAATACTGCATACTGAGTCCTGTAAGCATCTCAAACTCTGTGTTTGCGGTTCCTGCTCCGACTACAGGTACAGTCAGATATCCGCTTGAATAGTTTTTCTCAAGCTCATGGAATGTAGGAATAGGATCCTCATTCACCTGAAGGAAATTAATCTCGTCCGGGTCACAGAATGACTCTAAAAGCACACAGATGATGTTTGGACCGGTTTTTCCGTCCACTGTGGTGGTCTGCTTCTGTGAATTAACCTTCTGCTCCACCTCTTCCACATTCTGCTTATTGTAATCCCCCGGCTTTTTCATTCCACGATCCACTACGGTAGATGAGAATGAGTATACAAAGCCATAATCATCATAGCCCTGGGCGATATTTGAATAGTAGCTAGCAACTACATTGGTATTCTGTGCCACATTGGTTGTGACAGGGATTGCTACGAAAAGCAGTGCTAAAAATGCCACTGAAACGCCTGCATAACGGATTTTGCCTGTATACTTCGGTCCCTTGATAAAGAGTGCCACAAGAAACAGTGCAAATGCACCAAGTCCAACTACAACTATTGTAGCCTGCTGCGCTGTGAAATAGCTGGTATTGTTCATGGCTAAAAGCTCCGGAATACACTTTAAATCAGTATAACCAAACGGTGTGACACGGTTTGAAAGCACACAGCCGTTGATGATTCCGAGGATAGTCCAAAAACCTGTAATTATTACCCTTGCAAAAGCCCTGCGCCTGAACAGATACACAAGTGAAAATGATACAAACACTAAAAATGAGTTGTACATGAACGCAAGTGTATGTGCATCTACGAACTTACATGCAGAAATAAAGCTCCTGCGCGAGATAATCTCCACTATAAATACGATAGCCATAGCTATGATTGCATGGAATAAAAGCGAATATTTATTTAAAAAATCAATTCTGCGATAATATTTTTCTGAATGAATCTTGTCTTTCTTTACAAAGAGCTTTTGTTTAACGACATTCAATACATCAAATATTTTCTTCATCTTTTCCTCCTATTTGCCTTCCTTTTACCTTCTCTTTACTACATGATAATATAGTCAAAAATATGCACAAAAACAAGAGCATTTTTTTATAAAAATTGACGTCAAAATTATTGTTTTTGGGTAAATATTGATAATAAAATTAACTCTTTTTTCCTTTTTTGGTTGTTTTCGTAAATTTTGAGTATAAAAACTATTGTTTAATCCGTGGGTAATATGATTATGAAGCCAATGGTCAGAAATGTAAATAGGGAAATCGCATATTTAAAGAAAGTTTAATATTTGGCAGTTCTCGGGGCGAATGCCGCGGATTCAGGTGCCTCAGACTGCATACCTGTGAGCTACGCTATGCGATTAAGATTCTGTACGAATTATGCTTAAAGGTTTTCTATTAAATACAGGCATATATACCGCACCCGGCGGATATATGCCTGCTTCATTTGCTCTTTTTACTTCTGTACGAAATATTAAATACGCTCAAGTACTTCGGTTGCTTTTGCGAGATGGTCGTTTTCTATGCTGTAGAAATCTCCCTTATCGGCGATAGCTGCATATGATGTATCGAGTGGCAGCTTGCCAAGTACCGGTACTGAAAGCTCTTTGGCTATCTCGTCTATATGGCTCTCTCCGAAAAGCTTTATCTCCTTGCCACAGTCAGGACATTTGAGATAGCTGAAGTTTTCTACCACACCAAGCACTGTGATATGCATTGCCTCTGCCATGTTGTAGGCCTTTTTGACAATCATATTGACAAGCTCCTGTGGTGATGTGACGATTACGATTCCATCTACCGGGAGGGACTGGAATACGGTGAGAGGTACATCTCCTGTTCCCGGTGGCATATCAACGAATAGATAGTCTATATCGCCCCATGCTGTCTCGTTCCAGAACTGTTTTACTACTCCGGCAATGACCGGGCCTCTCCAGATAACCGGATCCTCCTCGTTATCCATGAGCAGGTTTACTGAGATGAGCTTGATGCCCTCTTTTGTCTCATACGGATGCATCAGGCCGTTTTCATCTCCGAGTATCTGGTCATGTGCTCCAAACATCTTTGGTATTGACGGTCCTGTGATATCGGCATCGAGGATACCAACCTTATAGCCCTTCTTTGCCATGTTTACCGCCAGTGAGGATGTGACGAATGACTTTCCTACTCCACCCTTTCCGCTGACAACTCCTATTACATGCTTGATGTTTGAAAATTTATTCTGCTCTACGAGGAAGCTCTGTGGTCCTCCATTATGTGATGGACATCCCTCGCAGCTTGACTTTGTGCAGCTTCCCGCGCTGCTACAGCTACTGTTTTCCGGCATTTTGTCTCCTTTCCCTATGAGAGCGCAATTGTTATATTTCACAAAATATATTTGTGATTGCGATTACTTCTCATATCATGTGTTTATTTATGTGTTTATCGTTCATATTTCATACGACATCTATATAATGTAGTATAACACGTATGCAGCATTTTTTATGCTTTTTTTCAAAAACACCCCTATTCCCACCTGTTTAATCGTATTTATTTCGTGACTGTTTCCCGGAAATTCAGCCACATCTTCATGTTTTGTCACTACATATCCGTAATCGTGCTACGTTTTCCCTTTTTATTATATGGATATTCACGCAGCTTTACAACATAATCGAGATTCACTACCTGCACTCCATTTTTATTTTCCAACACAATTCCATTACCTGTAACTTCCTTTATTACTCCATCAGCTCTTCCATCCAATAAATTGATATAGACATCTTTTCCTATAAAACGCTCTGCTAATTCTCTCATGATTTTTCCTGCACTCCTCTGACTATTGTTTATTTTGCCTTTTTTCATAATTCTTTTTGCTGCATATCGTTTCCGTCTTTTCCACGGAAGATATAATATTATAAGCATCAAAAATAAATAATAAATGAACCATGTGTTATCCATAGCTTGCCTCCCTACCGCATCAGGCCGCCTTAAAGTACTTTATTGCACTTTATCGCAGCACTGCAATATGCACACTGGCTGACAAGCCATATCAGGCAGACGACAAATGATGGTAAAAATCCTATATCAAACGTTAAAGCACCTATTGCCAGAATAACAGATAGTGCGCTACATACTGAATTTGTCACCTTGAATGCCTCAAAGGCACATCTGCCTATCATGATTTTTTCTGCTTCATCGCAGCTGTCTACCCATTTCTTTTGAAATTTCAGATCATATACCGAAGCAGTTTTCTCCGGATACATTATCTTGGTAATATCAACCGCCTTTTGCTGGATGATTATTCCCTCAGCCAGTATTACCAGAAAGGCCACAATTCCCAGCACATACATGTTAAAATTTTTATCAAGCATTGCAAATCCACCTGAATATGTTGCGCTGATAAGGAAAAATGCACATATCAATACAATGCTGCTTATCATGAGTATCACATTAAGCTTCTTCTCTGCGATATCGCATATGGATTCATCCTCTCCATCCCATGCCAAAAGTATAATATACCCACAACAGTGGACACGCGAATTAGTGTAGTACCTACTTTTAGGACACCCTCACCATTTGTATCCCTGTTTATAAACACACACCTAAGTAACACCTTTTTCTTGGACACCCTCTTCCAAATGTGATATTCTAATCACAGAAATGGAGGATTTCATGAGCAGAAAAATTTTTACTGAGGAACAACAACAGTTACTTCGTCAAAACCCTTATATCTACAGTGTTACGGATACAAGGATCAATCTTACTAAGGAATTCAAGGAGATATTTCTGGCAGAATATAAATCTGGTACTTCTCCAAGAAAAATCCTTGAAGATCACGGTTTTGACATTAGTATCATCGGAGAACGCCGCATATGGAGCATCTCCAATCACATCCGTACCGAATATAAAAAATACGGCGAATTTCACGAAGGCTACAGGCCTCGTAGTGTACCAGCTGCTGATGCTTCCGATGACACCGGTTCAAAAAACAACTCAGATGCTGACAAAATCAAGCAACTGCAACAGGAAGTAGATTACCTGAAACAGGAAATGGAGTTCTTAAAAAAAATTTCCTCAATCAGAACTACAAGGAAGTAGGTGCATTGCTCATGAACGATTCTTCCTGTATTTTTGAAATAATCTACAATACCATGCAACAAAGTCATAACACCATGTCCATAAAAACACTTTGTGCTATGGCCGGAGTCTCCAGAAGCGGTTATTATGCATGGCTGAATGCCGCCCCGGCAAGAGCGCAGCGGGAACAGCAGGACCGAGATGACTTTGAACAAATCCTTACTGCATATAAAATGCACGGTTATTCCAAAGGCGCAAAAGGCATCTATATGGCTCTTCTTCACATGGATCCCCCCGTGGTTATGAATCTCAAAAAGATCCGGCGTCTGATGGATAAATTCAATCTGTCATGCCCTTATAGAGGTCCTAATCCTTACAGGAGGATGGCAAAAGCACTTAAAACCAGCAGTGTCGCAGATAACCTGCTTCAGCGTGAATTTGAAGCATATGGTCCACGGATCGTCCTGCTGACAGACATCACCTATCTGCCCTATAATGGCACATTTGCCTATTTATCTACTGTCCTGGATGCCTTTACTAAGCAGATACTGTCCTATGTGCTCAGTCCATCACTGGAAGTTGATTTCGTTCTGGAAACCATAAACAAACTGGTAGAATATCATGGAGTGTCCCTGCAGGCTGAAACCATCATCCATTCTGATCAGGGTTTTCATTATACAAGCCACAAATTTATCAATATCCTGTATGACAAAAAACTGCGCCAATCCATGTCACGCAAGGGAAACTGCTGGGACAACGCCCCACAGGAAAGTTTCTTCGGCCACATGAAAGACCATATCAAGCCTGAGCTTGCTGAATGTACATCATTTGCTGATGTTCAGGTCATCATTGATAACTACATTGATTATTACAACAACCGGCGGTATCAATGGCATCTTGCCAGGCTGTCGCCTAATGAATTCTACAAATTTGTTACTACGGGTAAATATCCTCTGGATATTCCTAATGTTCCTGCCATGCCAGCCATAAAAAAGGATCCTAAAGAGCTTGGTGCATCGGCAGTTGATATAGATGATAATAAATAAACCAACTGAATATCACACTGGATGGGATGGTATGTCCATTTCCGTGGATACCGAAAATGTCATGTGTCCACTTCTGTGGGGAACCAAACCAGGGAATGTCCAAAATCAAGGATATCACTTTAGTATAGATGTCTAAAAAACAGGCACTACACTAATTCAAAATGTCCTTGACAAAGGGGACAGTTTAAAGCAGCCTTTTTGCCTTTTGATAAACAGGTATGACCACCATCGGTGTGATAACGGCTATAGCAGCCAATATCCAGCTGGAAACATATTTGCCGAAAAAAGCTCCTGCGCTTTTCATGCTGCCTGCCAACCGTTCAACACCATATTTTGCGGAATAAAATCCGACAATACCACCCACAATTGCTCCCACAAGTGTAATAAGCAAAAATCCCGGCATAGCCTTACGGTTTGCTTTTTTAATATCATTTCTCTCCATCTTCATCTTCCTCCTGCAAATAAAATACATCTTCAACTGTAACACCGCACACCTTTGCTATCGTCAGTGCCAGGGTAACTGATGGTGAATAGTCGCCTCTTTCTATAAGGCTGATTGTCTGTCTCGACACACCACACAGCCTGCCCATCTCCTGCTGATTAACATTCAGTGCGGCCCTGCGTTCCTTTAAACGATTCTTCAGTGTCATATAACGCCTCCGTGTGACAATTATTTTTGTCTGTTTGACAACTTTGTTTGTCATAATGTATTATATCCTTGTCATCATTGATTGTCAAGGTGAATTAATCGGTGAAATGTAGAGCGAGAGTCCCGTTTGTAACCCAAGAGTCTCTCTTTGTAAATGAAAACCTCATTTTGTAAACGAGATTCCCGCTTTGTAAACGAAAATCCCGTTTTGTAAGCGAATTTCCCGGATTTTCATTTGTACATTGACATGTTATAATACGTTCAGCAATAAATTTGCACACGACAATAAGGAATCAATTCCCGTTCGAAATTTTTGTATTCGGAGAATCCATCCCTGTTTTGAAGTTATTCTGCTGTCATTGTTCTGGCGGTACTTTGCAAATTTATCTGTTACTTTTTGAGAAGTTTAGGCTTTAAGATGATGTTTTCGGCGGCAACCGGTTTACATCCAAGTTTCTTAAGTATATCTTCTCCGTAATAAAAGCTGAACGTTTCGTATGGGCTACGGTTGTTCAGCTTTTTCCTTTTATAGGAATTGATATGATCCATCATCAGAAAAATATCTTTCTGTGTAAGATCATCAAAGCTGCTTCCTTTTGGCAGAATGCGGCGAATCAATTCATGGTTCACTTCGCAGGCTCCTTTTTGATAAGGTGCACTTGGATCACAGTAAAATACATTCGTTCTGTTGCATGGAATCGCATCACGTTTTTCGATCGCTTTTGGATTTGAAAACTCACTTCCGTTGTCTGTGAGAATAACTGGGAATAAACGCGAAAAATCTTTGCTTCCAAGTACTTTATCCAGCAGATTTATAATCTGTATGACAGTAGACTCCGGATTACTTTCAAGAAACTTCTGGAAATCGCTATAGTTTCTACCAATACGACATCCTCTGTCTACCTTGAACTCAGGCTGTTTGTAACGAGGACGATATTTCACCTTACGAGGCAGGTCGATGTTCCGTATATCAAAAAGCTGGGCATCAACATAATTATACAATGTTTTTTCGCTGCACATGATTTCATCTACATGCTCTATATAAATCTGATGAAGTGACTGTCCATTTTTGACCAGCGGGCTTATGATTCCATTTATCCTTGCTATATCATCCTCATTGGATAAAATGCCCGTTCTGGATTCCGAAATAGACTGATGTGCCATCTCATGAGCATCTGACGGATCATAAATGCGTTTTAACAAGGTGCATTTAGAAAGCTGGCTGCAGCCATTACATACATATGGCGGTTTTGTTTTAACAGAACAGATATCCTCTGCAAAATCCAGGCAGTGTAATGTACACTCGGAACATAGACTACATTTATACGCTGATTGATGCGTACAACTGTTTCCGCACAGCTTTTTTGCTTTGCATGTACTGCGATGTTTACATGGATTATAAGGATATCCCGGACGACCACTTTTCTTATCATAGGAATGCTTTTTTATTTCCTTTGCAATCATTACTATTAACTTTTTAAATCAGTCTGAGATGTGGGTATGGAATCTCAGATTACAATTGACGAAGGTGAATTAATGGGTGAATCAATCGGTGAATTAATCGGAGTTAATTAATGTAAATTAGTGAATTTTTAGAATAGCATTGCTAATCTCTCCAAATACTACTATAATTATAATTAATTCATATGAGGAGAATAACAGATGTGTCTTACAATTGATGAACTTAGAGGTTTGTGTACTCCCGACAATATTTATTTAACACTGCATGCGTCAAAAAGACTTGAGCAACGTGGTATCCTCATTGACGATGTCATATCATGTATCATGACCGGTGAAATAATTGAGGAATACCCTAATGACTATCCATATCCCAGTTGCTTAACACTTGGAAATCTGAATACAAAATGTCCATTACATGTTGTAGTCGGTTCCAATCACGAACAGCTCTGGATTATCACCGCATACTACCCGTCTTCAGACAAATGGGAGTCCGATTTAAAAACAAGAAAGGAGAATTGATATTATGAAATGCTTCCTGTGCAAAGGTGATACTGTCAAAAGTACCACAACTTATATGACTGCATATAAAAACTGTTATATTATTATAAAAAATGTTCCATTCCAAAAATGTTCACAGTGTGGTGAAGAGTTTATTAATGGCTCCACAATGCAAAAAATCGAGTCCATTATATCAAAACTAAAATCCATGCTACCAGAAATAACTGTAATTGACTTTCAAAATGCAGCCTAAATTTCACATAATAAATGCCGGATGAAATATCATATTTCTATCCGGCATTTTCATTTAAAACCTCATTATTCTTTTGCTTTAAACTTCATTTTCAATTAAATTTTTTCCCATTTTCAACAAGTAAAACCGCCACCAGCGAGCTTACCAGGAGAAACATCGGATAAAACAGATACGGCAGTATATTAAAGGCTGACACATCATGCCCCAGCTCGTGTACTGCCGATATAGCCACGAGCATCTGCGCTCCATATGGTATCATCCCCTGAAAAATGCACGAAAATGTATCCAGTATAGACGCTGTTTTACGTGGAGTTATGTCATATTTCTGAGCCATTTCCTTTGCTATCGGATTTGCCATAACTATAGCAACTGTATTGTTGGCAGTGGCAATATCGATAAGTCCTACCAGAAGTCCCATACCGAGCAGTCCACCTCGTTTGCCCCTGAATGTCCTGTAAATACCCGAAAGCAGGGCATCAAAGCCACCATATTCACGGATCAGCGCACACATGGCTGCCACAAGCACTGCTACCATACAGGTTTCAAACATGCCTGACGCTCCACTTCCCATATTGGTAAGCAGATCGTATGGCGCTGTATTTCCTGTTGCAAGCATTATGACCGTTCCCGATATGATGCCTATTATAAGCACTACAAACACATTTATTCCGGCAATTCCACCGATCAGCACGAGAATATACGGTACTATCTGCAACAGATGATATTCCTGCGATACAGCGCCCGCGATATCTGTCCTGAATGACAGAATTGCTATAACAACCAGCGTCATTACTGCTGCCGGAAGTGCAATAAAAAAATTCTCCCTGAATTTGTCCTTCATCTGACAGCCCTGTCCGTTACATGCTGCAATGGTCGTATCTGATATAAAGGAAAGGTTGTCTCCAAACATCGCGCCGCCCATTACAGAGCCTATACAAAGCGGCAGACCAAAGCCCGATGCATCCGATACTGCTGCCGCTATCGGCACAATCAGTGTTATGGTTCCAACCGATGTACCCATCGCAATAGACACAAAGCATGCCACGACAAAAAGCACCATCACTGCGAACCTTGCCGGTATCAGTGACAGCATGAAATATGCCACGCTCTCCGCACTGCTTCGTCCTACTACACCCACGAATGCTCCCGCGGTAAGGAAAATGAGCAGCATTGTTATGATATTTTTGTCAGCCAGTCCCTGTGCCATTATCTCTAGCTTTTGGTCGAATTTCACACTACGGTTCTGCAGACAAGCCACTAGTATTGCCACGAGAAATGCTATTATGATGGGCACATTATAAAATCCCATCGGAATTTTCATTACATATTCAAAAAGTATTCCCAATCCCAGATACAGTACGAGAAATACTGCTATTGGTAACAGGGCTATTGGATTTTGTTTTTTCACGTTTATATATTTCCTTTACATTTTTTTAGTATATTTCCATTAAACACTTTACCATTTATACCTCAGTATCTCACATTTGTCATACAGATTTCCTCTTACTGACTCCTTAATCGGTAATATATGCTTCTTTTTAACTATATAAGAAATATTTTGTCTGCTACATTCCAGAGTATTGCATACTTCCGTTGTATCCAGCATATTTTTTTGAGTAAATTTCTTGAAATCCTCAAGTGTAAGTGGCAGCGTTTCTTTCGCCCCATATAATGCCCATGCCGGAATGTCGATGGAATTGTTGAATGTAATATAATATCCACCAACCCCTATCTGTCCTGACTCATATAAACCTTTATGTCTGATTACCTTTGCGATATCATCTGCATCGACATTGTCAAGTGTTGCGATATCCACTTTTTTTACACAGCCATCATAAAAAAAGCACAGAAGCCGACCATTTCCTACTATTACACATTCTTTCAGATTTCTCTGTTGTCTTTCCTCAACAAACATTGGTACTTCATCTGTCTTTCTGATATAAAGGCTATCCTGTGAGCACCGTCCATCCGAAATCTCCAGAAACTGCATTTCGTCATATGATTTTAGATGATGTGTATTCAGTATATCACCTATATTCTGTCTTCCGCTGGGAATCACACGCTCCTTTATCCAACAAAAGCTCATATCCCGTGGAATAGTATATATCTTTTTCTTTATATATCCTGTAAAAAGCAATGGTGCATTCCACTCATCAAGATATTCAGGTAATTCTATAATGGCGGTACGTGATTTTTCATAATATAATAGCACCCCTGACAGAAGATCATTTTCCTCATCAATTATCTTAAAGATTTTCATATATTTTGTACCTTTCATATATCATGTTCCAAGCTTTTTCAATAAATTTATCCGAAACAATATCCTGAAGTCCATCAAAAATAAATGTTTTATCTTTCTCCTGCAGTTTTCCTGTAAAAAGCTCTTTCTTTCCTCCTACAATCTGCAAATTATCATAACACGAATATCCTCCGATAAAGTTCTGACATCTTTTATCTTCCATAATGTCAAATTTGTCTATATCCTGATCTGACATGCATGAATACATAAGCGATAATCCATGATCAAATAATGGAGCAATTCGAAGCGAATGTTCTCTGGTATTTCTCAAAATCTCTATATTAGCACCGTGTCGATCTCTATTTAAAATCAGATAATCAATGACTATCATTTGGTCAATATATCTTTCCCAGCCACATCGCACACAAAAGTCATAATGTGATTCTCCTTTCCGCGCGTTAGCTCTATAATAATCATCCAATGCGATCTTGCTCTCTCCACGCTTTTTGAAATCCTTGGAAGCACATAAAAAAGTATTATATATTCTTCCCTCAATCTCTATATCAGCATGAATCAGCTCATAATTCAAATGCTCAACACCAAGTGTTGTCAGCAATCTGTCGACAATTATTTCATTTATGCACTCATGCCCTATAACTCCATTCACCGGATCAAAATTTGACAGCTTATAATATATTTTCTTATCTCCCATTATTGATTCTGACTTTAAAAAAGTGCCTGCTGTCCCGCTTGAACTTCTGATATGTGACCATTTTAAATAGGTTAAATCCTGTGTCTGTTTAATTATATCCATTTTTCCCCCATATAATTTATATCATCATATTGCTCTCGTTAAATAGTTTACAGTTATTATATATTTTTATTTTACACTCGTCAAATATAATATATGTATTAAAAAAGGTTCATCTTGTTAATCAAGATGAACCAAACATCACGGATCTTTCTTCATTTTCCAATTCTATCTCTGACAAGAAAGAATATCAGACATTTGTCATACTATTTCTTCCTTAACCCATATCGACTATAACCTCTATATATTAAAGGCAACAGTACAATAAATAGTAAGATGTATAAGAACATCAAGAACGAAATCTGACGAAATACAAACGGACCAATCTGAAAAAGAATTGGCGACCTCACTACATTAAGAATATTAGTCAATACGGTCGGCAACAAATTGAAAAAAGCATCAAATGCCGGTAATACTCTTGCGATAAATGGTATCATACAAAGCAGAAAAAACGGGATACAAACCGCCAGATTCGGTGTATGCATCTTAACTGTCACCAGCATTGTCAGTGCAGCACAAAACATCGTTGCGATATATCCGCCCACAAGTATCAGCAAATAATATTCTCCATATGTCATAACATAAATACTATATGGATCATCAATCTGATACGGTGTGAAAAATCCACTCGTTCCCATTACTCCAAATGAGATAAGAGACAATATCCCTACTCCGATCCAATAGATAACCGTTGACACGAAGATTCCTGCAATAATCTTGTTTTTTATTGCCTTCGATCTCCCGTACTTTGTAGCCAAAAAAACATCCTCTGTTCCGGGGCGGAACTCTCCGGAAAATATACCGGTTACCAAAAAACCTATGATCACTGCCATTAATAGTACATAAGTTTGTGCGTACATTGTCATCGTAGCCCAGGAACCTTTTGCTTCAAACGTAAAAGGTATTTCTATCTTTTTATAAACGTTTTCCAGATAACTTCTCTTTTCAGGTGTGGTTCCGTACTCTTCTGCCATTTTCTTCATATTATCTTGATAGATTGTATAGATGTCCTGTAATTGTTCATCTGAGAGCTGATACACTGCACCTTCATTCCATTCTGAATCCGGAGTCAATATGCCAATTACAAAACTATAAATATCGTAATATGACTGTACTGTTTTACCATATTCTGTATTAGGTATCTCATCTTGATACTTAGCCGATAATGTCTTGTAATCATTTATCACTTCGGAAATTTTCTCCGTTGTAAGTTTCCCTTTCCATTGATTGACATCTTCAGCCAGAAGCCGTCCCGCGTCAATACCTGTGTGGATCTGTCCGTCTGCATCCGTATAGCTCATACTCCCAATTGCCATACCTGAATAAATAACCGTCATCACAAGTACTGCCGCAAGCAGAACCTTATTCATCCTCTTTGAAAAAATCTTTTTCAGTTCATATTTGAACATCATCTTTATCACCTGCCTTTTCTCCAAAATACAGAAGAAATGCATCCTCTAATGTTGCCTCCACCTGTACTGCATTTCCGGTCGGTGGCATCTTTGAAAGGACTCTCAACTCTACTCCATCAGAAACTGTTCTTACATTTCCAATCAGATATTTTTTCATATAATTGTTCAACTCACTTTTAGGAATAATGCAATTCCACACGAACATATCCATAGACAAAATGATCTCATCTGAAGTCCCTGTATAGAAAAATTTTCCTTCTTTCATTAATATAATCTCATTTGCCACATATTCAACATCTGACACAATATGCGTAGACAACAGTACAAGACGATCTTCCGACAATTCACTGATCAGATTACGGAACCTGATTCTCTCATTCGGATCAAGACCTGCTGTCGGTTCATCCAACACAAGTATCCGCGGATCATTCAACATCGCCTGGGCAATTCCGACCCTCCGGATCATGCCCCCTGATAAAGTCCGCATCTTTCTTTTCCTCTTTTCAGCCATTCCGACCTGCTCCAACAGTTTTAATGCCCTTTTCTTTGCCATGATGGGCCTGATTCCTTTGATAGATGCAATATACAGCATGTAGTCATACACCGAAAGATCAGGATAAAACCCATAACTCTGCGGCAAATAACCGAGTATTTCCCTATAAGATGCCCCCTGACTAAAGATATCCTTTCCATTCCACAAGATTTCTCCGCTTGTTGGGGTTATCGCTGTACATATCATCCGCATTAAAGTGGTTTTTCCCGCTCCATTTACTCCCAATAATCCATATACACCTTTCCCCATAGAATGTGTTACATGTTCTACTGCGTGTACATTCCCATAATCTTTTGTTACATTTTTAAATTGCAGTTCCACTCGACTTCACCTCCCAGTTTATTTCACAGTTACATTGCGATTTGTGAACACAAAAAATAAGATAACCAAACGATATGATCAACAAGCTCCCCCAGATTGGCATCGAAATCCTCTGATAAATAGAATCTGTCGATACAATCAGTGTCCAGATAAGTATACATGCTATACATATGAAAACAGCAATATACTCCATATCATTCCATTTGCTGTACAATAACCGGAAGCAGATACAACAGGAAACATTAAACGGCACTAAGAAATCTATGATGAGTCGGTATGCCGAAATCTGTAATGTATAAACTGAAACACCGAAAAAAAAGGTAGTCATAAGTAAATCCACCACTGCAAACAGTAATATCCTTGCAGCACAGATCTGGCGCAGTGAATAGAATGCTGTTTTTTCAATTTCCACTGCTGAAAAACTCCGATTCTTCCAAATTTCCGGTATGATCATTACCGAAAACATCACTGACATAGTCCCCAGTGTTCTCTCTGTATTTGCTCCCCCATCCGAGTCCACAAGCAGAATCCAAAGCAGAACTAAGATTCCTCCTTGCAGAATCCACCATCTCTTTTTGATAAATTTGAACTGCTCAAATAAAAATTCAAAATATGATGCTCGTCTGTTATCCTGTCTGTTCAAAATGTCTGAACACCGCTCTTTTACTGTGTGAACAGCCGTTTCCCGTATATATTCCTTCTGTATCAAGGATTTATACTCCTCGATTTTTCTCTGATATTGCTTCATAATTTTTCCACCTCCAACTGTTTTGCCAGCAATTCTTTTGCCTTTGAAACACGATATTTTACAAGCGACAATTTTATATTTAATAAATCAGCAATTTCTTTTTGTTTTAATCCCTGAAAGAAAAACAGGATTACAGTCTCTTTTATTTCTTCCGGGAGCTGCTCCAGAGCCCTCTCTATATCAATCCGGATTTCTATGTTTTTCGGATTCTCATCTTCTATATCCGGCAACTGGTCTGTCATTATTTCCTTCTTTTTCTTGTAATTATTCTTTATAATATTCCCTGCTATGCTATACAAATAGCTCTTTGTCTTCTTGATCTCTGCCCCGCTTATTAGTGCTCCGAAGAATCTCTCAAAAGTTTCCTGTACCATATCTTCCGCATATTCCTGATTATGAGTATGTAAATAACAATATTGATAGATAGAAGAATAATACTTTTCAACCAACTGATTACCTGCTTGATTGTCACCGTTTCTGATTTTCTGAACTAATAAAAAATCAGCAATCATCTCATATCACCTCTCTTGTCCTCTATAATAATAAGACAACTTAAGGTGATAAAAAGTTAGTGGAAAATTAATATTCATTTAATTTTTTATAATTTTCACCTCAGTGACTCGATATATTCCTCCAGACACAATCCTTTTTCCTGCATTTCTATGGCAGAATCCACCCAAAAGAAGTATCTGCTTCTCTTCTAAATAGATTGAAACTATTAATCATTGGAATTTCACCCTGAATCGCTATATACGAAACAGCCCGCAAAAGCACTAATCCCAATATAAAAACTAAAGCAACCACAACGATATGCTTCAAAAGTCTCTTTCGTCTGGTATACCGTTTATAACTTCTCATGTTTATCACCTTCAATCTGCTTTCAAATTTAATAATCTATATTTTATGACAATTCAGCATATAGAAAAGTTAGTTATTCTAGAAAATCCTGCAAAAAAGCAGCAAAAAGAGTCCCCCTTTTGCTGCCTGCAAACAATTTTGTTTTCAATTTAATGGTATCAAGCTTGTACTTGACAAAATAAAAAAACATGAGTTCATTCCGACTAATCGTCTTACAGTAACATAGTCATATAAATTGGTATATACATAATTCCGTCCTGATATTTTAAATCCTTCGTATAAATAATGAATCTGTTCTCACACTTTAACTGATATTTCCTGTTTTCTGTATCGTATTTTGCCAGATTCTCTTCGTAAAGGCTCAGAATATTCCGTTTAACAAAATCAATTTGTTCATAACTTTTCCCTGAAACATAAGCATCTACTGCCTGCGGCATCCCACCTACACCCCTACCATTTTTCACGAAAATGCAAAATGTTTACACCTATTTTTTAACGAAAAACAGAAATGTTTATATCGAGTTTTTAACGAAAACGCAAAATGTTTGTTATTTCATTTCTTAAATGCGTTATTTTCCGTTTTATTCGCTCTTTTGTGTCAGGTACCAATGTATCCATATTTACTATTCCTTCCTGATACGCTTTCTCACCGGCAAATCCAAATCCTGTAGTTTAGGTCCAAGCTCATAATCCATAATATATGTATTAAAAAAGGTTCATCTTGTTAATCAAGATGAACCAAACGTTTAAAAATTCTATTTGTTTATAAACTCCTTGCCTAATACTCAAATGAATCCTCAAGCTGATACTGTCTGTCTCCAATGCGTTCCATTTCATTTTTCATTTTAAGATTGTCCATTTCGCCGGTTTGACACACATATGTAGGATCTATATAATATGTTGAATCATCTACTCTCATAGCAACCCATCCATGTGGTATGAGTGTACCATCTGATTTAATTGTACCAAAAACAGGATAAGCTGTTATTCCCACTCTGTTACATAATTCTGATAATATTATTGAGATTCCACCGCATATACCTCTTTTATCCAAAATACATCCTTTGTTTGAGACATCAGCATATACTTCATTTTCATACAATTTGTCATAATATGGTTCAATACTTGATTCATAGACAGAATAATCATATTCCATGTTGTCTTTTATCCAATTTAAGAAATATTGTACAGCCTCTTTTTCATTCATATTCTTGGGCATTTCTTTTATAATCTCATCATAGCAAGCATCTATTTCTTTTGATTTTTCCTGATAATATTCTGTTGAAAAATCAGCGCTTTTACATATTTTTTCAAGCTCATCTATATTGGTAATTATATTCTCATCATTTAAAACAAGCTTAAAATTCTTCAACTCCTTGCGCTTTTTTGAATCATTAACCAGAACATATAATTTCATAATATTACAGTCATCGTTAATTGTGTTTCGATCAATTAGTTTATTATTTTCTCCAACCGAAAAAATTAATGAAATCGCCCAGTTCTGATATTCCGGATCAAATGATAATGTTCTTACTATCCTCAGATACCGGTATGTACTTATCGGAGCTGTTAGATCAATTTTTCCACCATTTCCCTGTTCAACTAATGCTGTAATATCGTTACACACCCTTTTTTCGGTTTCGTCAAGCTGGTCATAATAAAATGAATTTGTTTTATTTGAAAAACTCACCTTATTCTGACCAACCCCTATTTCAGGCTCTTCTTTACCATTTAAAAAAACACATAAAATACCGATTAATGTTAATATAAACAGAAGGATTATTTTCTTTTTATTCATTAATTATTTTTAGTAGCAGACTGTATCGTATGTATGAAAGTACTGTAAAATAAGCATTTATTACTTCTTTTACATAAAATACTGTCTACTATGTTCTCCTTTCCTAAAATTATTCTTCATCCAATAGCTCTTGGCAGGTCATTGAGATGAATACACCTAACTTAATCAATTCATTAAGATGTTTTTCTGAAAGGTCAGCATCTTTTCTCATAAGTTTTGATATTTCTGCACTCAATTCATCTGCCTGTTGCTGTATATAATAAATCTTTTCTTTATGTTCATCATTCATAAGCGTACCTCTATTTCTTAGCTAACTGTTTCTTCAGTCGCTCATTCTCGGATTTAAGTTCTTCGTAATCGACTAACTGAACAATCAGTTTCTTTTTATCATCCTCTAACTTTTTAACCTGTTCCCTAAGAGTAGCAATCTTTTCGTCCTTAAGCTGTATCTTATCCTTTTTAACAGCAACCAAATCATCTAAAGGACTTGCCTTTGAGATTGCTCTAAGACTTAAAATGCGTTCCTTAAGTTGTGCATTGTTGTAGAGAGTTGCTCTTGATACACCTGCCTCCTTACAGACAGTTTCAAAGTTAATAGGTTTGTTCTTCCTTTTAAGCTTATCTATAGCTTTGTTGACCTTATCAATGGTTTCTTTATTCTTAGCCTCTGCATGAGCCTTAATACCTGCAACCTGACTATCCGACACTTTCTTTGCCATTTAACTGCACCTCCAGACTTTCTACCAATGGTTTTAGATACTTGTACTTAACTGCCTGCACTTGATATGCTGGCTCTTGACCAAGTTCCTTTAGTCTTGCCATTTCCTTTTCAAGTAAATCCAGTTCATCCTTCAAAATCGGATAGAACTGAACCTCCGTGATGTAGTTCGGGCAGTTGTAAAAGAAGCAACCATCTCCATCGGTACAATTACCTCGTCTAAAATCGTACAAGCATACTCCTGTAGGCAATGGATTGAAACTCATTGTTTTTGCCAAACCAGAGATTACATCATCAATCTCATCCTCAGTTTTTCCATGAAATAAATCATCTAGCTTACCTTTGATTTCTTTCGCACGAAGTCCTGCAATCTTTGACTCTGGACTCAAAATCATATCTGAATAAATTTCTTTAACTTCTTCTTCCTGTAAGGTAAGATAGTGTGCCGTCATTTCAATAGAAACATGAGAATACTGTTTCATAATTATTGCAATAGGCACTTTTCTCTTGATAAGTTCCCTTACAAATGTTGCTCTGAACTGATGTGATGTAAGTGGATATAACTCACCTTTGTTGTCTCGGATATCATGTCTTTTTACAAATGAAGGTAATCTTTTTGATACCCATTTTGCATTGTTAAGAGGTCTAATTCCATGATTCCTGATAACAAACAGTTCCTTTAATCCACTTTCCTTACGAAGCTTTGCTGTGTATTCTGAAAGCTCTGCAATGGTATCTTTTACAAGTTCATTGATAAATACCTTATGGATGATAGACTCGCCCTTTTCGGTCTTACCAAGTGTAACTTCCATGTAATCATAACCATCTGAGGTACGCTTTACACAGCCTTCCTGTATGGATAAAACCTCATTGATACGAAGTCCTGTCTGACTCTGAATAATAATACCCGCCTTTGTAAGTACATCCTTTTCATCATGTACGGCATGGTACAAAATCTTATCAAACACATCCTCTGGAATAGGCTTCATCTTGTTGGATTTCATAGACTTTCGAGTAGACCATAACTGATTAGATGTTTCTGTCTTAGGAAGATGAAACTGTGGTACATTCCATCCTTTTATTTGACCAATACGGATGATTTCTTCAACCACATGACATGACATAAAACCTGTCTGCAATGCCACTTTCTTTTCATCCTTCATCCAAAGATTGAAGTTAAGATAATTTTCCAAAGTAACATCTGCAAAGTTATGAATACCATTCAAAGAACAGAATTCTATGAACATCGGAAGGCTGCCATTGATATACTCTCTAACTGTCTGTGGCTTTACTTTACCTAGTTTGTAGTATGCGTACTGCTTAACAGTTTCCTTTATATCTGCGTCATATATATATTCAAAACGGATATATTTCTGCGATTCCTTTGTTGTTTTAGCAGTAATAAAAGGTCTTAAATCCCATACATCATCACTGTATCGGGAGTTGCCTATCATTATGCTGTTTAGGTCTGTATCAGGCTCTATGACCTGTAGCTGTAAAGCCAAGTTAGTTGCCATTTTGCAATCCCTCCAATCTTTCAATGATGACTTTTAACACCTCAATAGTCGGTATAAAGTGTTCTGCATAATGCTCACCATAGATAGCACCTTCTTCAAGCTGTTTTTCAAGGTTTGCCAAATGCTGTTTATGAGCTTCTAAATACTCTGGTGTAGTGATATAACGACTGCAAGTATAACATTTCTGCCTTTTAAGAAGTCTCGGACAGATATTTCCATCTGTAACAGGTTTTGTACAATAACCATCACACAAACCTGCAACACACTTATCCTTATTAGCCTTGAACCATTCAAACTCTGATACATTATCAAAAGCACTACTTTGTATCTGATTGATGTTGCCGATAACACCGATACTCTTAAATACTTCTGCTCGTTCCTTATCCTTTACATCTGCATAGAAACGCTTTGTAACAGATGGATCTGAATGACCTAACACCTGCTGAATAACATTTATGTTAGTTCCTTTGGAAAGCATATCTGTTCCAAGAGTACGTCTGAACTGATGACTTGTAAGGTTGTAGTAATCGCCGTTGGCATCTTTGATGTTGTTATCTTTTATGAACTTATCAAACCATACAGTTCCAAATGTTCCTTTTGATATAGACATTACTTTACCAGCACATTTTCCCATAGGCACTCGCCAAATCATTAGAGTATCTTTATCCTTTTCATCAGCTTCATCACGAAGTTCTGCTGTTATCTCAATAAGTTTCTCTATCGCAGCTACACATTCACTTCTGACAGGCATAGGAGCCTTATCCTTGCGTCCTTTGTGCTGAGTCCACTCGATTGTGTATCCACTAATCAAGTGTGGCTTAATACAGTCAATACGCAGTTTTAAGAGGTCTCCAATACGCATTCCTGTCGATTGAAGAATGATAATGCCATACTTTAGATATGGATTTTCTTCTTTTTTAAGAGCCTCATTTATCTGTGCTACAACGTCATCTGGAATGAAGTCGATTTTGACTTTTCTATTGATTCCGATATACTCACTTCCAGTAAAAATCTCTATTGTTGGCACATCATTAGGTCTATGTAGCTGACACCAACGAATTACTGATTTTAGGACATCCAAACATACTTTTTGATAGTTGTAGGATAATGGTTTATTTGTTTTATCAGATAGAGTCGTGTGTAAATAGGAAACATACTCGTCAATTACTGCATTATCTAAACTGTTAAGGGAAGTAATTCTTTTAGCATCTGCATATTTTATAAAGTGCTTGAACCATGAGTTTACCTCACCATACAAACGTGAAAGCGTCTTATTCCCAACTCTGTAATTCTGCCAAACATAATCCTTTACAACATCCTTGATTTCTTCCCTTGAAATATAGGAAAAATCAAGCTTAAAGTTCCTTCCATAGTGCTGTGAGTCCTTGTCATTGTCAACGATGTTCCATACATCACCATCTGGTCTACTTGCCATCAGAGCCACCTCCAATCAATGTACTCTGATTCCAATACCTTGAAAGACTGTCCTCAATGTACGGATTAGAGAGATGTGTGTATTTCTGAGTAGTAGATAAATGTTCATGTCCCATAATCATTCTTACAACACTTACATCCATTCCAGACTGTACTAAGTTGGAGCAAAAAGTATGTCTTAAATCGTGAAAGTTGAAATCAATTCCGATTTCTTTCTGTACCTTTTTAAGTTTGTCATAGGCTGCACGATAGGTAAGCTGTTTGCCAAGCTGTCTTTTCTGTTCTGATACAAAGATGTAACTGTGATCTGTGTCAATAAGGTTTCTTTCTTCCATGATGAAATCATCCAGTTCCTTGATTAGTGACATAGGAACATACAAATCTCTGGTCTTTCCTTTAGACTTAATCTGCTGAAAGCATCCTACTAACTGTGACATATCCGGAAGTGGTACAGAGTCTATTTCAAGGTCTAAAACTTCTTGTATTCTTGCCCCTGTAAGATAGAGCATCTTGTATAAAAGGATGTCTCTACGCTTGTCTAAACGGTTTAAAAACAGTTCCATTTCATCATCAGTAACAAGATTTATCTTATAATCACTTTCCTTTACCTTGAAGATTGACTGCTTTGTTTTATTATCAGACTTTGCGTGTTCCAAGATACCCTTGAAAGAATTAAAAGGTCTGTTTACATCATGCATTAAGATAGGATTATCTATTTCCTGCATATCTGCTTCAAACTGATAAAACATATGGATTGTACTTAAAATACGATTGATTGTTTTATTAGTCCTCTTGCTTTCCTTGTTGAGTGCTATGACATCATTATCTGATGCTCTGAGATAGTCTATAAACTCAGCAATCATCTTAGGTGTAACCTTGTCATACTCATACCCGTTATCATTTAAGAACTCCCAATAGGTTCGTAAGTCACTTCCACTTGCCTTTAAGGTATTGAGAGCCTTATCCTTTTGTCTTTGGAATTTCAGAAAGTCGTATACTGGCTTTACAATTCTCATCTCATTATCCAGTAGAACAACTGTCTTCCTTCCTTCACGTTCTATAACATGTAGTTCCATGTATTAAATACCTCCAATACATTTATGATATGTCTATAATGTTAAAATACCTATTATTACTTTATATTTTACCATTAACAAAACATATGTTCAAGCATTATTCTACTGTATAATAATTATTTAATATTCAATTTTTAAGGTACACATACTTTACAATGATATATCCTAACGCCCCCTTATATTTACTGAGTTTATTAGGATATATTTATTATTTAACTTACTATACATTAACTACTAAAGATAACATAAATTATGTCTCCCTTTAGAAATTAAACCTATCATCATACATTTTCAATACTTTAATGCTATTTGGTAATGTTATTCCCCTATAACCACCTTACAGTTCTCCTAATATTGGTCCTATAAATGCGTTATTTCCGGTCTATTCGCTCAGAAATTCAGCCACCTTTTCTATCTGCGCACTATTGTACTCCATGTATTCCAGATAATACTTTTTCACGGTCTCATTCTGCACTTCTTTTTTATAGAGCCACTGTCTTGTTTTAGCCTCCGGTGCAAACAGCACTGCCTGATATTGTGGAGAAAATATCTCATCAAGACTGCAGGCTGATTTGTCCAGCACGCAATTGTAGTCCATATTTTTTTCCGCAAAATACCGGTTCAATGCTTCCGCAAACTTTTTTGCTTTTCTCACATGGACAGCATATTCCACCGGATTATACGGCTCTCCTTCTATTACCGGCACCTGCCATACTAAAATACATTTTTTCATCTCTTTTGCTCCTTTCATTTTTGCCAAATTTATATCTAATAAATTTAAGACTCTCATATTAGATTTTGCTTTTTTCTATACAAAATCCCAAAAATTATTATATAGCTCATGTTCTATTTCTATATTTCTTTTATTCATCCACCCAATTACCAATTAACCAAAAATTCTGTAAATATCGGTACCTGCTCCATATCCTATATTATATAACATAAGTCCAATTATCCCTATAATTAATATGTTTCCATAAGTTTTATGTTCCATATACCAGCTAATGATTTCTTGCATGTAAATTACCACCTTTCAATATTCTGGTCTGTTCATATTATTTTGCTAACATTATTTTTGTTAATATCATTACAGCACCAATCAGATTCCAAGTGCCATGTATTGAAATATTTATCCAGATATTTTTGTATTTTTTATAGATAAATCCCAAAAATAGTCCTGTCAAAAAATAGTCTAACCATTGACACAAAAATAGTAGTATATTTGTGTTTCCAAATGAAGAAAGCATATGCATTGTTCCAAACAAAAATCCTGTCACCAATACCGCACATAGTTCTCCATATTTGCTGAAAAACCGAAACAATATACCTCTATAAATTATCTCTTCTGTAAAAGGAGCCATAATTACACTCATTATAACAGCCAAAATAGGATAATCCACAAAATATCCATTAACGTTTGACTGATTTGCCGGAACCGATATATTTGAACACACTGTCATTTCAATAATTCCAGCGATGCAGCTTAACAAGAATGCAATTCCCACACCTGCCAAAACTCTTTTTATATTTACAGAAATTCTGTCAGCTTTGAATTTTTTAAATGAAGTGATCAAATATTGCTTCATTGCCACTCCAATCATGATAATCAAAGTCAACTGATAAATCATATTTATCAGCACCCCATAAAATATATTCTTTTCTTTTAAAATATCTGTAATGCCACTATTCTTAATAATTAAAAAACAAATATGAATTATTACGACTCCAAATATTAGCTTTTTATGATTCACATCAGTGGATATATAATTGTTTTCTTTTTTCATCTCTTGGTACTCCTCATTTTTTACTAAATTTATACAGACATCTTTTATGGTCTTTTACACACTTTTTAACCCCATCTATTAAAAGCATTGTTTGCATTCCCATGCACCATCCTGCTTTACATACTACCACCATAAGAAAAACAAACAATATATATGTGCTATTTGGTATGATTTCGGTGCCATTTGACACAAACTACTGTTATGGCTAATTTATATCTAATAAATTTCCATCACCAAACAAGCTTTTAAAATGCGGCATTCATTGATTAACCAAATACATTAAATTATGCAGCAAATTGATGCTCATATGAGCTGCTATCCCAAAAACAACATTTCCTCTTTTTATATAAACCAGACAAAACGCGATTCCGGCTAATACATATTGTATTGATTGCAGACAAAGCTCATTTAGACTTATTGCACCTATAGATGGTATAAAATGCATTAATCCGAATAATACCGATGATACAATCACTTTGATTATCAGACTTTTATTGATGGAGCTGAATATAAACCATCTAAAAATCAGTTCTTCCAATATAGGACCTATAAACGCAGAAAGAATCATAATAGCCCAATAATGTTCTTTCATTGTCATTCTGAGCGTAATTTCATTTATGCTTTGCTCATTATTTCCGGATGACAAAACAAACTGCATAATACCACCTAATATTGTAAACAATACTATTACAGCAAATGATTTGATATATCCCGAAGCTATTGATTTGATATCATACTGTCTTATCTGTTTTATATCCCTTAAAATATCAGTTCCATAAAGGCTGAATAAAATAACTATAGCTATAAGATTCCATAAATAGTTTGTTATCAGATACGCATCCGAATAACTCATTGCTTCAAATACCGATTGTATAACAGGCAATATGATATATTTTTTTCCTATCAAGTACCAGGCCGGAAAGAATATCCAGCCTATATACCATTTAATGTTTTCTATTTTCATAGCTGGTCTCCTGTACATAAAAGTATGGCAATTATTTGCCATACTTTTATTATACACTTTTTAATAAAAATTATAGTCAGAAAATCCCTGATAAAAACTATCCCAGCATGATTTGATCTTTTTGGTAAATTTATGCCAAACTCCTTTTGCATTAAATCCACCATCAATATACATAAGTTCTATATTTGATAAACTAGTGAATTTTTCCATTTTATCATCTCTCCTTTGAAAATATACTATTAATACCCTAACAGAAGCTTTAAACAAGAATAACCAAAGCCTACACCAGCACCTACCCAATAGCATACGTCTTCAGTTTTAATTTTTCCACCTTCTACAACAAGCAGTTCCTCACTACTTATACATGTAAATGTTGAATCCATAAATCAACTATCTCCTTCCATTGATTTTTTCCTACGCGCGCTCATAGGATTTATTTATATAAACCGGTAATCCCGGAATATACCTTATTTATCTTACTAATCCACCAAATTTATCTTGTCCAACACAAAATGCAACACACTGTCATCATCAACAACAATTTTTGCCTGTGCAGCCATTCCACTTTTCAGATTTCCTTTTTCTCCATCCTTATTCTTTATCTCCATATTTTTACATTCTACTTTTACAACGTAATATGCATTACCTGTATTCTGGTCTACAGTCACATCTTTTGCAATTTCTTTTACTGTTCCTGTAAAATATCCATATTCACTTGACGGATATGAAGCCATCTCAAATTTTACTTCCTGATCCGGTTTTATTTTTGCTATGTCAGAATTTTCCACATACACCTGTGCATAATAACCTGACTGCTCCTTTGGATATATCTGTCCTATAGAATCTCCTTCCTGTATATATGTTCCATTTGAGATTTCCTTATTTGTGTAAAAATACCCTGATGTTCCTGCCTTTATGGTACAGTTATTATTTTTTATATCATAATCTTTTAAATAAGCCTCATACTCCTGCTTCTTATCCTCATAAGTAAGAATTTCAGCCGACACATTTCCTTTTTCCGTAAGAATCTTTATATCTGACTCATCTGTATTATTAGAATTTTCTGTCTGCTTCTTTTGAAGTTCTACAGAGGATATATTAGATTTAAGGCTTTCTATCTGTTCATTTGCAGTTTCTATCTGCTGTTCTATTGTTGAAATCTCATTAGACTCAAGATTGGACAATGCCTGATTTTTTTCTGTATCCACCTCTGCCAGTTGTGATGAATCCATTGTGGTTTCATCCTTTTTATTGTCATATTGAAGTGCTGTATAATCATATGATGAAATATAACTGTTCACCATTGAATAATAATATGTATCGTTTTGGTCGAATGTGTTATTACGCGATACGATACATTGCTTTACATCTTTAAGTTTATTAATTTTTTCATTATACTTATCAATAGAATCATTGATAACTGTAATATTTTCATCGTATACCTCCCCAGTTTTATTCTTTTCCTTTCCTGCATCAATTGAAGTATTTAATAATTCTTTCCTGTCTTTAAATTCTGAATAATACTGGTTATCAGACATTGCATCAAATTCAGAATTATCTCCGTCAAGACTCTTCTGATATGCATTTAGTATGTCAAGACGCTGCTGTACACTATCAAGTTTACTCTTATAATCTTCGATAGTACTTCCAAGGTTTTCAATATCTACCTCATACAGTTCGTCTCCCTCATTCACATACTGTCCGTCCTTTACCGACATTTTAGTTATCTTTCCTGTAACTGCACAGCTTACTGCTGTGCTGTCATCGTCACCTCTAAACACACTGTCGGCTTTTACAACTATATCCATTCTGAAAAGATACATCCAGATCAGGGCTATTGCCAGAATTGCACATATTATATATATGGTGTACGGCACAAATCTGTTTGGCTTAGAATCATATACTTCCGTACTGTCACTTATATCCTTTAAATCCACAATTATAGGTTTCATAATTTTCCTCTTTTCATAATCGAAGTTATGCGGTTGCTTTAACATCCACAGTATCAAGCGACTGCTGTTTAACAAGCTGCGCATATTTTCCACCCAGTGCTGTCAATGATGCATGATCACCGCTTTCTATAATCTTTCCATCTTCCAGCACATATATCTTATCGCAATTTTTTATAGTGCTGAGTCTGTGTGCTATAAAGATAGTTGTAACATCTTTTGAAAATTCACTTATTGTCTTGTCAAGTGCCCTTTCCGTTATTGCATCAAGATTACTCGTAGCCTCATCCAATATCAATATATCCGGTTTTTTAAGCATGGCTCTTGCTATAGCCAGCCTTTGCCTTTGACCGCCTGACAGGTTTGCTCCGTTTTCCTCCAGTCTTGTCTCATATCTGAGTGGCAGTTTATTAATAAATTCATGAGCCTGCGCCTTTTTTGATGCCTCTATGATGTCATCCATCGTTGCATCATCCAGTCCCAGTGTAAGATTTTCAAATATTGAACCACTAAACAAAAATGTTTCCTGTGGTATATATGCAATTTTGTCTCTAAGTGTCTCTATCTGTATATCTTCTATATTATTATCATTTATCAGAATATTACCTGACTCTGCCTGATATAAGTGCAAAAGCAGTTTCGATAATGTTGTTTTTCCTGAACCGCTTTCTCCAACAAAGGCAATTTTTTCGCCCTTTTTTATTGTAAAATCTATATCCTCAAGTACCCTTTGCCTTGTTCCGTATCTGAAATTCACATGTTCGAATTTTATATCCCCGGCAAGACTTTCGGGTGCCATTTTTCTTTGTTCATTTTCCTGCTTTTCAGCTTCAAGATCAAGTATTTCCCCCAGTCTGTCTGCCGCTACGACTGCAGTCTGCATCTGCGGCTGCAGATCCACCAGATTTTTTACAGGATCAAGGAAATATGCCAGCAGTGAATTAAATGTAATAAGTGCACCTATTGTCATGTCTCCGTTTATAACACTGACACCGCCTGCCCACAGGATAACTACACCACCTATGAGTTCTACGAAAGTTTTCAGTGACACTTGTATATTGTTAGCCCATGTGAGATTGAATACACTTCTTAACAGTTTTACAAATTTTACTTCTGTTTCCCTGTTTACTTTTCTCTCCGCATTATAAGCCTTTACAGTCTGTATTCCATTAAGAGACTCGACCATATAAGACGTAAGCTGGGCATTATCTTCCATTTCTTTTCGATTAAGTTTTTCATACCATTTATTAAATCCAAGTACGATTACTGCGTACAGTACGATCATTATGATCGTGATAAAAAATAATTTTGAATTCTGTATGTATAAAATAATTGCTCCGGCAACAGCCATAAGTGTATCTATCATTATGGTAAGTGTTGCTCCCGATATGGCATCCCTTACCTTTCCTGCATCATTAAATCGTGAAATTATCTCTCCGACCTTCCTTGTTCCGAAAAAGTTCATCGGAAGTTCCATTACATGCCTGTAATATCCCAATAATAACGCAATATCCAGTTTCTGACTAAGATACAAAAGTAAATGTGACCTGAATGCATTAAGGATTACCCTGAAAAGATTGAGAAGTATCACTCCTATTGATAAAGTCATGAGCGTTTTCTTTAATCCATCCGGAAGAACACTGTCTATTAACATCTGAAAATAGAATGCCGCCAGTATTCCAAGCACGGTATATATAAGAGATGCTAAAAAGATCTGAAATATAAGTTTCTTCTGTGGCATAAGCAGATGAAAAAATCTGGAGAAAATTCCTTTTGTCTCATCCTTTTTCTCAAATGTCTCATTCTTAACAAGAAGGATAAGGATACCGCTCCACTGATATTTCGGAGGTTTTCCCTCATCATGCACTTCTCCAAAAAACTCCTCCGGGGTAAGTTTTACAATACCTTCTCCCGGATCTGCAATCACAACCGTCTTTTTCGTTATTTTATGAATAACAACATAATGCAGTAATGCTCCATCTACGATAACATGTGCTATACATGGTAATGGAAACTTCGAGAAAAATGCTTTTTTATCTCCCTTTACTCCTTTGGCGCTAAATCCAAGTTGCTCGGCTGCTTTTATAACACCGTATGCATTTGTTCCCTGCTTGTCCGTACCGGCAACTTCACGTATTTTGCTGATACCTATTTTATATCCATTCTGTCTACAGATGGTTGCAAGGCATGCAGCTCCGCAGTCGGTTATATCATGTTGTTTTATACAGTAATATTTCATCTTTCAAATCTCTTTCCAGTTTTTAATAGAAATGCCGGTATTAATATTCCTAAAACCATTCTGTTTACAAATGGTAGCAAGACAGGCTGCAGCACATTCAGTGATGTCGTGTTGTTTTATGCAATAGTATTTCGTGTTTTCACCCTGTTTCAACAAACCAAATCATCGCATAAATATTTAATATCCTCCACATATGCTGATGGTAAATATACACTATAACCATTCGTATCTTCTATTAGTTCTATAGGTGTTGCCAGCCAATCTTTATATTTATTACCAAACATAAATCTTGTAGTATTTTCTTTCTGTATAATAATTTTTCTTCCCCATTTTTCTCGAGATATCCGTTCAATTTTTTTTACAATATTATCTTCCGTTTTTAATTTTATTTTTTGAGGTTTTGCCATCGAACTAAATATTATTGTCATCAATACAACAAAGCACGTATCAACAGAAATAAGTGCAATCATAAAAATTGGTACTAAAAGCTCTCCACCATCTGCCACCAGTAGCAAAACTGCTACTAACAAAATCATTGCTCCTATTCCCATAAAATGAACAAAATATCTATTAAATGTTCTCATTATCGCTTTCCTCCCTATCAAGTATAATTCACCTCTTATACAAAAAGAGGTGAATTATACTATACACAATTAATTAAGTATTATATAATCACTTTAAACTGGTGTATATGCTCCGATTGTTGCGCCACCTATTGCTCCCGCTGTATAACACTTCCATAATTGATTTCCAGTCAAATTGCCTGTCACAATACCCTTTGCAGCACCAACAATTAATCCTCCTGTTCCACCAAGAATTGCACCTGCTAATGCCCCTGCCAACAATCCTCCATCAACCTGTTTCAATTCATTCTTTTCTAATTCAATAAAATTCTTCACTGTATTCTCCTCATTTTTTATTTGGCTCATATTAACTATATTTCCCTTCTGTTAGTTTAATCCCAAAGTGAATATATTATAGCGCCTGCCGCACCGCCTATTAATCCTCCCACAACTGTCCCAACAGGACCTCCGGCTGTACCTACAGATGCACCAATTTTAGCTCCTATATAAGCACCTCCTCCTGTTGCAATAGTTCCACCTACCAAATCCCAATTAATTCCGCCTTCTACGATCATAACCTCATCGTACATCATTTCATAAAATCCATTATTTAATACTATTTCCATTGCTTTAAATCTCCTTTTCTGCTGACTTGAAAAAGTAAATTCCAGTGCAAGAGTAAATTCCATCGTGATTTAAATTTTGCTGGTTTAACAAGAAATT
>ENA-UEPJ01000144-UEPJ01000144.1-human-gut-metagenome-genome-assembly--contig:-NODE-144-length-92442-cov-13.299031_pt1 | contig 92442 bp, 83 predicted proteins | sample MGYA00242890_ERZ507896 | MGnify/ENA primary metagenome ERZ507896 (study PRJEB26167, sample SAMN06115508) | human gut metagenome | host: Homo sapiens | place: China:Qinghai | collected 2015-08-20...
AAAAGTTCTTCTTTGCTTTTGTAATATCCGTAAAAGGCTCCGGTAGTCATTCCCACGGATTTCACAATATTCCGCAGGGAAGCGTCTTTATATCCTTTTTCTAGAAATTCTGCTTTCGCTGCCCGGTGGATATTTTCTAAAGTCGTTCCATTTCCGTTTATTTTGCACACCCCCTATATAACAGTGCTATATAACACTGTTATAATTTTAACCTCTAAAAATGCTTTTGTCAAGAGCAACAAGAAATAGTTGCATAAAAACAGCAATCCAAACATCATTCTGCACTTTTTCTTTCAGCCTGTCCACTGTAATCAGTACATGAAACAATTCCTGATTCTCAATATAATCTAAGAAATCCTGTACTGTTTTCGGTTCTGCCTGATCTGTGGATGCTGCTACGGTATCCAAATATGTATCTGTTTCCTGCACGCGCTCATAATAGCGTCTGTCTGAATTAAATGCCTGACGGTCATAGAAACGGATTGCTTCAATTGTATCTTCGGTAACACCGCTGTCTCTTAAAATTTTTTCTTCTCTCTCTTTCCATAGTTTCCATTTATACTCTGCTTTTCCATGGTTATATGCCATTTTCCTTACCTCCAATCTGATTTGTTTGAACATTCAGATTGGAAAGGGTGGAGAACGACAGCCGATACCAGAGGAAGGCTTATCCCTTTTCCCGACAAATATCGACAAACAAAAAACCGCAAAAGCTGTTAAACCTTTGCGGTAGTGAGAAAAATAAGAGCTATATTGTAGAAATAAGGCTTCTATATTTGGGGCGTGAGAGTGCCAATAACAGTAGAAGCTTTTTTTAACAGATTAACCTCATTCTTATGTATGGAGATGTAAATAGTCGCCGCTTCGGATAAGCAGCGGGGTGGTCACATCAGACCAGCACATAAAAAATCCCTCCAAACTCCAACGGGTTCAGAGGGATTAGATGAAAATAGGCATGAGTCAACCGTCCACAGATTCCGATGATTCCTATTTTATCCGAATCCACATCTTCCTGAACAGAAAGGAAATCGACAGCAGCCATGAAATCTTCTGTATTAATATCCTATTTCAGCCATTGTCTGTGCATATAATCCGGAACAATGTTCTTTGACTGCACCAAATGATCCGCTTACGGCAATCGCAGGACATTGCCCTGATACATTTTTTGGCTTATACAGATCTGCAGCAAGTGTGATTCCATAACGATTTACAAATGTCACTTTCGTGTGGTCTACTTTTTCACTCTGTGGAAAAGTTTTATCCCATTCAGATACCAGCTTTAATTCTTCTGTTTTTAACATATTTATCATCCTTCCTTATACAAAATTTCTTGTAAATACACTAACTTTAGGTCAAGCACAATTTTGAAGGAAGGCTTTTTCCCAATCTGGAACGTAAGGGAAATATCCGTTATTTCAGTGATAATGAATTGGAAGCGCTTCGCATTATTGAATGTCTGAAGAAATCCGGGCTTGAGATCAAAGATATAAAGCAATTTTTTATCTGGGTATCTGAAGGCAGCTCCAGCTATGAAAAAAGAAAAGAATTATTTGAAACCAGAAAATCAGCTGTTGAAACTGAAATTCAGGAACTCCAAAAAACTCTTTTCCTCTTAAAATTCAAGTGCTGGTATTACGAAACAGCAATGAAAGATGGTAACGAAGATGCTATAAATGCCATGTTGCCTGACAAACTTCCAAAAATATGCAGAAACTATATGATAAAGGGCATGACTGATTTTTGCTTTCTCCATCAAACTGTTAAGGAAACAATCGGAGTTGGTGTAAACGAAAAAGCAGCCTTGAGTTCTGATAAAAACTGCCCTTTCGTTTACATCAATTTCGATTTTACCTTGGTGAACAAAGTCGCGTCCCTTTAGCCGATAGCTATGGGGATTCAATCGTTGCTCTTTTCCTTAAGTTTATCATACCGGATGTTTTGGTAAAAGTTTTTTTATTCAAGAAATCAATTTCAGGCATGACAAACAAACCTCCTATGAGGAAGTCATTTATTCTATGCAATTGTAGATCTTAACATCTCATATGTGCACGAAAAGAAGAACTGTATTTATCTTTGCGGGGTGATACCATATTCCCTCCACAAGAAGAACATTTGCATACATCGATGTGATATAAAACCCTTATCATTTCTACTGCATTTAGATTTTTTAATGTAGAAATGTATTTCTTACATCCAAGCAGGTTTCTGCAGTGAGTTATCTTTTTTCTCTTGTTTCTACATGATAGCAGACCATAGTGCCGGATTCTGACAAATCGTTTGGGAGGAACATGCATCATGAATCGACGGATGAATTCTTCTCCTGAAATTGTTTTCTCTTTCCAGCAGCCTTCGTTTTTATAGTCTTTTACTACATATGTAACTGTCGTATCTGTCATGGATTTGATTCGATGATTACTGATTGCTATCCTGTGGGTATATTTTCCAAGATAATTGATAACCGACTGTGCACCATTGAAAGTTTCTTTACAGTAAGTGACCCAGTTCTTTTCATAACACTTATCAAGAAGTTCTTTAAAACGATAGCTGTTCTGATATTTCTCTGCTGTACCATGAAATTTAAGCTTAGAATCATTCCACAGGCTTTTTAACTCATCCAGATATTTTCCACGGAACACTTTCGAGATAACACCATATGGGAGAAAAAATTTTCCACCTGTTTCTTTCCATTTATTTTCATCATCAAGCCCACCTCCAAGAACAATGGTATGAATATGAGGATGATAATTCATTGCAGAACCCCAGGTATGAAGAATGCAGATATACCCTATATTAGCTCCCAGGTACTTTGCGTCTTTTGCCAATTCATTCAAGGTTGCTGAGGCAGCATGATACAGTGCATCATACAACAGCTTCTGGTTGCTGTAAATGATGGAATTCAATTCCTCAGGAACTGTGAATACTACATGATAATAGGGTGCATCAAGTACGTTCTCTTTTTGTGCATCAATCCATTTCTCTTTCGGAAACTCCTGGCACATGGGACAGCACCTGCTTCTGCAGGAGTTATTATGAATGCTGATACATCCGCAGTCCTCACAAACACTGATGTTTACACCAAAAGCGCCTGTTTTACAGTTCATGATATGATAAGCTGTTTTTCTATGATGAGCAGGAGGGCTATTCCTCTTTTCATAAGAAGGATAAAACCGTTCAAATACATCTTGTATCGTACATGATTTCTCCATAATCATTCACCGCCCATCTCATCAAATGGACTCCTGATTCCAAGCAGGGTTTTATTGCTTACATGCAGATAAACCTCTGTTGATTTTGGATCACGATGTCCCAGAAGCGCTTGAATATATTTTACATCACAGCCGGATTCAAACAGATGACTTGCAAAGCTGTGACGTAAACAATGCGTGGAGACGTGTTTCTGAATGCCTGCTCTTTTGGCACTTTCACGAAAAAACTGAATGACACTATCTTTTGTAAGATAATCCCCTGTCCATGAACTTGGGAACAAAATCCCTCTTGGTCTGCCACATTGAAACCAGTATTCTGTCAATATCTCGAGCGTCCGGTCTGCAAGCAAAGTATAACGATCAGAGCGACTTTTCCCATCACGGATGTGTATGGTTTTGTTCGTGCGTGAAATATCATCATAATGAAGATGTGTGACTTCTGAAACACGAAGTCCGCCTGAATACATAGTGGCAATCATAGCTTTGTGCTTCAGATTTGGCGTAGCATCAAGAATAGCTGATATTTCTGTTTTTGTAAGCACCGTTGGTAACTTCCTGTCCCTTTTCATACGAGGTATGTCATCATCATCCCAATTCCTCTTCAATATTTTTTTGTAAAAGAAGCGGATTCCTGAATGGTAGTGATTGTATGTTTCCGGTGAAATCCCGGAAAGTTTCTTTTCAGTTAGGAATATATCAACATCGTCAGTTGTTAATGCATCTATATCCTTGGCTGTGTGGTTCAAAAAATGAGCAACACTGGTACAGTATGCATGAATCGTGGAATCCTTGAGATTCCGTTTATTCGCAGCAGATCGAATCTGATTAAAAATTTCTTCGTACATAATAAAATCCTCCATGTAAAATCAGTAGTTAATGAAAAACCCTGCTTACATGGAGGTGCATTAGCATAATAAAACCGCTTGTCAGAAAAGCGGTCAAATGGTATTCTTTTCATAGGCAGTGGTGTCTTTCTTTATTGAATTGTTTTGTGTGGTAACTTTACAATATCAAATACTGGTAAGAATTGCCATTGCCTATTTTATTATTGAGAAAAAGAAAGCTGCGCCACAGCCTTGGCAGGCCATCGCGCAGCGATTTTGTTCAACTGGAATTTAACCTCGATTAAGAGGTCTGGATACCCACATCATAGATTTGTTTAAAAGCGCCCACCAGGGAGCCTTATTAAGGTTACCAATTTTTACCACGAAAAGGATTTATTAATTTCCAGCTAATTTAAGCTTGACTTTTCATAGCTGGTCTCGTTGACAAATATGATGGAGTATCTATATCTTTTATGTTGATTTTACACTTGCAATAAATTTTTACTCATTCTCATGCAAACTATTATTAATCTTGGTATTCAGTAATTCCATAAGCTCTTTCAGCATAAATTCCATTAACTTTCCAACATTCTTGGTTGCCATCCTTATTTCACAATATTGTTTAGGAGTACCTCCCGGAATATCATCCTTGAACGTAACATAGTCTTCTCCATCTTTAGTAAAATACTCGCATTTTGAATGGGCTATTGAATTTCTAATATGACGATAGTAATTTATATTTTCTTCTCCACAATATGTAGATGTATTATAAGTAACATATTTCTTTGCTTCATTGTTAAAGGCTACGTTAATACAACATTCTTTACCTAACAATTCTTTAGGCACAACAAGAAGTGCATACATAAACATTTGTAACATTGCTGGATTTCCTATTCCAGATGCATCCAAAATAGTATTAATATTTTTTTTATTTGATTCAGAGCATGACCATTTCATTTCCCTATAATAATTGCTACCCAGAAATTTGTTATTTTCAAGCTCGACCAATAGCGAAACATTTGCAATTATTTGACAAAAGATACTTTCATTTTTTTCTAAATTTATTTTCATAGTATAGCCTCTGTTGTGTTCAAGCATATCCGTACTGACGAGATTAACACTTAGAACTCCAGTCCTGATCACATTTTGCTTGGTTTTCTTAGTCCAAAACTTACTAATAATTAGCAAATAATTATTACTTTTTTCGTTTGTAATGCTAACCCATGTAATAGGGGCAAAATTGTATGTTCCATCATCATTATTTGTACCAAAATAAAATCAGGTTGCACACACATTGAAAAATGAGTGCCTTCCGATTTTCGTTTTATTGTCTTCATTTGTTTCATCTCTGCCTATTCAATCCTATCTATTCGACTTATTCAAGTTTTTTCAACTGTTATACATATTAGTATTTAATAATCCATATGTGCTCTGCAGAACTTCTGTATTATATTTAGCACTTGGCTATCATAATAAGTTGCACCACCATGAGCGTCATTGCCTTCCAGTTCATAATAATCCGCTTGATGTCCAGCAGCTACCAAAGTATCATACAGCACTCTGCTATTCTCTACTGAAACTATTGGGTCTAATTCGCTATGCAAAAGCAACACTGCTGGCAAATTTATTTCTTTTGTTATATACATTTCACAAGAAGCTTTCTTAGCCAGTTCCTCATTCCCCTCAATTTTATCTACACCAAGTAACGCCGCTGAAGGTCGCACTTGCATCCATGGTGGCAGTGGAGCTTTTGAACAAATAAGTATATCTGTTGATGCACTTTCCAAAATTACACCAGAAATTTTCGTGATTTTTTCACATAATCCATGTTAGCTAAATAATGTGGTCATCATAGCAATATGTCCACCAGAGGAATTTCCCATAAGAAAAATCCGCTCTGCATCAATATGAAAATTCTCAGCAATAGTCGGAATAAATTTAAGTGCATTGCAAACATCATCTACCTGTGCAGGGAATAAAGCAATGTCTGATTCACGATACTGCATTACAGCTACAACATATCCACATTTAGCTAATGTTGCATATTGCGGAATATCGTTATACATCTCTTGTTTATGCCATGCTGAACCCGGAATAAATAAAATAAGCGGATACTTTTCTTCCTTCTTCATCTCACGCTTATATGGAAAGATAATTTGTAAATACCTTTTACAATTACCATAATCATGATATTCCCAATCTTGCGAATATAACCACTGTACTTCATTACTTCCAGTAAATACTTTAATATGTTCTTTCATTAGTTCCATTCCTAAGCTAAGATTTATTAACCTATTGTCACCTACAAATACCGAGTTGTTAAACTCTTTCTAATCTCCATCTTCCTGCCTCTCGGACAAGAATCATCCCTCGCTCTAAGAGCTCGGTCAATTCAAATTTACCTTCTAAAATAATGTATCTAAATGTATTTCATCCCAAACATCAATTAACTTATGTCCTTTTATTTCGGCAGATTGAAGTAATTCCTCCATTGAATCAAATGAGCTTTCCTGCCTGTTTATCCATATTGATACTTTGTTTTTCGATTTATCGGTAGAAATAAAAATTGCTTCATTTTGATAAGCCGCCTCCAATTCACGCCCTTGTGAAATCAACCATATAAGTGCTGATACCGACTTCTTATGAAACAACTCATCAGCTATCATGTCATGCAATTCCATGTTCATAACCTCCACATACTGCATTTATTTCTGTCCCGAAAACACAAACATATCCAATGTAAAAATATAATAATCCTGTCATGCTCTAACGCCACAAAACCCAAAGCTGCAATAACCACCTGCTTGCATAGTTTTTTAATAACATATCTTATAATGCTGATAATGATTAAAACAACAAACAAAATAGTACAAAAAATGGCAATGATACCAGCACATATTGTTTTATCTATTTAGTCAATAAATACATCCTATTAATCTGTCCGTATTCTTCATAATATATTTCTACATAGTCACTTATCGAATATCTTGCCCCAAGGATATCTTCCCATTCTTCATTAGTATTGTTCCAAAGAATCATTCCGTCATCTAATAGATTACCACTAATCTTTTTAATCCCATATTCCTCAATCTGTTCATCAGAAATGAATGGGTTTAACTTTACGAGAAGTTTTCCGTTCTTTTTCAGGATACGCTTGATTTCTTCTAAAACACTGATTGCATCGTCCGGATACAGGTTATCAATAATATTAGATAAAATGGCAGAATCCATAGACTCATCCTGTATTCCCTTTAATGCCTCAATTCCTCCGCATAAAAACTGAAAATTCCCGTTTTCAATCATTTTACTTTTCTCTATAGCACTCTTTATCGCTTGCGATGACAAATCTATCCCAATATGTGTATCGGTACCATACTTATTACACAAAAACAGTGCTGTGCCACTTCCACATCCAAAATCAAGCACCGATAAAGCGTTATCTGTCAACCACGCTAATCCTTTGTCAAACTCCACATTTCCGGATTCTTTTTTCTTAGGAAGTACCGATTCTTGTTTTGAAAAAATGTCGTCCCACAATTCAATGCATTTGTCATATTTATTCATCAGTTTCTCCTACACATGCCTAAAAGCCGGCATCCATTATTTCTTTTGCACGATGTAAAATAGGCAATTCCCTGTTGGCTATGAGCTTTCCTAAGCTTGTATTCGCTCTATCTTCATACTCCCTGACCGCTTCCTCATATGACAATTCCAATGTTGATAGATGAAATCTTTCTATCTCATCCTGCGTTAAATTCTTTTCTCCAAACGATTCTATTTTACATAAAAAATAATTATTAATATTATGTCTGTGAATCAGATTGTAATAATCACTTACTACCCCAATTTTGCAAACCACCTCTACCTGTACGCCTAACTCTTCTTTGAGTTCCCTCCGAATGGCAGTTATCAAATCTTCACCATCCTCGACACCACCGCCGGCAGTTTCGATTGTTATTGCTTTTCCAAAATCATCATCCCGCTCAGCTCTTACAAAATAGAATTGTCCACTTTCATCATAAACGATTGCTCTGGCAATATTTCTATCATGATCAACATACTCAAATTGCCATTGGGTATCCTGCAAATTTATATTTAATTCTGTATTCATCATGCATTTCTCCATGTCATTGTCTTATATTTTCTGTCCATTCATATCCAATATAACACTTATGGGCAGAGAAAATCCTTCTAAAATTCTATTTTTGTGAATTTTCTCTGCCCATGTGCTCATACACTGCCTGACTTGGACTGATTTTTCACAGTCTTACAGTGTTTTTCTCTGCCTAACAGACACTATAATGTCATCCATGGACTGATATGCCTTATAACATCAATCAATTTTTCTGCCCAAGAGGTTAATTTCACAGCTTTTAGGCAGATACTCGCCATATATCTGCAGATTGAACGCAGAATAAGCAGTCCCCCGCTTCAAGTGTGTAGAGCACTAAGCGGGGGTAAGGGGATGCTTATGTCAGTGGGAGCTTTTAACTCCCACTGACAGTTCGCAAAGCGACTGCGTTCATGAGCAAGTAGCGAAAGCGGATTGCGAATGTCCGCTTTACTACCATGTGTGCCATCAGAGGCAACAACCTACTCCACAAGCACCGGATTCTCGCACACAACCCAAGGAAGTCCATACTTGTTAAGGGCATCCATGAATGGGTCCGGGTCGAACTCCTCGACAGTGAACACACCCGGCTTATTCCATATGCCCTTTACAACCATCATCGCACCAATCATAGCCGGAACGCCTGTTGTGTAGGAGATTGCCTGTGAACCTACCTCGCGGTAGCACTCCTGATGGTCGCATACATTGTAGATGTAGAGTGTCTTTTCCTTGCCGTCCTTGATTCCTGTATAGATGCAGCCGATATTGGTCTTGCCGACAGTTCTAGGTCCGAGGGAAGCAGGGTCAGGTAAAAGTGCCTTCAAAAACTGGATAGGTACAATCTCCTTGCCGTCAAAATTGATTGGTGTTGTAGACAACATTCCGACATTCTCAAGGCACTTCATATGTGTGAGATAGCTCTGTCCGAAGGTCATGAAGAAACGGATTCTCTTTACACCCGGAATGTTAGCGGCAAGTGACTCAATCTCCTCATGGTGAAGGAGGTACATATCCTTCATTCCTACCTCCGGGAAATCGTACTCCCTCTTTATCTCCATAGGCTTTGTCTCAATCCACTTTCCGTTCTCCCAGTATGAGCCTGGTGCGGATACCTCGCGAAGATTAATCTCAGGATTGAAGTTGGTTGCGAACGGATAGCCATGGTCGCCGCCGTTGCAGTCCAATATATCTATTGTGTGGATTTCGTCAAAATAATGCTTGAGGGCATAAGCTGTGAACACACTCGTAACACCCGGGTCAAAGCCGCTTCCTAAAAGTCCCGTGATTCCTGCCTCCTTGAAGCGCTCTCTGTACGCCCACTGCCAGGAATAGTCAAAATAAGCCGTGAAGCCAAGTCTCTTGCAGCGCTCCTCGTACACCTTTCTCCACTCCGGGTCATCCGTGTTCTCACACTCATAATTTGCTGTATCAATGTAGGAAACCTTGGTTGCAAGGCATGCATCCATAATTGTCAAATCCTGATACGGAAGTGCTACATTGAGTACTGCATCCGGCTTGTAGCTGTTGATAAGAGCAATTATCTCATCAACATGGTCCGCGTCAAGCTGTGCCGTTGTTATCTTTGTACTCGTCTTTGTCTCTAACTCCTTCTTTAACGCATCACACTTACTTTTGGTTCTGCTCGCTATACACAGCTCCGTGAACACCTCACTAAGCTGACAGCACTTATGAATTGCCACTGAAGCAACTCCACCACATCCGATTACCAATAAACGACTCATCTTTTTTCCTCCTCTTCTAACAATTCCTCAACATATTTTGGAAGCATAAACGCTCCGGTGTGCAGATTACAGGTATAGTATTCTGTAGGTATCTGCAGCTTTTTCCACTCCTCCGGCTTAAAATCAGCCAGTGGATGATATTTTTTCGACGCAAAGCCAAAAAGCCAGTAGCCCGAAGGGCTGGTCGGTATATGCGCCTGATATACCCTGCTTATCGGGAAGGTGTTGAACACCTTCTTGTGCATCCGCCTGCATGCCTGCTCGTCCTCATCATAGAAAGGGCTTCCATGCTGATAGACAAGTATTCCGTCATCCTTGAGTGCCTTATAACAGTTGCCGTAAAACTCCCTTGTGAAGAAGCCCTCCGACGCACCGAACGGGTCTGTGGCATCATTTATAATAAGGTCATACACATCCGTCTGGGAGCGTAAAAAGCGCAGCGCATCTGTGTTGTAGACGTGTACTCTCTCATCGTCCAGCCCCTTTGCCGTCTCCGGAAAGAACTCCTTGCATGCCTCAATGAACATGGCATCCTGCTCAACGATATCTATGCATTTTACTGTATCGTAGTTGATAAGCTCTTTGGCGACTCCTCCGTCACCTCCACCGATAATAAGCACCTTCTCGACATGCGGGTGCACCGACATCGGCACATGCACCACCATCTCATTGTAAATAAAACAATCCTGCTCGGAAAAAATAACACTTCCGTCAAGTGTAAGAAACTTCCCGAACTCAGGCGAAGCAAAGACATCTATTCTCTGATATTCGCTCTCAGCCGAATAGAGCTGTCTCTCCACGCGGATATCAAAACGCACATGCGGCGAATGATTTTCCGAAAACCAAATTTCCATAACCGATACACTCCTGAAAATTATTACTGATAACTATTGCTTATAACTATGCCGCATAACTTATATTTAGCGGAATAATAAAAATATGCATTTTTTAGTTATAAAACCCCAAAAAAATTTATACGTTCACAAATCACTGTAAACTATTTATATTCACAAAACAAACTTCCTGCAATATATGTTTTACAAATATCTGCTTTTTCCATAACATCCTAAAACACCAGCACATTAAGATACTTAACCTCCGGGTCCTCCATACCCTGCATGGAGCAGCCCTTCTCTATTGAATAGAGTATGTAATCAATAATGTCCTCCGTTATCTCCTCACCCGGCGCAACGATAGGTATTCCCGGCGGATATGCCATCACAAATTCGCCTGAAATTCTTCCTGCCGCCTCCCTTATCGGAACCTTTTCCTTATTTGCATAGAAAGCCTCCTGCGGCGAAGCAAGCACCCTTGGAAGAAGCATCTCCCTGTCGACCTCAAAGCGCTTCTCCTCCTTTTTGTAGAGGCGGCTTATATCGGCAAGTGCCCCCATGAGACGCTCGATATCCTGTATTCTGTCACCTATTGAGATGTACGCCAGTATATTTCCTATATCGCCGAACTCAATCTGTATATCGTACTCATCGCGGAGAATGTCATACACCTCGATTCCGTCAAGACCTATATCTCTTGTGAACACGCACAGCTTCGTCACATCAAAATCATACACTGAGCTTCCGTTTATCAGCTCCTTTCCGTAGGCGTAATATCCGCCTATGGAGTTGATTTCCTCCCTCGCATACTCCGCCCACTCCATGACCTTCTGGAATGACTGCCTTCCGCGGAGTGCAAGATTTCTCCTCGATATGTCAAGGCTTGCCATCAGAAGATACGATGCGCTCGTGGTCTGCGTGAGATTTATAATCGTTCTCACATAGTCTGCATTCATTCCGTTGTTGGTGAGAAGAATTGAACTCTGTGTGAGCGAACCGCCCGACTTGTGCATGGACACCGCCGCCATATCAGCCCCCGCCGCAATGCCCGATATCGGAAGATTATTTCCAAAGTACAGATGTGTTCCGTGAGCCTCGTCCGCAAGCACCTTGAGCCCATAGGAATGTGCCAGCTCACAGATTCCCTTGATATCCGAACAGATTCCATAATAGGTCGGATTGTTCACCAGCACGGCAACTGCCCGCGGGTGTGCGAGTATCGCCTCCTCAACCTGCTCCTTGGTTATACCGAGCATTATACCTATTCTGGTATTTACCTCGGCATTTATATACACCGGAATTGCGCCGCAGAGTATCATCACATTGATTACACTCTTATGGACGTTTCGCGGCACGATAATCTCATCGCCCGCCTTGCACACGGACAGCACCATGTTCTGAACTGCCGATGTAGTCCCTCCGACCATGAAAAACGCGTGCTCAGCGCCAAACGCATCGGCGGCAAGCTCCTCAGCCTCCTTAATCACCGACACCGGATGACACAGATTGTCAAGCGGCTTCATGGAGTTGACATCTATCCCGACACACCTCTCGCCAAGCAGGTCAACCAGCTCTGGATTACCTCTTCCTCTCTTATGCCCCGGAACATCGAACGGAACAATTCTTGCTTTTCTAAACCTCTCAAGCGCCTCATAAAGCGGCGCAGAGGCTTGTCTCTTTAAATCCATGGCAACCTCCGCACATACATGTTTTAATTGATTCTATCATGTCCGCCTGTATTTCCGATATTCTGTATGTAAGGGCTGTGTAAAAAACTTTTTCTATTTACACTGCTGCCTGCACATAAGAATAAATCCTTCCCGAAAGGAAAAAAAAACAGGCGTGAATATTCACGCCTGTGCAAAAATCAACTATACCTATATGATACAAACTATCTCAGAGTTTATCCTGGCAGAGTACCGTTACCGCTCTTATTGACTGTTTCACAAGATGATGTGCATACGCATGATATTCAGTAAATCAACTTATAAAATTCGGGCTTCTAACCCAATCAATAATGTGTGCCCTAGTCACACTTCGGCAACCGACCCGCCTGTCCGCATGGCTTAACCTGACCGGATATCCGTGTCTCTCATCACTCAAAAATATGAGCCACATCCAGTATTCATGCGCTGAATACATGTCCTAAATCCGTCCGGTGGTCTGCATCTGTTATTTATCCAAACACTAACTGAACTATAATATATCAGGGGAAAAATGTCAATAAATTTTTCACTCTATCTTATAAAGTAACAAAAATAATCTCAGCTATAAAAATTCACTTATTAAATTACTTTGCCGCCACTTATATAACATACTACACCAGCGCCGCCAGCTTCGCGCCCGCTGCCCTGCACTCCGCGAGCACATCATCGTCCGGTGCGTTGTCTGCGATTATTCCCTCACCGGATAAAACAGCCGCTCCATCGGAGGTGACTCTCGACTCCCATTCGCGCATCCACTCGCCGCCTCCCCAGCCGTAGGAACCGAAAAGTGCAATCGTCTTACCTTCAATCCGGCTGTCAAGCTCTGCCATGAAAGGCTCCATCTCGCCCTCCTCAAGCTCCTCTGCTCCCATCGCAGGACAGCCGAGTGCAAAAGCCTTAGCCTCCGAAATAGCCGCAGCCTCTGCCTTGTCAACTGTCAGAAGCTCAACCTCTGCGCCTGCGTCCTTAGCCCCTTCAGCCATCGCAGCTGCCATGGCCTCCGTGTTGCCTGTTCCGCTCCAATATACAATACTAACCTTTCCCATTCATCTTGTCCTCTCTTTCTTTTTATAATTTCAGATAATTGCTGCGGCTCATTGAATACCGCAATTTCCATCCTCACACTGCTATCTCACGAATACTCTTTCCCTGTACAAGCTCCTCCATCGCTCTTTCCCTGCTTCGGTCAAAGCTTGCAAACGTGCGGAGTGCACCCGCAAGGTCATCATACACCTTCCAGTAGCCGTTTCCGATACTGTTCTCCCCGTTATTTTTCAAAAACCCCTCAACGTCCCACAGCGGATATCCCAGAAATATGCCTATCTCATGCGGAAAGCCCACCTTGCCGCCGCCAAAGCACTCAACTCTCTTTGCAAGCCTTGCAAGCTTATCCTCAAGCTTTCCGCCCCGATAGCCATATCCTGCAAGGAAATCCCCAATGTCCTTATCGGAAAGATAAGCCTCGAGCCTGTCACGTCTGTACAGATACAGTATCGCTCTCTGTTTATTGACGTTAAGCAGCAGCCACGCAATTTCCGTGCCTGACAGAAGCCGCACATACAGTCTGAACTTTTCCGGTGTCACAGCCACAATGTTGGCGGGCTTCACGTCCTTTAGTATAGGGGCGCAGTGAAGCACCAGCTCCATAGACACCTGCATCCTGAAGCCTGCTCCCTGTCTGTAAGCCATAAACTCCTGTACTGACATATCAACCTCCGCTTCGTACTTTTATGAAGTATTATGCATGTAACTTGTGTTAGTTTTATCTAACCTAGTTAATATTATCATGTCAGTGGTTATTATGCAATATATTTTTTCAATTATTCTGCAATTTACTAGAACAAAGAAGGTGCCTTGGCACATTCTTGCGCCTGCGGCAGTCGCTTGCGACATCTGCATTGTACGCCGCAGTGCGCATCCCCGCGGAGCGTTTTTGTGTAATAGGAACAAAGTTTCCTATTACATAAAAAAAGGCATACGAAGCTTTCTCCGTATGCCCTTGTATCTGTTTTTACTATTCCCGGCTCAGCTTGAATTTCTTTATCTCCGCATTAAGCTTATCCGATATAATGACATTGTTATGTGACTCCTGACCAATATCGTTCACTCCCTGTGTAAGTTCAACAGCCTTTTCCGTGACATTGGTTATTCCCTTTGTACTCTCATCTACCGCTATATTCACTGCAGCTATTGATTCGCGTATGAAATTCATGCTGCTCTTGACGGATTCACTCCTGTCTGCAAAGCTTTTCATCATATCACTCATGCCGCTTACATCGTTCCTGTAATCATCGCAGGTATCAAGAAGCCTTCTGTATCCCTCCATCGCAGTAGTATCCATGAGCTCCAGCATTCTTCCTGATTCCTCCGCAAGCTCATCCACGGCATTGATAACCTCATTGCTGACAGTCTGTATTCTTCCTGCCGTCTGCGTAGAATTAGCTGCAAGCTCCCCGATTTCACCGGCGACAACCGCAAAGCCATGCCCTGCCTCGCCTGCACGCGCCGCCTCTATGCTTGCATTGAGTGCCAGAAGATTTGTTTTCTTCGCAATGCTCAGAATAAGCTCGGTCAAGCTGCTGATTTCTTCAACCGCCTTGGATTTCTCAATCCTGCTGCGCATGCTCTCAGCCATTTTCTCCGTCTCTTCCTTCGCGCTCCTGCCTGCCTGCTGTGCGCTGTCATATATTCCCTGCACGTTCTCCATTATCCTCCGGGACTTATCATTTCCGCCTTGTGCCTGGCTGCTGATATTCTCCACAGCTTCAAAGGTCTCATTAACCGACTCATTAATCTGGCTCAGTGATGCACTTGTCTCCTCCATGGATGCACTCATCTCCTCCATAGTCGCAGATATATCCGAAATACTTATCTGTGCATTTGAAAGATCACTGGCAATCTTATCGGAGGAGCTTCTAAGCTCTGAAGAATTGTCCGATATGTTAACCATTATATTTCTTATATAATTGAGCAGCTCATTGACATTTTCGGCAATATTTTCAAGCTCATCACCCGTTCTGATATCCAGCTTCTGCGTCAAATCCCCCTCGTTGTTGACAATATCATATATCTTCCTATCAACCTTATTAAGATTCCTTATAATCACAGCCACAATCACATTCATTGCTATAACCGCAAGTACAAGACAGACTACTGCCGCCTCCATATTGGCTTTATTGCTGCTGTAAATCCTTTTTTCTATCTGCGTCGCATCATAGTCGCATGCAATAATTCCTACTACCTCGTTATCACGGTTAAAAACAGGCGCATATGACGTTATTATTGAGTAATCACCGTAATTCCCGATTACGTTATCCGTATAGCTGCTGCCTGCAAACACATCCGCAAGCTCTTCATATGTCGCATCAAACTCGGAGCCGTATTCACAGGCATCAACCTCAGCAGTATCTATTCCATAATATATTTTACCGCCATCCTCATACAGTGTATACATGTACAGTACTCCCAGCTCACGCCTCACAGCATCCATGGCAAGCCTTATACTCTCATAGCCTTCTCCCGTTCCGCCGCTCTCATACAGTCTTTCCAGCTCATCGCCATCTACAACGTTACCTGCTGCCTTTGCAGCCATCACAGCCTCTTCGCCTCCGAGCTGTGACATTCCTTGTCGGACAGCACGACTTCCCATACTTGCAAGTACCAGCGCCATAATCAGCATAATTGCCGTAACCGGCAGCATAAGCTTAAATCTTATGCTTATTATCCTTGTCTTTTTTCCATTGTGTATCATATTTACCCCCCCCCTGTCCATAATCCTTACGCTGCTTTTATTATAACGATATGAGGGTCAAAAGATATTTTGCCCCTCATATCATTATAACACAGCTATAGTAATTTGAAATAACATATTTAAAAACATATTATCACTTCACTTAATTTCTATCCGCACTTTTTCTACTCATTTGCCTTCAGGCTCGTAACCATATCGATTGTCTTTACCTTGCGTCCAAGCAGGAGATTTACCAGATAAGCCACCGCGAACACGCCTACGGCACCGACAACATAGGTGATTGGCTCCACACGGACCAGCATATCATAGTTATCACCCATCGCCAGCTTGTAGATAAGCGCTGTCATGTACTCGCCGAGAGGAAGCCCGATTATGACTGCCACGACGCAGACCCAGAGATTCTGCATGACATATATCCTTCTTATCTGTCTGCTTCTGAAGCCCAACACCTTCATGGTTGCGAACTGGTACTGCTTCTCGGAGAAGGACAATATTCCGAGATTGTAGATAATCACAACGGCAAGAATTACGGATACCACCATAAGCAGCAATATAACCGTGTCCATCATGCTGATCATGGACATCATTCCGTCCTTCAGGGCAGCAATTCCGGTTATGAGCGATACCCCTGCGATATTTTTTACTTCACTTAAATCTTGATCTGTATAAATGCAGTCCGCCTTGTATTCAATGCCGATGCTCTGTGCATAGGCTCTTGTCATCGCAAGCTTCTGTCCCTGCGGCTCCCGGAAGGTTCCAGCAATCCTGGTTGTATATGTTTTTTCCTCGCCGTACACCGACCAGCTCACATTATCCCCAACCTTTAAGCCAAGGATTGACAATAGCTTTTCCGATACATATATTCCGTCATCTGACAGCTCGAAGTCTCTTGCCTTATGGTCGGTATATCTCACCTTATCTCCTGCATCCGACACGACAATCTGTCTGGTTGAGGTATTCCCCGACGCATCAAAAGCCTCGACGGCAAGCGTCATGCTCGTCGCATCACCGTATCTGTCTGTCAGCTCCTTATATGCCTCATCAGATATTGTGCTCTCCACATCAAGCTTATACTCAAAATTATATAAATCTTCAAACTGCCACTTTATAAAGAACTTAATTGTGTCCCTCATGCCAAAAGCACAGACTATAAGCATCGTACAGCCCACGATTCCCACAATACCGGTTATCGTTCTTCCCTTGTTTCTTCCGATATCGCGCAGATTCCAGCGCACACCCACTGAAAATCTCTTTGCAAAGCTTCCGGCAGGCTTTAACTCGCCAGCCTTCACCTTCGGCACCTCAAGTCTCAGCGTCTGTGCAGCCGACTCCTTCAAAAGCCCGTGGCAGGTGAAATATGTAGCTGCCGTGACTAACAGCACAACTCCTGCCGCCACAGCATAGACAATCGGTTTTGTGACTACAACCATATCCGGCACTTCAAAATAGCTTGCCTCCATATTTACAAAAATATTTCCTATAATGAATCTTCCGCCAATCAGCCCCAGAATTGCGGCGATGACACTCACATAAAACCCGTAGCCCAGATAATGTCTTTCTATCCTTTTTCTGCTGAAGCCAAGTGCCTTCAGGGTTCCTATCTGTGTCCTCTGTTTCTTGACAAAACGATGCATTGTCGTGACAACCGAGAGCACCGCTATGAAAAGAAACAGGAAGGTAAATATCCCCGAATAGCTTGCACCCTCCTCAACCTCACTCTGATAAGCCTCCACCGACGCACTCGCATCTCTTCCCGTCACAGCCACCGCCGACTTGATATTGTTCTGTAAAAGTGCCTTTACAGCCTGCTCATCAGCATCGTCCTTCAATGTGACGTAGGCATAATTATACACATAGTAATCGCCTGCCTTGTAATCAGGAAAAGCCATGTCGAATATTTCATCCGTCACATCCCCTGCATTCATGCCAAGCTTTTCGGCAGCGGCAGCCTTAAGTTCATCCTTTATGTAATCCTCAGGGAACGACCTCATGGACAAATACACATAGCCGTAGTCATCATGTGTCGGGAAAATCGCCGACTCATCCTTGATTGAGTAGACATGGTCGGGAGTGTTCACAAGTCCCTCCACCCTGCCTGTAATCTCATAGTCCTTGTATGCGAGCGTCAGCTCATCGCCGACCTTGATGCCGAGATTGTCCGCAAGGTAGCTGTCAAGCCACATTCCGTCGCTGTCATAATCAAAGCCCTCTCCGTCAACCACATGCATGCTCGAGATATTCTTGCTCTCAACAAAATTCGTCTCAAGGACAACGTCCTTAAAATTTTTCAAATCGGTGTTGATAACCAGTGCGCGCTCTGCATCCTTCACACCATCGGTGGCAAGAATATCCTCCATGTCCTCATCAGAAAAGTTCTCCCCTAGCATCCACAAATCCTGAAGATTATTCTCCTCATAGTATCTCTGTCCACTGTAGTCCATACCATCCATGTAGGCATGGATTCCCGAAAATACGAACACACCGAGAAAAGTCATTATAAATATAGTGATAAAAGAAGATAAATTTTTCCATATATCCCTCATCATCTTTTTTCTAAGCATTACCACTCCACCTCCTCGATATTCTTCGGTGAAGGGTTATCGACAACAGACTTGATTTTTCCGTTCTTTACGCGCACCACAATGTCTGCAATGTCAGCAATCAGGCTGTTATGGGTAACGATGATAACCGTATTTTCTCCCTTTCTGCACTGCTCCATGAGAAGCTTCAATACCTCAACTCCTGTTGCAGAATCAAGAGCACCCGTCGGCTCATCGCACAGAAGCACCTTCGGATTCTTCGCAACCGCTCTCGCGATTGAGATACGCTGCTGCTCGCCTCCCGATAACTGGTTCGGGAACTTATTCTCATGCTCCGTGAGTCCGACCTTCGCGAGTGCTTCATGCGCATCAAGCGGATTCTTCACTATATCCTTCACAAGCTCGACATTCTCAAGCACCGTGAGCGTCGGCAGTATATTATAAAACTGAAAAATGAAGCCCACTGTCGCTGCTCTGTAGCGGCTCAATTTGTCCTCATTATATTTTGAAATATCCTCGCCATCTACAATCACCTGTCCTGTTGTCGGAATATCCATTCCGCCAATTAAATTGAGGAGCGTGGATTTGCCCGCTCCCGACGGACCGAGTATGACAACGAACTTTCCCTTCTCAATACTCAAATCAACTCCGTCAAGCGCGCGAAACTCACGCTCCCCTGTCTTGTATACCTTGGTAACATCTTTAAGTTCAACTATCTTAGCCACAGTAATCTCCTCCTTCATGTTATTGCTTTACAACATGAATATAGCACCGTGGTTAGAAATATGCAACCACAATTAGTTATGACTTATTATATTTTTCTAAACTATTTTGCACTCCTTTATAACCGCCTCAACCTCCGACTCACTCACCTCAACAATCTCAGCTATCTGTGCGGCTGTATAACCATTTTTGTGCATGTTTTTAATAACTTTTTCATTTATTTCTCTCGTCGTTTTCTCTGTCGCTTTCTCTGCTGCCTTTTCCTCAATGCCATCACTGAGATTACACATAACATTCACATCCCTTCTGAAATCACTGTTAAGCGGAAGATTATATTCCTTTTCCATTATCTCAAGCTTCTCATCAAGCTCAATACTGCTTGACAGAAGTGCCCCTATCAGGCGATGAAGCTCATATCTCTCATCGTGTACGGGAAGCTCATCCGTAATTCCTATAAGGATAATGTTGAGCAGATTAATATTGCCCTTCCATTCATACGGCTCAAGCATCTCGTCCTTGGTAAGATGGATATGACTCATACTGTTGCACTTCATGTTCATACATATCCAAATGCTGTAAACCTGCTTAATATCGTCGTAATTGGAATTAACAAAATCTCTTTCCTTTTGCGATGACACGAGACGGCTCACATAAAAGATTGACCTGTTCAATATCTTATATGCGGCAGGTTCATCCTTCTGTGCCTCGACATTCACGATAATCTGTGTCAGTTTATGATTTGTCTCATTTTCTGTCAATCTGACATTATCTTTTATATGTACATTGCCAAACGGTAACCTCACATAAAAAACAATATCAAATCTTATCATTCCCTCGTTAATTTCCGAGTTCTCCGTGTTGAACCCTCTGATTCTCTGTACCGAACCGTCAGTCCTCTCAGCATTAGTACTTCCTGGCTCAATCGGCACCATTCCGATCACAGGCTCGCCCTCAATGCTATCCGCCACATCTTCGGGGCTCATTCCCTTAAACGCATCAACCGTCTTTAAAAGAATACGCGCCAAAATACTCTTCTGTGCCAGCAGCCGCTTAGCTCGAATATCATACTGTGCCTTATCCCCCGCTACCGCCATCGCATTGCTTAATTCTGTTTTCAAAAAAGCCCTCCCTTTGTATGACACAAACACACAAAGGCTCCCCCAAGCCTGATACCATTATAAACGATGGTTGTAAAAAAGACAACTTGTAATTTACATAATTAGTCCCTCACACCTGCGGCAGAAGTATCTCCGTACCGTCGTCAAGCTCATTTTGCAGGTCACCGAGCATCATTTTAAAGGTGTAATCCTGTGCGGCATGGATTGTCACATAGTTTTCCAGCATGTCCGCGTATCTTATACGGTATACAGGCACACGGATCAGCTCGCCCGCAAGTTCTATATCTATTACCTTTTCATTCTTTGATAGCTTCTCTGCCGCCCTGTCAAGCACCTCGAACAGCTTCTCCTTTTTGACAGGCTTCCAGCCATCCATGGCTGTTTACAACTCATCCGACATCCATGCCGTCTGTGGCTGTGTGATGAGCAGAGTCCTAAGAACAACTAAGCTTCTCCCAAAAGTCGTGACCTCGGTTACGGTATAATTGTCCGCATCAACAACCTTTTAAAGATTTTCTCAAAAGCCCCAGAACACTATCCCGAGCACTGCCGACAGCACAATCATAAGAATTGGCGACAACTTCTTTTTCCATATTTTTTTCAGCAAAAAAGATACTGCAAAAAGTATCATAAATATTATTATTGACCTTAAATCAGGCACTATGCTGCTTGTGTAATCCGCAAAACCAAGCAGAGTGTTAAGCCCCATACTGATTGCCGTCGCGATTATCATGGCGACTATACATGGCCGTATTCCGGACAGAACCGCATTCACACCTGCATATTTCAGGAGATTTTTCAGCACAGCGGCAATGATTAGTATTATGACAAATGACGGCAGCACAACTCCGAGAGTTGCCATAAACGCACCTAACATTCCCCCCTGCGAAGAACCGATAAAAGTCGCCATATTCACCGCGAGCGGTCCCGGCGTTGACTCCGATACGGCAATAAAGCTCATAAATTCGCTCTCGGTAAGCCACCCCCTTGACAAAACCGTCTCCCTGACAAGCGAAATCATGCCGTAGCCACCGCCAAAGGAAACCGCACCGATAACAAGAAAATTCAGAAAAAGTTCAATATATATCATTTTATACCTCCGCATACTGCAAGCATTTCTTGCAGTACTGCCACCAATAAATAGTTTGAAAATTTTATTTTCAAATTTTATGCTTTTCATCTGTGTCAGAACATATTTTACCGGAATTACCCACATACTTTCGAAGCATGTACACAGCCCAGCCTGCTACGCCGCTTATCACAATATAGAATATTGACGAGAACGACACTGCCGTTATCGAAAACACCGTCATCACGACAATCACTAATCCCAAAATCACATAGTTGAACACGTTTTTCTCAAGTCCCTTGAACATTCTCACACCGGCAGACGCGATGAGGTACACGACGCACACCTGTATCCCCTTGAACGCATACGCCACATAGGTCAGACTTAAAAACTTATCAAAGAAAAGCGATATCAGATATATTATCACAAACGAAGGTATGCTCACGGCAAGCGTTGACAGCGCGGCTCCCGCGACACCGCCCACTCTGTAGCCCAGATAGGTCGCACTGTTGACTGCCACGGGTCCCGGTGTCGACTCCGCAATCGCCACCATGTTCAAAAATTCTTCTCTGTCAATCCACTTCTTTTTTTCGATAAACTCATTTTCTAAAAGCGCAATCATCGCATAGCCACCGCCAAAGGTGAATGCACCTATTTTCAGAAACGTGAGAAATAATTGTATCAGCTTTTTCATTTTAATCTCCATTCCGCCATTGCCGCCTGCACGATCAGGCATTTAAACCTGGAACCCGCAAAACATGTGGAAGCAGCGGATTACGAATGTTTTAGAATAATTATAACACATAAGTATCTTATCCTCCACTTAAACTTTAAGCGAAAGCGGATTGCGAATGTCCACTTTACATCAAAGCCTGCAGACTCTTTATTGTTATTTTTCCATGCTCTGCACAACTGGACTGCTTATTTTTATTCAAACTGGATGTTTTAATCAAGCCATCTTTACTGTATCATAACGCTAAATTCATGAAGCGGCGCATTACATGACAAAACACAAAATAAAAATCAGCGGCAGTCCCTACACAAAAAGGCGGACTGTCCGGAAACGGAGATTACCATGGCAACAAGATATGAACTCAACAAGGAACTGGCACAGATGTTAAAGGGCGGTGTAATCATGGATGTGACCACACCGGAGCAGGCTAAGATTGCACAGGAAGCAGGTGCCTGTGCGGTAATGGCACTTGAGCGGATTCCGGCAGATATAAGAGCCGCCGGCGGCGTATCAAGAATGAGCGACCCTAAGATGATTAAAGGTATTCAGGAGGCAGTGTCTATTCCTGTCATGGCAAAATGCCGTATCGGACACTTTGTCGAGGCTCAGATACTCGAAGCCATAGAGATTGACTACATAGACGAGAGCGAGGTTCTCTCCCCTGCCGACGATGTGTACCATATCGATAAGACACAGTTCAAGGTTCCGTTTGTCTGCGGTGCGCGCGACCTGGGCGAGGCACTCAGACGCATAAGCGAGGGAGCCTCGATGATTAGGACCAAGGGCGAGCCGGGAACCGGCGACGTGGTTCAGGCAGTTCGCCACATGAGAGCCATGAACGCCGAAATACGTCGTGTCCATAACCTGCGCGATGATGAGTTATACGAGGCCGCCAAGCAGCTGCAGGTTCCTGTTGAGCTTGTCAGATATGTCCATGACCACGGCAGACTCCCTGTTGTAAACTTTGCCGCCGGCGGTGTCGCAACCCCTGCCGATGCAGCGCTTATGATGCAGCTCGGTGCAGAAGGTGTGTTCGTCGGCTCCGGAATATTCAAGTCAGGCAACCCTGCCAAGCGTGCAGCCGCAATCGTTCAGGCTGTAACTAACTACACTGATGCCAAGCTTATTGCCGAATTATCCGCAGACCTCGGTGAAGCCATGGTCGGAATCAACGAGAACGAGATTGCCCTGCTGATGGCAGAGAGAGGGAAATAGCGGAAACAAGGAAAATAACAGAAACAAATTGCCCTGCTGATGGCAGAGAGAGAAAATAGCGGAAACGAGGATTATATATGGCAGTTGGTATATTAGCACTTCAGGGGGCATTTGCGGAACATGGACAGATGCTTGACAAGCTTGGAGTAGAACATTTTGAGATAAGGCAGCTTCGCGACCTGGATAAAAAGATCGACAGGCTTATACTTCCCGGCGGCGAGAGCACTGTGATGAATAAGCTCTTACACGAGCTTGGTCTGTATGAACCGATAAAGAAACTGATCAATGGCGGCATGCCTGTGTTCGGAACCTGCGCCGGGATGATTCTTCTGTCCCGCGAGGTCGAGGACGGAAAGCCCTGCTTCGGCACCATTGATATCCGGGTCCGCCGAAATGCCTACGGCAGACAGCTTGGAAGCTTCTACACTGAGGAATGCTTTGACGGCATAGGGACAGTCCCGATGACCTTTATCCGTGCACCCTTCGCCGAAGAGGTCTACGACAATGCAAGGGTTCTTGCTACCGTCGACGGGCGCATCGTGGCAGCCCGTCAGGACAGACAGCTTGTAACTGCGTTTCATCCGGAGCTTACGGACGACACCTCGGTGCATGAATACTTTATGGCGATGTAAGGTAGATGCATTGTACACTTTTCTTTATGGGACTTAAAGCAGCAGGAGATATGTCCACGCTAAAAACAAACGCTTAGCTTGAAGCTTCACCTGCACACAGATAAAGGAGCGTGAATTTTCACGCTCCCCTGTCTTATTCCGATACTGCGGTATATTGCTGTATAAATTGTTCTTTTCTGCAAGGTCTGCCAAAATAATATCCTTGTAGATAATCGACCTGCATTTCTTTCATTTTAAGGTACCAGTCTCTTTCCTCGATGCCTTCTGCACATATCCTGACATCAATGCTATGTACCAGCGGAATGATATTCCTGTACAATTCATTATCTCTGGCATCGTTCATTGCCTTTGCGGTAAAGTCCTTATCCATTTTCACATAGCTTGGATTCATATCGCGTATACAATGAAAATTGGAATATCCCGTTCCAAAATCATCAATTACAAAATTGATATTGTTGTCATCCAATGTCTTGCGGAATCTGCAGAACGATGGCGTCATATCCATAAAGCCGCTTTCCGTCATTTCGATGCAGATGGACTCCGGCTTTAAAGAGTTCTTCTCGATTGCAGCCAATATATCCTGCTCGACCTTGCCCTGTATAATCTGGACATACGAAACATTTACATTCATCTTGAAGCCGGGAATATACTGCTGCATTTCACGGCACATTTCTGCCGCTTCGTTCAGGACATATCTTCCGGCAGGAATAATCAATCCTGTCTCCTCGAGCAGCGGAATGAACTCCACCGGTGAAATAGATACCTGTTCATCCTCAGCCATCATGGAAAAGCGCATAAGAGCCTCCGCACCGATGAGCTTCTCCGAGCGGCAGTCCACTATCGGCTGATAATACACTTCAAAGCCCTTACAGCCGTTTACAATAGAATTACGCAGTGCTGCTATTATTCTTCCCTTTCTCTGAAAGGCTTCATAGTCATTCTCATCGAAGAAATAGAAGCCGTTTTTTCCCATGCTCTTTGCCTGCTTCAGGGCAAATTCAAATTTCCTGCGGCATTCCTCAGCTCCCTCATAAAAGGTCGCCGCTGCTATAACACCCACAGAAACCGAAAATACAGCTTCATAGTTCTCAGCTACTATAAACTCATAGAGCTTATCGGTAATCCTTTTCTTCAGCTTTAACGCATCCTCCTTCGAGGCTGCTTCCAGATCCACAATAACATACTGGTCAGCCACAAGGTGGTATATTCTCTGACTGCCGGAGAGACATTTCTTCATACAGCCGGCTACGCTTCGTAAGATATAATCACCATAAGCTGCTCCTCTGGTGCTGTTGATTGAGCCGAAATCGTCGATGCCTATATGTATTAAAAAGCCCTTAGAAAGGTTCTCCACCTGCGATTGCAGATAAGCAATAAATTCCGGACCGCCCAGCAGTCCCGTGACATTATCCGCCCTTCTCTTATTCCCGGTCTCATTCATGCAGCCCACCAGATACCTCACATGTCCTTCATTATCATCAATCGCGATGCCGCGGCAGTTAATCCATACCGGCAGACCGTTTTTGTCAAGCCATCTATAATGAAGATTATGAACCTTCTCTTTTCCTTCGCTTATATCCGCAAGATGCTTCTCAAGCATCCTGCGGTCATCTTCATATGTTACTTTCATGACAGCATCAGCGGCATCAGTCATGACACAGTCCGATATCATAAACCGCTCCACAGCCGACTGTGAAATCTCCATTGTATTGTCCTGCAGATCAAATATATACAGATAATCATCCATGGATTCCGTAATTATTTCAAATAAGATTTCTGCAGCATTCTCTCCTAGTACTTTAAACATATCATCTATCACAGCAGGAACCTTCCTTCTAACAGATTAGAATATTCATCTCTCCCTTAGAATAGCTTGAATGTATTCACGCGGTCCTGCATCTTGGCTGCCTCGTCTGCCAGGTTGACACTGATTGCCGTATTTTCCTCTGAGGAAGCCGCTGTACCCTGTACAACACCGGAAAGCTGTTCGATACCCTGTCCGATCTGCTCTAACGAATCAGCCTGGGAATTAGCCTTCTCCATTGTATTCTGCGCCATTTCCGCAAAGGACTCCATATCCGCAATAATCTGGTTGAATGCATCTGCCGTTGTCCTTGTAATGGCATTTCCCTTTCCAATCTCAACCAGAGTCTTATCAATCAGCTCTCTTGTATTTATAACCGACTTCGCACTATCTGATGCGAGCTTGCCTATCTGGTCGGCAACCACCGCAAAGCCTCTTCCGGCTTCGCCTGCCCTCGCCGCCTCAATCGAAGCATTGAGTGATAAAAGATTGGTCTGGGACGCAATATCTTCAATATCCGTGATAATATTGCCGATTTCCTTGGAAATCTCCGTAATACGCTCCATCTCTGTGAGCAGCCCGTTCATCTTTTCCCTCTCTTCGTTGGCTTTGCTTGCAGAAGCCTTCACCCTCTCGGATGCACTCTTTGTCTCCTTTGCCGTATCTGCGGCAAGGCTGACAACAGTATCTATTGTAGCGTTCAGCTCCTCAATTACTCCCGCCTGCTCTGTCGCACCATCGGACAGGGATTTAGACGCCTCCTCGACATCCTTGGCATTCGAGGATACCTTCTCCGCAATATTGGTAATCTCTGACAGTGTGCTGTTAAACCTCTTTAAAATAAACAGGAGTGAGTGCTTCAATTCTGAAAAATCACCCAGAAAATCCGTAATGTCATCGCCATTTCTTGTCAAATCGCCCTGTGCAATATATTTAACCTCATCCGAAATCTCACGTACATAATCCGAAAGAATATTCATGGCCTCTTTCAGATTTCTCACAGTGTCGCCGAACTCATCCTCCGACTCATATGTGAGCATATCCACGTTGGACAGCTCACCCTTTCTTAAGCTGGCTACCGCTGTATCTATCTGTGCTACCGGCTCTATAATCGAATCTGTGATTACCTTTCCGATAAAGGTTGTCGCTGCCGCAATCGCAATTCCTGCCGCAGATATCACTATAAAAATAATTACCGTACACACATTGGCAGCAAGCTTAGAGCTATCCAGTTCAACCTGGAATTCATCCCTAAGCGTGCTGAACACGTTTCTGAATGATGTATACTTTTCATACGCGCTTCCCGTCATAATATCTGATGCCTCAGCCTGTTTTCCGGCGGTGCTCAGCCGTATTATCTCCTCCGAGAAGGACTTATAGTCCTCCCATGCGGCGATTGCCTTATCGTAATCGGCCTGCCCTTTTCGTGCATCTGCATCCGCATTGATTATTTCACTTAATGCCTTGCAATTCTCCGTAATCTGTCCTGCTATGCTCTCAATCTCCTTCTCACAGGCAGTCATGACAGCGGCATCTGATTCGACAAGGTGCTGATACTGCTTAACTCTGTACTCCGTGGTCAGCGTCTCTAACTGCTGTATATATCCTATTGCCGGGGACCATACAGCCGTAATATTCTTTACGTTGGAGCGTATAACCAAGGTTGAGATAAGTGCCACCGCCACTAAGAATGCTGTCATAGTGAGCACCGTCACCCGGTATGCTTTCAACTTTCCTGCCACCTTCAAGTTAACTATAAATTTTTTGAGCTTTTCCATAATAACTTTCCCTTCCTTCGTTTTTTCCCTTCGATTTGAGTTTTAAGATTAAATGCCACAGGGCTTCAGCCTTAATAACTCAAAAAAGTCTATGGTTATTTATCTCTAAGTCAAATGATGATACCATGCTTTTATTAAAAAATCAATTAAAAATATATTAAATTTCCATCGAATATCTTTCAGTCCCATTTACATTCGGAATAACTGAAAAAATCACGACCTGTCACATTGGCCGTGATTCTATCAATACTGCTTAGCTGTGCATTTTATTATATTCCGTGCTGTCAAAAATCCCGAGAGAAATTGCTTCAGAGCATATTTCTCTGAATAAAGCGGACATTCGCAATCCGCTTCCGCTACTTGCTCATGAACGCAGTCGCTACATTTCTTCCGTCTGTGCAGGCTGTCATAATATACTTTGATTTCCAATATAATACTTGTGTCTGCAGAACTTAAAGCCTGTTTTTCCTGTACTTCAGCGGGGACACCTCGTATGTCTTCTTGAAGCTTCTGATAAAGTAGCTCACGTTCTGATACCCGCTCTGCAGCGCTATCTCCGTAATCGGAAGGTCAGTGTCCTGCAGCAGCTGTTTTGCGTGCTCAAGTCTTAAATAGGTAACATATTGCGACAGCGTAATGTGAAAATGCTCCTTAAAATACCTCGATATGTATTTTTCCGAAAGATGGAACTGTTCCCCAAATTCCTTTAACGATATCGTACCCGTATAGTTCTGCTGTATGTACGAAACCATCTCCTTTTCCACGGTGTTCCTGCCGCTTGTATCATTTTCCACCACCAGCCCATTATTCCACATTTCAAGAATAAATTGTAAAAGGACTATCTTTATCCTTATCTGTGCAGCTATATCTGCTCCGGCTCCTTCTTTTTTTTCCATATATATATCAGCAAGCTGCTCACACAGCCCGCCTGCCACAGCCCCTATTCTTGGAGTTATCATCAGATGTCCGCTGCTTAGCGGTTCAAGCAGGCTCTCATCTAACAGGTCATCCGAACGAAAGGATATATATTTCAGCGGAAACAGAAAAGTAAAATAGTCCGCCGCTCCGGTCTGTGTACCCATGAGATGCAGATTACCCGGCGACACGACAAACGCATCCCCGGGTTTACCTATGTAGCTCTCTCCAGATATATTTACAGTAAGACAACCACTTTTTACATATATAATTTCAAGCTCATCATGCCAATGTACAGGTATCTGAAATGACCGTCCCGAGTTCCATATATGATATGTGCTAAATGGGTCGTCCTTTGTACCATGTGGTTTATTTTCCTTTAATTCAAAGTACATAACCTCTCCTACAATTCTACAAGACTCTTACCCTTCCATTTTCCGCTCTTCCATCTAATCACCATTCCGACTGCTCTCGCACACTCATCAGATGCCATGGCAATATATGCCCCTAATGCCTGAAGCCCCATATGTATTCCAAGAAAATATGTTCCTCCGACTGCGAACAGATACATGAATATCGCACCCATTATAACCGGAAAAACCGCATCCCCGCTGGTCTTTAATGCCTGACCGTATACAAGGTTCGTCACCCTTCCGAATTCCAGGAATATATCCACCACGAGCAGCTTCACCACAAGCTTTATCATCTGCGCGTCATCAGTAAATATATGGACTATAAAACGTCCGGACAATGCAAATGTCACAGAAAAGCATGCAGCTGTTATAAGTCCGTATATCACTGCCTTTCTTGTACCTCTGTCACATTCTTCATACTCCCTTGCCCCGATCCGCCAGCCGGTCATAATAGCATTGGCCTGTGCAAGCGCGGCTCCCACACAGTACGAAAAATTGGCAATCTGCATGGCATAGGAACGAGCCGTAACATTCATTCCGTCCGAATCCATCTGATTCATAAAACGGACTATAAGTGTCATTGCTACATTATAGAGTGCTGTTTCAAGTGCGGAAGGAAAGCCTATCCTGACAATCTGAGCCAGAATCCTTCCTGCCGGAATGCGCTCAGGATTCTGCTTTGCCTTAATAAGCACAGCCCCCATAACAGCTACAATGATAAGGTTTATAATCCTTGAAATAACCGTGGCAACGGCAACCCCCATTACTCCCCAGTTAAACACGAACAGAAATACCGAATTAAGTATTATATTAATGGCATTTCCGACAACCGTTCCTATTAAGGAGTGCTTCGTATATCCGAACACCCTCAAATAACTGGAAAAAATAGGAATAAGCGCATTTAAAAAGCATGCACCTCCAACAATTCTAAGGTATGTCTCAGCCGGCTCAAGCAGCGCCGGTGCAATGCTTACCATTCTAAGTATTCCGCCGGAGAAAAAAGCAAGGATAACTGACATCAGCACGCCTATCAGCGCATTAAACATCAGTCCAAGCTGTCTTGCCTGATATGCAATTCCGGGTCTTCCCGCTCCGATGTTCTGTGACATGACCGCCACCATACCTGATGATATCACCCCGAACATGATAATAAAAACACCTATATATGTGTTCGCTGTTCCCACTGCTCCCACAGCCTGATCACTTACTGATGATAGCATAAGTGTATCGACCATACCTGAAAGCATATAAAATAAAGTTTCTAAACATATCGGCACAGATAGCTGTGCCAATGATTTTCTTCCGGCTGCCATGTCATTCTCCTTATATATTGATACCTTTTGACATCATCATACGACACATTTCTGTATATTTCTTGTAGAATATTATGTTAAAATTGCACTATTTCTACTTTTTAGTGGTATCAACCGGACAGTCCGCCGCACCGGACAGCATATATGATTATCATTTCAATGCTTATTATATCAGATAATAATCCCGGCTTCCACATGATTTTTCCCAAATCTGCGGATTTTACTTTTTTATCAAATCCGTACTTCTTAACGCGGAAGCAGGTTCTTCATGCTGTTGATTCCGATAATCAGGGTTGATGTGTTGTGGCACAGTGCCGATGTGGTAGGCTGTATAACTCCCGCAACACCAAGAACGATCAATAATGTGTTAAAGCCCACTATTGTTCTGTAATTCTTGTGGATTCTCTTCATCAGAAGATCGCTTATCTGCTTTAATGTAACCAGCTCATTCAGGTCATCCGCTCCGATTGTGATATCCGCAATCTCCCTTGCTAGCTGTGCTCCGTCGCTTATGGCAATTCCGACATCCGCCGCCGAAAGTGCAGGTGAATCGTTGATTCCGTCACCTATCATTACCACCCTTCTGCCCGCTGCCTTTTCCTTCTCGACGAAGCCTGCCTTATCCTGAGGAAGAACCTCAGAATAATACTCGTCAACTCCGACCTTCTTTGCTATGGCTGCCGCCGTCCTCTCGCTGTCGCCGGTCATCATCACTACCTTAGATATACCTGCCGCCTTGAGCTGCCTAATAACCTCCACAGCCTCTTCCCGCACAGGATCCTCTATACAGATAACAGCCGCAAGCATTCCGTCAATCGCAAGGTAAAGATGTGAGTATTCAAGCGGCAGCTCCTCATATAGAGTCTTCTTATCCTCCGGTATCGACGCCTTCTCGTCCTCAAATACGAAATGGGCGCTTCCGATGACAACTCTCTTGTCACCTATCGCAGAGGCAATTCCATGTGCGACTATGTATTCAACCTTTGAGTGCATCTCACTATGTTCAATTCCCCTGTTCTTAGCCGCTTCCACAACCGCACGCGCCATGGAATGCGGGAAATGTTCCTCAAGACAGGCCGCAATCTTTAAAAGCCAGTCCTCATCCTCTCCATTGAATGATACAACCTTAGCCACGGTCGGCTGAGCCTTGGTGAGTGTACCTGTCTTATCGAACACAATGGTGTCAGCCTCTGCCACCGCCTCAAGGAATTTTCCTCCCTTGACTGTGAGATGACGACTGCCCGCCTCCCTGATTGCCGAAAGAACCGATACAGGCATTGCAAGCTTAAGTGCACAGCTAAAATCCACCATAAGCACGGCAAGTGCCTTTGTCGTATTGCGTGTCAGAAGCCACACAAGTCCTGTCGCACCGAGACTGTACGGAACAAGCTTATCCGCAAGATGCTCTGCCTTGCTCTCGACGCCTGACTTAAGCTTCTCCGACTCCTCTATCATAGTGACAATCTTCTCATATCTGCTATTGCCGCCGACGGACTGGACCTCAATCACAAGTTCGCCCTCCTCGACAACTGTTCCGGCATACACGGTAGTTCCCGGCTCCTTCCCAACAGGTACGGATTCACCCGTGAGCGATGCCTGGTTGACCATTGCCTCGCCTTCCCTTACAACTCCGTCGAACGGAATCATATTTCCGACACGGACTATTATGTAGTCGCCCTTCTTTATCTGATGAACAGGTACAAGCACCTGCTCATCCCCTGCCCTGCACCATACACTGCTCACATTGAGCGACATCGTTCTTGCAAGATCATCGACCGACTTCTTGTGTGTCCACTCCTCAAGAAGTTCTCCTATACCGAGCATGAACATTATCGAACCTGCAGTTCCTATATCGCCTCTTAGCATCGACACACCGATTGCCGTAGCGTCAAGCACCGGAACCTCAATCTTCCTGTTCCACAGACACCTGATTCCCTCAGCAATGTACTTTACTGCATTATACGCCGTAAAACACACCCTTAGCGGATACGGAAGGAACCATTTTCTCGCATAATGAAATACTATCTTGTCAAAGAGCTTGTCCTGATACTCATGGCTTAAGCTTCTTCCGGTATTTCCTTCAAAAGTCTCAGGAAGCTTCTCGTTCTCATAGGAGAATTTTCCAAGAAGCCTGATAATGTCATTCCTGCAGCCCTTGTACTCAACAACCGCATCACCCGTCCTGTCATATACCTTGGCATAAATCACCGTCCCCTGCTTTTGAAGATAATACTCTAATATATCTGCCTGCCCACAGGTCATACGATATGCACAGACATGTATCCTCATTCTGTTCCCATACTCATGTTTTATCTGAAATTTCATAACAAAACAGCTCCATTCTGCTTTTCAGAAAAAATGGGACACGGTGTCAGACCCCTGTCCCAATTTTCTTACTCAGCCTTAGTCTCCTCTTTTACTTCCTCTTCGTTCTTAACCTCAGAGAAATCATCGGCAAAATCCTCGTACACTGCCTCCTCCTTAGCTGCTCTGTCCTCGTTAATGCTCTTTGCATCCGAATAGATGTCGCTGCAGTTCTCCTGAACTGTTGATACAGTCTTCATAACACAGTCCTTTGCTCTTAAAACTGCCGCAGTGCAGTTAGTATAGAGCTTCTTTGCGTCCTTGCTTGATAAAAGCTTTATGCCTGCCGTTCCGAATGCAACACCCGCTGCAAAAAGTCCTGTCTTGCCCCAGTTAATCTTTGACTTACTCATAGCTATGTACCTCCATATTCAATAGGTGTATTTTCCTGTGTGCGCCAACGGATAGCCGCATATATCCGAGGGTAGTCTTATTCACCTGTGGGTAGTTTTGTTTATTTGCAGTTAGTTGTGACGCACACATTTTTTCAGCCGTTATTATAACATTGTGGCTTTTCAATCGCAACAGCTATTCATAAAATTTTTCTAAACAATCCGTCTCGTTATAATGAGTTCAAAAGTCTAATCGTGCAGGCACGAATGTTTTTTGACCTTTTGCCCCTGATAGCTTATAATAAACGATAAGTATTAAATTTAAAAGCAGCAGAACAGCTATATAAAAACATTCCAAAGGAGAACATCCATGAATACCCCCATAGGCAAATCCGATATAAAAATTGAAATTATAAGAAGCTCCAGAAAAACCCTTGCCATAGAAATCCGTCCCGATATGCACGTTATCGTCCGCGCTCCGCACAGGGCTCCGAACGGCTATATTGAACAGTTCATATCAGACCGCGCCGATTGGATAGTGGAACATCTTAGAAAGCTGGAACAAAAAAACAGACAATGCAATGACGCACTGCCTGTTAAAAAGCTCTCAAACGATGAGCTTAAGAAGCTTGCCGATAAAGCCTGCTCCTACATTCCCGGGCGTGTGGCTCACTTCGCACCGCTTGCCGGCGTCACCTATGGGCGTATAACCATAAGAAACCAGCGTACTCGCTGGGGAAGCTGCAGCAGCAAGGGAAACCTTAATTTCAACTGTCTCCTCATGCTCACTCCCCCTGAGGTAATCGACTATGTCGTGGTGCATGAGCTGTGCCACCGAAAGGAAATGAACCACTCGGGGCGCTTTTGGGATGAGGTTGCAAGGATTCTTCCCGGCTATGCGGAACAGGAAAAATGGCTTAAAACCCACGGAAGTGAAATAATGAAGCGTATGACAGGTGAATAATCTGCCATACGCTTCATTAAAATCCTCCTACTCCGACTTCACTCTCACCTTATTCGTATACATGAAGTGGTCTGCCTTGTCAAACAAAGTCCTGAGCGTGCAGTCCGTGTAATCCGTCGACACAGCCCAGCCCTGTGCGTAGCTTATCGGAATATTATTTCCACATCTGTTAAACTGCATAACCTCATTATGCAGCTGTGTAAGAAGACTGTTAACAGTATTCTCTGTAATATCGTACAGAATCACAACGAACTCATCACCGCCGTACCTTCCCACAAAATTCTTTGCCGGGATTACATTTCTCAACACTCTCGCAAAGCTCGCAATAAGCTGGTCACCCGCCGAATGTCCCAGCGTATCGTTAGCGTTCTTAAGATTGTTAAGATCGAACATCAGACAGGCTGTCGGTTCTTTTATAAATGACATGTCACTAAACAGCTCCTCACACCTGCTCTTATTAGGAAGCCCCGTATGCACATCTATATATGCCTTCTGCTCAAGTATCCTGTTCTTCCTGATTATCCGCATGGAAGAAAGCGACTGCTCTATAATGAGCAGGAACAGTATAAGCATATCCACTGCCGACAAAAGCTCTACAAGCCTCATCTGCTTTGCCGCTTTATCCGAATATGCCTCTGCCGCAGATACTGTCTCATCGGCAAGCCCGAAGTATGTCTCACTCATTGCCACTATATCGGTGGCTTCATAACCACAGTCTCTTGCCTTTTTAATCTCTTTTTTTAATTTTTCCCAATAGTCTATCAGGCTGTCAAGCTTGCCCTGATAATTCACATCCTCCAGATTCACAAGCCCATAGCTGTCACCATCGTATTTCAAATCCTCCAGAATATCATCCAGATACTGCACAAGCTCATCATCATGGATTCCGATTATCTCAAGCTTCACAAGCCTTTGCGTCGCACCACGCACAAGACCGGCATAATTTATTACACGCGCCGTCCCCTGAAGGTGTTTTATCTGAATCACCATAATGACAACAAGCACTATAAGTGTCGAAATAAGAATGCTCTGGATTACTCTGGATACCGCACTGAACCTCTTATGCTCCCTGCTCTCCGCATCATTTATTAACATTTTACCCCTCATTTCCGAGCGATTGATCACGATGAGGCGGTGAGAAGCCTGCGCTGGCGGTTTCTCATCTGCCGGCAAAGCAATTTGTTTTCGCCCAGGAACAAATTGCAGATGTATTGTAAAGCTGACATTCGCAATCCGCTTTCGCTACTTGCTCATGAACGCAGTCCGCATCCCCCTTATCCCCGCTTAGTGCTCTACACACTTGAAGCGAGGGATTGCTTATTCTGCGTTCACACTATACCTTCGTTAAATGGCTAAATTTTATTGTCCGTAACCATCTCATGCATTATAATACATATTATTATTTCGGTCAAAAACTTTTTTTATTAGGAGAAAACGCTATGGATGATAAAAAAATTAAGTAGAGTGCTACATTGACATTAACCGCAATCTGAAGGATGAGCTTGGCAGGCTTTGATTTATCCCCTTAAAAATGTCCCATATCAATTTGATATGGGACATTTTTTACGCAAGGTGCAGCACATCTATGAGCAGTATCCACACAAGTCCGTAGTAAGCGATAACCGCAACCAGGTCATTCACCGTTGTTATGAGCGGTCCCGACGCTACGGCAGGATCAATCTTAATCTTGTGGAAAAGCATCGGCACAAGCGTACCTACAAGGCTCGATATGACCATCGCCGCCATGAGTGCCAGTCCGACGCATCCTGAAATCATAAACGAGTATCCCACCGGATTGTGCTTAAAGAGCCAGATGTACACTCCGATAAACGCAAACGACAGCACTCCGAGAATCATTCCGTTCGAGAATCCCACGCGCGCCTCTTTCCCGACAAGCTTCAGTTTTTCACCCGCTGAGAGGTTCTCATCCATAAGCACACGGATTGTCACCGCAAGAGACTGCGTTCCGACATTTCCCGCCATATCAAGGATTAATGACTGAAAACATATTACAATAGGAAGAACTGCCACAACAGTCTCAAATATTCCGACAACCGAGGACACTCCAATGCCTAAGAACAGCAGAATTATGAGCCATGGAAGTCTCTTTTTTACACTTGTAAGGGTCGACTCCTCCAAATCCTCCTGCTCAGTGAGACCTCCGAGCTTTGCATAGTCCTCACCCATCTCATCATCGACAGCCTCAACTACATCCTGTGCCGTGATTACACCGATAAGCTCGCCCGCGTCCGTCAGAACCGGAATCGAGTCCTCAGCGTAGTCCTTCAGACGCTCGATGCAGCCGCTTATCTTTTCATGGTCGGTCACATACGGGTAGGACACGCTTATGATGTCCTCAAGCGGTGTGTTCTCCCTCGCTATTATCAAATCCTTCAGATCTATCGCGCCACAGAACTTATCGTTCCCATCAAGCACATACACGGTAGAGATATTGTCGTTCTCCCCCGCCTGCTTCACAAGCTCCCGCATAGCCTGACGAACCGTAAGATTGTTGTGGATGACGATATAGTTCGTCGTCATTCTACTTCCAGCCTCGTCATCCTCATATGAGAGAATCATCCTGATGTCGTGGCTTGAATCCTCATCAAGGAGCTTAACAAGCTTCTCCTGTGTCGAATCATCGAATTCATCGAGAACGTCTACCGCGTCGTCCGAATCCATGTAGGAAATGACCTTCGCAGCCCTGTCTATGCCAATCTCATTCAGGTATTCGTCCGGGTCCTCAATGTAGCTTATAATCTCCGCCACGCGCTCCGCACCGAGAATCGGATACAGCTTCTTTCTCTCCTCCTCAGATAACTCCTCGAACGCCTCCGCTATATCGTTCTCATGATAATCCGACAATTTATCAAGCAGCTCCGCCTGCTTCATCGGTGTGCGGAACAGCTTTAAAATCTCGTCTACAAAATTGTGTTCACCCAGAATTTTCTTTGTCATCACACTGCCTCCCTTTGAAAATATTTTCTCCGGTATTCCGTCCGCCTAAACCTATCCGGATTTAAGCATAAAAATACCGCCACATTTTCTGCAGCGGCAAAAAGGCAACATGAAACAGACGCAGTTCAGTGTCCACACCTGACAAGCTGCGTCATGATATTCATATGTCTGCCACCGCAGATAATACTTCGACCAATACTGTCGCAACTGTCCATGCAGTCCACCTCCTGACAATTTTTACTTCTGATACGGAAATCCTTCCGTGTACGGATTCTTACTCCGTATGATATTGTACTTCCTTACATGTTAACGTGTCAATCAATTTTATCTGAGCTGCAGAATAACTTTTTTATCCGTCAATCAGATGCCCTTCATCCACGTTCCTTTGAATCAGTGCCCTCGCGTATTCCCATAGTTCCTCCGAGCCCTCATGCACTCTCGCATTTCTCCTTAGCACCTGCGACGCCTTTATTCCGTGCTCCTCCCACGCAATACCATTCGTGGCAGCATTGAGCAGAAGCGGCTGAAGCTTATCGAGAACATTCGCAAATTTTGCCTCCGGTGTCTCCATCTCCTCGAACTCATCCCACAGTGCTCTGTACTCCTTCGCCTGTTCATCGGGAAGTATCGCATATATGCGCTCTGCCGCCCTGAGCTCGCGTTCCCTCTTTGTCTTGTTTCCCTCCGTATCGTAAGCGTAGGTGTCCCCGGCATCAATCTCAATGACATCGTGCATAATCACCATCTTCATAGTCTTTAGAACATCTATCGGCTCATTTGAATATTCTGCAAGAACGAAACACATCAGCGCAAGATGCCATGAATGCTCCGCATCGTTCTCCTTCCGGCTGCCGTCACCGATATAGGTCTGTCTTGTTATGTTCTTAATTTTGTCCAGCTCCATGATAAACGCAAGCTGCTTTTCCAGAGTTTCATTCATTTCCATGCCAACCTTTCTGCTTCAGCTATGTCCTTTGGCCTGTTTATTCCTCTTTTATCAATATCCTGACAGCAGAGGCAGAACCGTCTTTTGCCCCTGCTATCATAGCATAGTGCAGCGTCATTAGCAATGTATTATATCCACTCGTAGGAATTAATCAAACAACGTGCAACCCATTTTTTTAAATTCCTCTATCTTTGCAGTGAGCATCTCCTGAGTTACCTCGAGATATGCACTGCTGCACCTGATGCACAGAAAGCTCTCTGCAGCGCGATTGTAAAGCTTTTTGTGCAGAGCAATCTCATCGCTGCTTAATGCAGCACCACATTTGATGCAAAATTTTGTTATATCTGTTTTATGTTTCTCCTGCATACCATTACCAACACTCATACCATTTTTTTGTATAGATTTTCAAGCTGTCCATCTCCGGTATTTGTCCTATATCGTGTTTCATTCACATCAAGGTACCAGCTCTCCAACAAGTATCTCGCAGCCGTCGAGAGGAACCTTAGTGCTATAGCCATCATAAAATATTCCTCTTTCCTCGCCTGTTACGACATCAGTAAGTTTAAGACCAATTCCCGATTCCGAATGTATACCAAGGTCATCAAAGGCAATGCTCATGGTCTGCGCCCACTCCTCCTTAGTATCAATATTGAAAAACGCAAGTGCTATTCGATTTCCCGAAAGAAGCCTTCCAAATGCATACTTCCTGCCAGCCTCCTTATAAATCAAAAATGCCGGGCAGTTCGCCATGTCCTGATTTACCGAAATAAGTCCCCTGTTCAATAAAGTTGCGGTATTATATTCATCAAGCTTCCTTATATCTGAACCAATGATAAGTGGCGAGCCTAAGAATGCCCACATTGCAAAATGCTGGCGATACTGTTCATCGGTACAACCTCCCATACCTACATTGCCATTACCATGCATACCTACAATCAACATATCCATATCATTATAGCAGCCCGGAGCATTGCCCTCTATGTTCTCAGCCTGCTGCATAAATATATCCTTGTAGCTCTTAGGCACATCAAAAATATCTCCTGTTGAACGATAGCTGTTGGCACCTCTAGAGCGCATCCACTTCGCCGGATCCTGCACACCCCAGTTGCAGGCTGCAAAGAATATATCCCTTCCACTGTTTCTCAGTGCCATAGCCATCGTAAGGTATGCGTTCTTAGCGTCACCGCTCGCCGGGAAATTGCAGAAATCATACTTCAAATAGTCGACACCCCACTCGGCAAACTGCTTCGCGTCCTCAAATTCATGTCCATAGCTGCTCGGATATCCGGCACAGGTCTTAAAGCCTGCACACGAATACATTCCGAACTTAAGACCCTTGCCATGTATGTAATCCGAAAGCGCCTTCATTCCCCCCGGAAAAAGCGCCGGATCTGCTACAAGCTTTCCATCAACCCTCTCCTTTAGTGACCAACAGTCATCAATTATCACATACTCATATCCTGCCTCCTTGTAGCCCTCCGCCACAATCCTGTCTGCCATCTCCATTATAAGCTTTTCATTGATATTGGAACCAAATGTGTTCCATGAGTTCCATCCCATTGCAGGTGTGCTGTACATAAAAATCCTCCTTATACGCAATTTTTTTACTATAGTATTTTCTATGGATGCCGGTGCAAAACATCTTCCATGTAAAATATTATATTTTTACTGTTTGTAAAATGGAATTACATATTGTATTATAAATCTAACATATTATATGTTTTTAATACGCTCTAAATGTAAAATAGTAATATTAAAACAAGCTATATTATTATGCTGTCAGGGGCAGACTGCTTGTCTGCCATGTAATTGGTTTTACAATAAATTGATATATCATTTGTTGATAGTGGCAAAACACAATTTTGTCAAGGTATCTGACATATCATTCAAGGAGGTATCATGTTTGACATAAAGCATACTGCATGTAACACTGTTCACAGATGCAATGAGGTTATCTATCATATTGAAAACAGGGACTTTTTTATTTTAATCTATACCAAAACAGAAGCTGTTTTTGAAATTGATGGATGTAAGCAAATCGTTGCGGAAGGAAGTATTGTGCTTCTGCCTCCCGATGTCAAAGCACTCTACTATGGAAATTCAAATGAATATATAGATGACTGGATAAATTTTTATGATACCCAAGGAGTCCTCGCATCGATGGGTATAGCTAACAACGATTTTTCGGACTGTGGCATCCCTTTTGCCTGCCCGCTCATTTTTGGCCCGGACAGCCCGGTTGGTGCTTATTTTATGCTTATTGCCAATGCATTCCATTCAGGACTTGCACAGAGCAAGGCAATAACGGACAATCTCATGCTTGCCCTTTTTGAATTCATAAAAAGCCGATATGCCGAAAATAAATCAATTATACCTCATTACAACGCAATTCTTTCGATAAGACAGGATATATATGCAAATCCACAGCGTGAATACCGTATTCCCTCCCTTGCAAGGTGTGCAGGGCTCAGCTCCATATACTTTCAGGAATTATACAAAAAAGCCTTCGGTATCTCCTGCGGCGCAGATATAATCAACAGCCGTATAGAAAATGCCAGAAGGCTTCTTTCAGAAACCGCCTACACAATCGAACAGATAGCTGAGCGTTGCGGTTACAATAACAGTATTCACTTTTCAAGACAATTTAAACAGGTGATGGGAGTTGCACCATCTAAGTGGAGGTCAACACACTGAACCATTCCGGCTTATTATAATATCGTCCACCTGAATCCTTTTGCCGTTCTCTCCTCCACAGCGCTGAAATGATTTCCCTCATTCCACTCAAGCACACTCTCTATGTCCTGCCTGTCGAGAAGTTCCTTTTGCAGCCTGATATTGTCGCCGACCCTTGCCATAATCCTATTGTTAGTCTTTTCCTCCCTGTTTCCAAGACTTAAATAGACCTTATCCGCAAGAATATGTTTCTCAGCGGAAAATTCAATCCACCCCGGAAACCACACTGACGGCGACACCGCCGCAACCGCATGAAATATATCCGTCCTATATGCCGCCCACAGCGAAAACAAGCCCGCAAGCGAATAGCCGCCGATTACTATTTTAATATCAGATGGCAGGCTGTATCTTGAAATAAGCTCAGGTATGAATATGTCCGTGACAAAGCTGAGTGTATTTTCAGCTTTTCCCAAAAAGGGCTGATTTTTGAATACGGCATCCGCACTCCACGGCGACAGCTCGTCATTCCAGTTTTCAACGCCAAAATTGGCAAACACTATTCCTGCCTCAGCTTTTTCCAATATTTTCACAGCCTCAGCAGCAAGAGGGGGCATTTCATGACCGTACTCTGCGTTAGAAAGCCAGGTTTTATCTACCCCTTGCCCATGTGCAGGAAATATTTTTTCCGAAACGCTTTCTTTGCCAAGCCATTTTTTATCTACTCCCTGCCCATGTGCAGGAGATACTTCTTCCAAAACGGTTTCTTTGCCAAGCCAGGCTTTTTCTACTCCCTGCACAAGGATATATTTTTCAGTATCGGGGGCACATATATTTCTGTACACCTTACATGCTCTATCATATAGATTAAAAACATCAATATTAATTTTCATAGCAAATTGTGCCTTATTCATAAATCAGATAAATGCTGATAAAAATATGTTCTAAGCATCCGACCTCGAATACGAATTCTTCATCTGGTTGCTTAGCTCGTAGAGCACCTTGTCAAGTGTCGCAATTGTCTCCTTCTTCACCATAGCTGCGACCTCCTCGTTGGCTGCCGTCTTTAACTCCATGCGCTTATCGACATCCCTCTCCTGTGCAAGCAGCGCATCGTAACGTCCGATAATCTCATGTCCTCTCGACATAACCTTCTCCTTGTAGCGCTCAATGTGGAAAATCGACTTCTTGTATGAAGCGTCAGCCATCGCCGCTATCATTCTGCTGCCCCAGTAGAAATTGTCCGTTGAAACCTCTCCCGTAGTGTTTGAAAGATACTCCGGTGTCGTGAGCACATCCGCATAAAACGGAACCAGCACATTGAATGCATTCGATGCAAAGGCAACCCACTCCACAGCCTGAGCGTCCTTCTCAAGGTCAGGGCGCATCTGTATAACAGATAGGAAGTCATTGCGGTTAATTCCTATTGAACGGTATGCACCGCGCATGCTCTTGTCGCCGTAAGCGCCATACGGGTCATACACAGTTCCCTGATAATGTGAGGAGAGCACATACTTCACGTCCTCAACCGTAATCTTTTTCTCCGGTACAAGGCACCATGGCAGATCGTCCGAGGATGGTGTGAAGTCCGCGTCCGCACCGTCCCAGCTTACCGTGTGCGGATTGAAATATCTCAGCATATACCATGCTCTCGGCGTGTTATACACATGATCCGAGTCATCGTGGCTTCCGAATGCCGACCTTACGTCAAAATGTGTCCAGTCCGTCTCAATGTTCGAGAGATTAAGGTGATTGCTCTCAATAAATTCCTTCATATCGGCGGAGCACATATGCTCCTTCTTTTTTCCGATAGCGTCCACAAAATCAAAATCGTCTATCCCCTGCTGGTTCGGCATGACCACATACACATCGTCAGGAACCTTCTTTGCAATCCAGTGATGCCCGCCTATGGTCTCAAGCCACCATATCTCATTCACATCCTGAAAGGCTATTCCGTTCATCTCATAAGTTCCGTACTTCTCAAGAAGGCTTCCGAGTCTCCTGACACCCTCTCTTGCGGTCTTTATGTACGGAAGAACAATGTGGACAATGTCCTCCTCGCCGATACCGCCCGGAACCTCCTTCTCTCCGTCAGCGGCAGGCTTATACACGACAAGCGGGTCTGCCCCTAAAACTCTTGGGTTTGAAGTGATTGTCTCCGTGGCGGTCATTCCGACATTCGCCTCATTGACACCGCTCGCAGCCCATATTCCCTCGCCGTCGACAGCATTGGGCATCTCCGTGTGGCGGAGCGGATTCTTAGGAAGCTTTATATCGAGATGCGATATGACCGTCCTGTACTTCTCCTTCTGCTCATCTGCCTTTACGACAACAAACTTCTTAGGCATAAAATGCCCCGAACCTGAGTCATCGTTGCGCGCTATCATGGTCGAACCATCGTAGGACGCATTTTTACCAACTAATAATGTAGTGCAAGCCATAATGTTTTCTCCTTTTACTTTTTGTTTTTTAGACGTATGTGAAACGCCACAAGCCGTACAAATACAGCATTTTTTGTTACTAAACTCAAAAATTCCCTCTCGCTTTATGAAATAATGAGTACAGTAGAGCCGGAAGGAACCTTCTAACTCTTGGTGAACGGCGAAATTACTGAGATATCTTAATCATGAGGACACTTCCGCTGAGGATACTTCCCTCTGAGAATACTTCCCTCTGAGGACACTTCCTCATGATATAATAGAGTTGTTCAGAATCTAATTACCACCTGACCGGGCTGTTTTACACTTAATTTTTATACCCCAGCATACCGCAGGCAATGCTTGCAGTACTGCCACCAATAAGTAGTTTGAAAATTTTATTTTCAAGCTTCACTTCCACGGCTATCTCCGGCAATGATGCTGACGCTTTCTTCGGAATAAATATGACATCTGCAAAGCCCCAGCCCGCAGGAATCTCCCTTATCGTTTTATAATAATACTGCATTGCACCAGGATATGCAATACTAAGCATACTAATGCACTTATCCTACAAATCCACCTTCACAATAGCCCTGTAGCTCAAATCTGTCTCCCCAAAAGGCATATACATCACATATCCATCTTCATACACCTTCAGCTCATTCGGTATGCCCGCAGTGTCATGGAATGTGAGCGCATAAAGATAATCTGTGTTCATGTCCGGCATGCCCTGCGTATCGGGCGCAATGAGTGCCGCAGCACATATCGCGCCAAGAAATTTTTCAATGTCTATGTCCTCGAGCTTCACATTCCCATCTTTCCCGGCTGTGAGCTCAATATCCGCATAGCTGTCAAGCGCAAGTCTTTTCTTAAAAATATCCTTTCCGCTGCTGAGCGTCACATCGTTTAAACACTCAAAAAGATATACCGTATCACTGTTCTCCTCGTAGATGCACACCCTGAACGTACTGTCGTAGCCCTTCACCGAGTACAGCTTTGCCTCACTCTCGGCGGTATACAGCTTAGTCTTGTCAGTTGACCACAGTGCCCTGTCATATCCGTACACGGTTCCAAGCTCCGTCTCGCACACAACGTCCGAACCGTCTCCCTGCTTTAAGACCCCGCCGCTGTACATTCTGCCATCATAGTACAGTGACAATGTGCCCCAGCTAACCTGCGACATACTGTTCTTTACATATGATAATCTGTTTTCCGATATCTTAGGATACGATATCCCCTCAGTACCATTCGCACATGCCGTCAGAAGCATGGCTGCCATAATAATGCTGATTACACGTTTCATCGCGGACCTCCTATCATTTTGAGTTGGTTTACTTGTTACTATCACGAATTTAAAATACCTGCCGCCGCTTCGCAGTACCACAAATGTTTTCTTCCATATTTAATATACACCCTCGCACTCCTACGCTTCTACATGACAAAATATATATTTATTACGTTAAAAATATATATTTACCTGTGCCGCAGTACTTTCCTGACTGTGTCCGGGGTTAGCACAGAGTCAAATAAACAGCTAAGCTTCGGACAACGGAGCTGATATACATAAATATAATACATTATACCCTCATAAATCGGATTAGCATGTTTTGACACCCGAAGCATAATATTTTTCTTATTTGACCTCAGTATCATAGAATTAGTTTGTCAAATAAAAACAACCACCCTCATACAGCCATGAACCTAAAATAGCATTTTCGGTTCACGCCGCACGAGCGTGGTTATTTTAATATAGGGACTTGAACCCGGCACAGAAGCTTAGCCAGGCTTCCTGCATAAGAGTTCACCCCATCACCCAAGGGTAATGAGGTGAACTATTATATTTTATAAATTTACTCCGCTATCGCCTTGAATGCCTCGTCCAAATCCTCAATAATATCGTCGATATTTTCGGTACCGATTGAGAGTCTGATTGTGTTAGGCTTAATTCCCTGGTCTAAAAGCTCAGCCTCGTTGCACTCGGAATGAGTTGTTGAAGCAGGGTGTATTGCAAGTGACTTTACATCTGCTACGTTTGCAAGAAGTGAGAATAACTCAAGGTTATCAATCCACTCCTGTGCCTTCCTGGCATCACCCTTAATCTCGAAGGTGAAGATTGAACCGCCTCCGTTAGGGAAATACTTCTTGTAGAGCTTCTGCTGCTCAGGATCTGTTGATATTGAAGGGTGATTTACCTTCTCAACAAGCGGCTGGCTCTGTAAATACTTCACAACCTTTAAAGCGTTCTCGACATGTCTCTCAACTCTGAGAGATAATGTCTCAAGTCCCTGAAGGAATATGAAGGAATGAACAGGTGATATTGTTGCACCTGTGTCACGCAGAAGGATTGCTCTGATGTAGGTCACGAATGCTGCCGGAGCGCAGTCTCTTGCAAAGCTTACGCCGTGGTAGGATACGTTCGGCTCTGTAAGCCATGGGAACTTGTCCGATGAATTCCAGTCAAACTTACCGCTGTCGACAATCACACCGCCGATTGTTGTTCCGTGGCCGCCGATGAACTTTGTTGCGGAGTGAACAACAATGTCCGCACCGTACTCAATAGGTCTTACAAGGTATGGTGTTGCAAATGTATTGTCAACGATGAGAGGAAGCTTGTGTGCGTGTGCAATCTGCGCAATCTTCTCAATGTCTACGACCTCTGAGTTAGGATTTCCGAGTGTCTCAATCTCGATTGCCTTTGTGTTGTCCTGAATAGCTGCCTCGATTGCCTCATAGTCGAACGGGTCAACGAAGGTAGCTGTGATGCCGTAGTCAGGAAGCGTGTGTGCGAGAAGGTTATATGTACCGCCGTAGATGTTCTTGGCTGCAACGATATGGTCGCCCGCATGTGCTACTGCCTGGAATGCATAAGCGAGAGCTGCTGCTCCTGAACCAACTGCGAGTGCTGCCACGCCGCCCTCGAGTGTTGCTATTCTTCTCTCAAACACGTCCTCTGTAGGGTTGGTAAGTCGTCCGTAGATGTTTCCGGCATCCTTGAGTGCGAATCTGTCGGAGGCATGCTGGCTGTTGTGGAACACATAGGATGATGTTAGGTAAATCGGAACCGCTCTTGCGTCTGTAACCGGATCCGGACTCTCCTGTCCAACATGTAACTGTAATGTCTCAAACTTAAGATTTCTCTCTGAATAATGCTTCTTTGCCATAATTTTTATCTCCTTTTCGTTTATGCTGTGTAAGCTTCTCTCGGTTTTCGTATCGTGTTTTTTTAACTGTGCTTATCATATCACACCCGTATAAAAAGTGGTAATTCATATATCCATATTTTGGTTATAGGTATAGCTTATAACAATTTCATACTGCCATATATTATGAAATCACACTACCTCCAGCTCACTTCCTTCGCCATCAACTCCCAGCAGTCCCCTTATCGAATTTTCAACCATATCCGACACCGCCTGTTCCGTGTAGAACGCCATGTGAGGCGATAAAATCACATTCGGAAAGCTCTTTAGCAAAGACAGGTTATCATTATCCAGCTTTTCGCCCTCCTTGTTAAGATAATACAGCCCTGCTTCGCCTTCAAAGGTATCAAGTGCGGCATAGCCTACCTTTCCGTTTTTAAGCGACGAGATGAGTGCCTGTGTGTCGATTATAAGTCCGCGCGCCGTATTTACGATAATCACTCCATCCTTCATCTTTTCAAAGGCAACGGAATCAATGAGGTGCGTATTCTCTGCATTTCCCGGAACATGCAGTGTTATGATATCCGACTGTCTTATAAGCTCATCAAAGCTCACATACTGCGCATACTTTTTTACCTCCTCATCCTCATAAAGAGAATACGCAAGTATACGGCATCCGAATCCGGACAGATGCTTTACCACCGTTTTTCCTATGTTGCCCGTTCCTATTACTCCTACCGTTGATGCCGACAGTTCTTTCCCCACCTTACCCTTGAGCGAATAGTCCTGGCAGTCAGCCTTTTTCATAATCCACGGCATATTGCGGCACGCCATGAGAATGAGCATAATCGCGTAGTTGGCAACGCTGTTGGGAGAATACTTTACATGTGCAATTCTCATTCCTATCGAATGTGCATGCTCAATATCAATATGCTCGTAGCCTATGCTTCTCGTTGATATGTATTTTACTCCCACATTGTGGAAGGCATCGAGTATATCGGGATACATAGGATTTGTTATAATTGATATGGCCTCATACCCCTTTGCAAGCTGCACATTCTCCATTGAAGGGTAATCTGATGTAAATCCGTACTCAAATGCGTACTGCTTGGAAAACTTTTCCACATATTTCTGTTCGTCATACTCCCTAAGTGCATAAAAAAATATCTTCATAATTACAGTATTCCTCCACTATACAACACTTTTCCCACGTTATATGACCTTCTGCATTCATCACGGATTAAACTCATTACACTTTTCAATAATATATTCCTGCTCTTCATCGGTAAGCTCAGGAAACATCGGAAGCGAAACACAGTGCTTTGCAAGATACTCCGCATTAGGACAATCACCTTCTCTATAGCCGAGAGACCTATACGCTTCCTGAAGATGACATGGCACCGGATAATGCTTATCACACCCTATTCCATTATCTTTCATATAGTCTATAAACTCATCTCTCTTTTCAACCGTGATTTCGAACAGATGAAATACCGTTTCCGTATTATCCGGATGAGCCTGCATCGTAATAAGCGGATTGGTAATCTTCTCTAGATATCTTCTTCCCAGCTCACGTCTCCTCGCTGTCCACTCATTCAAATGCGAAAGTCCTACCGAAAGAATTGCCCCATTCACCCCCTCAAGGCGCATATTATATCCCACGCGTTCATGATGATACCTCTCTCTTGAGCCTTGATTTTTTAAAACATTAATTGTATCTATATAGCTTTCATTATCCGACGTGACACTTCCTCCCTCGCCGAAACAGAATAGATTTTTACCCGGATAAAAGCTGAAGCATCCCATTACGCCAAGGCTTCCGACCTTTCTACCCTCATAAAGTGCTCCATGAGCCTGTGCACAATCTTCAACGACAAAAATTCCATATTTATCGGCAATCTTTTTCACCGCTCCAAAATCAAACGGCTGACCGTATAAATGAACACCAATGACAGCCTTTGTCTTATCAGTAATCTTTTCCTCTATTTTAGAAGCATCAATCTCCCATGTATCAGGTGTGCAGTCAACAAATACCGGTGTGGCACCACAATAAGTAACCCCCCACGCAGTGGCTATAAAAGTGTTGGCTGGAACAATAACCTCGTCTCCCGCCCCGATTCCAAGCGCCAGCATAGCGCACTGAAGAGCAGAAGTTCCATTATTCACGCCTGTTGCATATTTCACACCACAAAAGCTTGCAAATTCTTCATCAAATTCATCCGCACACGGCCCACCGGAAAACGAAGTCAATTCACACGCTTTAGTAAAAGCCGCCTGATATTCATTCTTATATTTTTCGTAATTTCTCTTTAAGTCAATTCTCTTTATAAAATCCATTTCAGCTTTTCCCTTCCAAATGACAGTTTCAGTTCGAATATTCTGCACAAATAATTTTTGATTAATTTTATAACATTCACTTTAGTATCATAATCATCATTCCACACAACCGGCAGCTCTGCTATTCTGTAACCGGCTTTCTCGGCTCTTATGAGAAGCTCTGCACAGTAAAACCATCCGTTATCATCACTTGACATCTTAATCAATCTGTCGATACAATCTTTTCTAAAAAATTGAAAGCCCTCCATTGTATCGGAAACTTTTACAAAAAATATCGATTTTATAATCAGATCAAGCCCGATACTGGTGATATTTCTTAACGGTTTTCTGCCGTTTACCTTCGATTTTCCCGATAGGCGGTTACCTTTTATAACACTTATATCATCATATTTTTCAAATGCCTTCATCACTTTTGACAGATAATGAATATCCGTTGATAAATCGACATCCACATAACCTATTATATCACATCTGTTTCTCTTTACAGCTTCTCTGAACGCAAGTCCAAATCCTCTTTCGCCGAGTGTAATATACTCTATATTTGAATACACGTCTGCAAGCTCTTTTATAATATCAGGCGTTCTGTCTGTTGAACCATTATCAACAATGGTTATTACCGCATCTATATCCCTTCTTTTTGCCAAAAAAGCTTCTGTGGTACGTATTCCCTTCTCAAGACGTCTCTCCTCGTCAAGTACAGGAAAAACAATGTTTACCTTCATCTGGTTTTTCTCCGTTTCACATTATAATTTATCAACACTTTCAACGATGTAATCAAGTCTTCGTGTGTTTACCTCAAGAATAATATTCATATATTTTGTCAAAAACATTATCATCAGAAACACACCAAAAAATCCGAACGATATAACACCCATAAGTGAAACCCAGCCCGAGGCAAGGTTTTTATCATAAAAAAGCGAGTATATCGTCCATATTCCAATCCCAACAGATACAAGTAAAAAAACCGCACTCAGAATAAGAGTCACTCTTTCAATAATTCCGGTGTATATCATCATATAGCTTATTCCCGAATTAAGTCTGTATGCACTTTCTCTGCCTGTCTTCCTCTCACGGTTACTATTTACAGGCTTATACATAATATAATCATAAGGCAGTCCGCTTGTAACATACAGATATTTGCGATACTGGATGCCGCGATTCATCTTTTTGACTCTGTTCAGCGCTCTTCTTGACACGATTCTGAACGTATCATGCCTTACAGACTTAGCCTTGTTTATATTAATCAGCCTGTAAAACAGCCTTGATGATAACTGCATCGTGTCATCACTGGCAAATACAATATCGTTCCCTTCACGCGCCTTATTAAAAACATCAATTATCAGGTTTACATCATAATTAACTGCAATGCTGTCAAATTCATAGACAAAATCCCCGACAGCCAGGTCATCCCCTGCACAAATTGCAGCCTCAGCTCCCTGATAATAGGCCAGCTTTATGACTGATATGATATCCGGCGAACTACATTCGGTCAATCCCTGCTTCACTTCTTTCACATAATCATAACAATCATCGTCACACACAAGTATCAATTCAAAATTCTCGAAACCGGCATTAATCCTCCTGACAACATTGGAAAAAAAGTATTCCAATTCACTCTTCGTATTATTATGTACATATGCCACCGCACTGATAAAGCACTTTCTGCCTTTTATGTTAACATCATTCATAATTTTTCTCCCGACAATAAAATATTCACACAAGCTCCAGATACTCATCAATATCATATACCGTATTGATTTTACCACTGAGCACGCTCACAAAATATGGTTTTTGCGACATAACTTTTATAAGTGTTGGTCTTGAATCATCAACCTCTGACGTTTTAAGAATCGGTTTCATTGAAAAACGTGAACTATGATATTTAAACTCATATTCCGATTTCATGTATTTGTGTGCCATGCTCTGCATATACTTCCATGAGGTCTCAGGTTTTCCGGCACAAATGTCACAATTACCAAGCTCTGTCTTGCTGCATGTTCTTCCGTCCTGACATGAAAAAACAGGCAGTCTGTCATAACAGGTATCATGCGGTGTTCTCGTAACGGTTGTCAGCGAATGTAATCCTGTTTTTCCAAAAGGCATTATTGAAAAGAACGGTCCATCCATAACGGTAAACCCTATTCTCTTTAGTTCTTCTGATGGCTCACACAGTATTATCTCACACAATTCATATTTAATATTAAAGCAGTCAAAGCCTGCCATGGAATGTACCTGGTTTACTGAAGCGTATGTGGCATTAAGGACATATCCGGTAGAATATTCTCCTTTATCCGTAGTTATGTAATAGGCAGCCGCATCATGCCCTATACTGACAATGTGCTCACAGAATTTCAATTCGGCATTTGGATATTTTTCTAACTGACTCATAAAAAATTCTTTTAAAATTGACGCATCATAGGTATATTCTTTGGTCAGAAACGCTCCATCACACACATTATCGTTAAAATACTTTCCTACCGGAATCTCCTCACAAGGAATACCGACATTCCTGCAAAAAAGCTTAAATTCATTGGCTGCTGTCCATGAAAAATCTGCAGACGTAGCATAAATCTGGTCAAATCCGCTGTTGACACAAAATCCAAAGTCCTCATTAAACCGGTTAAAGTAATGAGCCGACTTCATTGCCGTATATATACTTCTTGGATAATGATATCCCATATGAACACGCGCCTGGTTTATGTATGTTGCTCTCATAAACGGACCCTGCTCCCTTTCTATCACAAGAACATTCTGTCCCTTTTTTGCACAGTATAATGCTGCATATAAGCCATATAAGCCTGCACCGATTATTATTTTATCATACATCTGTCTTATTCCATTCAAATAATTTTTTTATTATATTTCCATCAGGCTATTATGCCGTCTTTTTTCTGTTGTTAATACAAGCTGTAATAACTAAAGCCAATAAAGTCAGCAGCGATACTATTTCGGAGAGTCTCCACACACTCTTCTCAACATATCTGACTGTTATTTTCCCATTGTATCCGGCAGGTACATTTACCATAATTTTCTTATTAGCACCTGCTTCTATGTAAAACTGTTCCCCTGTGTCAGAATCATAAGCCTTATAGCCCGGATAATAAAACACCGGTATTATAACCTTTTCAAATGCTTCGGTTTCTGCATTCATTACTCCGATTTCAGTTTTTCCGCCCACGCTGCTGTATGATGTAACCGTAAGCAAATCCGAGGTTACATCAATCTGTTTATTTTTACACATATCCAAATCAGTATCTGCTAACTGATAATCATTAGTTACCCCCAGGGCGAAATCGTCCACATCATTTTTAGAGCATATCTGTGCAGCATTTGAGCCAAATGCCAAATCTGCATAGAAAAAGCCTGCCGAAATTATAGTCAAGGCTGCCATGGCAATAATCGAATAACTATAAATTCTTTTATTGAGTTCTTTTGCATAGCATAATCCCGACACAGTACAAAATGCGGCAAAAGCAGTCCCTACACTTAAAAACCTCCACGAAAATTCGACCTTGGCCAGCCAGACGGCTATGGTTCTGCTTATGTTGTTTATCTCATCCCAAGGAAAAATCCACAGAGAAAATACTATAGTCATTATGGCAAATATTCCTGTTATATTTCCCAGTGCAAACATACTTTCATTTCTTTTTTCCGAATTTACAGATTTATAATGTGCGTATAGCCACACTGTAATTCCAATTATCAATGCCGCTCCCATACTAAGGCAGAATTCATCACTTACCAGCATAGGAACATTGGTTCCTCTGCCAAAATAAAACAATGCCGGCATCTGTATCGGATACACTCCTGAGCCTTGGAATCTTAAAATCCCATCGCCGTTTACCATTATATCCATATCCATTGAATCTATAAACGGTACAATAAACCATGCATTAAGCATTATAACAACCATAACCGATACTGCCAGATAACATAATCTCTTAGGTTTAAATGTTTTTCGTAAATTGAACAAAACATACATGATGGCAAATATTCCGACAAACAATATGGACACCAAATGGCTCTGCATAACTCCGCTTATACCTAATATGAGCGGTATGCATTTCTTAAATGTAAGTGTCTTCTCTTCACTGTATATATTATATATACCATATATTATCAAAGGAAAAAATACCATAGATAATATTTCGCCTAATCTCCCGGCTACATACAATTCACTAAGTCTGTATGGTGCAAGCACATACAAAAAGCTTCCAATAAATGCCAGATTTTTATTTTTGCATATTTTTACAAGTGAAACATAACTTATAAGGCATGTCCCAAAGTTAATTAAAACAATAAAAATCTGATAACTTGTGTGAAGCGGGAATCCAATCACATACAATAATGCGGGAATATACAGAAAAAGCTGCGGATAAAATAAAGGTGTTGCATAGCCATATCCGTTTATCATATCAGGCTGAATCTTTATAAGCCAGTTTCCTGCTTTTATACCTTCGGCAATCTCTGCAATTCTTGCAATATGAAACGTCAAATCATGTCCGACAATCAGATATCTGTATATCATCGGCAGACTTGAAAAAAAGGTCACAGCCATAATGCCGATAACTATTTTTTTATCATATGGCGTCTTTATAATGTTTTTTAAAATACATACAATTATATTTATCAGCGTGAAAATAAAAAATATTGTAAAAAATCTTACATATCTGAAATATACCGATTCCGAAATAATCAGCTTTTCTATAGTTATATTTCCGTATCCCTTATAAGATACCTTCAAAGCTAAGTCTTTACATGATGTAATCGAGTTAACCCAAAAAGGTTCACTATTATATGATGTACCCGTATAAATATTGAAACCGCTGCCAACAAGCTGTTGTATAAATGTCCCCGATGTGACCCCTATATTACATATCGGCATTTCATTTCCACCGCTCCATGACGCTGCATCAAAGCCTTCAAGCTCTGCACTGTATACTGCTTCAATATTATACCTTCCCGGCTTTAATTTAATATTGGTATACTCAGCCGATACACTATCGATACCCGCTTCATTTTCCGATTGATTTATCTGCAGTTTACCATCGTTGATTGTGCACGAATTAAAATAGTCCGCATTTTCCGGATTAATATCAATAACTGTACGCTCACCAAACAACAGACAAAATGCCCATATTAACACCAATAACTCGAATCCAAACAATATCGCAATACTTCTATGCTCCCGAATAACCTGTTTTATTTTCATAAACTCTCCTATATACTACTTATTCTTAATCTGACCTCAACATCTTAACTTCACATTATAATACTTCCGTCAATGATATACGCAATCCGCTTCGCTGCCTGCCATGTCCGCGCGGAAAGCGATTGCCTCTTTCCAAGTCGGTTCGTCCGCTTTTTTTACCGCATAGAACCATGCACCGCAGTCCACGATTTCAAGAACTGTATTGTCCGCTATGAAAGCCATGATTGCCTGCCTGGTCTTATACTCCTTCATGGAAGCTTCAGGAATCCTATGAAGTTCATGGCGAAGCTGCGTTATTTTATCTAAAATTGCTTGCAATTCGCTGTTATTTATTTCCATCTGTAAAAACCTCTGTAAAATATCTTCCAAATGTCATTCTTAAAGCCCTTATTCATACGCCATCTGATATATTTTCAGGATATCCTCATATTCAAGCGGCTTATATCCGATGAGAGTTCTTGTCCTGTTTCTCGAACATTTCAGCGCAAGCTCCGCAAGCGACTCCTTTTTGACCCCAAGTGACTTAAGGTTGATTGGCATTCCTATAGACGCATAGTACCGCTCCTGCTTGTCTATTGCCTGCTCAATAGTCTTTTCAGGATGCTCAAAATCAATATCCATGTTCCAGATATTCTGCGCAAACTGAAGCCACCTGTTGATATTGCAGCGGTACACATAGCGCGCCCAGCTGCACCATAATGCCGCAAGCCCTGCACCGTGTGCCACATCCGGGTACATTCCCGAAACCTCATGCTCAAGCTGATGCACTACAAGCTGGAACTGCCTGCCGCACTGCGTAAGACCATTGTGCGCAAGGGATGACGCCCACATCATATTGGCGCGCGCCTCATAATTTTTCGGATTCTCAAGACAATCCGCAGAAGCCTTCATCGTGCTCTTTATAACCGCCTCAGCAATAGCGTCTGTGAGATATGTGTCATCGCCCGGGCAGAAATATCTCTCAATCGTGTGCATTGCAATGTCCACAGCTCCGCATGCCGTCTGGTAAGGGCTTACCGTGTATGTAAGCTCCGGATTTTCAATAGCAAAATTCATTCTGTTAAGACTTGAACCATATCCCATCTTCTGTCCTGTCTCGCTGTTGGTTATGACACATGAGCTGGACATCTCTGAGCCTGCCGCCGCCAGGGTGAGAATGGCGCCCTTGTTGAGGGTCTTTACAGGCTCACACTTTTTTAATGAGAAGTCCCATACATCCACCTCCGGGTTAGCCGCCCCATTTGCAATGTCCTTAGCTGAATCCATTACAGAACCGCCTCCGACAGCAAGGACAAAATCTACGCCCTCGTCAAGGCACAGCTTTATGCCCTTTCTAACAAGCGATAGCTGTGGATTAGCCACAACACCGCCAAGCTCCACATAGGCTATTTTCTCATCCTCAAGGCACTTCTTCACCCTGTCAAGCAGTCCGCTCTCCTTCGCGGACTTTCCACCATAATGTATCAGAACCTTCTTAGGCTTATACTCTGCCACAAGCTTTCCTACCTTTAACTCCTCATCCTTGCCAAAATACACCTTTGTCGGTGTCTCATAAATAAAATTATTCATCTGCATACCTCCCGAAATACTTTAGTCCGCTGAAATTTGCACGCTCGTTTTTACTATACCACTTTATGCTGTTTTTTGAAATGATATATTTACGAACGGCAGACAGATATATTGACATTTATCCCTGCACATGTTAAATTAACTGAAATTTACCAAAAAGAAAGTGAGGAACTGCCATGAATACACCTATTGACATCTCAAATGTAACCCTAAAAACCAATCGCATGATAATTCGTCCGTGGCGACAGCCGGATCTCGATGACTTTTATGAATATGCCTCCGTCGACGGTGTAGGACAGATGGCAGGCTGGAGGCCTCACAAGGATAAGGCTGAGTCACAGACAATACTTGATATGTTCATCGCAGAAAAAAAGACCTTCGCCCTCGAATACGAAGGAAAGGTTATCGGCTCTCTTGGAATTGAATGCTACAATGAAAAACAGTTTCCTGAGCTTTCGGAGTACAGGGGACGTGAAATCGGCTATGTCCTCTCAAAGGCTTACTGGGGACAGGGCTTGATGCCTGAGGCTGTGAGTGAGGTGATGCGCTATCTCTTTGATGACTGCGGACTTGATTTTATCACCTGCGCATACTTCCTGACCAACAGACAGTCCTCACGCGTTCAGGAAAAATGCGGCTTTCATTTTTTAAAGGCTGTAGATTACAGCACACGGATGGGTACTGTGGAGCCTTCAAATGCAAATATAATATGGAGAAAAGAGTGGGCTGCCGGATAAGGCAGTCCAATCCTTTTTCTATAAATTTAAACGGTATATTTTGAAAAATTTTTTAATGGCTCAGCTATCTTTTCTCTCCATGCTTTTCTATATTTTTTTCAATGACATCCATCAGAGCATACAGCTTTTCAACTTCTTCTGCCGTCATGCCGTCTGAGAACACTTCATCCGCCATCTTAAAAAGCTCTATGACCTTGTCAGCCTTCTCCTCACCCTCAGCTGTAAGCGAAATAACCCATGAGCGCCTGCACTCCGGATTATCCGTCCGCTTCACAAGTCCCAGCTTCTCAAGCTTATCAAGCGTCCGCGACATAGTTGTGACATCAAGCACACACAGGTCGGCAAGCTCCCTCTGGCTCATAGCTCCCTTACTCCTCAAGGTCTTAAGTATCCGGGGCTGTCCCTGCCCCACCGTAAGCCCCAGCTCAATAAAATGCGGTCTGAGCAGCTGCCGCCTGAGCAGCTCCACCCTCAAAAAAGCACTCCCCAATCCTTCTCTATCCATCTCCATCTCCATTCCGCCGCCGGACGGCACAAATAGTAATTATAAACGTGTTTCTTTAATGTATTTTCACTCCTGTCTCATCACTCGAGTTCAAACTGTCCCATATAAAGTCTGTAATATCTCCCTTCCTGTGCAAGCAGCTCAGCATGGTTTCCACGCTCTATAATCTCACCCTTCTCAAGCACCATGATTGCCTCCGAATTTCTTACTGTTGACAGTCTGTGCGCTATTACGAACACCGTCCTGTCCTCCATGATTGCGTCCATTCCCTTCTCGATAAGACGCTCTGTTCTGGTATCGACGGAGCTGGTTGCCTCGTCAAGGATGAGCACCGGAGGCTTTGCAGCAGCGGCGCGCGCTATGGCAAGGAGCTGTCTCTGCCCCTGTGAAAGATTTCCGCCGTCGGAGTAGAGCATGGTATTATAGCCCTCCGGCAGCCATTTTATAAAGCTGTCCGCGTTGGCTATCTTAGCTGCCTCAACCACCTCCTCATCGGATGCGTGAGGATTTCCGTATCTTATATTATCCGCTATTGTACCAGTGAAAAGATGTGTCTCCTGTATGACCATCGCAAGTGAACGGCGAAGGTCATCCTTTTTGATATCCTTTATATCTATTCCATCGTAGGTTATAGTTCCCGACTGTATCTCATAGAACCTGTTCACCAGATTGACTATGGTTGTCTTTCCGGCTCCCGTCGAACCCACAAATGCAATCTTCTGTCCCGGCTTTGCAAAGAGCGATATTCCGTTCAATACTCTCTTTTCGGGAGTATAACCGAACACCACCTCCTTAAAACGTACATCACCCTTCAGTTCTACAAGGCTTGTCGCTTCAGCTGCGTCATGTACAGCCCCATCTTCCACTACATTGAACCGCTTCTGTAAGGAACCGTCCGGCATTGTCATACGCTCCGGCACCCTCCATGCAAAAAGCCCTGTCCTCTCCTCACACTCCTTTAACCCGCCATCCGGGGTTCTCACAGCGTTGCACAGCGTGACCGTACCCTCATCAATCTCCGGCTTCTCATCCATCATCTCAAATATACGCTCCGCACCCGAAAGAGCTGAGAGAAGGAAATTGACCTGCTGTGTGAACTGATTTAACGGCATGGCACTCTGGCGCACATACACAAGATATGCCGAGAGTGTTCCAAGGTCCAACAGTCCCTTTATCGCCATAAGTCCGCCGACACACGCCGATACGGCATAGTTAAAATACGAAAGTGTAACTATCGTTGGAACCATTCTTCCGGCAAAAGTGAGGGCATTGGTAGATTCTCTTCTGAGGCTCTCATTCATCTCACAGAAGCGCTCAAAATCCTTAGCCTCATGGTTGAACACCTTCTCAACCTTCTGTCCTGCCATCATCTCCTGCACGAAGCCGTTTATCCTGCCAAGCTCCTCCTGCTGTCTGTTAAAATACTTTTTGCTCTGTTTTCCGTTCATCTTGATGAATATGAACATCAGCACAAGGAACACGATAACAATGAGCGACAGCCTCACGCTCAGCACCATCATCATAACGATTGTTCCGAACAACTGCATGAAGCTCTGTATTATCATTGCAAAGCTGCTGTTCATCGCCTCCTGAACCGTGTCCACATCATTGGTAAAACGGCTCATAAGCTCACCGTGGGAGTGTGCGTCGAAGTAGCTTAGCGGAAGCTTCTGCGTGTGCGCAAAAAGGTCATTTCTTATCTCCTTTATGACCTTCTGCGAAGTGACCACCATAAGCCTGTTATAGGCAAAGGTTGACAGCGCGCCGCAAAGGTACATGACACCCATGGAGATAACCGCCCTTATAAGCCCCGTGGTATCTCCGGGAACAATGAACCTATTTATCACAGGCTTCAAAAGATAGGTTCCCATGATATTTGCACCTGCACTGATAAATACTAACAGTGCAACCAGCACAAATGACCATTTATGATATCCAAGGTACACGAGCAGATGCTTTATGGTCTTTTTAGTGTCCTTAGGTCTTTTATATCCAACATACTTTGCCATTACAGCTCTGCACCCTCCTTCTGTGATTCATATATTTCCTGATATATCCTGTTGTCTGCAAGGAGGCTCTCATGTGTTCCCATTCCGTTTATCCTTCCCTTGTCAAGAATGATAATCAGGTCTGCATGACGCACTGACGATATTCTCTGCGCAATGACAATCTTGGTCATATCCGGGAGCTTCTTAGCAAGTCCTTCACGGATTTTTGCCTCCGTCGCAGTGTCAACGGCACTTGTGGAGTCATCGAGGATAAGCACCCTCGGCTTTTTAAGAATCGCCCTTGCGATACATATTCTCTGCTTCTGTCCGCCGGATACATTGACACCTCCCTGTCCCATCTCTGTATCGTAGCCGTCCGAAAGCCTGTCGATAAACTCATCCACACAGGCAATATGACACGCCTCCTCAATTTCCTCCATCGTGGCGTCCTCACTGCCCCACCTGAGATTTGACAGAAGAGAACCGGAAAAGAGCGTATTCTTCTGCAGCACCATAGCGATGGCATCCCTTAAGTGCCTCATCGGATACTCCTTCACATCGACGCCGTCAATCTTTACTACACCCTCATTTACATCGTAAAGACGCGGTATGAGCTGCACAAGCGTTGTCTTTGCCGAACCCGTCTGTCCTATGATTCCGACCGTCTGACCCGGCTCTATGTGAAAGGAAATGTCGGAGAGGACATACTCCTCTGCCTCCTCCTTGTATTTGAAATTTACATGGTCAAATTCAATCTCACCGCGCTCCACACTGATATCACGCGCAAGCTCATCCGTTATGTCGATCTTCTCATCGAGCACCTCCATTATTCTTGCACCTGAGGCGAGGGAACGCGTCATCATAAGAAAGACATTTGACATCATCATAAGTGAGTTGAGTATAATAAGAACATAGCTCAAAAAGCTTGTAAGCTGTCCTATCCCAAGCTCCCCCAGCTTAACAAGCTGTCCGCCGAGCAGGAGTATTCCAAGTATCGTTGAGTACATGACAAGCTGCATTGCGGGCATGTTGAGCACCGCACTCTTAAAAGCCTTCTCAGACTGTTTTTTCAGGTTGTCATTGACCTCCTCAAATTTTTCAAGCTCATAGTCACCGCGCACATACGCCTTCACAACACGGATTGCCGTGAGATTCTCACCTACAGTGCGGTTTAAAAGGTCGATTGCCGTCTGCATCTTAGTGTAGAGCGGTCTTATGTGTACTATTATCGCAATAAGCATAGCCGCCAGTATCGGCAGTGCCACAAGGAACACCAGTGCAAGGGTCGAATTGATGGAAAAAGCCACCGATGTCGCCACAATCAGCATTACCGGGCTTCTGCCGAACGGTCTCATTCCGGTTGACACTGAGTTCTGTATGTTCGTCACATCGCTTGTGAGCCTTGTGACAAGCGATGACACCCTGAAATGGTCGATATTAGAAAATGAATAAGACTGGAGCTTCTCATACTCAGCCATTCGTATGTTCGCACCAAGCCCCTGTCCTGCAAGCGCGGAAAATTTAGAGCTTCCAATACCTAAAATGAGCGCAAGAATGGCGCAGCCTCCCATCTGTATTCCCTTGGTATAAATGTAGGGAATATCAGCGTAAGCCACGCCATAATCAATCAGATCCGCCATGAGCATCGGCACCATTAGCTCAAGAACAACCTCTATGCCGATACACACCAGGGCAAGATATGCGTATTTCTTATATTGTTTCATATAAGAAAATATTCTCTTTAACATTACTTGTACCTCCAATAGTTGCATTTGCAACTATTGTATTGCCAAGCATTTGGAATGTCAATAACCTCTCTTATATTTTTATTTGCAACAGTATTACCAATATATAATTTATAAATCTTTCTTATAATACACATTTATGTATAATCCCGCTACTCCCCGGTATATCCATATTTCTTGAGGTCAACCCTGCCGTCCTTCACCTCAATGCCATCCGCCTGCAAACGCCGCGCCTGCTCTCCTTCGCCGCCGAATGCGAACTCCCCCGACAGCTCTCCCTTTGCATTGACTACACGAAAGCATGGGATATTCTCCGGGTCGGGATTTTTATGAAGCGCATTTCCCACGGCACGCGCCATCTTCCTGTCACCTGCCATATAAGCCACCTGTCCGTAGGTCGCAACCATCCCTTTGGGAATACGCTTCACAGCCTCATAGATTCTCTTAGTCGGGTTATCACATACCAGTGCATAGCTCTCCGCAATCATATCCTTTATCGTATCATCCGGAATGGTTCCATCAAGAACAATCGTATTCCAATGCTCCTTGTTCTGATGATATCCCGGCTGTACCGCCGGGTATGCCTTTCTCCAGAAGTCCCTCCACTCCGGGTTCACCTTGACATTCATATTGATATATCCGTTTCTTTCATACACCCACAGGAACGCCTTTTTGCTTCCGTGCACTCTCACAAGCTCCCAGTTCTGATCATGAAACGGAGCCTCCTTATAGGTGTACGGAAATGACAGACCGTATGCTAATGCCTCCTCGCGCGTTTTCATATAATTCACCTTACTTCCCTTTCAACAACTATCTCCTGCCCAGCCTAAGCTGATATTACATTTGTCACTATGTTTTCGCACTATTCTTCATTTTCCATCGTGTTATACATGAACCAGTAATTCTGTATTGTCCTGAATGTCCTGTGCTCAAACCACGATGTTGTCCTGCTCTCGTAGGCTGTCTTGACCGGATACTGTCTCAGGCTCTGCTGGTGCGTATAGTTGAGAAAGCTTGTAAAAACATAGCCCTTATCAATGTGCACTGCTGAATAAATGACATAGCCTCTGCAATTCTGCCCGCTCACTGGAAACGAAAATGTTCCGACCCAACCATCTGCCAAAAGTATGCTACTCTATATATCTCACTTCGCCCGCATAGGTTCTGTCCTTGTAAGGCGCATCAGGTGCCGCATAGCCAAGCGCGGCGATTCCATATACAACATGGTCTGAAGGAATACCGAACTCATCAAGCATTGCTCTCACCTTCTCGTCATCACACACCGCCCCTAACTGGTTAATCCATACTGAACCAACTCCATAGGAATGTGCCGCAAGGAATATGCTCTCAAGTGCACAGGAATTGTCATCCCTTCCAAGGTGGCTCTCCCTGAGGTTTGACGGTATGATGAGCGCTGTAGGCTTATACATATCATAATGCTCTCTTCCAAGTGCAGCTCTCATCGTCTCCGCAAGACGCGCAATGACATCCCTGTTGGTTATAACTGTAAATGTCCATGTCTGCTTTCCCATTCCGCTAGGCGCGTGAAGTGCCGCATCGACAATGTCCCTTAGTACCTCCTTTGGAATCTGCTCATCCGTAAACTTACGGGTACTTCTTCTTGTAAGTATGTTTTTCATTACCTCATTCATGTCGGTTTCCTCCTTGATTATTTTGTCTGTGGGACAGTGGTGTCAGGTCCGTGTCCCACAGTGTTGGGACACGGACCTGACACCTGTCCCAGCAAAAGCTTGTATAATGTAGGCTCAAATGAAAACTCCTTCATAAGAGCATGCACTTCATTTAACGCATTCTCCTTCACCGATTTAGGTACAACCGGGCGGTATACTGCCCTTATGAGAATGTTCTTCGGCGTGTGGTCGAAATCGATGAACTCCAGAAGCTGTGTCCTGTAGCCGCTGTATTCAAGAAGATTCGCGCGGACTGCGTCGGTTGCCAGTGCCGCGAAGCGCTCCTTGATTATTCCGTAACGTGACATGATTGGAAGTGTTGCCGGCTTCATCTGCTTGTTAAGCTCATGCTGGCAGCATGGCACTGAGAATATCATCTTTGCCTTCCACTGTACCGCATTGTACAGTGCATAGTCCGTGGCGGTGTCGCACGCGTGGAGCGTTATGACCATATCGACATCGAATGGTGCCTTGTATCCATTGATATCGCCCAGCTCAAACCTGAGCTTATCATAGTGGTACTTCTGCGCCGCCTTGTTGCACTTGTCTATGACATCAGCCTTGAGGTCAAGTCCAATCATATTCACCTCAAGTCCCATCACCTCTGCGAGATAGTAATACACAACAAATGTAAGATAGGACTTACCGCAGCCAAAATCAATTACATTGAGCTTCCTGACCTTGAGATTTGAAATCTCATCATTCAGAATCTCGACAAAACGATTAATCTGCTTGTACTTGTCATACATGGAGTTGACAACCCTGCCGTCCTTGGTGAATACGCCCATGTCGACAAGCGGCTCAATATTCATTCCCTCACTCAAAATATAATTCTTTTTGCGGTTGTGTCCGTTATCGGCAGCCGCACTGCCGGTATTATTTAACCTGCTGGCACCCGCCGCCTTTATCGCCTCGGTTGCCAGCCTTTTTACCTTATAGCTGCACCTTCCGTCCTTGGAAATGAGAATTATATGCTCCGCGTCCGCCGTCATCGCATTGACCTGTCTGTAGTGGCCGCTCACCAGCTTGGCACATCTGTCCGCAAGCTTTTCCTTTTTCACATTCTCATGGAAAACCTGCTTTTTCGTATACTTGGAAATCTGGCAGAAATCCTTCTTCTGCTCAATGACAAGCTTCTGGTATTCCTCCGATTTGTTCGCCGGATTGCTTATAATAATCTTGTTAAAATCCGTCCCTGCAATTATTGAAATGTACTGCTCTAATTCGTTCATTATCTCTGTTTTCCTCTTTCACTATTTCTTTTACAATCCACAATTCATCATACCTTATACTTAATTATCCACAGTAAAGCGGACATTCGCAATCCGCTTTCGCTACCTGCTCATGAACGCAGTCGCTTCGCGAACTGTCAGTGGGAGCTTTTAACTCCCACTGACATAAGCATCCCCCTTACCCACCGCTTAGTGCTCTACACACTTGAAGCGGGGGATTGCTTATTCTGCGTTCAAAAGCTATTCAATGTGAATAAACTTATAACAATATCTCTTCCCGGCTGCTGCCAGCCTTAACAAAATAATGCATTATCTCCGGCTTCCCGCTCCCGCCTCTAACATTCCACCAATATAAGCGGTATCGTCATTTCCTCCTCAGTAAGCCCTGCATGTGCACCGATGAAAAAATCGGCTTCCTCTCTGGTATTATATATGCACAAAGCTCCTGTCGCAACAGCAAGATAGTCCCCAAGCATGTCACGGAATGCCTCATGTTCCCTGCCCTCGCCAAAAAGCTTCTTTTTAAGCACCTCTTCCTTGGTCAAAAGCATGAAATTATCGGAGAATTTTCTGTTAAATTCATTCACGAACTGTTCCTCCATTCCGGACTTTATGAAGAAATTGAGTGCACGCGGCTCGATGGACGGAAGTCTAAGGAGGCACTCACATATCTTAGGGTAATCCGTGAGCGCCACGCCCTTGGTGTCTATATGACCGTGGTCGGCGGTGACAATAATCAGAGTGCGATTATTATTAAGCCTCGTACATAACTGCCCGACCTGCTTTTCAAGCTTTTTTAACAGGGACTTAGCGTCCTCACCAAAGCAGCCCTTCTCATGCATAGTGTGGTCCGGCTCATTCCAATAGCTGTAAATATATTTTCTGCCCGGCCTCCCGCAAAGCTCCTCTATCCTGTCAACTATCTTCTCAAATGAATCCGGGAACGGCTCCACAAACGGCGTTGCCATATAGCCCTGTCTGCCGCTCTTTACCAGCTTGTCGACTGCGCCCTCATAGCCGCAATAGCGCCACGGCACATTGTAGGCTTCCGCCGGCTCATCCGTTCCTGTCTCCTTATTCAAGAATACTGTTACATTCTTGTCTATCTGCGGATAATAGCAGTCCCAGCCAAGCCAGCCATGTTCACACGGCTCCATGCCGCTCAATATCGAAGTTGTGGCGGCAACCGTTGTCGGCGGAAAGGTTGAGCTTAGCGTCCCCGCCATGTGCGATTTAAAGAATCCACGCCCGGACAGATTGGCATCAATTATATTCTTACCCATCCCGTCAAGAAGGATGACAACTATGTTTTCATAATCTTTTTCAGCCAGATATCTGTCAAGCAGCTCAGATGTCCTTCTTCCCGGCTCAATTCCCATATTCTTTAAAATAGAATTAGGTATTCCTGCTATACAATTCTCATAATCGGGATATTTTATCATCTATGACACCCTCCGTTCCGTCAATTATGCAGTCACATCATCCCACTTATGCCTATTATATCATGATTCGCACCTTCGGTACTTACCGTTGCTTCGCAACTATCATGATACAATTCGCCGTTCGCCAATCATGCAAGCATGTTGGCTCTCTTGCGCTCATTATATCATCAATTTCCCGACTTTCCTACTGCTATAATACAATGTTTTGGGCAAAACTTGCTCTATACACTCGTACATTAAATCAGCATATTTTAACCCAGGCATCATCGTACGGAAGTATATTGTCTTAAATTCCGGTATTAACCTGCATAGTAAAAATATGTCCGTCATTGACCTTCTCCAAAAATCAGCCTATACTATGTATTATAACAATAACAGTTTTTTCAGTAATATATGTCACAGGGCAAATATCAAAGACATTGAGGCGCTATGGGAAACGGAGATAAATGGATGAACTTCGATTTGAACACCGGAATTGAATTTATGATGCATGGAACCTTCACGGCTCCGGATGATAACTGGGTTCACATGAGCAGATATATGACCAGCTATGAGCTGTTCTATGTGACGGACGGCACCCTGTACATCTCCGATGACAACAACGATTACACCGTAAAGACCGGTGAATATGTCATAACTCCACCATGTAAAAACCAGCACGGCTGGAAAAATTGTAAGTGCACCTTTTACTATTTTCACTGGTTCGCAGATGACGCATGCGACGTTGCATGTGACGATATAGATAATTATATATGTGAGGATATAGGCAATTATATGTGTGAGGATACAAGGCTTGGAGATTTTCCGTCCTTCGGAAGCTACAGAAACATTGATATCATAGAGAAATATTATACACTGCTTAATGACACGGGGCTCACCAAGGAGCTTTCCAATCACATCATGGCAATCATCCTGCTGGAAATCAAAAAGGGAGATAAAAATATCTCCGCCGGAAATACAGCGGTTCTGTGCCGGCGAATCCTCTCATACATACAGTTTGCCCCTTGCGAGGAGCTGAGAGTGTCCGCCATAGCCGCTCATTTTAAATACAACGAAAAATACCTCACCCACTGTTTTACGCTTGAGACAGGTGAATCCTTAAAAAAACACCTCAAGACAGAAATAATAAAGCGTGCCAAGCATATATTAGAATACACCGACACGCCTATAGCTACCATCAGTGAACAGCTTGGCTACAGCGACACGCACAGCTTTTCACATATATTTAAGAATACGGTGAAGCTCTCACCGCGGGAATACAGGAAAAATTTTCAGGAAAACAGGGAAATCTGATATACTACCAAGGACTTAATATACAGAACATACCCAAAGGCATATATTTTTCTCATAAATCACTTAGTTTATCAAAGCTTTTTTGAATCTGCATATATTTCTCCCACGGAACACTCTTTAGAATATTCTGTCTTTCAACAAACTGTTCTGCTGATGTCCTTATCGAAAAATATACATCAAATTTAGCCTTTGTAACATATCTTCTCTTTGTCAGATACCGTTTTTCCTCATCAACCATATCAACAAAATTATTGCACTTTTCAATTAACCCGGCATCATACTCATCATTTTCGGAAACTGCATTTAATAAAAATGTCTCCATGGCACCTGTCTGCTCAAACGGAATTACCAAAAGCAATAGTTTGACTTCTTTTTTCTTTCCCTGACCATTAATGTATGTACATTCAGCCCAGATATCATTCTCCATTCCGTTCACTGCCTGCACATTATAATTCCCCATAACTCTCTCTATCTGCCGGATAAAGTTATCCTCTGTATCAAGCTCATCTCTATCTGTAATTATGATGATATTGTCAAAAGCTTCATTTTCCGCTGAAATACTGTTACGGTCAAGAATACTGCTTAATGCGGGAATAATCCTGCTGCACCCGCCACAGCCTGCAATACAGAGCATATTATCAGCCTTTGTAAGAACGCAGTTCCTTGCTATTGCATTAGTAAATCTTATCTTATTATTTTTATCATGCTCCCACTGATTTACTGTGCGCATGTAGTACTGCAATAAAATAAAATCCGATGACCCTCACATAGAATAATGCTTTTCACCTATCTTAACTCCAATCCCATCTCGTCCTGTGCTTCAATAGCCTTTCTCCCACTGAGCTGCCTTACAGACATACCCTCATCATCTTTATACAAAGTATATACCGATATCCTATTCAAGCTGTCCGGTGAACACTTCAAAAGCTTATCTATCGCCTCACTGCTATGTGATGTCAAAAACACCTGAACATTGAGCTTAACGCAGGTTTCCAGTATCCACTTGAATGTCCTGGTCATAGCTGATGTGTGAATTGCCGTTTCAAACTCATCCAGAAGGAGAATTCCATCCTTTGCCGCTATAACTGCACTCATCAAAAGCACCGCTTTCTTCATGCCATCTCCATATACATTTAACGGCAATGCCTTTCTGTTGGCTTTTGATAATATTTTATAGCTGCCCCTGCCATACCGGTTCTCATCAACATCATAATTAATGCTGATTATATCCTCATCATACTCACGAAGCACTTGAAGCATCTGTTCGTACAATTCCGGATAGTCAAGCACTCTTCGCAAATACACGCTTCCCTCAGCATGGCGGACAGGTGAAATATATATAATCCTGCCATCGTACGCATATTCTGCACATGCTTCGTCATTCTTGAGAGCCAGCACCACCTGACCATCATAAATTTCTTGTTCGCATACAGCTTTTTCATCAAACGATATGTTGATTTTCATTTTAGGGACAGTACGCACATTGTCATCCTGCTGTCCATCACCTCCGGTGATTGCAAACCCTCTCAACGATTCATAGTCCTTCTCCAGTATCTCCTCAACAGATTCCTTAGCAGACATTGAAACCTTGTGGTTCTCACCGCTGTTCAACGATATACTATATTCTATTTTCTTTTCATCATCATTGATATTAAATAAATCGTAGAATCCCTCATAATATGTTATATCAGATGACATTCTTCCCTGTCCATTTCTTCTGAGCAACGAACGCCACTCACGAATATCCGCAGGATTCTGATAGCTTTGGATAACCTCAAGTATACTGGTTTTTCCATTATTGTTATCGCCTGTAAGAATATTAATCTGATTAACATTTTTCAATTCTAGATTTTTAATACCTCTGAATGACTTGATATTAATATCTGAAATATGATGTTCCATCCTTACACCCCTGAATATCACAGGCATTGCCTGCGGTACTGCTTATACTCTTTTAAACAAATCCATTGGCCTTTACTAAGCTTTACCTAATATAGTATATCATATAACACATTTTATCAACAAAATCTTATTTTTTATTTCCACACCTCTTCTGCAATCTCCTTCACAAGCGCCAGCTTCGCCCACTGCTGTTCTTTGGTGAGCTTGTTGCCAATCTCGCATGAGGCAAAGCCGCACTGAGGGCTTAAGCACAATCTGTCAAGCGGTATGTATTTTGCCGCCTCGTATCATATATGTCTCTTAAGTGCCTCCATATACGACACTCCATACCTGCTGAGTGCCGCATCCTTGCGCGTCACAACTCCTATCCGCATGGTGCAGTCTGAGATAAGCGGCTTCGCGATGATATTCTCACCGTTAAGCTCCGCGTCAAGCACGCCCGAACATACCGTAAAGCCATTAAGACCGATGAGCAGGTTAAAAAGCGTCGCCCTGTCGCGCACCATTATATTCTTCGGAAGCTCAAGCATGCTAAGAAATTCCTCCGAAAAATAAAATGAATTGTGCTGTCCCTGCTCAAATACCAGATAAGGATACGGCAGCAAATCCTGTACCGTAAGCCTGTCCATGCCTGCAAGCGGGTGTCTGTTCGATATGAACACATGCGGCCTGGCTTCAAACAATTCCTGAAACCGCAAATCACTCTTTGCAATCAGCTTGCCAAGCACTGCCTCGTTCTGTTCACTCAGGTAAAGTATTCCGATCTCACTTCTTCCAACAGATACATCATCTATTATCTCATAGGTCTGCGTTTCCCTGAGTGTGAAGCTGTACGCGTCCGCATCATACTCCCTTATCACATCGACAAATGCATTTACAGCAAAAGAATAGTGCTGGCACGATACCGAAAAGTGAGGCTTAAGATGTCTCTCCCCCTTGAAATGCTCGGTCATTACATCCATCTGCTCTAGTATCTGCCTCGCGTAGGACAAAAGCGCCTCTCCATCCCTTGTAAGCTCCACTCCCTTATTCGTTCTTGTAAATGCGGTTATTCCCATTTCCTTCTCTACGCTCTGAATTGCCGCTGTGAGGCTGGGCTGTGAGATAAAAAGCTTTTCCGCAGCATCTGTTATGTTTTTACACTCCGCAACCATAACTATATATTTCAACTGCTGTAATGTCATTGTGTGCCTCCGCAATTATGCATTTGTTCGTGCATCCGTGTAAAGCACATTTGTGATTACATATTGTCCGTCATTTACAAAAATCTCAATGAGATTTTTTTCTATAAATATTTCAAGCTCACATTTATCCCCGACATAAGGCGTTCTGCATTTTGTATGCATTGCCACGCCCTTAGGTACGCGCTTCCCCCTGTAAGTGCAAACACGACCATCCCGAAGCTCAATGTATACACCTGCAAGTTCAATTTCCTTTCCCTCATGTATTCTTGCTGTCACACGGCTTCTCCCATCCCTTGTACACTCAGCATATCCTTCCGGCATCTTTACTACACTTGAACCTGCAAAATATTCCCTTACCTTCGGGTGCACCGATGTGTAAATGTGACCATTGCGAAGTGTCACCACTCGCGGCAGGCACATCATTCCGCTCCACGGACGCCCATCCGCAGCCTCATTGTCCTCTGCCGGCTGTGGTACAGGCATGCGCACCCACGCAATTACACATCTTCGTCCCTTCTCATCAAGACAGCTCTGCGGCGCATACAAATCCATTCCATAATCAAGAAAGCTCTGTTTACCCTCAAGCCTCATGCTGCCATTCTCCGCATCAAATGAGAGCAGCTGCATCGTGCTCTGATTTCCGGGATAATCCGTCCCACTAAGAAGTCCTAACGGTGAAGAGATGAGAACATGTCTGCCATCTATCTCAAACACATCCGGGCACTCCAGGATTGTTCCAAGCTGCTTATCCTGAAGTCTGTTAAGGTACGTCCACTCTTTTCCATCCTCACTCGTATATATAAGAAGAACTCCTGTCTCCTTTTTATAGGTGCTTGCAAGGCACATATAGAAGCGTCCCTGCTCCTTCCACACCTTCGGGTCACGGCATTCATACGGATGCCCTATATTCAAATCAGTTACCGGCGGAATAATCTGTCTTTTCCCATTAAAATTGTCAAAGCTTAAGCCGTCATCCGAGCTTATCATAGCCTGACTCTGCTCACACAGCCCATCAACAATGACATTGGTATTTTCAGGATTCTCCTTCTGATACCGGACAGCCGTGTAATACAGATTCATCCTGCCGTCAATCTCAAGTGCACTCCCAGAAAATACTCCGTTCCTGTCATAGCTTTTGGTAGGAAAAAGAGCTATTCCAAGGTGCTTCCAATGAACAAGGTCATCGCTCACCGCATGTCCCCAATGCATGGTTCCCCACACAGGAGCGCAGGGAAAATACTGATAAAACAGATGATATTTCCCCTTATAATAAATAAATCCATTCGGGTCATTAATCCAATCTCCCGGTGCCTTTAAATGAAGAATATTTTCCATAATATGTGTTCCTTTCACAAAATACATAATTATCTCTGTTTCTTCCTGTACCCACAATCGCAGTACGGTCCGCCCGAAGCAAGCGTATACTCCCTCACAAAATCGGTCACGCCGCCCGCCTCACTCATCGTGTAATCAAGCCGGCACATTGCAGGTATGAGTTTCTCAAGTCCAAGCTCCCTCATAAGCGTACATATACCGCAGGTTGTAAAACGCGCTTCATAACCGCTTCCATCGGCATACTCATAAAAATCCATATTCCACGAATAAGGATTCCTGTCACCCGCCTTGAGCTTTGCGGTAGCCTTCATTCCGTTTATGTCGGACTCGGAATATTTTTTCTTGCCGCTCATCCTGCAAAACCACTTCATTGCCCCGGTCATCATGGATTTTCTGTAGTACTCCGTCGCGTCCTCAACACTCGGAAGCTTCGGCATATTTAGGAAAAAAGCGGACAACATTGCGCAATTTACAATGTTCATCCTAAATCTGTCCGCCTTCTCGAATTCAGGCAGCTTCTCTATAAGCTCCTTGTACTTTTTTTTCGCAGACACAGTGATTTTGCGTCCTTCAGACTCATCATAATTTAATACCTCTGTGAGATTCTTTCGAAAATTTTTGCCAAAAACAATCCACATTCCCATCGGCATACCCGCATACCTCATACTAAATCCTGCCTCCTTGCTTTTTTTGTAGGAAATCGCGAAACTCAGTGTGTGACAGATAAGTACAATTAGTCATATATAACCTTTATAATTACAATTTTACTCCATAATTCTCCAAAATAAAAGTAGCTAATTGTACATACCCTCAACAAATCCTATAAATTCCTTGGCAACATGTGATAGCGTGTGCTTCTTATTCCATATAAGCGCATAGGAGGCGTAGGCATCCGGGTGGTCTACCTGCCTTACGCACACATCATCGCCATGCACAAGCGAAGCTATGGACTCCGGATAAATTGATATCCCGACACCATGCAGGCTGAGTTCATATGCATTCATCATGTGCGCAATCCTTCCTCTTACCACCGGTGTGCCTCCTGTCTTAGAAAACCACTTGTCTATCTCTCCCTTTCGCGATTCTCTGGAAGGAATGAGCAAATCATAAGGCAAAAGCTCCTCCGGCTTCACAGCTGCATTGTCCTGCGAGTACAGTGCGTGACCTTTAGGTATCACCGCAACCCACGGCTCGTCATAGACGGGGAGCACATGAAACTCCTCCGTGTTGTACGGTGCCGTAATCATCGCCACCTCACACAGCCCCTTTGTGACACGGCTGTTCACGTCATCGGTGTTTCCATTCCAGAGGTTATACTGGACATTAGGGTGTTTCTTTCTGAATGCGGAAATCCACTCGGCGAAAAAACGTGGTGCACACCCTTCCACCGAAGCGATATAGAGCGTTCCGGTAAGTCCCTCGCGCATCTCACGCACTTCCTCCTCTGATTTACTCACCAAATCAAGTATCTGCGAGGCATACTGCAAAAACAGCTCCCCCTCCTCCGTGAGTGTAACCTTATGCGGCGAGCGCACAAAAAGCTCCGTCCCCAGCTCCTCCTCCAAATCCTGAATCTGTCGGCTGAGCGGAGGCTGTGCAATCGCCAGCTTCTCAGCCGCCCTTGTAAAATTCTTCTCCTCCGCCACCGCCTTAAAATACCTTATATGTCTGAGCTCCATAAAATACCTCCCAATACCGCCATTGACATCGTTACATTAGAGACCATTATTTTCCACTTGGAACAGTTATTTTCCTGATGTATGTCCCCATGGTTCAATATACATTAAGCTTCTCAATTGCCGGTGAAAATAACATGTCCATATCAGTGTACATAGCGTCCTTATAATACCTTATAAGTATCATAATACATTTATTATATGTATTTCACATTATAAATACAAGGTGGTATATTAAAAACATCAAAGGAAAACAATTGATTTCGAAATCATAGCAGAATAACATATACATATTTTAAAATCAAAGAAAGGATTGGTGATTATTATGAGAAAAATATTTGAAAAGATCAGCGAATTTTTTAAGGAATACTACATGAGCTTCGGTGAGATAATCTAACCCCTGCTCTGACGTTCCAAGCATAGTCGAATCAAGGAATTTTACCGATTTGATTTTAAGTATTAAGATAAATATTATGATGAAAAGAAATAATTAAAAATCGCCTGAACCCGGTCGAATAAGCTTCCACTTGGTTTAGGCGATTTTTTTATTAAATGGAATCTATTGTCTCTAAACTTTTGATATGACTATGTTAAATCAATCAAATAATTTACCTTGTACACAAATCTAACTTATTAGGTATTACACAATTTGCAAACAATTAATGCAATTTGTAAATGTCAGTTTATTTGACCTCAACATTGTTAGCTTCGGGTGTCAAAACATGTTAGAAAACTTAGCCGTGTATTTTACCATACTACAGCCAAATGACAATGGTATGCCATAAGCAAAAGATTTACATTGATTTCACATTTAAGTTGTGCTACAATCCATGAAGAAATGTGACTTTTTTACCATATAAATAATACGATAGCATTATTAAGATGTCAAAAGTAACCGCACCATCGGTTTGCCGCCGGCATGAAAGGACAAGATATATGCAGGACTTAATGAGAAATCAATTCTATAAACAGCGCTCCGACTTCGAACTCTCAGCAATAGAGCGCGACAAGACGCAGGTTATGCCTGAGGGCGTAAGTGTGCAGACTGATATTCCGTACATGAATGATGGCGATCAGGCTCACCTTATGGACGTATACCGCCCCGAGGGGAGTGAGTCCACCACCCTGCCTGTTGTGATAAACATACACGGCGGCGGACTTCTGATTGGCAGCAAGGAATTTAACCGCTTCTTCTGTGCTAAGCTCAGCAGGCTCGGCTATCTTGTGTTCAGCATCGAATACCGCCTCGTACCCGACTGTATGGTATTTGACCAGTTTTCGGATGTCTGCAATGCTTTTAAGTATATCAATGCACACCTTGTCGAATACAATGGCGATTCCGGCCACATCTACGGTGTCGCAGACAGCGGCGGTGCTTACCTTCTCACATATACTGCCGCCATGGCAAAGAACCGTGAGCTTGCAAAAGCCGCACATGTCAAGCCGCAGAAGTTTTCCTTCCGCGCAATCGGACTTATAAGCGGAATGTTCTACACCAACCGCTTTGACAGGATTGGACTTTTCCTTCCTGCGTACCTCTACGGAAAGAACTATAAGAAACAGCATTTTGCAAAATATGTCAACCCTGAGAATCCGGACATAGTGACCTCACTTCCACCGTGTTTTCTCATAACCAGCCGGAACGACAATCTCAAAAAATACACTCTTGATTTTGAGAAGGCACTGGCACGCCACAATATGCCGCACGAATTTTTCTGCTTTCCGCGCGATAAGCGGCTCACCCACGCATTCAGTGTATTTAGACCGGATTATGAGGAAAGCGAAGATACTATCATGGCAATGCATAATTATTTTGAGAAATATAAATAACTGTTCATAAACAAACGGATAAAATATTAAAGGCTGCACCCGGACAGACAAATCTGTTTTCCAAGTGCAGCCATTTAATTCCTGTTGTGTCATTTCAGACCTTAACATTTTCACATAGGTTTATTATTTTATTTCAGTGTATCAAGAAAATCCTTGAACACATCCAATGTACCTATACCCCCAAGTTCATCCGCAGTAAACACATCTTAAGTATTCTTCTCTGTCCACGGACTGTCTCCTTTTTGAAAGCTTTCACCTATAATACATTTGAGGCGGGAAAAGTCACAGAAAAATAAACTCTGCCGGCTCACCCTCCGTGCGGCTGCTGTCCGCAATCCACACCTTGAAGCTGCCCGGCTCGCTGGCAAAGCTTCCGTCGGCGCGGAAGAACCTGAGCATTTCCTCACTGATTTCAAATGATACCCGCTTAATCTCACCCGGCGCAAGCTCCACCCTCTTAAAGCCTTTCAGTTCCTTTACCGGGCGAACCTTGCTCGCCGCTACATCCCTTATGTACAACTGGATAAGCTGCGTTCCGAAGGTCCTACCTGTGTTCTTCACATTTACTGAGGCTGTAAGCTTATCAGCAGCCGACAGCTTGTCCGCATTCAGACTTACATTGCCTATCTCAAATGATGTATAGCTTAATCCATAGCCGAACGGATACAACGGCTCGTTAGGTGCATCAAGATATCTACTGGTATAATCTCCTCTTCCTTCGGCAGGCTTCGGTCTGCCGCAGCTATAGTGGTTGTAGCTCATCGGAAGCTGTCCTACGCTGTAAGGGAAGCTCATCGGCAGCTTTCCTGTAGGATTGTACGCCCCTGTGAGCACATCCATGATACCGTGTCCGCCCTCAGTTCCCGGCATCCATGCCTCGACAATAGCCTTGGAATACTCTGAGACCTCCCTCAAATCAAGTGGTCTTCCGTTAAAAAGAACAGTGATTACATTCTTATTCACGGCTGCGACACGTCTTAGAAGCTCCATCTGAATCTTTGGAAGCGTTATATCCGTCTTACTTGTAGCCTCCCCCGACTGAAAACGGTGTTCGCCAAGTGCAAGAACTACCTTGTCCGCCCATCTTGCGCACTCCACAGCCTCGGAAAGCATTTTTTCATTAACTGACTTCCACTCATCGTCCGCCATGTCAAACTGTCCAAGATTTACAATCGTGTGGTTGTCAAGAAGCGTACAGCCGGCGGCGAATCTTAGCTCAACTGCAGATGTTTTTTCAGCAGTTTGGGATTCCAAAGAATCCTCACCACAGAAAGCCTCCTCTGCCGCCTCCTTAAGCGTGACATTGTCCTTCTCATCACCCGATATCGACCATGAGCTTCTCATATCCTGCCCTTCGATATACGGTCCTATGAATGCAAGCTTTCTATCGCACCCCAGGTCAAGCGGCAGTATTTTTCCGTAACCCCTGCCGGCTTCATCTGTTGTTTCATGCTGTACTCCATCTGCTGCTTCGTTTTTCAAAAGAACAATAGACTCACATACTGCCCTTCTGGCAAGCGCCCTGTGCTCAGCGCACAGGCTTATGGTCTGTTCAATCTGCTCATCTGCATCCTTATACGGATTCTCAAACAAGCCAAGCTTGTTCTTAAGCTGCAGCACTCTCATAACAGCCTCGTCAACCAGCTCCTGTGAAATCTTTCCCTCATTCACAAGTCTCTCCAGGTTGTCCGCGTACGCAGGTGTGCACATCTCAATATCAACACCGGTCTCCATCGCCTTTATCGCGGCGTCCGTGTTGTCCTCGCAGCAGCCATGCGCAACCATCTCACAGACAGCTCCCCAGTCCGATATCAGCACTCCGTCAAAGCCCCATTCACCGCGCAGGACATCCCTCATAAGCCATTTGTTGCCCGATGATGGAACACCGTTTAACAGGTTGAAGGATGTCATTGCAAGCTCACAGCCGGCATCGACTGCCGCCTTGTATGCCGGAAGGTAGAACTCTCTCAAGGTGTGCTCCGAAAGCTCAACATTCTGGTAGTCGAGTCCTGCCACTGCTCCGCCGTAGGCCGCCACATGCTTGATACAGGAGGCAATTCTGCCCTTCTCACCTACAGCATCGCCCTGAAAGCCCTTCACCATAGCTGCTGCCATCAGGCTGTTGAGATACGGGTCCTCACCTGTCGACTCCATGACCCTTCCCCACCTTGAATCCCTCACCAAATCAGCCATAGGTGCAAATGTCACCTGCACGCCATCGGCACCCGCCTCCTTGGCAGCCACCTTCGCACACTCCTCGGAGGTCTCAGGCGAAAATGTGGCACCCTGTCCAAGCGGACACGGAAATACCGTCCTATGTCCATGAATAACATCCAGCATAAACAGAAGCGGTATGTGGTGCGGCTGTGTCCTCATATATTCGTCCTGAATCTTCTTAAGCTTCTTGGCACCGTATATTCCAAGCGTGCTCCCGGCAAGCCTGCACGTCTCCTCACGCCAGCCGTTGTTCATTTCTCCGGTAATTACCGCATTTTCCTCGTAACAGCTTCCCGGAACCTGCACAAGCTGTCCTATCTTCTCCTCAAGCGACATATCGCCAAGCAGTTCATTAAGTTCCTTCTGTGTCATCGTTTGTCCTCCCATACAATCACTATATAATTTTTAACCTTGCAAAACCCATCTGAATCTAAATGTATTCAAATATTCCCTGAATCGCGTCGGAGATATTTATCAATTCATCAATCGGTAGACCGCCTATCTTTTTATAACCGCGGACAGACATATCCAACAAAGCCAGCTTTTCACACTGTATATAACCTTCTATATTATCTACAGAGGTCCATATATGAAGTGGTCCGGGATTGGAATTATTTATAATCGGACACCCTATAATCTCACCGCTGGAATTGAAAAAATCCTTGCTCACCACCAACACCGGATAGTTAATCTTCTCTATCCTCACAATATCTCCCTGGTGCAGAAGTTTCATCACCACACCTCTCTTCCTACCGGCTCGCCCCAATTAAATTCTCCATCCAACTTAAGCTCTCCACCGTATTGTGCCGCACGCTCCTCCAAGGTCTTATGTGAAAAATTCTTCTTAATGGTAATTACACCCTCCGAAACCGTTATATCTATGATTTCGTTCAGAGCCATACCTGCACTTTTCAAAATCTCTTTTGGAAGTCTGATTCCCTGACTATTCCCCCATTCTCTTATCTGTGCCTGCATGCAATCCCTCCTTCACTTTGTATATACATAGTATATACTATGTCAAAAAATATTTCAACAACTCCAAAACTCCCTCTAATATTTTTTACGCTATAGCTTTATATATGCAACATTGACATCCCTCTCATCAAGTGGCAAAATAAAAGGCAATGCAGACAAATAAATTATATTTTTAAGATTTAAGCCGCAGAATCACGACTTAAATTCAAGAGGTTTACAATGAGCAATTACACCCGCGGACTGAAAGCAGGAATTCCCATAGCACTTGGCTACCTTTCAGTCTCATTTACATTCGGAATAATAGCAATATCTTACGGACTATCATGGTGGCAGGCGCTTATAATCTCCATGACAACCGTAACCTCCGCCGGGCAGTTCGCCGGTATCGGAATAATGCTTCACCCCGGACAATATTTTCAGATGCTCATATCCCAGATTACAATAAACATACGCTACTCCTTCATGTCCATTTCCGTTGGACAGAAGGCAGACGAACGCTTCACCGGATTATCGCGATGGATTTTAGGCTTTATGATGACCGATGAAATATTCGCCGTGGCAGCACAGGAGGAGTCGGTAAGCCGCAGCTTCTTTGCCGGGCTCGCCACCCTGCCATATCTGGGCTGGTCTGTCGGAACGCTTCTCGGCGCAATTCTCGGAAGTATTCTCCCCGACCGGCTTATGAGTGCCTTAAGCCTTGCCATATACGGAATGTTCGTGGCAATCGTTGTCCCCGAAATGAAAAAAACACGCCCGGTTCTTATTGTGGTTGTTCTGGCAATGCTGCTTAGCTGTGCGTTCCACTACATCCCGTTTCTTTCTTCAATCTCAAGCGGAATAACCATCACAATCGTTGCAATAAGCGCCGCAGTTGTGGGCGCAATTCTGTTTCCTGTCGATGAAGAAAAATAACCGTCAAATGCGAAATTTACTTAATCGCACTAAATTATATATTGTAAAAAGGGAGTCTTTGACCATGGACAATAAGCTTTTTTTTATTTACCTCATTATCCTTGCATGTTCAACCTACTTAATCCGCGTAATACCATTTGTAGCCATAAAGCACAAGATTAACAACCGTTTCATCCGTTCGTTCCTGTATTACGTTCCCTACGCGGTGCTCACTGCAATGACGATACCCGCCATATTCTATGCGACCAGCTGGTGGGTCGGCGCAGCCGCAGGGCTTGTAATCGCAGTCATTCTTTCCTTAAAAGGCAAGGGATTGACCACCGTTGCAATCGCCGCATGTGCATCCGTCTTTCTGGTTGAATTGTTAAAATAATGAATTTCTTATATAAACATCCCAACAATTGATAATATAAAAGCAAGCTCTGATAAGAAAATATACCTGCAACATGATATTTTTACAGTATGGAAAATTTCTATAATTTTCTATACTGTATTTTTTTACCATACTGCTTATCGTCGGCACTGCAGGCATAACCTGCTATATGAGGGGAGGACATATCAAAAAGTGAAATTGAAATTACTTACTGTATGTGCCATCGGCACTGTGCTGATACTATGTTCAGGCTGTGGCAAAGCAGCTTCAGACAGCGCATCTGAATATGATGAAAGCTCATACGAAGCAGTTACCTCAGCTTCAGCTGAATCCGAAGCAGCCGCCACATCACAATCTGAAACCGAAACGGAAGGAGAGTCAGCAATGTCCGGAGAATTATTAAAAAACACAGAGAATTTATCAGAAGGTATATCTTCTGCAGAAACAGCCGAAGAGGCAACCTACTGCACAAGCATGGATGAGGTGCTTAATGCACTATGCCCTGCCGAAATAAGCCGGAAAAGAAACGACGCAGCCTATGGCAATGTAACCCATATTGAATACGATTCTACAACCACCGGCTGCAAAAGAGGTGCCAACATTCTGTTACCGGCGGACTATGATACCGGGAAATCGTACCCTGTATTATATTTTCTTCACGGAATATTCGGCGATGAAAACAGCATGATAAATGATGGAAACAACAAGATTAAGGAGATTGTAGGCAATCTTAAAGCGGAGGGACTTATTGATGACATCATCGTGGTATTCCCTAATATGTACGCAAGCTCAGACCCGGACCTTACACCGGGCTTTTCACCCGAACAGACTGCACCCTATGACAATTTCATAAATGACCTCACAAATGACCTTATCCCCTACATTGAATCGAACTATTCTGCAATGACGGACAGGGAACACCGCGGTATCATCGGCTTCTCAATGGGCGGAAGGGAGACTCTGTTTATCGGTCTGTCGCGCTCAGATTTATTTGCGTATATCGGTGCTATAGCTCCGGCTCCGGGACTCACACCTGCCAAGGACTGGGCTATGGAGCATGCAGGACAATTAGCTGAGGATGAAGCCGTTGTAAAGAACACCGACTATATGCCGGAGCTTCTTATGATATGCTGCGGAACCAAGGACAGCGTTGTAGGCAAGTATCCTTTAAGCTACCATGAGATTTTTGACAGAAACGGCGTATCGCATCTATGGTATGAGATTCCTGACGCTGACCACGATTCCAATGCTATCAGGAGCGGCTTGTTCAATTTCCTCATAAGATGGTTTGCCGATAAATAAGCTATTAATGATACTAAGAAATGCTCATATAGGAGGATTAAAATGAATAACAGAAAATTTACCCGTTATGTACTGTGTGCATCTATTTTCACCGCAACCACTTTTTTGACTGTATCGTGTGCGGGCAGGAATACAGACGCACCTTCAAGCATGGATGAAACACCTATCGTTTCCTCCGAAACCACAGGTGAACCTAATGAGGCAAGCATACCTGAGATTTCCGAAAATACAACTCTCCGGGATAATGACACCGAAACTACACCCGGAGAAATTACCACTGAGGAGGCCATTGAGGAGGTTGTCGCGGAGACCGAACCAATCGTCTATTTTTCTTCTAAGAGCGGTTTCTATGACAACGGATTTACTCTTGAACTTCGCTGTCCTGTAGAGAATGCGGTTATCTACTATACAACAGATGGCACCATTCCCACTCAGGACAGCCGGAAATATGAGGAACCCATTTCCCTTACGAATGTATCATTAAACCCGGATGTCTATGCGGCACGGACGGATTACTGCACAGATTCACAGTATGTGCCTATGGACCCTGTAACTAAAGCCAACATTATAAGGGCTGTCGCTTATTTTGAAGATGGCACAAGCTCTGTTACAACAAATGGTACATATTTTGTAGGTATTGACCGCGAAGAATTATATGGTGACTCCCCTGTTATTTCCCTTATCACCGAGCCTGACAATCTTTTCGACAATGAAAAAGGAATATTTGTCCTTGGACAGACATATACCGACTGGCTTGCCGAAGACCCTGCCAACGCGGATGAGCCCTCCTACAGAGTTCATGGCAACTTTTCTAACAAAGGAAGGGATTGGGAAAGACCTGTTTCATTTGAATACATGCCTTCAAACGGAAAGAACGTATCTGCAGACATGGGACTTCGCATGAAAGGTGCTTCCACCAGAACATACCTGCAAAAGAGCATGCGCCTCATTGCAAGGGCTGAATACGGCACCAAATCTATTAAAGCCGACCTCATTCCTGGCAATATGAAAAGTGATAATTCCGGACCTGTAACCAGCTACAAGTCATTTGTACTGAGAAACGGTGGGAATGACAATGGATTTTCCAAGATGAGAGACCCTGTTCTTCAGAGCCTTGTCGCAGACAGAGCCTTTGATACACAAGCGTCAGCTCCATGCGTTGTATTTGTCGATGGAGAATACTGGGGACTCTATGCCATCACAGAGGACTACAGCGACAAGTATATAGAAACTAACTACGGCATTGATAATAAAAATGTTGTAATTGTAAAGTGTGGCAGGATTGATGAAGGCACGGCTGAGGATATAACGCTGTATGAGGATATGTATAATTTTATAACACAAAACGATATGACTGATGAAAAAAATTATGCTAAGGCTCAGGAAATGCTTGACATTCCCGGTTTTATCGACTTCTGTGCAGTCCAGCTATACATTGACAACAATGATTCCATCTTCGATGACAATAACTGGAGTATGTGGCGGACAAGGGAAGCAGACAAGGCAACCGAATGGTCCGACGGCAAGTGGAGAATCCTTCTGTACGATACCGAATTTTCTACCGGTGTATATTCCGGCGGCAAAGGCTTTGAAGAAAATACCATCAAAAAAGATTTAGATGCCTCCCTCGATGCAGATAAAAAATATTCAAGTGACTACCCTGCACTTGACATTTTCCGTTCCTTATATGAAAACGGAAACTTCAGAAAAGAGTTGATTGTAACCCTGTGCGACCTCAGAAACTATAACTACGAAAAAAAGAGAGCAGGAAAAGCAATTGACAATCTCGCTGTATCCTACAAAAAGCTTGCAGATGATTCTTTCTACCGCTATGGTCCTGACTGGGTTGTGATGTATGATGGTCCTACAGTGTATTATGACACTAAAATAAAGGAATTTAAGCAGTATATGAACGGCAGATATATGGCATTCCCTAACCTGATGAAAAAGACCTTTTCACTTAAGGACCCTTGCACTATAAAAATTACCGTATCCGACCCTGAATATGGTGATGTCCTGCTTAATCGCACGGATATAGATTTTTCCAATTTGCCAAACGCTGAATTTACAGGCGATTACTTTGAGGAATATGAGATAACATTAACTGCAGCACCTAAGGAAGGTCATACATTCGTTAAGTGGATTGTCGATGACAATGAAATCACAGATGATACAATAACATTGACACCTCACGATAAATGCACGATTGAAGTTCAATATAAATAGTTAATTACCTGCAAATGCGAATTATGAAAGGACTGGTTTTACTTGAACAACCAAATGACCTTTAAAAGGTATGAGATAAAATACCTGATCACTACTGAACAAAAGGCTTTGCTTCTCAATGAAATGAAGCCATTCATGGATGCTGATATTCACGGAAAAAGCACTATTCTCAGCCTTTACCTTGATACCCCTGATTTTCTTCTGGTGCGCCGCTCGCTTGACAAGCCAATATACAAGGAAAAGCTTCGGCTCAGAAGCTATGGTACGGCGCAACCGGACACTGATGTATTCATTGAGTTGAAAAAGAAATATGACTCTGTTGTATACAAACGCCGTGAGGCGATGAAGCTCTTTGAGCTGGAAAACTACTTAAAGACCGGTATCATGCCAAAGGACACCCAGATTATGCGTGAGATTGATTTTGCAATGAAGCGTTATGCCGGCATAGCTCCGGCAGTCCTTCTCTCATACGAACGCGAGGCATTCTATGATAAATACGATTATGATTTCCGCATGACTTTTGACGAAAATATATTGTGGCGTACAGAGGCGCCTGCACTGAACAGCCCTGTATACGGAACTCCCATCCTTGAATCCGGGCATGTTTTACTGGAAGTAAAAACAGCCGGAGCCATGCCACTCTGGCTTGTGCACTTTTTCAGCAAGTATCAGCTTGCATCTGTTTCATTTTCAAAATACGGTTCTGCATACAGAGCTTTAACACAGAAAAATAATGCAATTATCGACAAAGGAGGTTCCTATAAATATGCCTGACGTATTATTTCAGGGATTATTTGATAAAAACACTATCTCAATCCCTGTATCACATTTTTTAATCTGTCTGCTGGTTTCTCTGGTAATTGGTCTGTTTTATACATTCATATATTCATATAAAAACAGCAGTTCACAGAGCTTTGTCATCACGCTTGCGCTCCTCCCGGCAATTGTCTGCACAGTCATCATGCTGGTAAACGGCAATGTCGGAACAGGAGTTGCTGTAGCAGGAGCGTTCAGTCTTGTCCGATTCCGTTCAATTCCGGGAACCGCAAAGGAAATATCAATGTTATTCCTCGCAATGGGAACCGGGCTTATCACCGGAATGGGATACATCGGCTATTCATTTCTTTTTGCATTGATTCTTGGATTGGCATTTATACTTTTTACCCGCTTAGGACTTGTCCGCATGAAGCCTTGCCGTGAAAAAATTCTCCGAATCACAATTCCGGAGGACTTAGACTACAACGAACTGTTTGATGACCTTTTTGAAAAATATACAACACATTCTGACACTATAAGCGTAAAAACGTCAAATATGGGAAGCATGTTCAAGCTTACATATAATATTACATTAAAAGATCCTGCAAATGAAAAAGAGTTCATAGACGCTCTTCGCTGCAGAAATGGTAATCTGGAAATCAGCATTTCTAAACAGACAACCGGCTCTAATGAACTTTAAGCTCTAATCTGATTCTCATTTACAATGCTGCAAAAAGGTGGAAGCACTCAAATAGATGCTGAGTGCTTCCATCCGTTTTATCTTTATACATTTTTCATAAACTATTACACCGAAAAATAAGTTCCTGGTACATTGATGCCGAATGATTGTTTCATATGCAAGGCGGATACAACCTGTCTAATCCCGATTTTGCAGATCAACTATTCTCGTCGCAATCTTCTTAGCAAGATGCATATTGTGCGTCACCGCAATAAGCCCGATATTTCTTTTTTTTGCCTCCTCTAAGACCACATTCCATATCTGCGCCTGCGTGATGACATCAAGCATTGTGCTTATCTCATCGCATATAAGATAATCCGCTCCGCTCATAAGCGCGCGCGCCACGCAGAACCTCTGAAGCTCTCCGCCCGACAGCTCACGCGGAAACCTGTCAAGCCACTCATGCTCTATGCCAAAAGCGTGGAGCACATCCGCGTCTATCTTCCCGCTCTCCTCAAGAACACGCTTGAGTCTCCAACGCGGATTTATCGCCCTTTCCGGGTGCTGGTGGATGAGCTGCACCGGACAGACCCCCTTTTCAGGAAGTACTTTGCCATCAATCAGAATCTCACCCTTGACAGGCTTTATATAACCTGATAACAGCATGGCAAGTGTTGTCTTGCCGTAACCGCTTGGGGCAGAAATCGCAAGACACTCTCCCCTATCCACCCTGACACTGCAGTCCTCCAGAATCCACGGCTGCTTTCTGTCATATCTAAAATAAATATTTTTTGCCTCAAGTGGCATGACAGCACCTCACCTCCCCACCTCTTATCTCGCGCACAGATGGAACCTGCCTTACACACTCCTGCGTCCTATATGGACAGCGCGGAGCAAAAAGACAGCCCTCCGGCAGATTTCCCGCATACGGCTGAAAGCCCGGAATTGGCTCAAAACCATTCTGCGGCAGTGCTCTCCACAATGCCTTGGAATAAGGATGGCGAAGTGCCTCCGGTCCTGTCTTAAAATCCACGGCAGGTGCCGTCTCAACTGTGGTTCCCGCATAGAATACCGCTACCCTGTCCGCAAACTCAAAGGCTAAATCTATGTCATGTGTTATCAGAATGACCGCCCTGCCCTCATCGGCAAGCTCCCGGAACATCCTAAGCGCCTCAAGTGCCTGTTCAAGACTCATACCCGGTGTCGGTTCATCGGCAATGATAAGCTCCGCCTCCGTTATCAGTGCTGTGGAGACAAGCACACGTCTTGCCATTCCGCCCGATAACTGAAACGGATACAGCTTCCCGGTATACTGTGGAAGTCCGAAGCGCTCGAAAAGGCGGCTTCTTCTGTCCACAGGCTTCGGCTTAATATCACCATCCACCTGGGCGCCCACCCTCATAAGCGGGTCAAGATATGCCACGGACTGCGGCACAAGAGCTATTTTTCGTCCTCTAAGCTTCTCCTGCTGCCTTGCGGTAAGCTCCTGCCCCTTGTAATGTATATGCCCCTTAACGGTAGCATTATCCGGAAGTATTCCAAGAACTGCCGAGGCAAGCAGGCTCTTGCCCGAACCGGATGAGCCAGCGATTGCCACAATCTCGCCCGGACGCACAGTCAAATGTAAATCCGAAATAACCTTTAAGTCCGTCTGCTCTAACCCATGGTCATACATACGGAAGGACACGGACAAATTATGTATTTCAAGCAATGTTTCTTTTTTCTGTTCCATTTTTATACCCCTGCATACTGCAAGCATTGCTTGCAGTATGCCACCAATAAGTAGTTTGAAAGTTTTTCTTTCAAACTTCCTCTATCATCATTGAATATATTTTACCGGACATTCATTCTTCAATATTAGAATATGACCGCCATAAATAAATTATCGTTCGACTATATATATCGGCTTATCCAATCATTTCTGCGCACTGTAAGGGTCAAGTATCATACGCAGATTATCTCCCAATTTATCCACAAGCAGCACGATAAGCACAAGTGTTATCCCCGGAAGTACAGCAGTCCACCACATTCCTGTTGACAAGTAGCGCATACTCTCCGCAAGTATGATTCCTATTGCTGACTGCTCCGGAGGCAGACCAAACCCCAGAAACGATATGGAGGCCTCATGCAGTATCGCATGTGGCAGCATCAGCACCAGACCAACGAAGAACTGCGGTACGAGATGGGGAAGCAGATGATTTATCAAAATCCAGCCGCCTGATTTTCCAAGCCTGCGCGATACCTCTATATACTGCTGCGAACGAAGCTGTAATACCTCAGCGCGTATAAGACGCGCAAGGCTGCACCAATGTGTCGCCGCAATCCCGACAAGCAGACCCTTAAGCCCACGTCCTAATACAAAAGAGATAAGAATAATCAAAATTGTGTGCGGCACACTCATCACCAAATCTATAATCCAGTTCACTATTGTATCAATCCACTTAGCCCCTGCAGCCGCCGCAATCCCGACAAACACGGCTATAACCGCACTGATAATCGAGGCTGCTATGCCGACAGTCAGGCTTACCGACAAGCCCTTCAGTGTGCGGAGGAACACATCGCGCCCAAGTGCATCTGTTCCAAATATATGCTTCATTCCCGGTGGACATTTTGCATTCAGAAAGCTGCCCTTTACCGCTTCCTCAGGGATAAAAATACCCGGCACATAGACAACTATTAAGATAAGTGCCAATATTATTGTAAGAATGACTATATGTTTTCTATTATTTAAGCCTTCGCTTTTCTTTGACAGTCTGCCACCTATTATTCTTCTATCAGTATTTTGTCTGCTCATTCGCCCACCTCCCGAATCCGTGGGTCAATGACACAATAGAGCACATCAGCAATCATATTTCCGACACACACAAACAGTGCGGAAAACAAAGTGATTCCAAGCAGCAGCGGAACATCCCCCTGAAGTCCCGCCGCGGAGACAGCACTTCCAAGCCCCGGATAGCTGAACACATTCTCTGCCAGAACAGAACCTCCGAACAGCTCAGCAAACGAGGCGAACTGCAGGGTCAATGCCGGAAGAAGTATGTTGCGAAGACCATGTCTGCGAAGGATTGTCCATTTTCCCTCCCCACGCGCCCTGGCAAACAGCACATATTCGCTGTTTAAGACATCAATCAGCTTCTGTCTGGTATGCAGTGCTATATTTGAAAAGGACATAAGACTGAGAGTAAAAGCAGGTAAAATCAAGTGATGAAGCTTCTGCCGGATGGTCACATTCCCACTTGTGACCCCGATTGGTGATGAAAAGCCGATTGGAAACCAGCCAAGCCACACCGAAAAAATGAGCAGCAATAGTAACCCAAGCCAGAAGGTCGGGACTGAGCTCAGCACATAACATAATTTTTTCAAGCTTTTATCCGGCATACGGTCATGGTACATCCCCATCACACAGCCCAGCGCAAAACCGATAAGCCCTGCCAGTATCCATGCGCATAACATCAAAGCAAAGGAATTTACGAAGCGCTCTGCGATTATCTGCGCAACCGGTCTGCGGTAAATCGATGACTCTCCCATATTGCCGTGCAGCAGCTCATTGAGCCATATCATATACCTCTCTACCGGTGGCTTATCCACTCCCCAGTACTGCTCAAGCTCCACCCTTTTCTCCGGTGAAACTGCCGTCCCAAGCCCTAAAAGATACTGCTGTACCGGTTCAATCGGCGATATGCTCACCAGCGTAAAGGAAACTATGCTCACCGCAAGCAGAAGTGTTATTATTTTTATACTGTTTTTGACCAGAATACGCAAAAGCCGCACAATGGTATTCTTCATAAAGCTACCTCATAACTCAATAATTCATCTGTATAAATTATTTTTCCCATGACCATTCATTAAGATTCTGTATAAGCGGAAGCCCATGTCCATGACCGTGAATCGGCTGATTTCCGATAGAAAGACCTTCGCGGACATAGGTGACATGGTCAAGATTCACAATCCACACCCAAGGACATTCTCCCTGCATAGCTGTTCCGGTTGTTCCGTCCCACTGGACTTTCTTCCAGTTTTCGTTGGCAGCCTCCACAGTAAGCGCCGACATAGCTGCATCGAGATACCCATCCGTCACATCGCTCATGTACCCTTCAGGATTGTAAAAATCGTCCAATAACGCTCCCTCTGAACGGTACAGGTAGTAGGTCTCATTCGGGCTTGATGAACCCCAGCCCATAAGGACAGCCTCTGAGAACATGACCTTCATAATCTCATCCCAGCTCATTCCCTCGATATCAACCTTTATGCCAATGGCAAGCAGTTGTTCTGCCGCCGCCATGCCTACAGCCTGACGCACTGAATCTCCCGAAGGATAGACGCACTTAAACTCAGCCTTAAGTCCGTCCTTCTCCACAATGCCGTCACCATCCGTGTCCACCCAGCCATTGTCCGCAAGGAGTTTCTTCGCGTATTCAACATCCGTCTCAAGCTTCACATCCGGATTGTTCCAAGGCATACCGTCATTCTCAGAATAGGCAGGTCTTCCAAAGCCATTCAGCACTGTATCAGCAATCTGCTGCCGGTCAATCGCATAAGCTATCGCCTGCCGTATCTCGCGGTTGCAGGTGACATTATTGCCTATCGGTGCACCGGCTTCGGTTGTTTTTCCTTCATTGGGAAGAACAGGAAGTGTAAAGCCCCGGTTATCGGCGGATATGATTGATTCCACACTATAGCCCTTAACCTTCGTGGTTGCAAGCGTTGCCACGGTGTACGCGACATCAACCTGCCCTGCCTGAACTGCCGCAAGTGCCGCATCCTCGGACATAAATACAACTGTCACATTCTTTATCTCCGGCACACCGCCATAATAATTCTCATTTGCCGTAAACATAAGCTGCTCCTGCGGTCTCCACTCGACAAGCTTGTACGGTCCCGAACCTATAGGCTTCGTACCATAATCATCTCCGTAGGCATGCTCAGGCACTATGCCGACAGACGCAAGCGTATTGAGAAAAATCGAAGTCGGCTTAGATAACGTGATAACCACTGTTGTGTCATCCTGTGCCACAGCACTTTCCATATATGTGAGGTCAAAGGAGCCATTCGCTGCCTTTGCAGTCCCAAGCGTAAAGGCCACATCCTGCGCGGTCACCTTCTCCCCATCCGTAAAGAATGCGTCATCGCGGATTGTGAAGGTCCATGTAAGCCCATCCTCCGACAGCTCATACCCTGTCGCAAGGTCATTCTCAAAGTTCAGCTCCGCATTGTACTTTACAAGCGTACTCTGTATAATTGGTGAATTTCCATGTCCCCAGCCCTTAGTCGGGTCAAGCGTCTCCGGCTCTGAGCCGATGGCGATTATGACGCTGTCCTTGACCGTATTCGTTATATTGGCATCATTTTTGTCACCATCTGACTGATTCCGGCATGCCGTAACTCCTGATATGACAAGCACTGCCAGCGCTACCGACAGGATTTTTTTCATATTTTTCTTAAAATTGTTATGCGAATCCTTCCTGTTCTCCAGTTTCTCCGTTTTTTCCTTGTTCTTGTTTCTCATATTGTTGATATATCTCATGTTCTTTATATTTTCTCCATTCCTGATTTTTTCTCTTTTACCACTAAATAATTGTGAAACAAAAGCTCTCTATTTTACAGTCCGCAGAGTGTAAAGCATTCAGGCACTTAATTTCTCAATTACGTATTATTTTTCTAATATCCCACGCGCCGTTTCAAGGGAAATGCTTTTCTCCTTCGCAATACGCGCAATATCATCATACTCATATTTTTTCCGCGTTACACCATATCCTGTTGAAAGCTTACAGTGAACCGGACCATACTCCGTCTCGACAGTCTCAATATGCCTGTCCAGCACATACCTCTTCATCATGTTCTCGCGTATTCCTATGGTTGTGGTATACTTAAAGACAGTCTCTATGATTTTCTCCTTGTCACTTTCACGGCACATAACCTTGATAAGTGTCCCCGGACGCGACTTCTTCATTCCTATCGGCACGGTGTACACATCAAGCGCTCCTGCCTCAAACAGTCTGTCCATCGCAAAACCAACAGCTTCGCCTGTCATATCGTCCACATTGCACCCAAGCTCGCATATCTCATCAGCCTTGTCCGCTGTCTCGCCAAGCATCACGCGCACACAGTTAGCGGCATCGAAATCCTTTTTTCCCATTCCGTAGCCGATACCCTGCACCTTCATCATGGGCATATTTCCAAAGCGCGCCGCGAAGTGCTTAAGCAGAGCAGCCCCTGTAGGTGTGCATAGCTCCCCGCGCACAGAGCCACCGTAAATCGGAACAGCCCTCAGTATATATGCCGTGGCAGGAGCCGGAACCGGGAGTATTCCATGGGTGCACCTCACCTGTCCGCTTCCAACATGAACAGGCGATACAACCACCTCATCCACGGACAGACGTTCCATAAGCATGCACACCGCTGTTATGTCGGCAATTGCATCCATTGCCCCGACCTCGTGGAAATGAATTTCCGTCACCGGCACACCATGCACATAGCTCTCAGCCTCAGCAATCAATCCATATACTGCCATCACATCATCCTGCACCTTCTTAGAAAGCTTCAAATGTCCCCTTACAATGTGTTCAATATCATGCAGGCTGCTGTGATGATGGTGGTGGCTGTGGTCATGGCTATGAGTGTGCTCATCGCTGTGAGTGTGCTCATAGCTGTGGCTGTGCTCATCGCCGTGGTGATGGTCATGGCTCTCCTCCTCCGCTCCGTCCACTGTCACTGTAACATGTGTTCCTGTTATACCACATTTCACCGATGGTTCCGCCTTAAATGCAACACCCGGAAGCCCCATCTCATTAAGCTCCTTTAGAAATTCTTCCTTATCCTGAAGCAGTTCAAGCATCGCCGCCGTCAACATATCTCCGGCCGCACCCATGCCACAATCGATATATAATGTTCTCATAACAAATTTCCCTTCCTGTTAAAAAATAATTTAATTTCGGTGTCATAACATGTTATACACTCTAAAACTTAATTTTCATATTTTGACACTCAACCATAATCTCAAAAAAAGCGCACAAATCCTCTACAAAGGATATGTGTGCTTTCCTAGCAGTTGTTTCTTACAAGTTTCAATTGTCTTTAGATAAAAAATAGTTTACCCTGCATTTTTGAAATGCTTGTTATAAAGCTTAGCTTTAAAATACCAGACGCTTCTGCGTCCCCATTGACAGCTTCCTGCTGCCTCATTAACTGTTATATTATACAGCAAAGACAGCCCAAATGCAATATTTGCAAGTCCTACCTGTCACATAATCTACATAATTCCTCAATAACGCACTGTATCAATCTGCCTATATTTAAATCCGCAACTCCCACCACAATATTATCGCAGTGGTTTATCGGAATCAATATTCTCTTTGCGCTGCTCTGTGCAACCGCATTCGCCATGCGCGGCGTAATCTCTCCAAACATTGCGTCCGCAATCACAATACCAATAGGTCCGACTATTACATCGGCGCGCCTGGTGTTCACCACAACCGCATTCTCGCCTGTAGCCGCATTATCTGCTCCCGCCTTAAGCATTGCAGCTGTTGCTACCGTGTTCGTTCCTACTGCCGTAATATCAGCCTCCGCCATCTTCTCCCTGATTGCCGTGACAAGCTGGCGTCCTATTCCGCCTCCCTGAGCATCTATAACCAAAATGTTCATAATGGATACCCCTTTGTCCTTTTTATAATGACATAATGTTTGGTCAAAACACGCTAAGATTATAGAGCATGTTTTTACCTGAAATCATGACAGCTTATTGGAAGCCATCCTTGTTCCACACCTTCGGCTGATATCTCATATCAGATACATTGTACACAGTAACGAATGCTCTCGGATCTTCTTTATTTATAAAATTCATAAGCTTCTGATATTCGCTTTTGTCAACAATGGTGATGATTTCATTATGTTTATCAAAATTGTATGCGCCGGTCGCCTCATATATCGTTGCTCCACTATGCAGATCCTCGACGATAAACCGACGAAGCTCTTCCTCCTTCCGGGTGATAATGCAGACACGGCGTTTTTTGTTATTATCAAAAATAAAATGATCAAGAATTATTCCGTTAAAATAAGTGCCAAGAATACTCAGAACCACCGTCTTTTTGTCGTAGGCAAGCGCCGCTGAAAGTGCCACGCACATTCCCGACAGGGACATTGCCCTTCCAAGCTCTATGTGCAGATACTTGTTCATAATCTTTGCCACAATATCAAGCCCGCCGGAGGAGGCATTTCGGTTAAAAAGAATGCTCAGCCCTATGCTCACCACCAGAATATAGCAGAGCACATCAAGCTCCTGACTGTCCGTCATTGAGCCGAAATCCGGGAACACCAGCTCGAAAAATCCCAGAAAAAGAGGCAGCATGACGCTCGTATAGACCGTCTTTACACCAAATTCTCTTCCGCAGGTGAAAAACCCGATTATCAGGAGCACCACATTCAGAAACATAGTGATTGCCGACAACGGAAGCGGCACAAAATTGGACAGCACGATTCCAAGACCTGAAATGCTGCTGACGGACGTATGGCTCGGCACCAGAAAGAAGTATACCGCCGCCGCAATGATTGCCACCGCCACGGTCAAAATCACCGTCTCCCTTGCTATATCCTTATAATTCAGCCTCTTTTTCATTGTATCTGCTCCTCCATAATCCATGCTCTATTCCAATGTACCTTCAACGCACAAACAGTAATGTCCGTGCGCTCCGAAAACGCTTTCTGTGACATTCCTGTATTTTTTCTGCCTCTTTTATTGTATCAAATCCACATATAGTAGTCTACTACATTTGTTCGAGAAATGTCCTTATAAAAATAATTGTTCAGAGCCGGCCTCGGAAATTAAAAGTATCTACGTAAACATGGTTGGCAGTTATCGACCTGTTTATAGTCTGCAACCGCCAACCATGTTTGTCAAGCTTTCCCCTATTTTTTTCATCAAGATACAACTGTACCCTGTTCTGTATTACCGCAGCAGCCTCAGCAGCACTACTCTGACCTGAAATGAAGCTCATAGCCTCCTCATAGACTATATTGTAAACTGCCATATCGTATTGCTTATAGCCCGATGCTGTGTAAGCAAGCTCGCGAAGGGTATCAGCCTGTTGGGATGTAAGATTGCTGCTAAG
>ENA-UEPJ01000159-UEPJ01000159.1-human-gut-metagenome-genome-assembly--contig:-NODE-159-length-87712-cov-10.163588_pt1 | contig 87712 bp, 86 predicted proteins | sample MGYA00242890_ERZ507896 | MGnify/ENA primary metagenome ERZ507896 (study PRJEB26167, sample SAMN06115508) | human gut metagenome | host: Homo sapiens | place: China:Qinghai | collected 2015-08-20...
TAGGGGTTGCGCTCGTTGCGGGACTTAACCCAACATCTCACGACACGAGCTGACGACAACCATGCACCACCTGTCTCAACTTTCCCCGAAGGGCACCTAATGTATCTCTACTTCGTTAGTTGGATGTCAAGTCCTGGTAAGGTTCTTCGCGTTGCGTCGAATTAAACCACATAATCCACTGCTTGTGCGGGCCCCCGTCAATTCCTTTGAGTTTCAACCTTGCGGTCGTACTCCCCAGGTGGAATACTTATTGTGTTAACTGCGGCACGGAAGGGGTCAGTCCTCCCACACCTAGTATTCATCGTTTACAGCGTGGACTACCAGGGTATCTAATCCTGTTTGCTCCCCACGCTTTCGCGCCTCAGCGTCAGTTGTCGTCCAGCAAGCCGCCTTCGCCACTGGTGTTCCTCCTAATATCTACGCATTTCACCGCTACACTAGGAATTCCGCTTGCCTCTCCGATACTCAAGGGATACAGTTTTGAGAGCAGTTCATGGGTTGAGCCCATGGATTTCACTCCCAACTTGCATCTCCGCCTACACGCCCTTTACACCCAGTAAATCCGGACAACGCTTGCAACCTACGTATTACCGCGGCTGCTGGCACGTAGTTAGCCGTTGCTTTTTCTCCAGGTACCGTCACTTTTTTCGTCCCTGGTAAAAGAAGTTTACAACCCGAAGGCCTTCTTCCTTCACGCGGCGTTGCTGGGTCAGGGTTTCCCCCATTGCCCAATATTCCCCACTGCTGCCTCCCGTAGGAGTCTGGGCCGTATCTCAGTCCCAATGTGGCCGTTCATCCTCTCAGACCGGCTACTGATCGTCGCCTTGGTGGGCCGTTACCCCACCAACTAGCTAATCAGACGCGAGGCCATCTTTCAGCAATAAATCTTTGGCTTTTCAATGATGCCATCAAAAAGCATTATGCGGTATTAGCAGTCGTTTCCAACTGTTGTCCCCCACTGAAAGGCAGGTTCCTCACGCGTTACTCACCCGTTCGCCACTAAACTCAGTCCCGAAGGGCTGAGTCCCGTTCGACTTGCATGTGTTAGGCACGCCGCCAGCGTTCGTCCTGAGCCAGGATCAAACTCTCAAAAAATTGTATCTAAAGCCCGAAGGCTTCAAATCAAGTTTTTGAATAATTCGCTCTTAGCAATATTACTCAAGAATTTTCGTTGGCTGTTTTTCGCTTACGCTTAAACAATTCCATTAATTGTCCAAGGTGTTTAGTTTGTCTTTACGTTATTCAATTTACAAGGTACAGCCGTTCGCGCTCTCGCTTGAACTCGTTTATACTACCACAAGCCGTTCAACTTGTCAAGACTCTTTTTCGTCTTTTTCAAGGTTTTTCGGTTCGCAGAGTCGCTCTCAGCGCCTCACAGGAGGCGTCTCGCTGACAGCTTGCATATGATATCATTCACTGCTTCATTTGTCAAGCATTTTTTACAAAAAAGTTGAATCTTTTTTGGCGGTTCTGGCCATAGGCAGCTGTCCGCATTTTGTGAACACGCTCCCCCGCGTTTTGCGGCAGCGAAAAATCGTTCGCTGCCGCAAATTTGGAAAGATCTGCAAGAGAAATCAGGCGCAGAGCTTGCTGATTACCAGGGCATAAATCATAGCCGTCTTCAGCAGCTGGCTGATTCTCGCCCGTTCGTTGGCTCCATGCAGATGGGAGTCAAAGTCATGCTCTCCTGCACCAAAGGCAACGCCGCCGGGGATCTCATGGACGTAGGTACCGCCGCCAATGGCCTCGCAATAGCCCTTGCGCCCAGTGTAGGTTTCATAGGCATTCAGCAGGACCTTAATGAAATCAGACTCTCCGTCAACTGCATGAGCAGGCCCCAAGCTGCCTTTGCATTCCCACCCAAAAGCGGCCATTTTCGCTTCCGTCACATGGCAGGTGTTTTCTTCCGTGGCGCACAGGGGATCCCGGGAATCAAAAACGCCCCAGAAGCCGGTGCTATCTAGGTGAACCATAGAGAACGTCAGCGTCAGGCAGCCGGAGACAGCATCCTCCATGGCAATGCCCAGGGCCTTGCCCCGGTTATCCCCATAGGGAAAAAGCTTGTGCAGCTGCTGCACCGTCTTTTCTGCTGCCCCCTGGGCCAGAGGCAGCGCGCACAGGGCCTGCAGGGTCGCCGTAATGGCGTTTTTGCCCTCGTCAGGCGTAGATGCGTGGGCCTGGACACCCACAGCGGTGATCTTCGCCGTATTTCCTTCATAGACGGCCGTCAGCGAAACGCCCGTCTCCCCGGAGACCCGCTCCAGCACAGCCTCCAGCTGTGTCCGGTCAGCATTTTCCACCAGGCAGGTACAGTTTGCCGGAGCCACATTCACGCGAATACCGCCGTCCAATGCCAAAACGCGAACGCCCGGTGAAACCGTCTTCTCCCAGGATGCCGAAAATCTGGGGCTGTAATGGGCTTTTTCAATATTGGTCACAGGAAAATCCGCGTCCGGTGACAAGGCATAGGGTGCAAAGGGATGGTTCGCATAGTAGTGGGCAATATCCTCGGAGCCGGATTCCTCATCCGTGCCCATAATGAGCTTGGCATTTTTTGTCAGCGGCAAGCCCAGCTCCCGGACGCAGCGCATACCCAGCAGCGCAGCTACCAGGGGACCTTTGTCATCATCCGTGCCCCGGCCATAGATCAGGTCTCCGTCCCGTACCAGGCAGTAAGGATCCGTATCCCAACCGTCTCCGGCGCCAACCACATCCAGATGGGCCAGAATGTGCAGCCCATCCTCCCGGTTATTCAAATCAGCCGTCCCCACGTAGCCTTCATGATTTTCCGTCCGGAATCCCCAGCGCTTTGTCAGTTCCATTGCCCGCTCCAGGGCCAGCGCGGGGCCTTCGCCAAAGGGCTTCCCGGGCTTTGCATCCGAGCGGGTGGATTCCGCAGCGATGAGAGGCACCAGTGCCTCCACCAACTCATCCCCCCGGCCCTGCATCCACTCTGAGATTCTTTCTTCCGTTGTCATAGGTATCTCCTCCTTTGTCCACATTATACCGCGCATTTTTCCAAAAGGCAATGCGTCCTTCCGCGGTTTGTGAATCTTTGTCCTGATTATTCTTGACCTTTTCCCGCCAGGGCGATATAATGGATGTATCTTCTATATAGACAAGGAGCGTTATCCATGTACTATTCCATGACCATTGCAGGCCTGAAACGGGACCTGCCCATTTGCCCTGTCAACGAGAACCTGTCCATTGCAGGTTTTGTCATCTTCGGTGACCAGGAGCTGACCGTGGCCTGTGCCCGGGAGCTGCTGAAAAAGGCACCCGAATATGACTACATTATCACCGCAGAGGCCAAGGGTATCCCCTTGGCACATGAGATGGCCCGTCAGGCCGGTGACGCAAAGTACTTCGTAGCCCGGAAGGGTTCCAAGCTGTATATGCGAGACACCTTCGGCGTGGCTGTGCGCTCCATCACCACCGATCGGGAGCAGCACCTGTATCTGGACGGCCAGGACGCAAAGCTCATCAAGGGCAAGCGCATTCTGATTCTGGACGACGTCATCTCCACCGGTGAAAGCCTCAGCGCTCTGGAAGCCCTGGTGGAAAAGGCCGGCGGCATTATCTGTGGCCGCATGGCCATTCTGGCCGAGGGCGATGCCCAAGACCGGGACGACATCATCTATCTGGAGCCCCTGCCCCTGTTCAACTCCGATGGCACCGTAAAGGAATAATCCGTATTGCGCAAAAGCCCTTGATTTTCGTTTTCCGCGAAAATCAAGGGCTTTTCTATGTACTTACCAATCGGAGTCCCAGTCTGTATCGCCGCTGTCCCAGGAGTCGTTGCTGTCCCAGTTAAAATCACTGTCACTGTCGGAACGGGTCTGCGCTTCAGTTTCCCCCGGTTCCGTCTGAACAATCTGCTGATAAAGCGGCGTGTCCTCGAAGTCCGTAAGCTGGGTCTCTGCGTCCCATACCGGCGTATAGTAAAAATCCTGGGCCGCAGAGGGGTGCTGCAATTGCTCTGGCAGCGCCGCATAGTCTACGCTCTGCCAGGTATCGTCATCGAAATAGTACCAGTCGTCGTCATAGATGCCCGTCAGATGGTAATAATAGCCGGAACCGCAATGGTAATAGCCGGACTCGGTTCGTCCCCCCGCCCGGATATCCCGAACATAGACACTGTCCTGGAAATTGGGGCAGGGCAGCTCCGGCGACCATTTCTCCCGAAGGTAATAGGGCTTGGATTCCTTGCGCGTCTCCAGTGCATCCGGCACAAGGTCCAAACCCAAGGGTCCCTGCCAATTCTTTTGGGCCGCGCTGTAGCAGAACCAGTTCAGGCCGCTGTAGCTCTCGCCGCTGTAATAATAATCGGTATTGTTGTAGGCGTAGTACCCCTCCAATGGGTCATTGCGCGTCAAAATCAGGCCATAAACCGTCAAAAACACGGTGAAGCAAACGGCAATCGCACCGATGCTTCCCACAAACATCAGAAGATTCCTCAAGAGGCCCTTGGCCCGCTTTCCGGCCTTGACCCGCTGTGCGTCCGTTCCCTCCTGCCGTTTTTTCACATTCAGCATTTTCTGCTGGATGATCTCCTGCTTGAGCCTCTGGAACAGCTCGTTGACAGCGTAAGCCTGATCCGTGCCCCGGTAGCGGACGGATCGCTCTCCGGAGGCCTTGTTTTTGTACACCACATAATTTCCGGTGTCTTCCTCATAGTAAATACCGAAGGCCTTAGGCTCCCGAATGTCCTTGCCGATGAAGAACCGGGTCACCTCTTCCGGCGGCAGGCCCTTACCTTCATACCATTGCCGAAGCTCTTCGATTGTCAAAGGCTGGTCTCCGCTGGACCGACGGACATTTCTATTGGGTGCGCCGCAGCTGGGACACACCGACTGGGTGTCGTCCATCATCGTGCCGCAGAACTCGCATTTGATTTTCATAGGCAACCCCCTTCAAAAGGTATTCTCTTTTGTATTATAACGTATAGCAGTGCAAAAGTAAATCATACCAAAGGATTACTTTTTTCTTCTCATTGTCTTGTTCGAAGCTCCCTCAAAAGGGCCTTCAACTCTACGTCATCATGCAACAGCCGATTGGCAGTTCTGTCATTCTTTTTTATCACACTCCAAAATATTCAGCTATTTCATAGGTTTTCGCAAGAGTCGTTCTCGTATTATGCATTAACGTGATTTTAATCCTTCATTTCGCAGTTTATTATTATAAACTCTTTCGCCAATTTTCTACAAGAAATCAAAAATTGTCGATTTTTCGAATAGATTCCACACCCGTTTACATATTCTTTACACACTTTCCACATTCAGATACATTAAAATCCCCCGGTCCGAGAACCGGGGGATCAAATGCATATGAGAAAAGAGCTTACTTCTTCAGAGCCTCTTCCCCTGCTACAGCAACAGAGATGGTAGCGCCGACCATGGGTGAGCAATGCGCAGCATTGCGAGTCAAATCCTGCAACCTGCCGGTGGCAGGTTGCCACTTTACCCATGGTCCTTAGAAGTCTGAAGGCTTTTTACTTCTTCAGAGCCTCTTCCACGGCAACAGCCACGGAAACGGTAGCGCCGACCATGGGATTGTTGCCCATGCCCAGGAAGCCCATCATTTCCACGTGGGCAGGCACGGAGGAGGAGCCGGCGAACTGGGCATCGCTATGCATACGGCCCATGGTATCGGTCATGCCGTAGGAAGCGGGACCGGCAGCCATGTTGTCCGGGTGCAGGGTACGGCCCGTGCCGCCGCCGGAAGCGACGGAGAAATACTTCTTGCCCTGCTCAATGCACTCCTTCTTGTAGGTGCCTGCAACAGGATGCTGGAAGCGGGTGGGGTTGGTGGAGTTGCCGGTGATGGAAACATCCACGCCCTCATGGTGCATGATGGCAACGCCCTCACGGACATCGTCAGCACCGAAGCAGCGGACAGCTGCCCGCTCGCCATCGGAATACTTGTACTCCTTGACGATTTTCAGCTCGCCGGTGTAGTAGTCGAACTTGGTCTGCACATAGGTGAAGCCGTTGATCCGGGAGATGATCTGAGCAGCGTCCTTGCCCAGGCCGTTCAGGATGACCCGCAGGGGCTCCTTCCGGGCCTTGTTGGCGGACCGGGCGATACCGATAGCACCCTCAGCGGCAGCGAAGGACTCGTGGCCGGCCAGGAAGGCGAAGCACTTGGTCTCGTCCCGCAGCAGCATAGCGCCCAGGTTGCCATGGCCCAGACCGACCTTCCGGTCCTCAGCCACAGAGCCGTCAATGCAGAAAGCCTGCAGACCGATGCCGATGGCCTCGGCGGCCTCAGCGGCGGTCTTGACGTTCTTCTTCAGAGCGATGGCAGCGCCCACGGTGTAAGCCCAGCAGGCGTTCTCAAAGCAGATGGGCTGAATGCCCTTGACGATCTCGTAGGGATCGAAGCCCTTCTCCTGGCAAATGGTGCGGCACTCTTCCACGGAGGAAATGCCGTACTGAGCGAGGACGCCGTTGATCTTGTCGATTCTTCTTTCGTAACTTTCAAACAGAGCCATTGTTTCGTCCTCCTCTTATTCCTGACGGGGGTCGATGTACTTAGGCGCGTTGTCAAAGCGGCCATAGTGACCCTTTGCCTTGGCATAAGCGGTGTTTGCATCGTCGCCCTTCTTCATGAAGTCCATCATCTTGCCCAGGTTCACAAACTCATAGCCGATGATCAGGTTGTCCTCGTCCAGAGCAACGCGGGTGACATAGCCTTCGGCCATCTCCAGGTAGCGGGGGCCCTTGGACTTGGTGGCGAACATGGTGCCCACCTGGCTGCGCAGGCCCTTGCCCAGGTCCTCCAGGGAAGCGCCCACAACCAGGCCGCCCTCGGAGAATGCGGACTGGCTGCGGCCGTAAACGATCTGCAGGAACAGCTCACGCATAGCGGTATTGATGGCATCGCACACCAGGTCGGTGTTCAGTGCCTCCAGAATGGTCTTGCCGATGAGGATCTCGGCAGCCATAGCGGCGGAATGGGTCATACCGGAGCAGCCGATGGTCTCCACCAGAGCCTCCTCAATGACACCCTCCTTAATGTTCAGGGTCAGCTTGCAGGCGCCCTGCTGGGGAGCGCACCAGCCGATACCGTGGGTAAAGCCGCTGATGTCCTTGATCTCCTTAGCCTGGACCCACTTTCCCTCTTCGGGAATGGGCGCGGGGCCATGGTAGGCGCCCTTAGCCACGGAGCACATATTCTGTACTTCTGCACTGTAAATCATGGCAAATTTCCTTTCTTTCAAAAGACAGTTTTCCGTCTTCGATAATCTTCCGGAAAATGCTGTGCAGAGTCAGCTCTGCAGATCCCCAACAAATTCCGCATACATTATACATTCCAGGATTCGAATTGTCAATGAAAATCGATACAAAAATACCTGTTGTATCCCTTTGAGGCACATGCCGGAGGCAATCCATATTTTACCAGTATTCTACCGGCGTTTTGGGTCAAAATAGCCTTGAACGCAGCTGCGTTCACACAAAAAATGCCGAGGAGGACCTTTTATGAACTGTCACGCCAACAAGTGCATCGAGTGTACCGTAAGTCAGTGCGCCCACCACTGCGGAACCGAGAACTACTGCTCCCTGGATTCCATTCTGGTAGGCACCCATGAATGCAATCCCACTCAGGACCAGTGCACCGACTGCATGTCCTTCCACAAGAAGTAAGGGGAAGCTTTGCAGGCAGGCCTTTGGCAGGTCTGCCTGCAAAAAAGCAAAGCCTCGGCGGCTTTTCCTTGACGAATCTGCCGTTTTTTTGTATGATAGAGAAAACCAAATCGTCACGAGGAGGGCTTGCCATGAGCAGCTACGACGAAACAGCTTCCCCGGATCGCGATCCGCTGTCCCCCGCGCCCGAGGAAGCACCGGACACCGTACAGGAAACCGCCCCCGAAGCGGCGGGGATGCCCCAGGAGGCATCGGCCGATACCGGTAAAGAGGCACCGGCCGAACCCGCTCAGGATACATCTGTCCCACAGGAATCCCAGAGGAAGAAGCCCTCTTCTCCCTATGAAAACTCCCCCTACTCCGGCTACTATGATACACATCCCCAGTCCCAGTCAAAGACCGCAAAGCACAGCCGGGAGAAGTCGGCACGCCCCGCCCGTCAGGGCAAGGGAAAGCGCATTGCCTGCGCTGCCGCTGCGGCACTGGTGCTTTTCGGCAGCTGTGCCCTGACCTATCGGCTGGCCTTTGACCGCGCAAAAGCAGAAAATGACCGCGCCGTGACCGCTCTGAACCGTCAGCTGACAGACCTGCAAAACCAGATTGCCGGGCTGAACCGCTCCGGCGGAGCCTCCCAGGCCGGTACCGTGATCCCCGCCCAGGGGCTTACACCGGCTCAGGTCTACGCCCGGAACGTAGGCAGCGTGGTCGCCATCTCCTGCGATTCCAGCATGACGCTGAACGGCCAACGTATGTCCGCCACCGTCACGGGCTCCGGCTTCATTCTGACGGAGGACGGCTACATCGTCACCAACTACCATGTGGTAGAGGACGCCGCCTCCGTCACCGTCACCACCCAGTCCGACGAAAGCTACGAAGCCACCGTCATCGGCCACGACACCACCGCAGACATGGCTCTGCTAAAAGTGGAAGCCCAGAATCTCCAGGCCGTTACTCTGGGCTCCAGCAGTGAGCTGATGATCGGCGACATGGTGGTCGCCATTGGCAATCCCCTGGGAACCCTGAACGCCACCCAGACCGTGGGCTACATCAGCGGCATCAACCGTCAGGTCTCCACGGACAACAACTATACCACCATGCTCCAGACCGACGCCGCCATCAATTCCGGCAACTCCGGCGGCCCGCTGTTCAATACGAAGGGGGAGGTCATTGGCATCACCACTGCCAAGTATTCCGGCACCTCTTCCTCCGGCGCCAGTATCGAGGGCATCGGCTTCGCCATTCCCATTGATGACCTGAAGCGGAATCTGGAGGAGCTGCAAACAAAGGGCTACATCAGCTCTGCCTACCTTGGCATTATGGGCATGGACGTAGACCCAGAGGCAGTAAAAAACTATGGCATTCCCAGCGGCGCCTATGTGGATTCCGTGGAAGCCAATTCCCCCGCCGAGCAGGCCGGTGTCCAGGCCAAAGACATCATCATCGCCCTGGGGGGCCAGAAGATCAGCAGCTTCAGCGACCTGGCCCGGGTCCTGCGCAGCTTCTCCCCGGAGGACGAAACCACCGTCACGGTCTACCGCGGCGGAAAGGAGCTGACACTGCCCATTACGCTGGGGGAAAAGCCCCGGGAGGACGCCTCCGCGCAGGCCGAAAATGGCGGTGAAATGCCCTCCGAAGGCAGTTTTCAGGAGTGGTTCGATTATTTCAACCGCTTTTCCGGCGTCAATCCGTAATCTATATGCGATAAATATTTCGGTCCGGTGCGCGCAAATCAGGCGCACCGGGCTTTTCTCTTGGTGTTTGTCGAAAAATGTCGAAAAATGTCGATAAAAAGTCACGCTTCACACATTGAAAATGTGCTTCCCGTATGTTATTCTTTACCCAGATTCTGCAACAAGGGGGGCTTCTCCTCGTGGAAACCATGACATTATTAATTGCTGACAGTTCCGAAGAATTTTGCAACAGCCTGATAGATGCCCTGCAGGGGAATTATCGAATCCAAACCTGTCGAACCGGCAAGGAGGCCCTGGAGATCCTGCGCACTTCAACGCCGGATCTTCTGATCATGGACCTGATGCTGCCGGAGCTGGACGGTTTGACCCTTTTGCAGGTGCTGGCCGATTCCGGCATCCGCCCCACAGTGCTGGCCACCACCCGTCTGGCCAATGACTACGTTATCGCGACTTCTACAAAGCTCGGCGTAGAATACCTGATGGTCAAACCCTGCGACATCCGGGCCATCGCAAAGCGTGTGCGGGATCTGAGCTGTCAAAAACCGCGTCCAAGACTCAGCGCACCGGACCCAAAAACCCACGTCTCCAATCTGCTGATCTCTTTGGGTGTCTCCACCAAGCTGCGGGGCTATGCCTATCTGCGGGAGGCAGTGCTGCTGATGATCCAAAATCCCATGCAGTCCATTACAAAGGAGCTCTACCCCGGTGTTGCCAAGCAGTTTTCCAGCACACCGACACAGGTTGAGCGTTCCATCCGCAATGCCATTCAGCACGCCTGGGAGCGGCGCAATGAGGAGCAGTGGCTCCAGGTATTCCAGCCGGACAAAGCCGGTAAGATTGCGCGGCCCAGCAATGCCGCCTTCATCTCCCGTCTGGCAGACCGGCTGCTCCTGGATCAGCTGCAGCTGACGATGCCCTGATGCGCGGCACACCGATCCGCCCGTTTCGGCTGTATGCCGGCGGGCGGATTTTCATTTCTCCATCTTGTATCTTTTTAACTATATTTTTATCTTTTTGAATTAAAAAAGAATTGACAGCGGGGTGCGCTCTGGTGTATAGTAGCGGTATGCGGTTTCTTCCGCTGAAAGGAGAAATACCCCGTGCTGCAAACAAAAGACCTTTTTGACTTTTCCCACAGCATTGCAGGCCCCTATCTGATGGGCTTTTCCTATCCCTGGCAGGCCCTTGCCGGAATCAAGCAGCTGATCCTCGACCTGGGAAAACAGCTGGGCAGTGACTATACCGAGATTTCCCCCACCGTTTGGGTCCACAAAACGGCCACCATCGCCCCCACCGCCTACTTAGGCGCCCCCTGCATCATCGGGGCCGGAACGGAGGTCCGCCACTGCGCCTTCATCCGGGGCAGCGCCCTGGTGGGTGAAAACTGTGTTGTCGGCAACTCCGTAGAGCTGAAAAACGTGATACTCTTCGACAATGTGCAGGTCCCCCACTACAACTACGTGGGCGACAGCATTCTGGGCTACAAATCCCACATGGGTGCAGGCAGCCTGACCTCCAACGTCAAGTCCGATAAAACCCTGGTGGTGGTGAAATCCCCGGACGAGCAGATTCCCACGGGGCTGAAAAAGTTCGGGGCCATGCTGGGCGACTTCGTGGAAGTGGGCTGCAACAGCGTTCTGAACCCCGGAACGGTCATCGGCCCCCACAGCAATATCTATCCCACCTCCTGCGTGCGCGGGGTGGTCCCCCCGGATAGCATCTGGAAAACCGGCGGCAACATTGTCGCCAAGCGGAAAGACTGAGGAGGATACCTATGGGAAAATACTTTGGCACTGACGGCTTCCGCGGCGAAGCCAACGTAACCCTGACTGCCGACCACGCCTTTAAGGTTGGGCGTTTCCTGGGCTGGTACTATGGCCAGCTGAAGCGCCGGGCCGGTTCCGACGATCCGGCGCGAATCGTCATCGGCAAGGATACCCGCCGTTCCAGCTACATGTTTGAGTACAGCCTGGTGGGCGGCCTGGTGGCCTCCGGCGCGGATGCCTACCTGCTGCACGTAACCACCACTCCCTCCGTGGCCTTCGTGGCCCGAACCGACGGCTTCGATTGCGGCATTATGATCTCCGCCAGCCACAACCCCTACTACGACAACGGCATCAAGCTTATCAACAGCTCCGGCGAAAAAATGGACGAGTCCGTCATCGCCCTGGTTGAGAGCTACATTGACGGAAATCTGGAGTGCTTCGGCCGCCGCTGGGAGGAGCTGCCCGCCGCCAAGCGGGAGCAGATCGGCCGGACGGTGGACTATGTGTCCGGCCGAAACCGGTACATCGGCTATTTGATCAGCCTGGGGCTCTACTCCTTTAAGGGCCTGCGCATCGGTCTGGACTGCGCCAACGGCAGCGCCTGGAACATTGCAAAATCCGTGTTCGATGCCTTGGGCGCCAAGACCTATGTCATCAACAACCAGCCTGACGGCTACAACATCAACACCAATGCCGGCTCCACCCACATTGAGGGCCTGCAAAAGTTCGTGGTGGAAAACGGTCTGGACGCAGGCTTCGCCTTTGACGGCGACGCGGACCGGTGCCTGGCGGTGGACGAAAAGGGCGAGGTCGTCACCGGAGACCATATTCTCTACTTCTGCGGCAAGCACCTGAAAGAGGAAGGGCAGCTCATGGGCAACACCGTGGTGACCACCATTATGAGCAATTTCGGTCTGTACAAGGCCTTCGACGAGTGCGGCATCCGCTATGAGAAGACCAAGGTGGGCGACAAGTACGTCTACGAAAACATGATGATGAACGGCTACCGTCTGGGCGGCGAGCAGAGCGGCCACATCATTTTCTCCCGCTATGCCTCCACCGGCGACGGAATTCTCACCAGCCTGAAGATCATGGAAACCATGATCGCTGAAAAGAAGACCCTGAGCCAGCTTTCCGAGGGCTTTACGTTCTACCCCCAGGTGCTGAAAAATGTCCGGGTGGACGACAAGGCCGCAGCCCAGGCAGACCCTGCCGTGCAGAAAGCCATTGCCGAGGTTACCGCCCAGCTGGGCTCCACCGGCCGAATCCTGGTCCGGGAGTCCGGCACGGAGCCCGTCATCCGGGTCATGGTAGAGGCCGAGAGCAAGCCCCTGTGCCAGGAGCTTGTGGACCGGGTGGTCGGCGTGATTCAGAGCACAGGGCACGCAGTATAATCCGCAGCAGTTCCGGGGCTCCCCTTCTTGGGGAGCCCCAAAATGCTTTTCGTTCACAATTTGCTTGTTGAAATGCCCTTCGGATTATGTTAAACTAATCTTAAAGATAGGATCGTACATACGCAGGAGGACAAGCATGGACGACGAGAAGATCAAAGCCAGGATCGGCAGCAATATTGCCTCCTTCCGAAAGGCTGCAGGGCTGACCCAGGCCGGATTGGCCGAAAAACTGAATTATTCCGACAAAGCCATCTCCAAATGGGAGCGGGGAGAATCCGTCCCCGATGTTCTGACGCTGATGCAGCTGGGGCAGCTTTTCGGCGTTACCATGGACGCGCTGGTCAGCAGCGACTCCCCCGCCGGAGCCGGGCTGCAGGAGCCGGAACGGCCCACAGCCAGGAAAGGCATTATCCAGGCACTGGTCAGCACCCTTGTGTGGTTCGTGGCGCTGTTTTTCTTCGTGGTCATCTCCTCCTTCCGGATTCCCGGCAGCTGGGTGGCCTTTGTCTATGCCATTCCCGTCAACGCCATTGTTCTTCTGAGCCTGCGCTCCGCCTGGGGCATGTTCAGCTGGAACCGGGTGCTGATCTCCGTCATCGTCTGGGGCAGCCTGACCAGCCTGTATATTTCCCTGCTGGTCTTCACCCACGCAAACGTATGGAAGCTGTTTTTGCTGGGCATTCCCGGACAAATTGCCATTTTCCTATGGTTCCGGATGTTCCACAAACCGGTCCGAAAAGCAGCAGAGCAGGAGGAAACGCAAGATGGTGAATAAAAAAGAGCTGAGGCAGCAGATCCGTGCCCAAAAGCGGGCCATGACCGAAGCGCAAATCGAAGAAAAAAGCCGCATTCTGGGAGAGAAATTCCGGGCCTGCCCCCAGTACGCCCGGGCAAAGACCGTCTATGGATACCTGCCCTACAATCAGGAGGTCCGGACCGTGCCCATGCTGCGGCAGGCCCTGCTGGACGGCAAGGCCGTTGCCGTGCCCAAGGTATACGGCGACGAGATGAAGTTCATTCTCCTGTCCGACCTGGACGCCGTTGCCAAGGGCTATGCAGGAATCCCAGAGCCCATCGCCGACGGTCCCGAGGCCGCAGACCCGGAGGCTCTGGTGCTGATGCCCGGTCTGGTCTTTGACCCCCAGGGCCACCGCATCGGCTACGGCGGCGGGTTTTACGACAAATTTCTCTCCCGGGAGCCAAACCATCCCACGGTAGCCCTGTGCTACGATTTTCAGGTGCTGCCGGAGCTGGAAACAGAAGAATTTGACATTCCCGTGGACACAGTCCTCTGGGCTTAAAGAAAGGCGGCAACATGGACGCACTCATTTGGATTGTTACGGCGGCCCTGGTTTTCGGCATCTGCCGTCTTGTGGATATCGGCTTTCAGAAGCTTTTCCGCAACAAAGCCGAGCATCTGTCCGGCAAGGCTGTCCGGGTCAATAAGCGCTATGGCGTATTCGGGGTTATTCTCTGCGCTCTGGGCGTTGCCGCCATTGTCAGCGGCTTCAAGGGGGATCAGGTTCTGCTCTGGGGCGGCGTCATCGTCTTCCTGCTGGGCGCATCCCTCACCGTCTATTACTTAGGCTATGGCATTTTTTACGGAGAGGACAGCTTTCTGGTATCCACCCTGTTCAAGAAAAGCGTCTCCTATCCCTACAGCGCCATTGTCAGCCAGAAGCTTTATCTGATCACCGGCGGCAATATCGTGGTAGAGCTGCAATTGGAGAACGGCAAAACCATCTCCCTGCAATCGACCATGGAGGGTGTTTACCCCTTCCTGGATACCGCCTTCCAGCGCTGGTGCGCCCAGAAAAGCCTGACCCCGGAGGAATGCGACTTTTATGACCCCCAGAAGAGCTGGTGGTTCCCCCACGAGGAAAGCTGATGGCGCACATTCCCAGCGGTACTACCGCGCAAATCGATGTGCTGACCTTCCGGGAAGCCCTGGCCTCCGCCAATACGCCAAATGCAGACTATGACATTGGGCGGTGGCTGTATGCACCTTGCCTTTACTCCGAGTACCGATACATTCTGGGCACCCGGGGCGAAAAGCCCCTGATCTGCATCGGCATCAATCCCTCCACCGCCAAGCCGGACGCCCTGGACAACACCCTGAAATCCGTGGAGCGCATTGCCCTGGGCAACGGCTACGACAGCTTTCTCATGTTCAACGTCTATGCCCAGCGGGCCACGGATCCGGACACCATGGAGCGGGTCTGCAATCCGGTTCTGCACCGCGAGAACATGGAGGCCTTCCGCTATATTCTCTCGCTGTCAAAAGCGCCCGCCGTCTGGGCTGCCTGGGGTGCCATCATTGAAAAGCGGGCGTACCTGCCCCAATGCGTCCGGGATATGCTGGAAATCGGCAGGCAGTACGGTGCCCGCTGGTACTGCGCCGGTGCCGTCACCAAAAAGGGGCACCCTCATCATCCCCTGTATCTGCGCAAGGACGAAAAGCTGAAGCCCTTCGATGTGGAAAGCTATCTGGAACACCTGTAACATCCCCGCCGCGAGAAAGCGGCGGGATTTCATTTCTTACAAAACTGTTCGTTTTTCCCCGGAAATTGTAAGGCGAATCGATGGAGCGCCGGGCTTTCCCCTGCTATAATAGCCCCAGAAAACGCAAGGAGGAAAACAAGCAATGAAAATACTGGAAGTCAGTGAGGTCCGGAAGGTCTATACCACCCGGTTCGGTGCCAATCAGGTAGAGGCCCTGCGGTCCGTCAGCTTCAGCGTAGAGCAGGGAGAATACGTGGCCATTATGGGCGAATCCGGCTCCGGCAAGACCACGCTTCTGAACATTCTGGCCGCCCTGGACCGGCCCACGGCAGGCAGCGTCATTCTGGATGGGCAGGACCTGGGCAAGGTCAAGGAGGACCAAATGGCCTCCTTCCGCCGGGACAATCTGGGCTTCGTGTTCCAGGAGTTCAACCTGCTGGACACCTTTACGGTGGAGGACAACATCTACCTGCCTCTGGTTCTGGCCGGGAAAAGCTACAAGGAAATGCCCGGTAAGCTCCAGCCCATTGCCCAGGAGTTGGGTATCCTGCCCCTGCTGAAAAAATATCCCTATGAGATCTCCGGCGGCCAGAAGCAGCGCTGCGCCGTGGCCCGGGCCATGATCACGGACCCCAAACTGATTCTGGCCGACGAGCCCACCGGTGCCCTGGATTCCAAGTCCAGCGACGAGCTGCTGGGTCTTTTCAGCCGCATCAATGAACAGGGCCGGACCATCCTGATGGTGACCCACTCCGCCAAGGCGGCCAGTCACGCCAGCCGGGTGCTCTTCATCAAGGACGGACAGGTCTTCCACCAGCTCTACCGGGGCCGGAACACCAACGAGCAGATGTATCAGCTGATCTCGGATACGCTGACCACTTTGGCAACAGGCGGTGAGCAGGCATGAGAGCACTTTATCGCAGACTGGCCTGGGACGGTATCCGGAAAAACAAGCAGCTGTATTTCCCCTATCTGCTCACCGGCAGCGTCATGGTCATGATCTTCTATATTCTCTACGCAATGACCGATGCCACGTGGATGGCCTCCGTCCGGGGCAGCGGCTGGGCGGTTTATGTGATGCAGCTGGGCAGCATTGTGATCGGCGTCTTCTCATTGCTGTTTCTGTTCTATACCAATTCCTTCCTGGTCCGGCAGCGCTACAAGGAATTCGGCCTTTACAATGTGCTGGGCATGGACAAACGGAACATCAGCCGGGTGCTCTTCTGGGAAAACCTTTATGTGGCGCTCATCACCCTGCTGTGCGGCTTTATTCTTGGCATTGCCATGAGCAAGGCGGCGGAATTGGCGCTGATGAATCTGCTGCACCAGCCCATTGATTACAGAATTCGGCTCAGCCCAAAGGCCATGGTCACCACGGTTCTGGTCTACGGCGGCATCTTTCTGCTGCTTCTGCTCAACTCCCTGATCCGGGTGCGCCGAGCAAAGCCCCTGGAGCTGATCAAAACCGCCAGCATGGGCGAGCGGATGCCCAAATTTCTCTGGGTGGAGGCCCTGGCGGGCGTCGTCCTGCTGGGATACGCCTACTATCTGGCCGTTGCCATTCAGGAGCCTCTGTCGGCCCTGATCTGGTTCTTTATAGCGGTTCTTCTGGTCATTCTTGCCACCTATGCCCTGTTCCTGGCAGGCTCCGTGGTGCTGTGCAAGCTGCTGAAAAAGAACAAGAAATACTATTACAAGGCAAACCACTTTGTCTCCGTGTCCTCCATGATGTTCCGGATGCGGCGCAACGGCGCGGGCCTGGCCTCCATCTGCATTCTGCTGACCACGGTGCTGGTGATGCTGGTGTCCACAGCCAGCCTGTACATCGGCGCAGAGGGCAGCATCCAGGCCCGCTATCCCGACGGCATCACGATCACGTCCAGATTTGACAGCTGGCAGACAATGGCGGACAGCGCTCCCATTCTGGAAGAGGCCGTCCAGCAGGCGGCAGGCGATGTCCCCATTCACAGCTACCGCTCTGCCCAGACCAGCGGCCTGCTGACGGAAACGGGGCTCTACTGGGATGCGGATACCTACCGGCAGGAGCATGGCGCCCTGCGCTCCTATGACCAGATGGGCACGGTGATCGCCCTGCCCCTGGAGGACTACAACCGGATGATGGGCACTCAGGAGACCCTGGAGGACGGGGAATGCCTGCTCTACTGCTCCCGGCTCCGCTACAGCTGGGACAGCTTCGCCCTGGAGGGCGGCCCGACCCTGCGGGTGAAGAAAGTGCTGACCCAGTGCTTTGATATCGGCTCTGCCGTGTCAGATATCACCCCCACCGTGGTTCTCGTTACAAAGGACAGCCAGGGCTTTCTGACCGGCGCAACCGGCACTTTCCAGTGGATCTGCGGCTTTGATGCACCGGAGACCCACCGGGAACAGACCATTGCCCGGAAGCTTTCTGCGGACCTGGGCAAGCTGGGAGAGGGCATTCCCGGCCTGCAAATGTCCATGGTAGAAAGCCGGGAAAACAACCGCAGCGGCTTCTACGAGCTGAACGGCAGCCTGCTGTTTCTGGGTGTGATGCTGAGCATTGTCTTTCTGTTCGCAGCCGTGCTCATCATCTACTACAAGCAGCTCTCCGAGGGCTACGAGGACCGCAGCCGGTTTGCCATCATGCGCAAGGTGGGCATGACCCGGCGGGAGATCCGGGCCTCCATCAATTCCCAGATGCTCACGGTCTTCGCCTCACCCCTGCTCATGGCCGGGCTGCACCTGTGCTTTGCCTTCCCCTTCCTGTGGAAAATTCTGATGCTGTTCGGCCTGCTTGACAAGGTGCTGGTCACTTGGGTGGCCCTGGGATGCTTTTTGATCTTCGCCCTGGCCTATGCCCTTGTGTACAAGCGCACCTCCAACACCTATTACACCATCGTCAGCGGGGCCAAGGCAGAATGAGCAGGAAATTTGCTGTCTGGGCCATAGATGCCGTTTCCCTTGCGCTTCTTGCTCTGCTTGCCATCCCGACCGCAATTCTGGCGGCCCTGATGGGCCTCATCTGGGACTGTGCCGACAAGCTGACCCAGCGGCTGAAATAAAGATTCTCGGGGCTGCCCTTGGGCAGCCCCCAATTGCTGTCTGCCTGCAAAACCCACCGATGCTCTCTTGCTTTTTGTGCCGTTTTTCGGTATAATGATAAATGGCAAGGCAAATATCTATGGCCATTGCAAGAAAACGAAACGGGATATGATTTGAATATCCGATAGGTGTGCCGGGCGAAAAGTCGCCCCCGATTATGCCAGAAAGGAACCAACTATGAGCGTACACGAATCCGGTGAAATGTACCTGGAGGCCATCCTGGTGCTGAGCCAAAAAACGCCCTTCGTCCGCAGCGTAGACGTGGGCGAATATTTGGGCTATTCCAAGCCCAGCGTCTCCCGGGCCATGGGCATTCTCCGGGAGGAGAACTATATCACCGTGGGTAAAGACGGCGGCCTGCTCCTGACGGAGAAGGGCCGTGCCCTGGCGGAGACCATCTACGAGCGCCACACCGTGCTGTCCAAAATGCTCATCCATCTGGGTGTCTCTGAGGAGACCGCCGCAGCGGATGCCTGCCGCATGGAGCACGTCATTTCCGACGAGAGCTTCCAGGCCATCAAGCGCCACGCCAACAGCCTCCGGTGAACGGAATGCCTATGCACGATTGCGCCTCCTGCGGCGGCTGTAAGGGCGGCTGCACCGGCTGCGGCGGCTGCGACAGGAGCCTGACCATGACCCAGCCGGAAATTGACTTTTTGCTGCTTCTTGCCCAGACGCCCTTCCTGCCGGTGGGCAGAGCCCTGGGTGAGGAAACCCCCATTTTTGAAAATGACCCGTCTAAAACGCCGGTGCTGGAAGTGCTGGAAAAGAAAAGCCTCATTTCCATTGACTACCGTTCCCCTTTGAAGGGTTGCGAAGACGGCTGGTATGTAAGCTGCCCCGTGCAGGGCAGTCTGGCGCTGACCGCCCGGGGGCAGCAGGTGCTGGACCTGATTGATTATCAGGGAATCTTATAGCAGGCGAACAGGACTACTTTGAGCGTTTTCCAAGAAAAGGGATTGACAAACCGCCTCAATTGGGGTATTATGTCGGCAACCGAACAGAAAAAGGCATAGATGGAAAGAGTAAGCGCGCACAGTCCTCTCAGAGAGCCCCGCATGGTGGAAAGGGGCAGGTACGAAGCCGCCGAACATGGTTCCGGAGCCGCGGGGGTGAATTTTTTGAGCCCGCGACGGGAGCGCCCGTTACAGCGCAGGAGTATGCTGGTACTCCCCAAGGCGCTTTCCCGTGAGGGCAGCGCGAAGCAAGGTGGTAACACGGATTTTTCCGTCCTTGTGCCTTAAGGCGCGGGGACGGTTTCTTTTTTGAAGGAGGAATTCCATTTGGCGGCAATAATCGAGCTGCAAAAGCTAAACAAAACCTTTGGCAGCGGTGAAAACCAGGTAAATGCATTGCAGGATGTGTCCATTTCCATTGAACAGGGCGATATCTTTGGCATCATTGGCCTGTCCGGTGCGGGCAAAAGCACCCTGGTTCGCTGCATCAATCTGCTGGAACGGCCGGACAGCGGCAATGTTCTGTTCCACGGGCAAAACCTGTGCGATTTGCGCGACAAGCAGCTCAGGCAGCAGCGGCGGAAAATCTCCATGATCTTCCAGAGCTTCAATCTGCTGGAGCAGCGCACCTCTCTGGACAATATCTGCTTCCCCATGGAGCTGGCAGGCACGCCCAAAAAGCAGGCCCGGGAAAAGGCCCGGGAGCTGCTGGAAACCGTCGGCCTGCCGGACAAGGCGGATGCCTACCCCGTGCAGCTCTCCGGCGGCCAGAAGCAGCGCATTGCCATTGCCCGGGCTCTGGCCTCAGACCCCGAGGTGCTGCTGTGCGATGAAGCCACCTCCGCCCTGGACCCCAAGACCACGGGGCAGATCTTGAGCCTGCTGCAAAAAATCAACCGGGAGCAGGGCATCACCGTGATTCTCATCACCCACCAGATGTCCGTCATCGAGCAGATCTGCAACCGGGTGGCCATTCTGGACTCCGGCAAGGTAGCCGAGATCGGCGCAGTGGAACAGGTCTTCTCCAATCCCCAGTCCCAGGCTGGCCGACGGCTGGTGAGCCCTGCCGTGGCAGAGCCTGCGGCGGCCTGGAATATGCCCATTGCCCGCATCGCCTTCAACGGCGGCGCTTCCGAGGCCCCCGTCTTTGCACAGCTGATTAAGCAGACCGGTGTAGAGCCCTCCATCATGGGCGCCGCCACCCGGAATGTGGACGGCAAGGCCTTCGGCACCATGCTGATCAGCCTGCCGGAGGACAGCGCCAAGAAGCAGGAAATTCTGGATTTCCTGAACGGCTGTGAGGGTGTCAGCGCAGAGGAGGTGCAGGAACATGTTTGATTTGTTTTCCGATGCGGCGAAGGTCGCCGCCCAGATGGAGATTATCTCCAGCGAATATGGCTTTGCCCTGTGGGAGACCCTGTATTCCCTGGCACTGGAGGTGCTGTTTGCCTATGTGGTAGGCCTGCCTCTGGGCGTGCTGCTGGTCACCGGCGAAAAGGAGGGCATTCATCCCCTGCCCAAGTGGCTCATGGCCATCCTCAACGGCGTGATCAATCTGCTGCGCAGCGTTCCGTTTCTGATTCTGATGATCATTGCCCTGCCTCTTTCCAAGGTGATCGTGGGCACAAAGGTGGGCACTGCCGCCACCATCCCGCCCATGGTCATTGCCGCATTTCCGCTGGTGGCCCGGATGGTGGAATCCAGCCTGCGAGAGGTTGATCAGGGCGTTGTAGAGGCGGCCCAGTCCATGGGTGCCAGTGCCTTTCAGATCGTCCGCAAGGTGCTTCTGCCGGAAGCCCTGCCCAGCCTGATCTCCGGCGGCACCATCACCATTGCCACCATTCTTGGCTACGGCGCCATGGCCGGCATCATCGGCGGCGGCGGCCTGGGCAAGCTGGCCATCAACTACGGCTACTACAACTTCAAGTTCATCGTCATGTGGGCAGCCGTCATCGGTCTGATCATTCTGGTCCAGCTCTTCCAGTCCCTGGGCACCCGCCTGGCCAACCGCTGCGACAAGCGGCTGCGGAAGAAAAATTAAATAGGCTTCCCCTGGGGGAAGCTGTCGCGGCCCTTTGGGCCGTGACTGATGAGGGGCGGCAGGCAAGACTGGTTTAGAACCGGCCTGAGCAAATCTACGCTTATTCGCTGGAACATAATTGCGTGGAGTTCATCTTGCTGGTTCTGCGTCCCGCCCCTCATCCGACCCGCCTACGGCGGGCCACCTTCCCCCAGGGGAAGGCTTAGAAATCGTTTTCACCGGGAAATCCCCCGTTGAAATAAAACCCTTACGATAAGGAGCGTTATGAAAATGAAAAAGACACTTGCAATTGTTCTGGCCCTGGTTCTGTGCCTGGGCGCGCTGACCGCCTGCGGCAGTAAGAAGGACTCCGGCGACAAGACCATCACCGTAGCCGCTTCCCCCACGCCCCACGCCGAAATTCTGAAGGTCGCCGGTGACGTTCTGGCCAAGGACGGCTGGGAGCTGAAGGTCACCGAGTACGCCGACTACGTGGTCCCCAACAATGTTGTGGAGGACGGCGAGTGCGACGCCAACTACTTCCAGCATCAGCCCTACCTGGATACCTTCAACGCAGAAAACGGCACCCACCTGGTGAGCGTTGCCGCAATCCACTATGAGCCCTTCGGCATCTACGCCGGCACCAAGTCCGCAATCGCTGATCTGGCCGACGGCGACAAGATCGCCATTCCCAACGACGGCTCCAACCGTGCCCGGGCCCTGCTGCTGCTGGAGGCCAACGGCATCATCACCCTGAAGGAGGGTGTTGGCATGGAGGCCACCGCTCTGGACATTGTCGAGAATCCCAAGAATGTGGAAATCGTAGAGATGGAAGCCGCTCAGATCGCCGGTGTCCGTGACTCCGTGGCTCTGGCTGTTATCAACGGCAACTATGCCCTGAACGCCGGTCTGAACGCCGGTACCGACGCCATCGCCACCGAAGATCCCAACTCCGTCTCCGCCCAGACCTATGCCAATGTGCTGGTGGTCAAGGAGGGCAACGAAAACACCGAGAAGACCCAGGCTCTGCTGAAGGCTCTGACCAGCCAGGAGGTCAAGGACTACATTAACGAGACCTACTCCGGCGCTGTTGTGCCCATTTTCTAAGCACACAAGCTCTGCGGGACAGCCAAATGGCTGCCCCGCCTTTTTGTACAAAATCCCTTGACGAACCGTAAAAACAGCGCTAGAATAGTGAAACTAGCCTTTGAAGGAAAGAGAAAAATCATGAATTGGAACGAATATACCCTGGGCGTCCGCCGGGGAATGCCGGTGGGGATGGGGTATCTCTCCGTGAGCTTTGGCTTCGGTACCCTGGCTGCCTCCCAGGGCATCCGGGTCTTGGATGCCTTTCTGATTTCCGCCACCAACGTTACCAGCGCAGGCCAGTTTGCCGGGCTCACCCTGATCCTGGCAGGGGCCGGGCTGTGGGAGGTCATCCTGACCCAGCTCATCATCAACAGCCGCTATGCCCTGATGAGTCTGGCCCTGAGCCAGCGCATGGGAGAAAAAATCGGATTCTTCCCCCGGCTTTTCATTGCCTTTATGAATACGGATGAAATATTCGCCCTGGCCATGTCCCGGAAGGAGCCGCTGACGGTGCCGTTTTTGCTGGGGCTGGGGCTGCTGCCCTTCCTGGGCTGGACGGCGGGAACCGTTCTTGGCGGTCTGGCAGGCTCCATCCTGCCGGAGGCCATCCGGACGGCTCTGGGCATTATGCTCTACGGAATGTTCATCGCCATTGTGGTGCCCCCTGCCAAAAAGGAGCGCCCTGTTCTGGTTGCCGTGATTCTGGCCCTGGTGTGCAGCTGCCTGCTGGACTGGGTACCGGTGTTCCAAAACATCTCCGCCGGTATCGCCATCGTCATCTGCACCGTCCTGGCGGCAGGTGTCTGTGCAGCCCTGTTCCCCATTTCGGAAGAGGAGGCGGAGGAAGCAGTATGAATATCTATGTCTACATCGCCGCTATGGCGCTCACCACCTACCTTATCCGGATGCTGCCGCTGACCATTTTCCGTAAGCCCATCCGCAGCCGGTTTCTCCGGTCCTTCCTCTACTACGTTCCCTATGCCTGCCTGACGGCTATGACCTTCCCCGCCATCCTCACCGGCGCCGGGACCCTGGCCGCCGGAATCGGTGCGCTGATCGTTGCCGTTTCTCTGGCATACCTTGGCAAAAGCCTTGTGGTGGTGGCCCTCAGCAGCAGCGCTGCCGTATTTCTCATCAATCTGATCTGTACCTATCTGCCCCTGTAAAAATCCACTTTTAGGAGGACCTCCCCATGGGAGTTATTGAACTGTTCATTCTTGCCGTTGGCCTGAGTATGGATGCCTTTGCCGTCTCCGTGTGCAAGGGTCTGGCAATGAAAAAGGCCCCCGCCAAGGCCATGATGGTCTGCGGCGCCTGGTTTGGCGGCTTCCAGGCCCTGATGCCCCTGATCGGCTACTATCTCGGCACGCTGTTCATCGATGCGATCTCCGCCATTGACCACTGGATTGCCTTTGCCCTGCTGGCACTCATCGGCATCAATATGCTGCGGGAGGCTCTGAGCAAGGACGAGGACGGGGAAACGCCGGACGCAGACCTGTCCGTAAGGACCATGTTCATCATGGCTGTAGCCACCTCCATTGACGCACTGGCCGTTGGTATCTCCCTGGCCATGGCAGGCGTCGGCAATATCTTCCTGGCCGTGCTGCTCATTGGTGCCACCACCTTTGTGCTCTCCGCCATTGGCGTGAAGGTTGGCTCCGTGTTCGGGAGCAAGTACGAAAAGAAGGCGGAGATCGTCGGCGGCGTGATTCTGATTCTGCTGGGCGTGAAGATTCTGCTGGAGCATCTGGGGATTCTGTAATGGAAAAGAAGTACCTCCGAAAGCACTTCGCGTTATACCTGTGCTTTGTGATCCTGAATCTTGCCTTCATCTGGGGCAATTCTTTCGTCCCCGGGGAAATATCCGGGGAAATCAGCGGCGGAATCTTTGAAGTCGTCTCCGATCTGTTCGCCGTATTCGGTGACAAAGGGCAGTTCGTTCTGCGGAAGCTGGCCCACTTCTCGGAGTTCACCGCTCTCGGCTTTTTCCTCACAGGCCTGTGGAGAAATATTTCCTGCCGGGGGCATGTGACCGCGCCGCTGCTTCTGGGGCTGGCCGCCGCCTGCATCGATGAAACCATCCAGATTTTTTCCCCGGGCCGGGGCTCCAGCCTCATCGATGTCTGGATTGACTTCTCCGGTGTATGTCTGGGCTTTCTGCTCAGCCGTCTGCTTCGGCATCTTCTCGACAGAAAAGCCCCCCGAAAAGGGCCTCACACATAGCAAAAGACAGCGCAAGGATGCTCTGCTGCGGAGCATCCTTGCGCTGTTTTTATCTATCTATTTTGTGGAGCTGCGCTTTACCAGCTCCGTCGGCAGGTAAATGTTCTGGGGGAGCTGTTCGCCGCCTTTCAGCCGCCGTTCCAGCGCGGCAACTGCCGCAACACCGATCTCCACCGTGGGTACATGAATGGTGGACAGAGGCGGGCAGGACACCTGGGACAGCTCTATATCGCTGAGCCCGATCACCGCCACCTCGTTGGGGATCTGGATATGCAGGGAATACAGACCGCTGAGTGCCGCTATGGCCATCAGGTCGCTGCCGCAGAAGATGGCCGTGGGCCGCCGGTCCGCCGACAGGGCCATAATGGCCTTCACCTGCTCAATGCAAATCAGCTCATCCCACAGGCAGTCCCGCACCAGGGCATCATCCACCGGCAGCCCCGCAGCCTCTATGACGCTGCGATAGCCCCAGTAACGGCGGCTGGTTTTGATATTCCGGGACAGGCCGCTGCCGCCGATATAGGCAATGCGCCGGTGCCCCAGGTCAACCAGATGCCGGGTCGCCTGACAGGCGGCGGCAAAATGGTCATAGCCGACATTGTCGATATCCGTATGCAGCGTGTCCACACCCACACAGCAGGGCACCTTCGCCCGGACATAGTTATAGGTCTGACTATCCAAAGTCTCCATCAGAATCAGGCCGGAAACAGGCTTGCTGAAGGTGCTCATCAGCGTATCCTTGTATTTCAGGTCATAATAGGTGGAGGTGAAGGCCAGGCTATAGCCTCGGGCCTCCAGGGCCTGCTCCACGCCGGACAGGACACTCATAAAATAAGGGTCCCGGTATTTGTCCTTGGTGACGCTGAGCACGCAGCCCACACTGACATTCTCCGTTCCAGAGGGCTTCGGCCGGGGCTTGGCGGTGCTGGGCAGGCGGTAGCCTGTCTGCGCCACAGCCTGCCAGACCCGCTGGCGGGTCTCTTCCTTCATCTTATAGGTTTGGTCATTGTTAAGAACTCTCGATACCGTGGCAACGGAAACATTTGCCAAAGCGGCCACTTCCCGAATGGTGGGCATGCCCTCACCTCTGTTCTGATTTTTACGTAACGTTCACGCAAATTCGCTACGTTACGTGATTCGTAATTTCCGAAATTAGATTACGTATATTATACGTTGTTTTACGTCCCACGTCAAGCAAATTTGGGGCATTTTTCCGTGAACATTCCGACTATCCCTTGGTTTTCAAAAGTATTCCGGTATTTGTGGACATTGCATAATCCGGAAGCTTATTTTTGTACGGATTTCCCTCTTCACAAATGCGCCCTACCGTGCTACAATCTGATTATGAAACAATAGATGTTACGTAAATTCTACGTAACAAGATTTGGAGGCCATGGATATGAAGCTCGTTTTGATCGGTGCAGGCCAGCGGGGACGAATCTACGCCGATGCCGCCCTGCAGCGTGGGCTGGCAGAGATTGCCGCCGTAGCGGAACCCAACGAAGAACGGCGGGAAAGCGCCAGGCGCGCTCTGGGCATTCCCGCAGAGCGGTGCTACGCTTCCGCTCAGGACCTTTGGGCCCAGGGCAAGCTCGCCGATGCCGCCGTCATCGCCTCCATGGACCAGGACCACTACGCCCAGACCATGGCTGCCCTGGACTTAGGCTACGACATTCTGCTGGAAAAGCCCATTTCTCCGGACCCGCTGGAATGTATGGCCATCGCCAAAAAGGCAGAGCGGCTTGGCCGCAAAGTCGTGGTTTGCCATGTGCTGCGCTACACGCCCTTCTATTCCACTCTGAAGCAGATTCTGGACTCCGGAGAGCTGGGAAAAATCGTTTCCATTCAGCACAACGAGAACATTGGCAATTTCCACATTGCCCACAGTTTTGTCCGCGGCAACTGGCGCAGAGCCGACCAGGCCAGTCCTATGATCCTGCAGAAATCCTGCCACGACATGGACCTGATGACCTGGCTGGCAGACAGTGAGGCAAAGCAGATCGTATCCTTCGGCGACCTGCGGTATTTCCGTCCGGAAAACGCCCCGGAAGGCGCAGCTCTTCGCTGCTGTGACTGTCCCAGCCGGGACAGCTGCCACTACAGCGCCTATCGGGCCTACCTTCCCATCCGGGGCACCTGGCCCGCCACAGTGGTTTGCCAGGACCAGAGTGAGACCGGACTGCGCAAGGCCCTGGAGACCAGTCCCTACGGGCGCTGCGTCTTTCACTGTGACAACGATGTCTGTGACAACCAGGTAGCCCTGATCCGTTTCCGCAACAATGTCACCGTCAGCTTCCACCTTTCCGGCTTTACGGACCGGATGTGCAGAACCATTAAGGTCATGTGCGAAAGAGGCGAGATCCGCGGCCATGACGGGGACAACCTGCTGGAGATCATCCCCTTCGCCGCCAATCAGACGGACAAAACCGAAAAGCGGGTGATTCGTACCCAGGTCCCCGTAGGCGGTCACGGCGGCGGGGATTACGGTCTGCTGGAGGACTTTTTCCGCATTCTGCGGGAGCCCGGCCAGGGCAGCCGCTCCTCCATCGGCCGCTCCATTGAGAGCCACATTCTCTCCTGTGCGGCAGAGGAAAGCCGCCTGACCCATACCGTCATCGATTTGGATGACTACAAGGCCCGGCTGGAGGCCCGGCTTTGAAGCGGGGAAGCTGCGCACAGTGCGGCCATCCGATCACGGCGGATGAGCTTGCACTGTGCCAGCGGCTGCTGGGGCAGCAGATCGGGAGCTTTTTTTGCATTCCCTGCCTGGCCGAGCGGCTGGGGGTGGAGGAAGCGCGTCTGCGCAGCTTTATGCAGCGGCTGAAGGATGCCGGATGCAGCTATTTCAAGCGAATTGCGGAGGAATGACCATGGAAATGCATGAGATACGGCCGGAAATCAGTCAGGCCCTTCTGACCAATCCCGGGATTGGGTTTATTGCCGCCCCGGAGCTGATGGATGCAGAGCCCAATGCGCTCCGTGACAGCCGCGGTCAGATTGTAGCTCCTTACAAATTCACACCGGGCGGCCGCACCTGGAACCATCCGGACTCCGGCGTGCTGTTCTGCAGCTGCCGCTGGAAGGACATTGAGCCTCTGCAAGGCACATATGACTGGCGCTGCCTGGAGGAAAAGCTGGACGCAGCTGCCGCCCTTGGCTGCACCTGCATTGTCCGCATCTCCCCCTACGCCCTGTCTGCCCAGGAGGACATTCCCGCCTGGCTCCGGATGCGTTACCCCGAAGAACCGGAGTTTCCCTTTTGGCGCATCGACCCCAACACCACGGAGTACCCGCGTCTGTGGGCTGCCCTTATCCGGAACTTTGCCGCCCGCTATGACGGCGACCCCCGGATCACCTCCGTGGACATGGCCATTGTAGGTGCCTGGGGAGAAGGCGGCGGCACGGAAAATATGGAAGAAAACGCCATGAAAACCGTCATCGCCGCCTATATGGAGGGCTTCCCCCACACGCCTCTGACCGCCCTGCTTCATGACCCCAAGAGTCTGGCCTGTATCCGTGCCTTTCCCAAGCAGGTAGGCTTCCGGGTAGACTGCCTGGGGGACATGGGCGGCTTCCACGGGGACCGATGGAGCCACATGCTGGACTTTTACCCGGAGAATATTCAAAATTTCCAAATGGGCGATGCCTGGCAGGAAGCCCCCGTGGTCTTCGAGGCCTGCTGGCATATGAACGACTGGTATCTGCAGGGCTGGGACATTGACTATATCATCGACGAATCCCTGAAATGGCACATTTCCTCCTACAACAGCAAGGGGACCACCGTGCCGGAGGCCTGGAAGGACAGCGTCACCCGTTGGGTGCGCCGCATGGGCTACCGATTCGAGCTGCATCTGGCCCGCTGGCAGGCCCGCGGCACAGCCGGAAAGCCCTGGCGCTGGGAGATGCTGATGCTGAACACCGGCGTTGCCCCCTGCTATCACAATTACGCCCCTGTGGTCCGCCTGGAAAATGCCTCCGGCTGCTGGGATATCCCTCTGAATGAGGATATCCGCCGCTGGATGCCGGATGAGGAGCACTACACCGCCCGGCTGCTTTCCCTCCCTGCTGCCCTTCCGAAAGGGACCTATCGAGTCAGTCTGGGCTTTCCCACAGGGCTCCCCAATCGGCCCACCCTAATGCTTGCCATAGCGCTGGAGCCCCGGCAGGGCTTCTACCCGATGGGCACCGTGGAAATCGTATGAAAGAGAGGTAACCCCATGAATACACCAAGCTTTGCCCAATGTCTGGCCCATACCGGGCTGACCTTAGAGCCCGGATTGGAGCAATTTTACCTGGACTACTGCCGCTGCCCGGAAACCGGGCCGGTCCTGAACAAATTATTTCTGGATGACTGCGCACGGCGCTTCGGTCTGGGGCTGCCGCAACTGGAGCGGATGCACCGGGCTCTGGAAGAAGTTGACGCCGACCCCATTCTGGCTTTCTTTACAAGATTTCTGGTGAAAGATATGTGCTCCGCCCGCCACCGTTGCGATCTGGACGACTACCGGGCCATGGCGCCCGGCTGTATGCGCAACCGGGACCTCTATTCCTTCCTGCTGCTGCTTGGCTGTGTAGAGCCCAGTATGGCGCGGCTGGAGCACCTGGGCGTTCCCGCCTGGTTCTATCGGGACATTCCCTTTATCCCCATGAAAAAACAGTTTGAAAAGCTGGCAGCCACCGGAGACGGCTCCGTGGAGGATTTTCCCTGGGATATGAACTTCTACACCTGCAGCATCTTCTTCCTGGACCGGTTTTATTTCATTCCCTACCGGCTGGATGAAAACATCCGGGTATTCCGCCATCGGCAGACGAAGCAGGTCCTGGCCTTTTACGCAGAGCCCCTGGCCCTCCGCCGGGACGGCCAGCTGGACGGCGTCAACGGCGTTCACGATCCCGCCGCTGTCCGAATCGGCTACCGGGAGGACGAAGATTCTATAACCGGCTGTCCCATCTCCCCGACAGGCCTCCTGACAGACAAGTGCACGACCCTGTGCAAGACAGACTGGGAGCTTGTACTGCAAAAGGGGGATATCCTTCTTGGCACCCACATTCCCGGCGGCCCGGGCTACACACCGGACCGGCTGAAAAGTAGCCTGCAATGGGCGGCGGATTTCTTCAGCCGCTATTTCCCGGAGATCCCCTTCAAGGGCTTCGGCAGCGAAAGCTGGCTGTACGATCCGCATCTGCGGCTTCTGCTGAAAGAAGACAGCCACATCGTCCAAATGCAAAATCAGATGTACATCTACCCCATCGAAAGCGGCGGCGGGATGCTGCTGCGGGAGCTGTTTGAGGGCAACGAGCACCCAACGCAGGCCGACTGCCATTCCAGGCTCCAATACGCCGCCGTGGCGCGCATGGAGGCGGGAAAGCAATTCACCGCCTGCTCCATGTTTATTCTCCGCAGCGATGTCCCCGCCGTTGGGACCATGCCCTACGGCACCCAGGCCCAGCGGCAGCAGGCCATTGCACAGCTGGAAGCCTATGACCGGAGCTGACCGCCATGGGAAAATACTCTTTGGATGCTTTTGAAACGCATCCGCTCGTCAAGCTGCGGCCTCCCATGGCCGTCCCGGGCGACACCTCCTTTACTCTGATATCCAGCCCTGCCGAGGCCCGGGGGAACGGCCCGTTTGTGCTGCGGCCTGAACTTCCCGGCGGTCCGGATGCAGCCTGCGCGGCGCTTGCGCAAATGGCCTGCATTCCCTCCGGCAACGTCAGACCGGATGCCGTGGTGGCCTCCGGCTGCGGCTTTCCGGAGGCGGCACTGCCCGCCATTGCCAAAGCCTATCTGCAAGGTTTTCCCGGCATTCCATTGCTTTCGGCACCGGACGATCCTTTGATGGCTTATCTGCCGGATGCCGGGCTGTGGCTGGAGCCGGACTGGGGGATCCTTCCCCTCCGTCTTGCCATTGCCCGGAACCGCCTGGAGCGCCGCTGGCGGCAGCATCCGGTTTATGCCCGGACAGCGTCCCCTTTGACCGAAGAGGTCCGGCAGGCTCTTGCCCGCTGGCACTGCACCGCCTGCAACATGCCGGGACCCTGGGGCCCGCAGATGGCCCTGCGGCGGCTGATGTTTCCCCGGGACCTGACCGCCGGGGCCGAAGCCCCCTTCCGGATGTGGTGGCAAAACCTGGGCACCGCACCGCTGTACGGGCCTGCCAATGCTTTGCTGTTTCTGGAAAAAAACGGCCGCCTGTTTCCCCTTACCGGGAACATGCCCATGGAATGCCACCTGGGGGATACGACCTGCAATCCCCTGCTGACGCTCCCGGAACTTCCCGACGGCGAATACGCCCTGCTATGCGCCCTGGAATTTGGCGGCAAGCGGTTGCCCCTGTCCATGAAGGTTCCAAACCGGGACGGGCTGTATTCCATCGGGGCCGTCCACCTGGACCACATTCCCCGGCCCTACCTGCGGACCATGTGGCAAGCACAATATGCCGACGGCTATTATCCGCTGGAGGATCCGGCAGCGCCGGAAGAAGGAGGTACTCTATGACTGCAAAACGCTCCCGGAAAGGAGGAGTACGCAGAGAGCTGCATCAGAACCGGATTCTGTATCTGATGTGTGTTCCGGCCTTTGTCCTGCTGCTGCTCTTCTGCTACATTCCCTACATCGGCGACTATATGGCCTTTACGGATTTCAATGTAGTGGACGGCATTTTCGGCAGTCCCTTCGTCGGACTGCGGAACTTCAAGTTCTTTTTCCGCAGCGGTATGGCGGCAAAGGTCATTTATAACACCCTGTACATCAACATTTTCAACCTGATTCTCGGGTTGATCATCCCCATTGCCCTGGCCATCGCCATCAACGAGATCAAGAATCAGGCCTTCAAAAAGGTCACCCAGAGTCTGATGTTTTTCCCCTATTTTCTCAGCTGGGTCGTAGTTGGCGCCATCGTATACGGTCTGTTCTCCTCGGATATCGGCCTGATCAATTCCTTACTTGTCAAGCTTGGCAAAGACCCTGTACGGTGGTACGCAGAGCCAAAATACTGGAAGTGGATCCTGATTCTGGCAGACGTCTGGAAATGGAGCGGCTACAACAGCATCATCTATCTGGCAGCCATGTCCGGCTTTGACCTCTCCATGTACGAGGCCGCTCAGCTGGACGGTGCAAGCAAATGGCAGCAGATCCGCTATCTGACGCTCCCGCTGCTGAAGCCCACCGCCGTGGTGCTGACGCTGATGAGTGTGGGCCGGATCTTCTATGGCGATATGGGCATGGTCTATGGCATTGTGGGCAACAACCCGGTGCTGATCGATGAGGTAACGGTCATCGATACCTATGTCTATCAGACCATGCGGACTCTGGGCTTCTCCTATTCCACGGCCGTTGGCCTGATGCAATCGGTCATGGGTTTGATCCTCGTGACCCTGTCCAACAAGGCCGCAAAGAAAATCAATGACGGAGAGGGGTTGTTCTGAAATGCATATTCGGGAAAGCAGAAGCGATCGCATTACCAAAGCCGTGTGCTATGTCTTTGTGGGCCTGTTCGCCCTGGCCTGCCTGCTGCCGCTGCTGCTGGTGCTCAGCGTATCCCTTTCGTCGGAGTCCGCAGTGGTGCTCCACGGCTACTCCATCTTCCCCCAGGATTTCTCCCTGGACACCTACAAGTACATTTTCCAGCACAGCGGTGCCAAAATTCTGCGAAGCTACGGCGTAACGCTGTTCATCACCGTTGTGGGCACGCTGATTGCAACCACCATTACGGCGATGATTGCCTACGCCCTGTCCATCAAAAAGCTGCGCTATCGGAATCTGATTGCCTTCGCGTGCAATTTTACCATCGTCTTCTCCGCAGGTCTGATTCCCTGGTATATGGTCTCCACCAATCTGCTGGGGCTGAAGGACAGCATCTGGGCGCTGATCCTGCCAAGCGTTTTCAGCGTATGGAATATGTTCCTGCTGCGGACCTATTTCTCCGCCATTTCCCCCTCTCTGTATGAGGCGGCCATTCTGGACGGGGCCAACTATTTCCAGATCTTCTGGCGCATAACGGTGCCTCTGTCCAAGACGACGCTGCTGACCGTGGGCATGATGTATGCACTGGCCTTCTGGAATGACTGGTGGAATGCACTGATGTTCATCAACAGCAAAGACCTGTTCCCCCTGCAATACTACCTGTACAACATTCTCTCCAACGTCAACGCGGTCAGCTCCGGCCGGATCCCTGCCGGGGCCTCGGGCATCCAGCTTCCTGCAGAGACCGTAAAAATGGCAGTGACCATGATTACCATCGGCCCCATTATTTTCCTGTATCCCTTCGTCCAGAAGTACTTCGTCAACGGCATCATGACCGGTGCCGTGAAGGAATAAACACCCCCCGGAATTCCGGGAACAACAAAAAGGAGGATCATTATGAAACGAACACTGGCAATCGCACTGGCTCTCATTATGCTGCTGGGTATTCTGGCAGGCTGCGGCAACACCAAATCCGGCAGCAGCAAGGGCATGGAGGAGATCACCATTCTCTACCCCGGCGACGAAGCCGACCGGTTCACGGAATTCCTGAACAACGAATTTGCCGAGCGCATGAAGAATGACCTGAACATGAAGGTCAATGTGGTCTTCGTTCCCTGGGACCAGTACTGGGACAAAAAGGACATCATGCTGGCCAACCAAGAGGCCATTGACCTGTACTGGGACGGCCTGCCCGACCTGTCCACCATGGTCAACAAGAAGCAGTGCCAGCCCATCGACGAGCTCCTTGAGAAGTACGGCCAGGACATGCTGAAGGTCCTGCCCATGGATTACATCAAGGGCGCCGTCATCGACGGCAATATCTACGGCATTCCCTCCTGCTACGCTCCCTCCTCCGCCATGTTTCAGTTCGTGTGCCTGCGGCAGGACATCCTGGAGGCCGTTGGCATGGACTCCGTATCCACCCCCGAGGGTCTGATGGAGTATTCCAAGCGGGCAACCGAAAAATTTGACAACATCAAAGGCGGCGGTGACCCCATCTTCAAGCCTTTGGCCCGGTACTACGGCGAAGAGCAGTACAACTGGATCGCCGCCCAGGATCTGGTGGTCTTCGGCGAGGACAGTCACAAGGCCTACGACTGGTATGAGACCGAGGCCTTCCAGAAGCTCTGCCAGTTCAACCGGGAAATGACTCTGGCCGGACAGTATACCGACGATGTGACCATCAAGTACAACGAGCGTGACTCCCGTATGCAGACCGGCAACTACCTGTGGGTAGAGGGCTCCCTGGGCAAGGACACCGAGATCATCGACACCGTCCGGGCCAACGCCCCCGACGCCACTCTGGGCAACTACCTGCTGGCTCCGGAAAAGACCAAATACATGACCGCCGCCGGCGGCGAGGTGATCTGCATCCCCTACAGCGCACCCAACCCCGAAGGGGCTATGAAGTTCCTCAACTGGCTCTATGCCAGCCAGGATAACTACCTCTTCGCCCTGTACGGCGTGGAAGGCAAGGACTATGAGATCGTGGACGGCCGCCTGAACCGGCTCATCAACGACGACCTGTTCTATGAGTGGATGTTCCGCAACCGCAACTACCAGCTCTTCACCGCAGAGGTGGACCAGGACTACATCGACACCTACGAGCATTGGGATGACGATGCCGTCTACAGTGCCTCCTTCGGCTTCCGCTTCAACAACGAGAACGTCAAGGAAATCGAAGCCCGGCTGATCGAAGTGGCACAGAAGCACTTCGTCCAGCTGGAAACCGGCTTTGTGGACTTTGAAACCGAATACCCCAAGGCCATTCAGGCCATGAAGGATGCCGGTATTGACGAATATGTAGCAGAAGTCCAGCGCCAGCTGGATGCATTCCTGGCTCAGCAATAATTCCAAGCGTAAGCCCGGCCTGCGGGAAACCGCAGGCCGGGCTTCATTGATCCGATAAACGGAATTCGGCAGTGAACGCATTTCCTGTTCTCTGCATACCAAAGGCCGCCTCTCTCGGGGCGGCCTCATTGCATTTTACGGAATCATTCCGCTGCCTTGGCGTCGGCGATGATCTTGGCCTGGTTGGCCTTGGGGACTTCCTCGTAGCGCTCGAAGTCCAGCTGGAAGGAGCCCCTGGCCTGGGTCATAGCCCGCAGGTCGATGGCGTAGGAGGACATCTCGGCCATGGGGACCTCGGCCTCCACAACGGTATTGCCCTTGCCGTCAGGATTCATGCCCATGACGCGGCCGCGGCGCTTGTTCAGGTCGCCGATGACATCGCCCATGTAGCTGTCGGGAATGGTGACCTTCAGGGAACCGATGGGCTCCAGCAGCGTTGCACCGGCATTGGGCATAGCCTCCTTGAAGGCCAGGATGGCAGCCATCTTAAAGGCCATTTCGTTGGAGTCCACGGGGTGATAGGAGCCATCGTACAGCACGGCCTTCAGGTTGACCATGGGATAGCCTGCCAGGGGGCCCTTCTGGACCGCTTCCTGAATGCCCTTTTCCACAGCGGGGTAGAAGTTCTTGGGCACGGAGCCGCCGAAGACCTCTTCGGCGAACATCATCTCGTCCTGCTCCTCCTGGGGCTCGAAGCGGATCCACACATCGCCAAACTGGCCGGAGCCGCCGGTCTGCTTCTTATGACGGCCATGGGCCTGGACGGTCTTCTTGATCTTCTCGCGGTAGGCGATCTTGGGGGTGGTCAGCACGGCATCCACACCGAAGCGGGTCTTCAGCTTGGAAACCAGCACATCCAGCTGCTGGTCGCCGGTGCCGGAGATAATGAGCTGCTTGGTCTCGGGGTTATTGACAACGGTGAAGGAGGGATCTTCCTCGTTCAGCCGGTTCAGGCCGGTACCGACCTTCTCTTCCTGACCACGGGTCTTGGGTGCGATGGCCATGGAATAGCAGGGGTGGGGATAGGGGATCTGTTTCAGGGAAACGATCTTTCTGGGGTCACACAGGGTGTCGCCGGTCTTGACCTTGTCCATCTTGCCGATGGCGCCGATGTCGCCGCAGGCCAGAGCCTTGACCTCGGTGTTCTTCTTGCCGCACATCACATACATACGGCCCAGCTTCTCGGTGTCGCCGGTGCGGGCGTTGACCAGGGTGGTATCCGGGTTGATCTCACCGGAGAGGACCTTGATGAAGGAATACTTACCGAACTGATCGGAAACGGTCTTCCACACGAAGGCAGCGGGTACGCCGCCGGGAGAAACCACGAATTCCTCGGTCTCGCCATCGGAATTGGTGGCCTTATGATAATTGCCCTCCACAGGGTTGGGCAGCAGGTCCACAATGTGGTCCATGAGCATCAGGCTGCCCAGGCAGGTCACGCTGGAGCCGCAGAACACAGGGAACAGGCTCAGCTCCTTCACGCCCTGGTGCAGCCCCGTAATCATTTCCCGGTAAGTAAAGCTGTCGCCCTCGAAGAAGCGGTCCATCAGGGCCTCGTCGGTCTCGGCGACGGCTTCCTTCAGCGCATCGTTGAACTCCTCAACAACGGAGGCCTTGTCCTCGGGGACCTCGATCTCCACACGCTTCAGATTCTGCATCTCGTAGGCACGCTTGTTCAGCACATCGATGATGCCGGTGACCTTGTGGGAAGCATCCCAGATGGGCACGATGACAGGGGCAATCTTGTTGCCGTATCTCTCACGCAGAGCGTTGAAGGTGGCATTGTAATCGGAGTGATCCTCGTCTACCTTGGAGATGTAGATGAACCGGGGCATATTCCGCTCCTCGCAGTAGGCCCAGGCTTTCTCGAAGCCCACAGTAATGCCGTCCTTGGCGGAGAGCACCAGGATGGCCGCGTCAGAGGCCCGCAGCGCCTCCATAACGGCGCCGGAGAAGTCGAAGCCGCCCGGGGTATCCAGAATGTTGATCTTGGTGTTGTGGTACTCCACGGGGATGACGGAAGTGGAAATAGAAATATTACGGCGGATCTCCTCGGGATCGTAGTCACTGACGGTATTGCCGTCGGCGTTCTTGCCCATGCGGTCGATGGCGCCGGTCATATACAGAAGGCTCTCTGCCAGAGCGGATTTGCCGCTGCCGCTATGGCCCAGCAGGCAGATATTACGAATGGCGTTTACAGTGTACATAGTCAAAAAAGCTCCTTTCGGGAGAGCGCCTGCCCTCCAGAGGTAAAATAGGGGTGCTTTGGTCGAGGCACCCGAACAGTGACATTATACACGAAAGCCGCGTAAATTTCAATCGTTTTTTCGTCAAAATGCGAAATATGTATTTTCTGTTACGGACAGATGGGTTTTATAGCAAAACATACAAATCAAGTAAGAAAACTTTGGTGGTTTTACCCCTTGTCAGATTAGAAAAGCCCCTGCCGGACCGGCAGGGGCTTCAGCTTGTCAAAAAAGCCTCGCAGAGTTTGGCGGCGTAAGCCGCCAAATAAAATCAAAATCATTTTCTGTCGGGGCGTGTACCTGACAGAAAATACTTCTCAGGCTGCGGAGTGTAGAATTTGTGTGCCGCAGGCGCGCAAATTATGCGCGTAGCAGACTGCAAAAACTTGTCGGAAAAGCCCGTAAGGGGTTTTTCGACAGTCTGAAGCCCCTGCCGGGTCGGCAGGGGCTGGGGATGGAATAGGAAGATGCTACCGTTCTTCCCGGAAGTAGGGCACGCCCAGGCTCTCGGGGGGCTGATTCTCCCGCTTGTTGCGCATGGAGGTGAGCACAAGCACAATCAGGGTGACGATATAGGGCAGCATCTTGTACAGCTCCTTCACGGCAAGGTTTGCTCCCGTGGGGATGAACAGATACAGGATGTACAGTCCGCCGAAGAGGATGGAGCTGAAGATGCCCACATTGGGCCGCCAGATGGTGAAAATCACCAGAGCGATTGCCAGCCAGCCACGGTCACCGAAGGCATCGTTGGACCAGACACCGCAGGCGTAGTCCATAACATAATACAATCCGCCCAGGCCCGCGATCATGGAGCCGATGCAGGTAGCCTTATACTTATAGCGGGTGATGTTGATACCCGCTGCGTCGGCGGTGGCAGGGCTCTCGCCCACAGCCCGGAGCTGCAGGCCCACCCGGGTCTTTTTCAGCACATAGGAGGCCACCAGCGCAATGACGATGGCCGCGTAGGCCAGGAAGCCATAGGAAAGGAACAGTTTGCCGAATACGCCGGTGGTCTCCGCAATGGGCAGGGTCTTGCGGAAATAGCCCGAGGTGGCAGACAGGGCGATGGAGGGGACCTCCGCGCCGGTGAGCTTGATGAGGGAGCCGCCGAAGAAATTGCCGAAGCCCACGCCGAAGGTGGTCATGGCCAGGCCCGTGACGTTCTGGTTGGCCCGGAGCGTCACCGTCAGGAAGCAATACAGCAGCCCCATGAGCAGGCTGCCTGCCAGGCAGCACAGCAGGGGGATCATAACAGCCAGAAAGCCGTTCATATGGCCGGACTGCTCATAGAAGAAGGCCCCGATGACGCCGCAAATACCGCCCACATACATAATGCCGGGAATGCCCAAATTCAGGTTGCCGGACTTCTCCGTCAGGGTCTCGCCGGTGGCGCCGTAGAGCAGCGGAATGCCCTGCACGACCGCTCTGGGGAAAAAGGAAACAAAATCAAACATTTACTTTTCCTCCTTCCGATTGTTTTTCAGGAAATTCAGCTTGTAGCTGATGAAGAATTCACTGCCGATGATGAAGAACAGGATAATGCCTGTGAGGATATCGCCAAAGGAGTGGTTCAGGGAGTAGATGGTGGAAATCTCACTGGCACCCCGGTCCAGGAAGACCAGCAGGAAGCTGGTGAAGATCATGGAGAAGGGGTTAAACTTGGCAAGCCAGGCCACCATAACGGCGGTAAAGCCCCGGTTATCGGCAATGGTGGTGGTAATGGTGTGGTCCGTGCCGCTGACCAGCAGCAGCCCCGCCAGACCGCAGACCGCGCCGGAGAGCATCATGGTCCGCACAATGACCTTGCCCACCTTGATGCCCACATAGCGGGCGGTGCGCTCGCTTTCGCCCACAACGGCAATTTCGTAGCCCTGCTTGGAGCGGGTCAGATAGAAATACATGATAACGGTCAGCACCAGCGCCACCAGGATATTCAGCAGGTATTTATAGCTGCCGATCTGGGGCAGCCAGCCCGCCATGGTGGACTGGTTGATAATGCCGATCTTTCCGGCGCCCTTGGGCACCTCCCAGAGGATGACAAAGTAGGCAACCAGCTGGGTGGCTACATAGTTCATCATCAGAGTGAACAGTGTCTCATTGGTGTTCCACTTGGCCTTGCAGATAGCGGGAATGCCGCCCCAGATGGCGCCGGCCAGCATGGAGGCGAAGACCATGATGACGATCAGCAGCCAGTTGGGGATCTTGTCTCCCAGCAAAATCATGCAGGCTGCGGTGGCCAGGCCGCCAATGAGGATCTGGCCCTCGCCGCCCACGTTCCAGAAGCGCATCTTGAACGCCGGGGTCACTGCCAGGGATACCACCAGCAAAATGGCGATATTCTGGCCCAGGATCCACATCTTCCGCTTGGTACCGAAGGCACCGGCGAACATGGTCTTGTACACACCGATGGGATTCTCCCCCGTCAGCGCCGTGGTCACAATGGCGCAAACCACCAGGGCTAGCAGAATCGCGCCGCCCCGAATGGCCCAGGCCCCGTACCAGGGCAGCCCATCCCGTTTGGAAATATGCAATACAGCGTGCTTATTCATTGTTCTTGCCTCCCAGCCGCGTCATCATCATGCCCACTTCCGGTTTCCGGGAAGCATCGGGCTTTTCTACGATCCCGCTGACCTTGCCGCCGCAAAGCACCAGGATGCGGTCGCACAGCTCCAGCAGCACATCCAGGTCCTCGCCCACGAAGACGACGGCTACACCGGATTGCTTCTGCTTGTTGATCAGATCGTAGATGGTATAGGAGGCATTGATGTCCAGGCCCCGGACGGCATAGGCCGTCAGCAGCACCGTGGGGGCCGCGGCAATTTCCCGGCCAACCAGCACCTTCTGCACATTGCCGCCGGAGAGACGGCGCACGGGGGTGCTGACGCCGGGGGTATTGACCTCCAGCTCCTCTACTACCTTTTCCGCCAGACGCTTGGGGTCCTTCCGGTTGGTGAACCAGGAATGGCCCTTGCGGAAGGAACGCAGCATCATATTGTCCGTCAGGTCCATGGAGCCCACCAGGCCCATGCCCAGCCGGTCTTCAGGGACGAAGGACAGGCCAACGCCCAGGCTTGCAATGGCCGTGGGGTCCTTTCCAATGAGCTCCTCTTCCCTGCCGTCATCCTCCACATAGCGGATGGAGCCGGACTGGGTGGGCTGCAGGCCTGCAATGGCCTCGAGCAGCTCTTTCTGGCCGCAGCCGGAAATACCGGCAATGCCCAGGATCTCCCCGGAATTGGCGGTGAAGGACACATCGTCCAGCTTGAGGGTGCCCTCCATGTCCTTCACGGTCAGATGCTCTACCACAATGCGGGGCTTGGCATTCACGGGGGCGGGACGGTCAATGTTCAACGTCACAGGACGGCCAACCATCATATTGGTCATCTCCTGGGCGTTGGTTTCTCTGGTGAGCATATCGCCCACGAACTGGCCGTGGCGCAGGATGGCCACCCGATCGGACAAGTCCTCCACCTCGTGCATCTTATGGGTGATGATGACGATGGCCTTGCCGTCGTCGCGCATATTGCGCAGGACCTTGAAGAGCTTTTCCGTCTCCTGGGGGGTCAGCACAGCAGTGGGCTCGTCCAGAATCAGAATATCCGCCCCGCGATAGAGGACCTTCACGATCTCCACCGTCTGCTTCTGGGAAACGGACATATTGTAGATCTTCTGGTTGGGATCCACGTCAAATCCGTAGGCATCGCAGATTTTCTTCACCTTGGCAGCGACCTTATTCATATCCAGCCGTCCAGGCTCCTTCAGCCCCAGGACGATATTCTCCGCAGCGGTGAGCACATCCACCAGCTTGAAGTGCTGATGAATCATACCGATGCCATAGGAAAAGGCATCCTTGGGGGAACGGATCAGCGCCTCCTTGCCATCGATGAAAATCCGGCCCTCATCGGGAAAATAGATGCCGGAGAGCATATTCATGAGCGTTGTCTTGCCGCTGCCGTTTTCCCCCAGCAGAGCCAGAATTTCGCCCTTGTAGATATCCAGCCACACCCGGTCATTGGCCAGCACAGGGCCAAACCGTTTGGTAATGTCCCGCATCTGTACGGCGGCTTTCTTTTCTTCCAAAAAGATCACTCCTTCTCTGAAATGCCTTCCCCTGGGGGAAGGTGGCCCGCCGCAGGCGGGTCGGATGAGGGGCGGGCCGAAGAACCGATAAGGAGAAATCTATGGCAATTCCGTTCCGGTAAACAGCTTGGAAGCGGCTTAGGCCGGTTCTATATCGGTTCTGCTTGCCGCCCCTCATCAGTCTCGGCGTTCCGCCGAGCCAGCTTCCCCCAGGGGAAGCCATTTTCATATTGAATGCTTCAAAGGGCAACGCGGCGAAAGCATCACTGCGCTGCCCTTTGCAGCATTTCCAGGAGCCCCGATTGGGGCCCCTGGATTTGATTATTAGTAAGCCTAGTCCAGCAGATTGATGCCGTCGATCTGCAGGGTGAAGTAAGGAGCGGAACGCTTGGTGGATTCCTGGAAAGCGCCGTTTTCAATGACCTCAGTATCGGGGGTGTAGTCGGCATCGGTGTCCACATCAGCCATGAAGGTCTCAACCTTCTCGCCGTTCACAGTGAAGGTGTTGATGTCGAAGACCTGCAGGGAGCCATCCTCCAGAGCAGCCTTGACCTCTTCCAGCTTCTCGGCAGTGCCAGAAGCGGCAACAGCGTCGTTCAGCTCGGTCAGGACAACAGAGCCGGTCTGCAGGGTGCCGGTCCAGTCAGCGGGGATCTCCTCACCGTTCATAACGGCCTTGATGGCCATCTCGTAGTAAGGAGTCCAGTCGATGCGGGAGGACACCAGGAAGGTGTTGGGGCAAGCGGCGATGGTGGAGCCATTGTAGGAAACGTTGGGCACACCGGCAGTCTCGCAAGCGGTGGGAGCACCCATGGAGTCGGCGTGCTGGGAGATCAGGACGCAGCCGTTCTGGATCAGCTTGTTGGCGCCTTCCTTCTCGGCGGTCTCATCGTACCAGGAGCCGGTGAAGGTCACGTCCATGGTGACGGAGGGGCAGACGGAGCGAGCGCCCAGGAAGAAGCTGGTGTAGCCGGAGACGACCTCGGCATAGGTGTAAGCACCGACATAGCCCATCTTGGCCTCGTCAGCGGTGATCTTGCCTTCCTCGATCATCTGGTTCAGCTTCATACCGGCAGCAACACCGGCCATGTAGCGGCCCTGATAGATGGCAGCGAAAGCGTTGTGGTGGTTGGCCAGGCCCTGGGTGTGGGCCTTGGTGCCGGTGGCGTGGCAGAACTGCACGTCAGGGAATTCCTGAGCAGCCTGGATGATGTAATCCTCGTGGCCGAAGGAGTCGGCGAAGATGATGTTGCAGCCGGCATCGGCCAGCTCAGCAGCGGCATTGTAGCACTCCTGGCCCTCGGGGATGTTGGTGCGGAACAGGTACTGATCCTCGGTCAGGCCCAGGTCAGCAATGGCCTGGCGGGCAGCATTCATGAAGTTCAGGTCGTAGGTGGAGTTCTCGTCATGCAGGAAGATGAAGCCAACCTTGATGTTGGAAGCAGCGGCAGGGGCTTCGTTCTCTGCGGCGGCAGTGGTCTCGGCAGCGGCATCGGTGGCAGCAGCAGCGGTGGTGGAAGCGGTGCTTCCGTTGGAGCCGCAGGCAGCCAGGCCCAGAACCATCACAAGGACCAGAGCCAGAGAAAGAATCTTTTTCATTTTTTCTTTTTCCTCCTAGAAAAATGTATATGTTCATCGCAGAAGCGAGAAACAACGTGTTAATTGCGGAAGGTGATAGCGTCGTCGGTCATGGAATCCACGATGGCGAGGGACTCTACCCTTACGCCCTCGGCCCGGAGTGCGTCGCCGCCGCCCTGGAAGCCCTTCTCAATGGCGATAGCCGCACCCACCACGGTGCCCCCCGCCTGACGGACCAGCTCGGTCAAGCCAACCAAAGCCTTGCCGTTGGCCAGGAAATCGTCCACCAGCAGAACCCGGTCATTTTCACCCAGGTAGTCGCTGCTGACAACGATGGTGTAGTCCGTGCCGTGGGTATAGGAATGGACAACGGCCGTATAGACCTTGCCGTCCACATTGCTGGACTTGTGCTTCTTGGCAAAGACCATGGGCACGCCCATTTCCAGAGCCACCGCCGCCGCAATGGCAATGCCGGAGGACTCAATGGTCAAAACCTTATTGACACCGGCATCGGCATAAAGCCTTGCAAATTCCTTGGCCATCTCGCCCAGGAAGGAGGTATCGATCTGCTGATTCAGGAAGGAACCCACCTTGAGGATACCGCCGGGCAGGACCTTGCCCTCTTCCAGGATTTTCTTTTCCATTGCCTTCATATGCAAAACGCTCCTTTTTTAAATTAAAAAAACCGCGGACAACTACAGTCCACGGTGCAAAAATGAGCAAACGCCTTCCAAAACCCGAATTTAGGGAACGGAACGCGCATTTTTCACCAATGGTCACAGCTTCCTGGCGCTGCGGTAGAAACTCTCGGGCCATACATCCGAAATTACATTAGCTTTTGTTCACTTGACAAGGTCATCCTACCCCAAAATTCATCGTTTGTCAACATTTGTCGAGGCCACTCCATGTTTTTTTCGGTTTTTCACAAAAAGCATACGCTTTTTTTACGTTTCATTGGAAATGGTGAAGGGGCGGCACAGCGCCGCCCCTCTCGATGGTTTACTTGAACGGAACCACGGTCAGGTCCTTGGGATAGTGATTCAGGACTTCGCAGCCGTCCTCGGTGATGAGCACCAGGTCCTCAATGCGAACGCCGATGCCCTCCTCCGGGATATAGATTCCCGGCTCCACGGAGAAGCACTGGCCCGGCCGGATCACTGCCTCATTGATGGCAGACACATCCCCCGCCTCATGGACCTCCAGTCCGATGGAATGGCCGGTCCTGTGGGTGAAATACTTTCCGAAGCCCTTTTCCGTAATGTAGTCCCGGGCAGCCTTGTCTACGTCGCACATCCGGGCCCCGGGCTTGGCGGCAGCAATGCCCCGGAGATTGGCTTCTTTCACGATTTCATAGATTTCCCGCTGCCGATCGGATACCTCGCCCAGGAAGACCGTCCGGGTCATATCGGAGCAGTAGTCATCCTTTCTGCCGCCGATATCCAGCACCACGCAGTCTCCCCGTTTGCCCCGGCTGCCGTCCGTCACATGATGGGGGTCCGCCGCATTGCCGGCAAAGGCGGTGATGGGCTCGAAGGAATAGCCGGAGCAGCCCGCATCCAGATAGTATTGCAGCAGGAGGTCCGCAAGCTCCGTTTCCGTATGGTCTTCCGGCAGGGCATGGATGATCCGGTCCATGACCTGATCGTTCAGCCGGGAGGCTATGCGCATTTTCTCCTGCTCCTCCGGAGTCTTGATGGCCCGGACCCCATCCACAATGGAAGAGGAATTGACGCATTTGCCGGTGTGCAGCTCCTGCAGCCGCAGCAGGAACCGGGCAGGCCAGTTTTTGTCCACGGCCACGGCCTCCCCGGGAATCAAAGCCTTGGCCACCAGGGCCACGCCATCCTCGGTGTCATTGTAATAGGTAATGGGTACGCCCAGGTCCCGGGTCTGGTGGAACAGGTCGTTGATAAAGAACCGGTGGTTTCCGTCGACGCGCAGCACCAAAACCAGCATCCGCTCCCCGGGCTGGATGGATACGCCGGTAAGGTAGTAGATGACAGCAGGGTCGGAGATTATAATCTGATGAATATTTTCCTCCGACATTTTTCCAATAATACACAACAGTTTAGCACCATCCATAGAAAACACCTTTCTAAATCATTATCCGATTTTCTTGAAACAATCATCATGCGCCGAATTGCATTGATAAACGATAACATATCCTCCATCACGTCGAATCATATAAATACCCGCTTGAAGTTTTATCGTCTTTCCGTCCGGGTAATAAATAGTATCGTAGTATGCGTCGAGATATTGGGGGTATTTCCATCCGCCAATTTCATCTTGGTATTCGCCCGTCTGAATATAGTCAGCCTGGAGTACAGCATAGTAGCTTCTCAGATTCGCCCAATCCGCTGCAACCTTTGCCTTGTGCAGATTGTTGGACAACACCGGAATGGCGATGGCCACCAGCACGGCGATGATTGCTACCACAATCAGCATTTCCATCAGGGTAAAGCCCTTTTTGTTTTTCTTCATATTCATATTTTTGTTCCTCCTGGAGAAATCATAGCACTTTTTTCCACTTTCGGCAAGAGGTTTTTCCAATTGCAGCCGGCGCTGCCTACTGCACATAAAGGAAATACAGGTGCCCAGTCCGCAAAGGATTTCCGGGCAGCCAAAAGCCCCGGCAAGCATTTTCCGCTTGCCGGGGCCTCGCCCTGTAAATTCAGCTTAGAAGCAGGTCCAGCCGCCGTCACAGACGATGGTGGTGCCGTTGACAAAGTGGGATTCGTCACTGGCCAGGAACAGTGCCGCTCCGGCGATGTCCTCGGGCAGTCCCATTTCCGGGGAGTGGGCCAGCAGAGAACCGGTGCGCTCAAACCCGAATTTATTCGCCTTGGGCATGACCAAGGGAATGTCCGTCAGGATTCCGCCCGGGGCAATTGCGTTGCAGCGAATTCCCTTGTCAATGTACATGAATGCGGTATTCTTTGTTGCGGAGGCAATGGCCGCCTTGGATGCGCAATAGGCCACGCCTGCTGTCTGATGGGCCGCGCCCACAGAGGTAATATTGATGATATTGCCTCCGTCCTCGCCCTGCGTCAGGAATACCTGAACCGCCTTGCGCATGGCATACAGGGGCCCATAGGTATTGACGCGGAACAGCCGCTCGATCATTTCATCGGACACGTCACCCACAGCGGTATTGTCATCCATAATGCCTGCATTGTTGACCAGCACATCCAGCCGCCCAAAGGCTTTCACGGCAGCATCGATCATTCCGTCGCAGGCGGCGGGGTCCGATACATCGCCGACATATGGAATAACCTTACCGGGTTCCTCCTTCAGTGCCTCCGCCAGTGCGTCCAGCCGTTCTTTTCTGCGGGCAACGGCAATAACATTGGCCCCCTCCTGCGCAAACAGCGTGACAATAGCCTGCCCCATGCCCGCAGAAGCGCCGGTGACCACAATGGATTTTCCCTCAAGCTTCATCTTGTTTTCCTCGCTTTGTTATACCAGCTTAATTCAGCCAGTTCTTTTCGGTAATCACGCAGTCATGCCCGTGAATTTTGATCCTGTCGCCAACCTTCAGTGCGCCCTTCTTTGCCAGGATGTAGCCGTTGTTGACTTCCTTCACGTAGGAATAGACCAGCTTGGAGACGCGGCCCACTTCCTCTTCCTCAGAGTCGATGAACACCGCCTCACCGGGGCCGCCATACTGCTTGGAGCGGATATAGTAGTCGTCGTCCAGCACCTCAAAGCCCACCATTTCCCGGGCAGGGCCGTTTTCCTTCACTTTCAGAAGGGCTTCCTTGCCGATAAAGTCCTTGTCCCACTTGATGTTCTTATCCAGACCAACCTCAATGGGATTGGTGTGGGCCAGGTCGCGCATATAGAAGATACCAGCCTCCGTGGGAAGCGTCCATGCCATGATCTGGAATTCGGTGACCCGCTTGCCGCCATTGCGCACGACCTCTGCATCCACCAGGGTCTCAATGGCCTCCAGATCATCCGGGGACATATAGATCTCATAGCCCCACTTTTCGCCGGTGTAGCCGCCACGGTTGATCTTGACCGGAATGCCGTTGATCACATTATCCCGAATCTCAAAGAACTTCTGATCCTCTACGGAATTGTCGCACAGCGCCTCTATCACCGCCTTGGACTTGGGGCCCTGGACAGCCAGCATCTGCCAGTCCTCGGTGATCTCATTCCACTCCACATCGAAGTCGCCCTGGTGGAAGTACCACCAGTCATCGGCCTTGGTGGCGTAGAGCGTGGAAACCCAATAGGTATCCTCGGAAACACGCATAATGACCACATCGTCAATGATCTCGCCCTGCTCATTCAGCATGGTGGTGTAGCGGTCCCGGCCAACGGCAAGGGACGCAATATTCCCGGTATACAGATGATCCAGGAAAGGCACCACATCGGGCCCGGTGACTTCAATCAGCTGGTGCGTCCAGAAATACCAGCCCACATTGTTTCGCACAGCCATGTGTTCACTGCGCTTCATATCATCATACTTGAAGATATTCTTATTCATGATGCTGCCTCCCCATTACGCGAATTTGTCGATTTTCTTGGCAATCTTAATGCGGAGCTTCTTTGCGGGGGAATCCTCCTCCCAGCAGGACCACTGCGCGTTGATCAGCGTCTTGGCCATGCCGTACCACATTGCCAGGTGTGCCTCGGGCACGTCCTTGGTGCCGGTGATTTCCAGGCCGCTGCGGTCGATGACCAGGATGCACTCCTTCTCATTAAAGGCTTCCACCTCATAAGCGCACACCAGGGATTGCAGCTGCACCTCGATCAGGCCCGCCAGCAGTCGGCCATCCTCTCCAATGGAGTTGGGAACGCCCATCCAGTCCCGCAGCGCCTTAATGGCATACCGCTCGCCGAACATGGCCTTTCCCGCAGCCTCCAGCACGCACCGCAGAATGTGGTCCGCCTGCTCCCGGGTCACAATGCCGCGCTTGACGGTTTCCGCAATGGCGGGCAGAACGTACAGCGAAGCCGCCGTGGACAGGTTCATCATCTGATTGGAGGAATCCGTTTCGTTGTTGGTTCCGTTTACAAAGTGGTAGTTGCACTCCTCCCGGAACATCATGGAATCCTCTACGGTGTCCGCTTCCTCCGTGTATTTCTTATAGTCATCGGTGACGGCTGGGCCGAAGCTTTCCCACAGCTCATGCTCCGGCGCGGGATACTTCTCCCGGTTCTCTGCAATGATCCGGCAGTGCCGATCGCCGCAGCCCTTGGCCTCCACCATCATATAGTCCAGCGTGGGACCATTGGGGCGGCGCTCTGCGGCCGCCTTTGCCTGCCCCTGCAAGGACATGGTGGTGGTGCGGCACAGCTCGGAGCCGACGATATCCCAGTCGCACACATCCAGCTCTTTTTCACAGCGGTAGGTACCGAAATCCTGGCAGCGGCCGCACATCAGCAGAGCATCGTCACCCTTATCACCGATCAAAGCGCCGGGGTACTCGCCGCACATGAACGGATGAATGCCAAAGCCGTCGTCGTTGCCGTAATACTTGCCGGTCATATACTGCCGCTGGAAGCCGTCCTCACACATCAGCTGTGCCCGCTCCCGGTAATCGGGGATCATGATCCGCAGTGCCTGCTGAGTCGCCGCAGAAAGGACGGATTCAAAGCGGCTGATGTAATGCATCGCCTCATAATAGCTGATGAGCTTGTTCCAGGGTGTCTGGACGGCCACATACTGCTTGATATTGGCCCCTACGCCGGAGTCCTGGGGAATTCTGGCATCAATTTTCTTACTCATTTGGAAGCTCCTTTCTCAATCCTCGGGGGGATACTGCTCAATGGCAGGCTGGAAGCGGAAGATATTGTGGCTGGCGCCGGAGTCCGCAACCACGCACTCGCCGGTAATGCCGTCGCCCATGGGCGTGGCCAGGGCGTAAGCAATGATCGCCACCTCATCCACAGGCTGCTGGCCATCGGTCTGCCAGACCATGAGTTCATCGTAGAACTCGTCCTGCTTCTCTTCCGGCAGCAGCTCAGAGGCCAGATTTCCGGCAGCGCCGGGGGTAACCATGCCGCCGGGCGCCACAGCATTGACCATAATGCCGTAGCGCTTCAGCTCCTTGGCCGCCTGGGTAGCCAACGCCACAACCGCGCCCTTGCTGGCAGCGTAATGGGAATAACCGCCGAACACAGGATAGGGCATCCAGGGGCTATTGGAGGCGATGAATACCATCTTACCGGGGATCTTATGATCGATCATGTACCGGCTGACATACTTCACAAGGAAAAATGCGCCGTTAACATTGGTATCCATTACCCGCTCCAGGTCCTCTCTGGGCAGGTCGCACAGGTGGGCATAGTTCCAGGTTGCGGCAGAATTGATGAGGATATCCACCGTACCGAAGGAATCCACGGTGAAATCCACCAGCTTGGCCACCTGCTCCTCTTCCCGGACATCGCAGAAGCAGAACTTCACAGAATCTCCGAAGCCATACTTTTGCAGAAGGTCCATTGCAGCCTCTTCCTCAACAGTGGAATTGGAAGCAATCACTACCTTTGCCCCGCCCTGGAGCAGCCGATAGGCAATATCGAAGCCCAGTCCGGAGCTGCCGCCGGGTACCAGCGCAACCTTTCCCTTTACGGAGAACATCTCCTCCAGCGGCCTTGCCACCTGAATGTAGCCCTCCAGCATTGCTTTGTCATTTGGTTGAAATGCCATTTCTAAAATCCCTCTTTCCCTGCCGCCCGTCAATTTAACCGGCGATCAGTTTTCAGTGTGCTTTCCTGGGTCTGAACGCTAGCCTTATTGTAATGCAGAAGACGGATTGTGAATATACACAATTTTTATGGAAATCAACGCCGCTTCCACCGCGTTTTGACGGTCCATCCTATTGACAGCTCCCATGAGAGTGCCTATAATAAATGCAAACCGGAAAGGACGGACAGCCTCATGAAGCTCAATGCAGATATTGTCTATGAAGGATTAAAAAAGAAATATCCCGTTACTATGTCGGGCCCAAAATCCACGCAGCTGACGATTTCCAGGCCGGAGCTGTATCTGGACAATGAGGTTGCCTTCTACGCGGACCACCTGTATCTGGCAACCGTCGACCACCTTCCCGTGCACCCGCAGCTTCAAAAAAATGCGGTCATCGTGGTGATCGGAGAAGGAGCCAAGCTGTTTCACTATCGGGAGCAGTGCTGCTTGATCGTCATTGAGAAGGACGCCGACTTTTTCGAGGTGAATCGCTGCATCTGTCAGCTCTTTGACCGGTACTACGCCTGGGAGCAGAAGCTATTTGACATTTTTCTGGACACGGCGGATTTGCAGCAGATCGTCGCGTGCAGCGAGCCGCTGTTCGACTGCTCCATCTGCGTTTTGGATGCCTCCTTTCACTACATCACAAAGGCGGACAGCCGATTGGAGCCGGAGCAAATTGGTGCATACCTGACGGAATTTGACCTTAGAACAGAACGAAAAGGCGCGTTTCTCCTGGAATTGAAGGGCGGAGATTACCTCTGCGTGAATTTGTTCAACGCCAACGGCGCCTATATCGGCTGTGTCTATTTCAGCGGAAAAAGCACCTTTGCCGAGGCTGACCTTACGCTTGCGGAATTTCTGGCCCGCCTGATTGAAAAATCCATAGAGCGGGATCCATCCATTCTCATCAGCGAGCAATCCGTTTTGAAAACAGCCTTTGCCAATCTTGTAAACGGCTATCCGCTGACGGCAAATCAGAAATGGGCGCTGAATGTCATGCAGGAAGGACAGCATTTTGTCTGCATCACCCAATACTGCGCCAACCGCGCTTCCAGGCTGCCCAGGAACTATATCTGCGGCGCCTTTGAGCGGGAATTTCCGGAATCTTACGCCTTTCCGAAGAAAAATACAATTGTATGCTTTCTGAATGTTGTCCCGCTGACAGACAAGCGTGGAGATTACTATGCCGCGCTCAACAGCCGCATGAGCAAATTTCTGCGGGAAACCAACGGTGTCGCCGGAGTCAGCAATGGCTTTTCTGACCCATACGGGGCCTGCATTGCCTATATGCAGGCAGAGGCTGCCGTAGAGAGCGGAAAAATCACCAATCCGGGCACCAGGCTGTTTTATTTTCGATCCTACGCGCTGATCAATATGGTCATCAATTCCATGGGAAACCTGCCTGCCCAGGCCTATTTCACAGAGCGGCTGCAAGCCCTGATTCGGCATGACAAGGTAGGCCCCATCTCCTATCTGGACACACTGCGGACCTTTCTGCGCACGAGTATGTCTTATTCTCAGACGGCAGAAGAGCTTTTTGTTCACCGCAGCACCGTTGTGGACCGGATCAGCCGCATTGAACGGGAGCTGGACATCAGTCTGAAAGACCCGGACACCCGTCTTCAGCTGGAAATCATCCTGAAAGCCATGGAAATAGAGGATATGGTTCATGCCTCCAAAGAAACGACCGCCGCGGAATGATCCGCGGCGGCCTTTGGGTTATGATGTATTAGAAGTTTTAGCGGGAGCACTTCTTCAGATCTTCATCGATCTGATCGGCAAGCTTTGCAACCTCAGCCGATTCGGGGTAGGACAGCAGCTTCCGATAGGTCAGCGCCCCAACCATCTTCATGCGGGGATCCGTGCTGGAGCCAGGGGCGTACTTCTCCATAACCTGCTTGCCCTCAGGGCTGCGCATAATATCGCGAATTTTAGAATCCAGAGACAGTGCCATAATTGTATCCTCCTTAAAAATGAAAAGTCACTCGATAAATTGCGGTGTCATCTCTTCCTGAGAATTGACCCATTCGTAGTCTAGCATCTTTTCTCTTTTTATAAAATCCACAAAATATAGATTGATACACGCAAAAAACACGACACAATGACGGTCCCCTCTCCCGGCACAATAAACGGGGACGGTACAAAACCGTCCCCGCGAAAATATGAAATTTGCCTTACAGCTTTGCCTTCACGGCGCTGATCATGGCTACGCACTCCTTGGCGATTTCCTTGTCGCCCTCCTGGAGGCCCAGCAGGGGTTCCCGGACGCCGCCGATGTCGGGGCCGCCGGTCTGACGGAGGATCTCCTTGATCATGGCATACATATTGCCCTTGCCGGAGCACATCTTGTAGATGATCTGGCAGGCATCCTGCTGCAGCTCACGGGCCTTGTCCAGATCCTTGCCGGACTTTGCCAGTTCGAAAATCTTCAGGTAGACCTCAGGCATCGCGCCGTAGGTGCCGCCGATGGCGCCGGTAGCGCCGGAGACCAGGCCGCCCAGCAGCTGCTCATCGGGGCCGTTGAAGACCACCTTGGCACCGCAGTGGATCCACTTCTCAATGTCTTCCACAGGCATGGAGGAGTTCTTCACGCCGATGCAGCGGGGGTTCTCCAGCATGGTAGCAAGCAAAGAGGGATTCAGAGCAACACCCGCCAGCTGAGGGATGTTGTAGATGATAAAGTCGGTGTTAGGGGCAGCGGAGGAGATGTCATTCCAATACTTGGCAATGGCGGCATCCGGCAGGTGGAAGTAAATGGGAGGAATGGAAGCGATGGCATCCACGCCCAGGCTCTCTGCATGGGCAGCCAGCTCCATGGACTCCCGGGTACCGTTGCAGGCCACGTGGGCAATGATGGTCAGCTTGCCCTTGGCAACTTTCATGACGTTCTCCAGCAGCAGCTTCCGCTCGGGAACGGTCTGGTAAATGCACTCGCCGGAGGAACCGCCCACGTACAGGCCCTTGACACCCTTATCGATGTAATACTGGGTCAGCTCGCGAACAGCCTTGGGGGAAATATCACCCTTTTCATCGTAGCAAGCGTAGAACGCAGGAATAATACCGGTGTATTTGGACAAATCTTTCATTTTTCATACTCCTTTTCTTTTGCGAGGGGCTGTTCAATTACACTGTCATTGCGAACCAGTGACCGATGTCACTACTCCGCGCTAAGAGCCGGCTTCGCCGGTTGCGCTATGTACGTGACCGCGGTCACAGCGGTGTGGCAATCCCCCAGTTAGAGGCAAAAGCTCGGATTTCTCAGAATGTCTGAAAATCTGGAGGATTCCCACGCCAGTGTACGCACTGGCTCGGAATGACACGCCTTTTTTGACAGCCCCGATGGTTAACGATTGAAATTAGCCCTTCACAGCGCCCATGGTAATGCCCTTGGTGAAGTACTTCTGGAACACCAGGAACACAATGATGATGGGCACGGAGGCCAGGGCAGCGCCGGCCATCAGCAGGCCGTAGTCCGTGGAGCTTTCGCCCTGCATGGTTGCAATGCCAAGGGAGATGGTCAGGTTCTTGTTGGAGGTCAGCATAATCAGCTGCATGAAATAGTCATTCCAAGAGTTGATAAAGGTGAAGATGGCGCAGGCGCCAACGCCGGGCTTGATCATGGGGAACATGACATCCGTGAAGGTTCTCCACTCGGAAGCGCCGTCAATGCGGCAGGCCTCGGTCATTTCCGTGGGAATGCCTTCTGCGAACTGCTTCAGCAGGAACACGCCGAAGGGCCAGCCCACGATGGGGAAGATAACTGCCCAGATGGTATCGTACAGACCCAGGCTGGACATTTCCCGCAGCAGAGGGATCAGGATAACCTGCTTGGGCAGGGCCATGGCGCAGACCACCAGAGAGAAGACCACGCCGCGGCCGATGAAGCGCTTCTTGGCCAGAGCATAACCGGCCATGGCGGCGGTCAGGCAGGTGATCAGCATGGAGGCAACGGACATGAACACGGTGTTGATCAGCCAGCGGATGGCGGCAGGCACCGTGGGGCCGGTGATGATATACTTGCCGAAGGTCAGGTCAAACAGGGGCGCAGAGCGCTTGCTGAACAGGCGCTGGAAGTTGCCCAGGTCCCACTCGGTGGGAATCCACACAGGGGTGGTGGAGTTGATCTCCCGGCCGGTTTTGAATGCACCGGTGATGATCCAGTACAGAGGGAAGGCAAACAGGAAGGCAAGAATGCCAACGCAGATGAAGGAAATCACGCGATAAACCTTTTGCCGGGCGGCGTTCTTCTGAATTTGATCTTTCATAGCTTCGCTCCCCCTTACTTTTCTTCGCCCAGTTTAAACTGGACGGCGGACAGGATGGCGATGATGATGGCCAGAATGACACCCATGGCATTGCCATAGCCGTACTTATACAGCTTGAAGGCGTTGTAATAGATGTAGTACATGATGGTCATGGTGGAGTTGCTGGGTCCGCCCAGGGTCAGCAGCTGGATCAGTGCGAAGCACTGGAAGGAGTTGATGGTGGTAATGACCAGGATGTAAAGGGTGGTGGGCATCATCTGGGGCCACTTGATCTTCCAGAAGGCCTGCATCTGGGTTGCGCCGTCAACCTCGGCAGCCTCCACCAGAGACTTGTCCACGTTGTCCAGTGCGGAGACGTACAGGACGATGGGCTGGCCCACAGAGGTGGTCAGCAGGATCAGGATGATGCAGCCCAGGGCATACCGGGAGTCGCCCAGCCAGTTGATGTTCTTATCCAGCAGGCCAAGGTTGGTGCCCAGGTAGTTGAAGATACCGTAGTAATTGTTGTACATCCACTTCCACACCATGGTGACGGCCACGGAGCCGGTGACCACAGGCAGATAGAAGATGCAGCGGAATGCTGAGGTGGCTGTCACGTGCATCTTGCTGATGACGGAGGCAACCCACAGGGAGAATGCGCAGGTGACGGGCACGGAAACCAGGACGATGACCAGGGTGTTCCGCAGTGCGATCCAGAAAACCTTATCCTGGAACAGGGTCTTGTAGTTGCCAAAGCCCACGAAAATGTCCGCGCGGCCCATGGTTGCGTCGAAGAAGCTGGTATAGACGCACATAAACATGGGGTACAGGACAAACATGGCAAAGAAAATCAGGAACGGAAGCATGAACGCATAGCCGGTCATGGTTTCGTGCATAACAAGCTTCCGGGACTTGGTGTTCAAAGCAATTCTCTTGTTCGCCACGGAGAATCCTCCTCTCAAAATTTGTAAGAGGTAATCGTGAGGCGTGAATCGGGCTTCACGATCCACGATTACCTCTTACGCACATAGCCGATGATAAGCGCCCCTTCCCCCTTGAAGGGAAGGGGCGCGCAAGAGTCTAACCGATTTCGGAATTACTGGCCGTTGGCCTGGTTCACGTACTGCTCAACAGCGGCGGTGATTGCCTCGGTGGAGCCGTCGGAAGCGCCAACCTGCTGCAGCATATTCCACCAGCAGGTACGAGCCTCAGCCCAGCCGGTGGTGACCTGGTAGTAGTCGCCCAGCAGAGGCATCAGGACATTGTAGGAAGCCATAACTTCGTTGTCAGCCCAGATGGTGGACAGGTCAGCACCCTCAGCGGTGTCGCGGACTGCGAAGTAGTTCGCAGCCTTGACAGCATCGGCGGTAGCCTCGGAGTCGCACATATACTTGATGAAGGTCTTAGCAGCCTCGATCTTGCCGGCATCGCCGTTGTCGAAGACACCGAAGCCCCAGATACCGCCCTGCAGCTTGGGCTCGCCGTCAGCAGGGAAGGCCATGAACATGATGTCGTCGCCGGAAGCTGTCTTCTCAGCACCGGTGTTGGCGGAGTTGGGGTTCAGCTGCTGAGCGATGTTCCAGCAGAAAGCAACGTTCAGAGTGCCGTTGTAGAACAGAGCAATCTCGTCGCCGCCAGCGATACCTGCGTCGAACTCGATGGCCTTGCAGTCGTACAGAGCCTTCAGAGCAGTGATGTTCTCCTCAGCGCCCCAGGTGTACTCGGTGTGCTCAGCGTTGGTGAAGGTGCCGCCGTACAGGTTGTTCACCAGTGCGCGGGTGCCCTGGTCACCGCCCTGGCCGACGCAGTAAACAGCGCCAACCTGCTTGCCGGTGTACTCGTAAACAGCGTCCATAGCCTTGAAGAAATCCTCGGTGGACTTCCAGGTGTGGGTGTCCTCGTTGATGTACTGCATAGCGTCGGCAGCCTCGAAGACGGTCTTGTTGATGGCCATGCAGTGAGCGGTCATGACCAGGGGATACTCATAAGCGGTGTTGTCGTCGGCGAAGCAGGCGGCCAGAGCAGCAGCGTTGATCTCCTGCTTATCGGTGTCGTCGAACAGGTCAGCGATGTTGACCAGCTTGCCCTTGGCGCCCCAGTTGGCGACCAGACGCTCGGGTCCTTCCATGATCAGGTCGGGAGCGGCGTTGCCCTCGATGGCGGTGTTGACCTTGTCGTCGCCGTCGGCGTAGGTCAGGTACTCAACGGTGACCTTGATGCCGGTAGCGGCCTCGAAGTCAGCCATCAGAGCATCAACAGTCTCCTGGTTGCCCCAACCACCGATGGGGTAGGTCCACAGGGTAATCTCGGAAGCAGCAGTGGGAGCAGCTTCGGTAGCGGCCTCAGTTGCACCCTCGGTAGCGGCAGCAGTAGTAGCTGCAGTAGTCTCTGCGGGCTTCTCGGACACGGAGCAGGCGCACAGGCCCACGACCATGACCACTGCCAGCAGAACAGCAAACAGTTTCTTCATAATGTCCTCCTCGAATTTTTCGTTTTGTTCAAAGCGATGGAATCCAACGCTCTCAACTGCCCTTATTTTAGCTACCCGCACCAAGAAAGTCAATTGCCCATGAATGAAATTTTCTTTCAAAGCAAGCTTTTTTCGAAAATTCTTGCAATACGCACAATTAACGTTTTATTTCTCTTGCATTTGCTTGCTCGCTTTTGTCTATTTTGACTGCATCTATAAGCAAATTCATATGTTTTCTGAAAGTTTTTGCCTTTGTGCTCATTTTCATATAAGTTTATCGCTCATTTATGTACATGAAAATGAAAATTTCTTCACAGTTGCCTTCTGAAAACAGTCAAAGAGAAACGCGCCCAATCGAAATCAGGCGCGTCCGGCGTATTTCTATTATGTATGCTTGCTTTTCAGCGCCTCCGCAATGCGGCGGCGGTACTCCAGGGCCCGGTCCATGTCCATTCGGGAAAACTCCGAGAACAGCACGTCCAGCAGGTACATCTGAGCGATCCGGGCGGCGATGGAGCCGGACTGCATGGGGCTCTCGTTGGCCCCGCACTGCAGCACGAAGTCTGCCAGCTGAGCTCCCGGAGAATTGGGGAACCGGGTCACAAGCACCACCTTCGCCCCCCGCTCCCGGGCAATGGCCGTGATCTCCAGCACATCCCGGGTGGAGCCGGAATAGGAGAAGAAGAACAGCACGTCCGTGCTTTCCATGGTAGAGGCGGAAATTGCCTGCAAATGGGAGTCCTCCACCGGCCAGAATTTGTTGCTGACCGTGGAAAACAGGTGGGCTGCCTCCCGGGCAATCAGCATGGAGCCGCCTTGGCCCATGCACATGATCTGCCGCGCCTTATGGAACAGTCCGGCAACCTGGGCAACCACAGAAAGGTCCAGCACCTCCATGGTCTGCATCATAGCCTCCACATCTGCCCGGTAGAGCTTTTGGGACATGGTTTTCAGGTCGTCGCTCTGCTCCACCTGGCCGCTGAGGGGGGTGTCCCCCAGCCGGGCCTGGGCCATGGCGTTGGCCACCGCCAGCTTCAGCAGCGGAAAGCTCTTATAGCCCATATGCCGGGAGAAGCGGGAAATGGTTGCCTCGGCCACGCCGCTCTGCTGGGCCAGCTCGGAAATGGACTGCCGGACCACCCGCTCCTGATTGGCCAGGATATAATCCGCCAGCCGCTTCTCCGCAGGGGTCAGGGAATAATAGTCGCTGCCGATGCGCAGAATCACACTTTGCTGTCTGTCTTCCATGGTGTTTTCTCCTTAAAAAGGCCGGGACCGAAGTCCGGTCCCGGCCCACGATGTACTATTCTGTTATCTTGCCAGCAGCTCGCCCAGCATCAGATCGGTCATGATCAGCATTCTGGGCAGATGGAATGGGCCCTTGAAGGTGGAACCCTTGGTGCTGGGCTCGGTGGGCTTGCCGTCCCGGCGCAGGTAGCCGTACCACTCGCCGCCCTCGCTGTCGGAGAAGTGCTTCTTGCAGTAGTCCATGGTCCGGAAATACCAGTCCAGATACTCCTCCTTGCCGGTGTCGCGGTAGAGCATCAGAGAGGAAATGAGGATCTCGTCATGAGGCCACCACAGCTTCATGTCGTGCTCGTAAGCCTCGGGAGGATTGCCCAGGCAGTCCACAAAGTACAGCAGGCCCTCGTACTCCTCGTCCCAGCCGGCCTTGATGGCCCAGTTGAAGATCTCTTCGGCCTTGCCAACCAGCTCCTTGTTGCCGGTACGCTTGGCGTGCTCCAGCAGGAACCACACGCCCTCGATGTCGTGGCCGGGGTTCACAATGCGGCCGTCGGTGTAGTCCAGGTTGGCCTCGCCGTTGGGGCCCACGTTCTCCAGCACGCAGTGCAGCTCGGGATGGACATGGTACTTGAAGATATCGTCCACGCAGCCCTGGGCGCGCTCCTCGTACAGTGCCTTATTCTCGGGGTCAACCCGCAGCATGACGGAGGTCACGTTCAGATAGATCATGGGCAGGCCAAACGCGCGGCCGCTGCGGGTCTCGGGAATGGTTTTGGGGCCCAGGCCGGTGGGGTCCTTGGCGCCGTGCCACAGATCCCAATAAATATTGTAGGCCTTCTTGGCCCGCTCCAGGCATTCCTTGTCGCCAGTGACGCCGTAGTACTCGGCGTTGGCAATGGCATAGAAGGCCTCAGAGTAGTAATAGCGGCGCTGACGCAGGGGCTTGCCGTCAGCGGTAACGGTGAAGTACATTCTGCCGTCGGCCTCGGGGTTGATGCAGTACTTCTCCATGAAGTCCAGGCAGCTCTTGGAAGCCTCCAGCCACTCCTTCTTCACGCCGTACACATGGCACAGGTATGCAAAGATCCAGCCGCAGCGGCCCTGCATCCATACGCTCTTATCGGTGGAGTAGATCCGGCCATAGCGGTCCAGGCAGGTGTACACGCCGCCGTGCTCCTTGTCCATGCCGTTTCTCAGCCAGAAGTCCGCGCAGACTGCCAGCTCCTTCTCCGTCCAGGCCTTGGCCTGCTGCAATTTAACCTTATCCATTTCAAAACCCTCCTGTGGTTTTCTAAGGGCTGCCCGCAGCCGCTTTTGGCTGGCTCTGCTCGTGGAAATCCGCCAAAAGCCCACCGCCCGGGTTGTCCCAAAATGTTACATTTCCATAGTACCATTCTGCTTTCCTTTTTTCAAGAGCTTTTTTCATTTTTCCTTCTTTTCGGTACATATTTTCTTTCCGATGCGGGCACCCTGTAGACGGAGAAAAAAAGTCGCGGAAAAAGGAAAATAATGCTTGACATTTTTCGTTTCGGTGCTATAATACCCATGTTGCTTGTGACGCGGTAAGCGAAGCGGCCACATAGAGGATTTGTGTAACGGTAGCACACCGGACTCTGACTCCGTTTGCGGGGGTTCGAATCCCTCATCCTCTGCCAAGAAGAGACACTTTCGGGTGTCTCTTCTTTCTTTTCTGAAGTTTTGCGGGATTCGAACCCATCCAATGCAAGGCTCCGGCGGAGCCTTGCCAATCGGCATCGAGCTGCCGATTGCTCCTTACGATTTGCCCCAAAGGCAAATCGGCCATCGAATCCCTCATCCTCTTCCACGAAGGGGCTGTTAAATAACCCCAAAAGGAAATCGCAGACTCTTTCCCGAAATGGAAAGGGTCTGCTTTTTCTTACCCATCAAGGCTGTGGATAACTTATATTCAGGAGGCAGCCGATCATGAATCATTCAGTGGTTGGTGCTTGCTTTCTTCATGAACTCCAGATAAAGACTGTACAATACAGCACAGACGGGTACGCTGAACAGCATCCCTAAGACGCCGAATGCTTCGCCGCCGATTGTAACAGCCATCAACACCAACAGTCCGGGAAGCCCAACGGACTTGCCGACCACCTTGGGATAAATCAGATTGCCCTCCACCTGCTGCAAAACGAGCAGAAAGAGAACGAACCACAGAGCCTTGCCGGGTTCTGCCAGCATAATTAAAAATGCACCAAGACCGCCGCCGATCCATGCGCCGAAAATCGGTACCAGTGCAGTAACGGCCACAAACGCGGAGACCGCACCGGCATACGGGATCCCAAGAATCAGCATTCCAAAGAAGCACAGAGCGCCGATGATGACCGCTTCGGTAAGCTGTCCGCTTACAAAATTTGTGAAGGTCCGGTTGGTCAGAGAGGCAATACTCAGAAGCCGCTGTGCCTTCTTTTGCGGAAGGACTGTTACAATGAGTTTTTTCAAATGTGCCGCGACGACTTCCTTCTTTGCAAGCAGATACAGCGCAAAGACAAGTCCCAAGAGAGCATCCACCAAAGCCGACAGGACAGAGGTTGCCGCGCCCCACGTCACGGTGAGGATGCCGCTTCCCTCATCGCTGATCAAGGCGGTGACCTTCTCGATCAACAGGTCGGAGTCTATGGCGTATTCGGGCAGGACAATGTTATATTTTGCAGCAAACCGGACAACGCCTGTCCACCACCGCCCGATTTCCTCCACATAGGCCGGAATGTTTTGAATAAACTCGTCGCCGGACTCCCGCAGGCTGGGGATCATCATAAACACCACGGCAAACAGAATCCCAAGGACGAGTACGGTACTTGCAGTCAGGCACACGGAACGGGTCAGCTTTGCAGGCGCTTTGCGGCATACCTTGTTCCAGCAGCATTCCAACGGCCGAAGGACTACGTTGATCAAAAACGCAATCCCGCCGCCGATCAGAAATGGCGTGAACAGCGCAAGCACCTTGCCGAGAAAGCGCAAAACAGCGTCGAGATTCGCCATCGCCCACACGAATACAACAAACAGTACCAGTGCACGGAGGATATAGCGAACGATCGCTTTGTCCGGCCATTTGATTCCCTGTGGTGTAGAATTCTCGTTTCTGTTATCGGCTGTGTTTTGCGGTTTCTTTGCCATGTTTCTTCCTTTCCACTATTGTGCGCAGGCCAAACATACGCCGCATCGCCTGACTGTGACAGAGGATACCCGATACGTGCTCAGCCCGGAGACCGTGATCTCCAAATTCTGCACAGCGAAGGAATCGCCCTTGACGGGGACTCTATTCAGCTGCTCCATGACCCAGCCGCCGACAGAAACACTGTCCGATTCCAGCTTGACATCAAAGAATTCCATAAAATCTTCCAAACTGACGGAGCAGTCCACACGGTAGGTGTTCTCGTCCAGCTTTTCAAAATCTTCTTTCACTTCGTCGTGTTCGTCCCAAATTTCACCGACCAGTTCTTCCAGAATATCCTCCATCGTAACAATACCGAGCGTGCCGCCAAAATCGTCTACAACGACGGCGACATGGGACTTCTGATGCTGGAGCATTTTTAGAATGTCGCGGATCTTCGTGTGCTGATAGACGAACAACGGTTCCGTCATGATTGCCGTAATGGGCTGATCCGTCATCTTGCCGTTGATATAGAAGTCCTTCTGATGAAGAACACCGACGATCTGATCGATGGTATCCCGGTAGACCAGCAGACGGGAGAAGCGGGACTGTGTAAAGACTCTGGCAATTTCCTCGTGGCTCTCGTCGATGTCCACGGCCTCCAATTCGATGCGATGCGTCAGAATTTCCGCCGCCGTCAGGTCGCGGAACTCAAGGGCGTTGCGCAGCAGCTCACCCTCATTTTCGTCAATGCCGCCGTCCTGCTCCACGTCCTCCATGAAAAGGAGCAGTTCCTCGTGGGACATTTTTGTGTCGTTATTTGTCTTGAAGAAGTGAGAAACCAGCTTTTTCCACTGGGAAAAGAGAAAATTCAGCGGGGTCAGCACCCAGATCCAGAGCCGGATAAAGGGCGCACTGAACATGGCAAAGCGCTCCGGCGTGTCCTTTGCAACGCTTTTGGGGGTGATCTCGCCAAAGATCAGGACAACGACCGTGACCACAATGGTGGAAACGGTCGCGCCGATGTCGCCGTAAAGTCCGACGAACAGAAGTGTGCCGATGGACGCCACCATGATATTGACGATATTGTTGCCGATCAGGATGGTGGAGATCAGCTTGTCATAATCTTCGGACAGCTTGAGCGCCAGCGCTGCCCGCTTGTTTCCGTTGTCCGCCAACACCTTGAGGCGGGTCTTATTCAGAGACGAGAATGCCGTTTCTGTGGCGCTGAAATAGGCGGACATGACGATGCAGGCCACCATTGCGAAAATGCTTCCAAAATAATTCATTTCAAACTCCTTTATGTTCTGTTCATACGATCATTTCATGCAAAAAAGACACACCTATCCCCGATACCGCAGCAAAGGGCGTAGATATGCCACATACGAACAGACCATATAAGAGCAGTTACCGTTGTCGTCGCTACTGTCGTTTTCCACGAATTCCTTCCTCCTTTTTGCTGTATGCTTATATCATAGCATTTCTCCGGTGTAGATTCGGTAAAGAAATGAGTGCGGCGCAATATCATCCTGTTTAAAATCTTGATGTGCTTCTTCTCATGGAGTATAATAAGAGTGCTAAAAAGCACCTTTGGAGAGATTGCCATGAAAAACCGCCAACGACAAAAGGATATTTTATTTTCGCTCATCGTCTTTTTCAGCGCCTTTGCCGTCAATTTGCTGATTCAGAAGCTCTTTACCACGCAGACGCTGGTGCCCATGATCTTTGTGTTCGGCGTGTTTCTGATCTCGCTGAAAACGCATGGGTATTGCTATGGCATCACTTCGGCGATCGTCAGTGTGTTTGCGGTGAATTTCGCCTTCACCTATCCGTACTATGCCTTTGACTTTTTCGTAGAGGAAAGCATCTTATCCGCTGTCATCATGCTCATCGTCGCCGTTTCCACCAGTACGCTGAACATTCGCATCCGCGATCAGGAGAAGCTGCGCTCAGAAAATGAAAAGGAGAGAATGCGCGGCAATCTGCTGCGGGCAATCTCCCATGACCTGCGCACGCCCCTCACCTCCATATACGGGTCATCCTCCACGCTGATCTCCAAGTATGATGCGCTGCCGAAGGAGCAGCAGCTCAAGCTGTTGGGAGAAATTCAGGAGGACAGCGAGTGGCTCATCCGCATGGTCGAAAATCTCCTGTCCGTCACAAGGATCGACGGCGCGAAGGTCGAGGTCGTGAAGACGCCCATTGTTCTCGACGAGTTAATCGACTCCGTTTTGATGAAGTTTTCCAAAAAGCATCCGAACCAGAAGGTCATCACGCAGATACCGGACGAGTTTGTGGATATTCCCATGGACTCGCTTCTCATCGAGCAGGTGCTGCTGAATCTTCTGGAAAACGCCGTGTTCCACGCAAAAGGCATGACGGAACTGATACTTTCCGTTTCTCTCGTGGGAGACAAGGCGGTATTTGAGGTCGCCGACAACGGCTGCGGCATTCCGGAGGATGCGCTCCAAAAGATTTTCAGCGGGAGCTATGAAAAGTCCGCCGCGCCGGTGGACGGGACACGCAGCAATATGGGGATCGGGCTATCTGTGTGCGCTGCCATCGTCAAAGCGCACGGCAGTGACATTACCGCGGAAAACAGAAAGGGCGGCGGTGCGGTATTCCGCTTTGCGCTGGAAAGAGGGGGTGAGGACGATGGGCAATAACAAGTACAAGATCCTGATCGTAGAGGACGAGGCCAACATCCGAAGCTTTATCAAAGCCAATCTGGAAACCAGCGACTATCAGGTGCTCTGCGCGGAGACCTGTGCGCTCGGTATGATGATGTACGCCTCCCATCATCCGGATCTCATCGTTCTGGATCTCGGCCTGCCAGATCGGGATGGCATGAGTCTGATTCAAGAGGTGCGAAAGACGGACACCGTGCCCATCATTGTACTCTCCGCCCGTTCCAACGAGCGGGATAAGGTGGAAGCCCTGGATCTGGGGGCGAATGATTATATCACCAAGCCCTTTGGCACGGAGGAATTGCTGGCCCGTATCCGCGCCGTTCTCCGCAGCCATCGGCACAGCGAAGAGAAGGAAAGTTCCCCCGGCGGAAAATTCCACCTTCAGGACCTGCTGATCGACTATGATACGCGGCAGGTCTTTGTTGGCAAAGAGGAGATCGACCTGACACAGACGGAGTACAACATCATGGCGTTTCTCTCCGTTCACGCCGGAAAGGTGCTGACGTATGCCGCCATCATCCGCGCGGTCTGGGGGTATTCGGACTATGGCAGCGTCAAGAAGCTGCAAGTCAACATGAAGAACATCCGCAAGAAAATGGGCGTGACGCCCGGCGAAAAGCGCTACATCATCAATGAGCTTGGCGTCGGCTACCGTATGCTGGCGGAGGATGAAACTGTTGCTGATTCCTTTCTTTGACGAACACAAGCTGATTCTATATAATTTTATTTTTTCTTCCGATAAATAGCAGAATAAGGATCAACCGCCCGTTCCTTTCGGAAACGGGCGGTTGCCTTAGCGTTTGTGATCCTTGCACACCAGAATTGTCGGCTGACAGTAGTAAGTTTGAATTCGTCCCTTATCACTGTTAAGCCAAGGACAAAAGGGCTTTTTCGAATGAAGTGTGCCTTTCGGGACGTGAAGTGATGCTTCGCATCGTGAAGCGCAAAACTTCACTGAATAAAAGGGTGTGCTTCATGTCCGAAAGCAAACTAAGAACACAGTCTACAGTTTTTGCGGTATCCATCATAGGCCTCGTGAAATCTCTGAAAGGAAAGCACGAAACCATTATCTCAAACCAAATTGGCAGAAGCGGCAGCTTTCGGCTTTTCTCGCTTTTAATCTGTCATTTATACGTACTGCACCAATTCTTTCAGTGGCTTGCGTTTTTTCTCCCGCAGAGAGTCTCCCTCCTTGGCGTAGCCCAAGGCGATGACCAGGCGCACCGGGTGCTCCAGATTGGCAAGGGCCTGGAGCTTTTCGCTGTCCAGCCAGCCGAGGATGCAGGTTGCAAGGCCCAGGGAGGCAGCCTCGGAGGTCAGGTAGGCCGTCAGGATGCCGATATCCAGAGACCGATAGTCATTCTTTTTCAGCTTGGCCCCCAGCGCGGCAGACTTATTATAGTTTTCCTCGGAAAGCAGCAGCAGGACAGGCGCCTGGGCGGCGAAGGAGTTCATCCCCATGCCGCTGACGGCCGCCGCAGCCTCCTTGGCTTTTCCCCCCTGGCAGACCGTAATGCGGTATGGCTGACCATTGCAGGCGGAAGGAGCGAGTCTGCCCGCCTCCAGGATGGCCTGCAGCTTCTCCGGCTCCACTTCCCGGGTTTCATCATAGGCGCGGCAGGACTGCCGAAGCTTTGCAAGTTCCAAAAAATCCATAAAATCCTCCTGTTTCAAAATTCGCCCGGCCAATCGGCCGGGCGAGATGTTTTAGTCAATGACCATGATCCAGCCCTCGGGGGCCTCGATGGTGCCCATCTGAATCCCGGTCAGGGTCTTGTACAGCTTTTCCACCACATTGCCCATGCCGGCATAGGTGTACTCCTTGCCGTGGTCCACGATCTTGCCGATGGGAGAGATGACCGCCGCGGTGCCGCACAGACCGGCCTCGGCGAAATCGCCCAGCTCGTCAATGCCCACCACGCGCTCCTCTACCTCCAGGTGCAGGTAATCCCTGGCAACCTGAATGAGAGAACGGCGGGTAATGGAGGGCAGAATGGTTGCAGACTTGGGAACCACCAGCTTGCCCTCCTTGGTTACAAAGAGGATGTTTGCGCCGCCGGTCTCCTCGATATGGGTCCGGGTGGCGGAATCCACATACAGGTTCTCGTCATAGCCCTGCTCGTGGGCATCCACAATATTATAGAGGCTCATGGCGTAGTTCAGGCCCGCCTTGATGTGGCCGGTGCCTCTGGGGGCTGCACGGTCCAGGTCGGAGACGCGGATGGTCAGAGGCTTGATGCCGCCCTTGAAATAGGGGCCGACCGGAGTGCCGAAGACCCGGAACTGGAACTCCGTAGCGGGCTTCACGCCGATAATGGGGTCAATGCCGAACATATAGGGCCGCAGATACAGGCTTGCACCGGAACCGTAAGGAGGAACCCAGGCCTCATTGGCCTTGACGGTCTGGCGGATGGCCTCCAGGAAGCGCTCCTTGGGGAACTCCGGCATCTTCATTCTGCGGCAGGACTCGATCATCCGGTCCGCGTTCAGGTCCGGGCGGAAGCAGACGGTGCGGCCGTCCGCAGTGGTATAGGCCTTCATGCCCTCGAAAACGGTCTGGGCATACTGCAAAACGCAGGCGCACTCGTTCATGGTGATGTTGGCATCGGTGGTCAGCCCGCCTTCATCCCATGCGCCGTTCTTGTAATTTGCCACATAGCGGTAGTCCGTCTGGACATAGCCGAAGCCTATGCTGCCCCAATCGATATTTTTCTTTTCCATAAAAGTGCAGCTCCTCTCGTTTCTTTTAGGATTGCACCATATTACCATATCCGCCGCCGGTTTTCAAGAGATTTTTCACGTATGGCGGACATTTGTCTGTCACGGATTCAAAATCAGCTGCTCCAGGGTGCGCTTGGGTACATAGTGGGTATCCTCGGCATCCCGATAATAGGTGGTGCTGCCGTCCTCCCCCACGTCGGTCATGACGATGCGGTCCGTCCCCTCGCCCAGGGCCAGCAGCAGCTGGGGCTTGATGGCTTCCGGCAGGCCCAGCTTTTCCCGCAGCTCCCCTGCCGCAAAGGAGCCGATCATGCAGCCGTTCAGCCCCATCTCCGCCGCAGTCAGAAGCATGGTCTGGGCCACAATGCCCACATCCCGCTGGTAGGGCGCGGGATTCTCTGCAAGACTTCCATCCAGGCAGATCACGATATAGGCTACAGGCTCTGCGCCCTTCCGGGGCAGATGCAGCTCAGCCAATGCCCCTGCCCACTTGGTCAGAGGCTGAATGGCCGCCACCGTCTCCGGTTTCTCCGCCAGATAGTATTTCAGCACCTGATCGTTCCGGGCCGCCGGGGTAAACCGGGCGCACTCCACCAGATGCTCCAGCTCCTGCCGGGTCACCTTTCGATCCTGCCGAAAGCCCCGATGGCTGCGGGCCTGCTTTACAAGGTCTAAAAACATAGTGTATCGCTCCTTCGTATATATTATGCCGCCGGAAAGCGGCACAGGTGTCTCAATCCAGCTGAATCCCGGAAAACAGATCCAGCATCATCTTTTTCCCCGGCGTCATAGGGCTATCCGGGTTCCAGGCCAGGCTCACGGAAAAATTCATTTTGGGCCACAGCGGAACAGAGACCACATCGTGCATGGACGATGCAACGCTGTTGAACACAAAGCCCACGGCAATATTCCCGGCAATCATCTGGGAGATTGTGGAAAGCTGGTTGGATTGCAGCAGGACATTGGGGGAAATCCCGGCGCTCTGAAAGCGATTCAAAATCTGTTCCGTCTGAAAAAAGCTGTCTGAAAACAGCACCAGAGGCTCATCCGCCAAATCAGAGACGGAAACGCTCTGATTGCCGCGCAGCGGGTGGCCCCGGGAGACGCAGCACATGGTCTCCATGGTCCCCACGCGCTTTGTCTCGAATTGGGGCAAAGGCGTGTCGTGGGGCAGCAGGGCCATATCGATCTGGTGGTTCTTCAGCCCCTCCATCAGCGTTCCCCGGCCGCCTTCTACAATGCGCAGCAGGCAATTGCACTGCTCCGCCTGATACTTTCCATACAGTGCCGGCAGCACCAGCGAGCCGATCATAGGCGGCACACCGAAGCGAAGCTCCTCACGCTGGGATAGGTCCAACATCTTCATCCGGAAGCTGTCGGCATGGGTCAGCAGGCTCTGGGCATGCTCATAAAAAATGTCTCCCTCCGGCGTGGAACGGATGCCTCTTCCCTCCCGGGAAAACAGCGCAATGCCAAACTCCCCTTCCAGCTCCTTGATTGCCGCAGAAATGCTGGGCTGGCTGATATTCAGCTTTTCCGCCGCCCGGCTCACATTTCTCTGGCGGTAAACCTCGCAGAAATATTGCAGCTGCGTCAGCTTCATCTTCTCTCCACCTGCCTTTTGCTTTATTTTATCGGTTTTTCCCATAGAAGTCAATGCCGCGGCCCTTTCCGCTTTTGCAATCTATAAGCTTTTTCTATCATTCCTAAGAAAAAATGTATTTTTATTTTGCAATACTCTGTGCTACAATGATTGCATCCAAAAGCGAACTTCGAAAGGAATTATTCTATGACCCTATCCTTTGGTTTCGGAACCGGGAGCCAGTCGGTCAGTGTTCCGGAAGAGAATCTGCTTGGGGTCCTGCATATGAACCCCGCCGCACCGGAGAGGACCGGGCAGGAAGCCGTAGGCTATGCCCTGGAAAATCCCATCGGTCTGGCCCGGCTTTCGGAAATCGTCCCCAAAAGCAAAAAAATCGCCATTGTCACCTCGGATATTTCCCGCCCCTGCCCCAGCTGGGACATTCTCCCGCCCCTGCTGGCAGAGCTGGAGCGAGGCGGCGTTGACCTGGCCGATGTGACCCTGGTCTTCGGCCTGGGCTCTCACCGGCACCAGACGGAGGCGGAGATGCGCCATCTGGCAGGCCCCGCCTTTGACCGCATCCGCTGCGTGGACTCAGATTGCAACGACTGCATCCGCATGGGTGTCACCGGCCGGGGCACCCCCGTAGATATCACCCGGGTGGTTGCGGAAGCAGACTTCCGCATCTGTCTTGGAAATGTGGAATACCACTATTTTGCGGGCTACTCCGGCGGAGCCAAGGCCATTATGCCCGGCGTATCCAGCCGGGACGCCATTCAGGCCAATCACCGGATGATGGTGCAGAACGAAGCCTGCGCCGGAAGGCTGGAAGGCAATCCCCTGCGGATGGACATCGAAGAAGCCGGGCGGATTAGCGGCATTCACTACATTGTCAATGTGGTTCTGGATGAGCACAAGCAGATCATCTTCGCCGCCGCCGGGGATGTCACCGCCGCCCACCGGGCGGGCTGCCGGTACTTGGATACCCTTTACCGCAAGCCTATCCCCCAGCGGGCGAACATTGTCCTGGTCAGCCAGGGCGGCGCGCCCAAGGACCTGAACCTATACCAGACCCAAAAGGCCCTGGACAATGCCAAGCACGCTGTCCGCCCCGGAGGCATCATCATTCTGATTGGCTCCTGCAAAGAGGGCCTGGGCGAAAAATGCTTCGAGCGGTGGATTCAGGAGGCCAAGTGCTCCCATGATCTCATTGACCGGGTGCAGACCCACTTTGAGCTGGGCGGCCACAAGGCAGCCGCCATCGCCATGGTGCTGGAAAACGCAAGAATCTTCCTGGTGTCCGAGATGGCCCCGGAGCTGGTCCGGAAATGCTTCCTGGAGCCCTATTCCAGCGCCCAGAAGGCCCTGGACGATGCCTTTGCCATTCTGGGCAGCAATGCCACCGTACTGGCCATGCCCTACGGCGGCTCCACACTTCCCATTGTCGAACAATAAAAAGAATATATAGGAGGAAATACAAATGGATTACGCAAAAGAAGCTCTGCGGCTCCACGGCGAGTGGAAGGGCAAAATCGAAGTCAAGGCTACCGTGCCCGTAGCGACCAAGGACGACCTGTCCCTGGCCTACACCCCCGGCGTTGCCGCCCCCTGCCTGGAGATTCAGGCCCACCCCGAGAAGTCCTACGATCTGACCCGCCGCCACAATCTGTGCGCCGTCATCACCGACGGTTCCGCCGTGCTGGGTCTGGGCGATATCGGCCCCGAGGCCGGTATGCCCGTTATGGAGGGCAAGTGCGTGCTCTTCAAGGCCTTCGGCGATGTGGACGCCTTCCCTCTGTGCGTGAAGACCCAGGATGTGGACGAGTTCGTCAACGCCGTGTACCTGATCTCCGGCTCCTTCGGCGGCATCAACCTGGAGGACATCGCCGCCCCTCGCTGCTTTGAAATCGAGCGGAAGCTGAAGGAAAAGTGCGACATTCCCATCTTCCACGATGACCAGCACGGCACCGCCGTCATCACCCTGGCCGGTCTGCAGAACGCCCTGAAGGTGGTCGGCAAGAAGAAGGAGGACGTAAAGATCGTCACCTCCGGTGCCGGTGCTGCCGCCATCGCCATCGTAAAGCTGCTGCTGAGCGCGGGCTTCCAGAACATCGTCATGACCGACCGCACCGGTGCCATTTACGCCGGCCGTGAAAAGCTGAACTGGATCAAGGAAGAAATGGCCCAGGTCACCAATTTGCAGAAGGAAACCGGCAAGCTCTCCGACGTCATCAAGGGCGCGGATGTGTTCATCGGCGTATCCGCTCCCGGCACTCTGACGAAGGAAATGGTTCAGACCATGAACAAGGACGCCATTGTCTTCGCCTGTGCCAACCCCACCCCCGAGATTTTCCCGGACGAGGCCAAGGCCGGCGGCGCTGCCGTGGTCTCCACCGGCCGCAGCGACTACCCCAACCAGATCAACAACGTGCTGGCCTTCCCCGGCATCTTCCGGGGCGCCTTCGATGTGCGTGCCTCCGACATCAATGAGGAGATGAAGATGGCCGCCGCCCAGGCTCTGGCCGATCTGGTCTCCCCCGAGGAGCTCAGCGCGGACTACATCATCCCCGCCGCCTTCGACAAGCGGGTAGGCCCCGCCGTGGCCAAGGCCGTCGCCGAAGCCGCCCGGAAGTCCGGTGTGGCAAGAATCTGATTTCCCTTTCTCTATGAAAATGCCCGCTGCAAAAAGCAGCGGGTTTTTCATATGATCTTCCCCTCCAGGTGGTCACATTCGTGCTGAATGATCTGGGCCGTAAAATCCTGAAAGGTTTTGATACGGGTCTGGAAGGCCTCGTTCCGGTAGCGGACTTTGATCTTTTTGTAGCGGGTGACCTTCCGGGTGCCCTCCAAGGAGAGGCAGCCCTCTTCGGCTTCGTAGGCTTCCTCCCGTTTCAGGATTTCCGGGTCGTACATGAGAAGATATTCACCCCCATTGTCCACGGCAATGATCCGCACTGCCTGTCCGATCATATTGGCAGCCATGCCAACGCAGCGTTCCTGATTGGCTTTCAGGGTGTCCAGCAGGTCCGCGCCAATGGCGCTGTCCTGGATCCGGGCCGGGCGGGACGGTCTGCTTAGAAAGAATACATCTTTGCAAATGGGCTGAATCATTTCCTGTCATCTCCTTCCGCTTTTCCGCAAAGGCTGTGGAAAAGCGGCGTTTTTCTTTTCTTGCCTTTTGAATGGCCTTTTGGTATAATGGGCGTACTTTTGCGAGAGGAGCACGCCATGCGTTCCAAATACCGAAAATACGTCCTGTTTCTGCTATACTGCGGCATGATGCTGTGGCTGCTGCTGGCAAGGACACCAAATGAAGCCGGTGTGCCATTCTCCGTCTACTTCCACACCCATTTCAATCCCGTGCCTCTGCGGACCATCCGGCGGTTTTCCCGGCTGCTGCAGCCTCCGGTAAGGCCCTTTCTTCTGCGCATTGCCCTTCGAAATCTGCTGGGCAACATTGTTCTGTTCATTCCCCTGGGGTACTTTCTGCCCGCCATCAGCGCCTCTCTGCGGAAATTCTATCTGACCTTTCTTTCCGTGACGATCATCATTACCACCGTTGAGCTGGCCCAGCTGGTCTTCATGGTGGGCACCTGCGACATTGACGATCTGATTCTCAATCTTCTGGGCGCTTCCATGGGCTATGGGCTCTATCGGCTGACGAATCGGGGCTGATCAGTCGCTTTCGTCCACCCGCTCCGCTTTCAGGCATTTTCCAGTGGCCGCATCCAGGGTAAAGAGCACCCCCTCCATCTTTGTAGGGCCCTCTGCCCAGCGGTAGCGCTCCGTCAGATCTCCCCGGAAGCGGGCAATGGACAGCTCCGGGCGAATGCCCAGGACGCTGTCCCTGGGGCCGGTCATGCCCAAATCCGTCACGTAGCCCGTCCCCTTGGGCAGCACCCGGTTGTCTGCCGTAGGCACATGGGTGTGGGTTCCCCACACGGCGCTGACCCGACCGTCCAGCATATACCCCATGGCCAGCTTTTCGGAAGTGGCCTCTGCGTGCATCTCCACCAGAATGATTCTGGCGGAGATTTTTTTTAACAGCTTTTCCACCATCAAAAAGGGATTGTCCGGGGTATAATCCATGTTGCAGCGGCCAATAAGGTCCACAACGGCCACATCGCCCGCTTTCGTCTCGTACACATCCCAACCCCGGCCCGGTGCCTGGGGGGCCAGATTGGCAGGCCGCAGCACCCGGGAGGTATCCTCCAGATAGTCCACAATTTCCCGCTTGCCGAAGCTGTGGTTGCCCAGAGTGATCACATCCGCCCCGGCATCCAGAATATCCTCCGCCTGGTCCGGGGTAATGCCCACCACGCTGGCATTCTCCCCGTTGACAATGACAAAATCCGCCTCCGTTTTCCGTTTCAGCTGCCGCAGCTTCCGCCGCACCCGCTCCATGCCGGGATTGCCCACCACATCTCCGATGGCCAGAACTTTGAATTCCATGGTTTTGCCTCTTTCCAGTTGTTTTCTCTATTATATACGGAAATTCCGGTTTTCACAAGAGGCGCGCAAAGATAAACATGTCAAAAGCTGCCTTCCCGGGAACCAGGAAGGCAGCTTTAATAGGATTTAGCACTTATGGCTGCATCCGCCGTGGCAGGAGGCGCAGTCGCCGCCGCAGGAGGATTTCCCCTGCTTGCGGTCTTTGACCATGCCTCTTACGATCAGACCTACCACAACCAGCAGCACGGCAAAAACCAATACAGTTCCCATAATGATTTCCTTTCTAAGGATAGCGCCGCTGGGGGCGGCGAACCGTCCCCAGCATTTTGAGATTTACACTTTCGCAGTCAGCTTGTCAGCTTCCTTGTAGGGACGGACCAGCATGTAGATCATGAAGCCCAGGACTGCCAGAGCGAAGATCAGGCCAATGACATTCACATTGCCGGTGAAGAGGTTGCCAAACTGATTGATCATCAGGCTGATGCAGTAGGCAAAGCCGCACTGATAACCGATGGCAAACCAGGTCCACTTGGCGTTGTTCATTTCCCGCTTGATGGCGCCGATGGCTGCGAAGCAGGGGGCGCACAGCAGATTGAACACCAGGAAGGACATACCGGAGATGGTGGTAAAGGTAGCGGCCAGGGTCTCATACACATTGCCCGCAGCACCGTACAGGATACCCATGGTGCCGACAATGTTTTCCTTGGCCACCAGGCCGGTGATGGAGGCAACGGCTGCCTGCCAGTTGCCCCAGCCAAGAGGTGCAAAGATCCACGCAATCAGGCTGCCAATCCGGGCCAGGATGCTGAGATCCAGCTCATCCTCGGCCAGCATCCGGAAGCCATCCTCAGTGAAGCCAAAGTAAGAGGTGAACCACACAACGATGGTGGACAGCAGGATGATGGTACCGGCCTTCTTAATGAAGGACCAGCCGCGCTCCCAGGTGGAGCGGAGGACATTGCTCAGGGTGGGGATGTGATAGGGAGGCAGCTCCATAACGAAGGGAGCGGGGTCACCGGAGAACATCTTTGTCTTCTTCAGCATGATGCCGGAGACAACGATGGCGGCCATACCGATGAAGTAAGCGCCGGTGGAAACCCAGGGGCTGCCGCCGAAGATGGCACCTGCGATCATGGCGATGAAGGGCACCTTTGCGCCGCAGGGGATGAAGGTGGTGGTCATGATGGTCATACGGCGGTCACGCTCGTTCTCAATGGTACGGGAAGCCATAATACCGGGCACGCCGCAGCCCACGCCAACCAGCATGGGGATGAAGGACTTACCGGACAGGCCGAAACGGCGGAAGATCCGGTCCAGAACGAAGGCGATACGGGACATGTAGCCGCAGGCCTCCAGAATCGCCAGCAGGAAGAACAGAACCAGCATCTGGGGAACAAAGCCCAGGACAGCGCCGACACCGGCGATAATGCCGTCATTGATCAGGCCGGAGAGCCAGTCAGCACAGTTCAGGCTATCCAGCAGGTTGCCTACCAGCACAGGCACGCCGGGGACCCACACACCGAAGTCGGCGGGATCAGGCTCGGTGCCGTAGGCATCCAGAGCGGCCTGGATGGCATCGTAATCGGCAGTTTCGGTGGAGACAGCCAGAGTTTCTTCATCTTCCAGCTCGTAGTCGATGGAGCTACCCGCAGGAACGGCAGCACGCAGAGTGGCAATGGCCTCGGCGGCAGCAGCCTCGTCGTAGTCCTCGCTCTCGGAATCCAGAGCGGCTTCCAGTGTTTCATCGCCATATTCGGCAACCAGGGCGGAGATGATCTCGTTGGTGTCGCCGTACTCGTCAGCGGCTTCCTCATAGGCAGAGGTGCCGATGCCAAACAGATGGTAGCCGTCGCCAAACAGGCCGTCGTTTGCCCAGTCGGTTGCGGAAGCGCCCACCGTTACCATAGCAATGTAGTAAACCAGGAACATAACCAGCGCGAAGATGGGCAGGCCCAGCCAGCGGTTGGTCACGATCTTATCGATCTTATCAGAGGTGGTCAGCGCACCGGCGCTCTTCTTCTTGTAGCAGGACTTGATAATGTCCGCGATGTACACATACCGCTCGCCGGTGATGATGGACTCTGCGTCATCGTCGGATTCCTTTTCAGCAGCCTGGATATCGGTCTCGATGTGGGCCAGGGTGTCCTGGGGGATGTTCATCTGGGCCAGGACCTTGTCGTCACGCTCGAAGATCTTGATGGCGTACCAGCGCTGCTGTTCCTCGGGCATATTGTGCAGGACCGCCTCCTCGATGTGGGCAATGGCGTGCTCCACAGGGCCGGAGAAGGTGTGCATGGGAACGGTCTTGGGGCCGGAGGAGGCCTTGATGGCAGCCTCGGCAGCTTCCTGAATGCCGGTGCCCTTCAGGGCGGAGATCTCCACAACCTGGCAGCCCAGCTGACGGCTCAGCTCGGCCACATTGATCTTGTCGCCTGCCTTCTTGACCAGATCCATCATGTTGATGGCCACCACAACGGGGATGCCCAGCTCGGTCAGCTGGGTGGTCAGGTACAGGTTCCGCTCCAGGTTGGTGCCGTCGATGATGTTCAGGATGGCATCGGGGCGCTCGCCGATCAGATAGTTACGGGCCACCACTTCCTCCAGAGTGTAGGGGGACAGGGAGTAAATGCCGGGCAGGTCGGTGATGATCACATCATCGTGCTTTTTCAGCTTGCCTTCCTTTTTCTCAACGGTAACACCGGGCCAGTTGCCGACGAACTGGTTGGAACCGGTCAGGGCATTGAACAGCGTGGTCTTGCCACAGTTGGGGTTGCCTGCCAGAGCAATCCGAATGGTCTTGTTTTCCATGTGACTTACGAAACCTCCTTACTCTACTTCCACCATTTCGGCATCAGCCTTCCGGATGGACAGCTCATAGCCGCGGACGTTCAGCTGGATGGGGTCACCCAGAGGCGCCACTTTGCGGACCGTCACATCTACGCCCTTGGTCAGGCCCATATCCATGATCCGGCGGCGCACAGCGCCTTCGCCGTGGATCTTGACCACCTTGACGGTGGAGCCGATGGGAACTTCTCTCAACGTTTTCATTCTATTTCCTCCTAACTGCTTAAATACATAAGAAGTTATCAAAAACGGTCAGATCATGATCTTTCTGGCCATTTCTTCACTGATTGCAATGCGGGACTCCTTCACGTTTACGATCACGTTCCCGCCCAGACGGCTGATGACCTGCACATTACCGCCTACCACAAAGCCAAGGTTTTCCAGGTGCTTCTTCACTTCCGGAGAGCCTCCCACGCGGCGGATAATATTCACAGCATCATTGTCTGCAAAGGTCAGCGGCATCATATTTTCCCCCTCTTTCTTCCCATTGAATTCGGTTTTTGATTAGCACAGGCTAATCAAAGGGCTATAAAATAATTAGCTCTCGCTAACTGCCATAGATAATACACCGGATTTCCCCAGTTGTCAACGGGGTTAATTAAGGAAGGAAAAAGTTTGTCAGAACTTTCCAAAAATGCAGTTAGCAATCGCAAACCATTTTGTACACCTTTGGCGGTTTTGCCGATACGGAAAAATAGTCTGCGGCAGCATAGCCGCCGCAGACAAAATATGCTCAAGAGAACCGGATCGAGCCCGCCATGGTGTCCAGAACCCTCCAGCGCGCCTCCGTCGCGTCCTTTGGACAGCGCAGGATGACGGCATAGCACCCGGAATCGCTCCGGTTCAGAATACACACCTCAACCTGCATGTCCACGCAGACTCCGCGGATCCAGCCGTCAACGCCCGTATCCTCTGTGCTGCTCCATTCCAGAGTCTCCCTGGCCCAGGCAACGGCCTCTGCCTGTCCGGTTTCCCCCAGGTCCACCACGGAAAGGCTTTCCCCAGCCTCGCCGTACCAGGTGTTGGCGTCGTGGTAGCCGATGGTCTCCTTCATGGCATTCCGCTCTCCCCAATAGCTCGGGATGTACAGGCTATAGCCGTCAAGAACTTCCAGATGGCATTCCATCATAGATTCCTCGTCCAAATTGAAAACACGATCCACCGGCATATTCAGGGTAACGGAATCGTAAAAATAAATGCTGTCCACCATACGGCACATCACTTCTTCGTCCCAGGTGTCATCGGTGTATTCCATCTGAATCACATAATTCGTGGTCTCGCCCAGCCGGGAAAACACCTCCATAGTCTTTCCTGCTCCTTCCGCGCCGCTGTGTACAGTCTGGGAATAGCGATTGACCAGCTGCAATTCTCCTTCCGTCCTCTGTCGGGTAACAGGCTCCTTTCCAAGATACGCAAGCCAGGACAGGGCATCCATATCTGTACCTGTCCTGATTACAGACAGCCGGGCGTCCGGGTCCTCGTCACAGACCCAGCGGTCCACCGCATACTGCCCGATCATTGTGCTTTCGTAGGTCCACCCGGTGATGGGCACATAGAGGGAAACAGCATCCGTTTCTGTCAGCTCACCGACAATGGGTCCGGATACGCCGCTTCTGCCGGAATAGCCCAGTGTAAGGCAGGAATTGCGGCGGGTCGTTGGAATCTTTTCCGTTCCCGGCATTGCCCGCCACCAGACGTCGTTCGTACTGGAATAATTGTCTCCCTGGGGCATGCGGATCACGGTCTTCCAGCCGTCCTCCCGGCGTTCCAGCCGGCCCCAGCCCCAGTGGCCCCCGTCCAGATAATAAAAGGTCCCGTCCTCTTTCAGGAAACTCATGTCCTGCCTGGTGTATTCCGCGCCGTAGATCCCGTCCCCGTCCTGCCAGAAAATCAGGGTCAGCACATGCTTTTTGTCTCTTTCAAACCGGATGGCCAGCTCCTCCTGGCCGTCCTGGTCCAGGTCGATCTTCACATAGGCCCTAGGAGCGCAGTCCGGGTCTTCCTCCTGGAGACGCTGGGTGTATTCCTCTATGGTCAGATCGCTGCCGTAGGTGTCGCTCTGAAAGCTGCGTTTACTGTTGACGATCTCCATCTGCCAGAGGGTTTCTTTTGCCTGCGTTGGAGCTGCCTGCTGGGCCGTCGGCTCCCGGGTCTGTTTTTCCAGCGCCCAGAAGAAGCCGCCAAGCATCAGTGCCGCAGCGGCAGCGACAGCCGCGAATTTCAGCACCGGCCGCCGTGCCCCGACGGCATAGCGGCCGCCGCTCCGATGGGCCTGGGCCTGCAATATGTAATTCTCCGGCAAGTCACCAAGCAGCTTCGCAAATTCCGTTTCCTTCATAGCAATCCCTCCCTCTTAAGATGGCTTTGCAGCTTTTTCCGGGTCCTGTGCAGCATGGAGCGCACCTTTCCCGACGAGAAGCCGAAGTGCAACGCAATGTCCTGAGCGCTGTCGAAATACCAGTACCGGCACAGGAAGACGCTGCGTTCCGTCTCCGGAAGGGTTCCCAGAAAGGCGGCCACGCTTTTTAACAGCTCCCGGCGCAGAACCTCCCCCTCGGGACTCTCCCCGCCGGGGACACAGCCGGAGAGCTCGTCCAGCGCAAGCTGCATTTCGCCGCCGCCCCGCTTCCCTGCCCGCCGCTCCCGCCAGCGGTCAATGGCCAGGTTCCGGGTAATGCTTCCCAAAAATGTCGCAAGGACCCGGGGGCTCTGGGGCGGGATGCTGTTCCAGGCCGAAAACCAGGTATCGCTGACGCACTCCTGGGCATCCTGTCGGTTCTCCAGGATGTTCATGGCAACGCTGTAGCAGTAGCCCCCGTATTTGGCCTCCGTCTCCCGGATGGCCTGTTCCGAACGGGTAAGATACAGCTCCAGGATCTTTCTGTCCTCCATGACGGCACCTCCTTTTGTCTCTCACCTCTATAGACGGAGAAAATCGGAAAGTGTTTCACACTTCCTATCAAAAAGCGGGCGACCAATCGGCCGCCCGCGATGTGTGAACTTAGTACGCAATACCCCAGTAGATCATCTTGCTCGCAGGCTTGCCGCAGCAGGCACAGGTGTCGCCCAGGTGCTCCTGCTTGAAGGGGATGCAGCGGGAGGACATGCCGGCCACTTCCTTCATCTTCAGCTCGCACTCCTGGCTGCCGCACCACATGGTCTTGATGAAGCCGCCGTTCTTCTCCTGGAGCTCCTTGGCCTCTTCCAGAGAATGGGCCTCGTAGATGTGATCCTCCAGGTTCTTCTTGGCCCGCTCGTACATACCCTGGTGGACCAGGTTCAGCTGCTCTTCCACAGCGGCTTCCAGATCCTCCAGCTTGACGGTGACCTTCTCCCGGTCGGTCCGGCGGACCAGCATGCACTGGTCATTCTCCAGATCTCTGGGGCCGCACTCCACACGCAGAGGCACGCCCTTCATCTCGTACTCGGCGCACTTCCAGCCCATGGAATTGTCGGAATCGTCTACCTTCACCCGGAAACCGGCCTTTTCCAGCCGGGCCTTCAGCGCCTCCGCCGCTTCCAGAACGCCGGGCTTGTGCTGAGCCACAGGCAGGATCACCACCTGCACAGGTGCGATCTTGGGGGGCAGCACCAGACCGTTGTTGTCACCGTGGGTCATGATGATGCCGCCGATCAGGCGGGTGGAAACGCCCCAGGAGGTCTGGAAGGGGCTTACCCGCTGGTTGTTCTTGTCCGTAAAGGTGATATCAAAGGCCTTGGCGAAGCCGTCACCGAAGTAATGAGAGGTGCCCGCCTGCAAAGCCTTGCGGTCGTGCATCATGCATTCGATGGTATAGGTTGCCTCTGCGCCGTTGAACTTCTCCTTCTCGGTCTTCTGGCCCCGGGTCACAGGCATTGCCAGAACATTCTCGCAGAAGTCGGCGTACAGGTTCAGCATCTGCTCCGTGAAGGCCTTGGCCTCCTCGGCTGTAGCGTGCATGGTGTGTCCCTCCTGCCACAGGAACTCCCGGTGGCGCAGGAAGGGGCGGCTGGTCTTCTCCCAGCGCAGCACGCTGCACCACTGGTTATACTTCATGGGCAGGTCCCGGTGGGACTGAATGACCTGGGCGAAATGGTCGCAGAACAGCGTCTCGGAGGTGGGGCGGATGCACAGCCGCTCCTCTAATCTTTCGTTGCCGCCCATGGTGACCCAGGCGCACTCGGGGGCAAAGCCCTCCACATGGTCCTTTTCCTTTTGCAGCAGGCTCTCGGGGATCAGCATGGGCATATAGACGTTCTGCACGCCCACCTTCTTAAACTCCGCATCCATGATATGCTGAATGTTCTCCCAGATGGCATAGCCATAGGGCCGGTAAATGAAGATGCCCTTTACGGAGGAGTAGTCGATCAGCTGTGCCTTTTTGCACACATCGGTGTACCACTGGGCAAAATCGACCTCCATATCGGTGATCTGCTCAACCTTTTTATCCTTTGCCATTTTTATTTCATCCTCTCAGGTTTTCAAAAAAATTACTCACTATATTATAGCATATTTGTCAATAGCTTTTCGCTTGTTTGCCATTGTTTTTTTCGGGGATTTCTGCTATACTGTCCGAAGAAATATCTATGGAGGAAATGCCATGAAGTCCATACGAGAAATATACAAAATCGGCAAAGGCCCCTCTTCTTCCCACACCATGGGCCCCGAGCGGGCTGCCCGGCTCTTCCGGGAGGAGAATCCCCAGGCGGACAGCTTTCAGGTGATCCTCTATGGCTCCCTGAGCAAGACCGGCGTAGGCCACGGCACCGACCGGGTGCTGCGGGAAACCCTGGCCCCCCTGCCTGCGGAGATCATCTTTTCCGAAGAAGTGCTGCCCGGAAGCCATCCCAACACCCTGGACTTCATCGCCAGGAAGGACGGAAAGGAGCTCAGCCGTCTGCGGGTGGAATCCGTCGGCGGCGGCGATATCCGCATTCCAGGCCGGGAGGACAGCGAGGGGGAGGAGGTCTATGTGGAGCACTCCTTTGCGGAAATCGCCGATTTCTGCAAGTGGCGTTATATCCACACCCTCAGCGACTATGTGGAGCTGAACGAGGGCCCGGAAATCTGGGATTTCCTGCTCAACGTCTGGAAAGCCATGAAGCAGTCCATTGAAGACGGACTGGCCGCCACAGGCGTGCTGCCCGGCGGCCTGAATGTGCAGCGAAAGGCAAATTACCTCTACCATAAAAAGGCCGGCAGCGATGCCCCGGCCCTGGAAGAGTTCCAGAAAATCGCTGCCTACGCCTATGCCGTTGCCGAACAGAATGCAGACAACGGCACCATCGTCACCGCCCCCACCTGCGGAGCCTGCGGCGTGCTGCCCGCCGTGCTGAAATACGTCCAGGACACCAAGGGTCTATCCGACGAGGCCATCTGCCGGGGCCTGGCCACCGCCGGCATCATTGGCAATCTGACCAAGAGCAACGCCTCCATCTCCGGGGCGGAATGCGGCTGCCAGGCAGAGATCGGCACCGCCTGCTCCATGGCCGCCGCCGCTCTGGCAGAGCTGTACGGTCAGGACCTGGACCAGGTGGAGTACGCCGCCGAGGTTGCCATGGAGCACCACCTGGGGCTCACCTGTGACCCCATCTGCGGTCTGGTGCAGATCCCCTGCATCGAACGCAACGCCGTGGCCGCCATGCGGGCCATGAACGCCTGCAACCTGAGCTATTTCCTCACCGGCTCCCGGAACATCAGCTACGACATGGTCTGCCGGGCTATGCACGAAACCGGCATCAATCTGAACCAGCGCTTCCGGGAAACCAGCGAGGGCGGCCTTGCCAAGCTCTACGACCGAAAGAGCCGGAAATAAGTCCGGTATACTGTAACCACTGGAAATGCGGTGCGCAACACGCGAGGCACATTTATATTGTCTCAGATCAATGCGGCAGGGAAAATCTCTGCCGCATTTCGGGCTGTCGAAAAAAACCTTACGGGCTTTTCCGACAAGTTTTTGCAGTCTGCTGCGCGCATAATTCGTGCGCCTGCGGCCCACGAATTCTACACTCCGCATCCTGAGAAGTATTTTCTGTCAGGTACACGCCCCGACAGAAAATGATTTTAATTCTATTTGGCGGCCTACGCCGCCAAACTCTGCGAGGCTTTTTTGACAAGCTGCAATGCGGCAGGGAAAATCTCTGCCGCATTTTGTTTTTAAAAAAACTTGACAAATATATTGAGGTTCGATATAATACATAGCAGTTCGATATATCGAAGCAAGATAGTGAGGGATGTCTATGGACAGTAAAATAAGAAGGATTTATGTTCCCATGACAGAAAGCGGCTTTTATATCTTATTCTGTCTCCAGCAGCCTCAGCATGGCTACGGGATCAGTCAGCAGGTCCGGCGAATGACCGGCGGTGAATTGATCATCAGTGCAGGGACAATGTATGGAACACTTTCCAAAATGGAAAAAGATGGCTTGATCGTTTTTGAAAGAGAAGAAGAAAAAAGAAAGCTCTATCAAATCACCGAGCTTGGAAAAGAAGTCCTACAGCTGGAAATGAAACGTATAGAACGGCTGTATAAGAACAGCAAAGGAGAGGAAATCCATGAATAACAAAAAAACGGTACTGCGCTTTTTCACCATTGCAGATTTTGAAGAGGAAGAAATTTGGCTGCACGATCAGCATAGGAACGGTTGGAAACTGGCAAAAATGATTCCGCCTTGTTTCTATATTTTCGAAAAGTGTACGCCGGCGGAAGTAACGTACCGGCTGGATTATAAAAACAATTTGGAAACCGGTGATTATTTTCAAATTTTTAAAGATTATGGCTGGGAATATATTTGCAGCTGTGTTGGATGGCTGTATTTTCGTAAAACGTCAACACAGATGGATTCCGAGCATGATGGCGAAATTTTTTCCGATAACGAATCGAGAATAGATATGATCGACCATGTGATAAAAACGCGGCTGCTCCCGGTTTTGATCATCTTTCTGTGCTGCATTCTTCCGAATTTTATAAGAAGTACGCAAACCAATGACCCGCTGGCAGCTGCATTCGCCGTGTTCTTTTCAATCATGACGGTGCTGTATACTTATTTGATTGCTTATTGCGGTTTGAAGCTGCGAAAGCTGCGGAAGAAATACAGCTGTGATTGAACCGCAGCTTTCATGGGCATGGCATTAAAATACAGATGCAATCGTCCAAGCAGCCCTGAAGCACAAGCCATTCCGCAAAAAGGACCGTTCCCTCATCCTTAAGACTTCGGATGAGGCGAGCGGTTTCTTTTTATTATCTGCGGACGCGAAGCAATGCCATAGAAAGATGCAAGCTATCATCGAAATGAAGGATGCGATCGCCGCCGATGTGACCAAGGAAAACCGGCGCTGCATCTTTGAGAACTTCACCGAGCACAATGTGTTTCTGCGTCCCGGTGCCAAGGTTGGCCAGTTCTACACGGACGGTGTGGATTATACACTGATGGGAAAAGTCCGGCACAAACCGGACTTTTCCACTAAGCTAAGCGGACCGCTGCATTTTCGCAGCGGCCCGCTTTTGCGTCCACATGATATCGTTTATAGGAAAAACTTCCGGTCCATGGTCTCCCGGGCCGGGCGGCAGACGGCCAGGAAAATCAGGGCGCCGCCCATGAGCACCAACACCACCAGCGGATACCAGGACCAGCCGATGAACTTTTCCATCCGGAAGGTCAGCGTCATCAAGTATTCCATCAGAGGCATGAAAGCTCCCAGCAGCACCAGAGCCCCACCGTAAATATACATCTCCGCCCCATGGGTGTACCGGGTCAGCACCACAACCGCCGTGACAAGCAGCCCCAAAAAGCCCGTTACCGGGAACGCGAAGCTGAGAAACCACCCGCCGTGAACGGAAAGATCAATATACAGCACATACAGCCCGGCCGCCAGAAAGGAGCATGGCACGAAAATCACCGGATTTGGCCGGGCAAACCACTGTGGCAGCACCGCCGCCACATAGCACAGCAGAATGCCGCCGACTACGTAGCCGGACCAGGTGATCCTCCCGTGGATCCCCAGGTCGCAGATCATGGTGATGAAAATGGGAATCAAAACCAGGATGGTAATGGCCCCCAGCACCGCCTTGCTGTTGGTCTTCGCCCGGGGGTACCGGTCCGGCGGATAGAGGGCCTCCCCCTCCTGCCGCACAATATCCGGATGATAGGGCACCGTCCCGCACAGCGGGCACCTCTTTTCACTGTCCGCCAGCTTGACGCCGCAATTGATACAATACATTTTCCGCACCTCACTGTCTGCTGTTGGTCTGGACCTCCAGGCCCAGGCCCATATCCCGCAGAACTCGGAAGAAATGGGCCTCCAGGTCCGGCTCCCGGATATCGCGGGTGAAATTGATATACAAATGATCTCCAAAGGACAACGCGCTGCAATTCTGGGGGGCCGTTGCCTGGGCACTCAGGATGAAATCGAAACGCTGCACAAAGGGCAGCATTTCTTCCGGCAGACGGACCTGTCCCAGATTCGAGAAGCACAGGCAGGATTTTTTCTCGCCTACCGCATCGAAAACCGCCTTCATCACCGCATTTTTCAGGAACAGAGGCATAATGCGCACCACTGCCATTTTTTCGCTGCTCACATTGACCGCAATGCGGCTGCTCATGATCTTCGGATTCACATCCAGCCCCATGCGATGCTTAACCGCCTGGCAAATCTCTGAAAAGCTGTATTCGCCCAGTCTTGGGTCAATCTCCGGGGTGGTATACAGAGCGAAGTTGCGCAGGGTGCTGCTGAGGAACAGCTTCCTCAGATTCACCGGGATCTGCACCCGGATGGGCTTTCTGGCGCGAAGGGAGGGAACCCGCTCCGCCTGCATATCCTGCAGGGCCATCATCAGGGCCGCGCACAGGAACGCCGTCAGGCTGACATCGTATGCATGGGCCTTTTCCAGCACCGCCTTTGTCTCCATCCGGAAACAGGTCAGATTCAAAAAGCCGTCACTTTCCGGTGTTCCCCAGGGGTGCCAGGCGTTGGGCTCCCGGCGGCTGGCATTGACGTTTCCCGCGTATTTCAGAAAGCTGTCCTCCAGCTCCTCCTCCCGGGGCTCCTCCAGCCGTCCAAGGACGCCCTCTGTAGCAGGCACGGCAATGCCGTATTTCTGCTGCAAATACTCCGCCGTCAGGGATTTCAGAAATACCATGCCGCCGTTTCCGTCCGTCACCGCATGGAAAAACTCCACGGCAATGCGCTTTTCATAGGCAATCACCCGGAAGGCACAGGTTCGAATCTCCCGGCGGCTCATGCGGGTCACAGGATAGCTGTTCTCTTCCCGGACAGCCGGGGCCCGCTCCCGCTGCTGGAAATAATACCAGAACAGTCCCCGCCGCAGCCGCACGCACATGGAAGGGAACCGGCGCACCGTCACATCCAGCGCCGATTGCAGCACAGCCACATCTATTTCCTCCGTCAGCGTCACAGACAGGCGGAATACGTTGCTCCAACTCTGCCGCAGGGCCGCTGGATAGATTTTCGCCGCGTTGTCCAGCCGCATCCAGCGGAGCTTTCGCTCTCGGGACAGATACTTGGAGAGGAAGGCATTCATGGTCACCCAGTCCTCCCGGTCTTCGTTCAGGCCATAGAGAAGATAGGCATGCCACCGGCCGGGATGGACGGAGAGCTGGCTCACGTTGCCCTGCTTTAGGAGTTTGCTGTGCAGCATCTCGGAATCACTGCGCAGGATTTCATCCCCACCCACAAAAATCAGGGACGGCGGGAACTTTTTCAGGTCTCCCAGCAGCGGCGACACCAGAGGATTTTCCGTCGCATCCGAATAGCACTGGGCATAGAACCCCAGCTGCTCCCGGGACAGGGAAACATCGCATTCCTTATTGGTTTCAAAGCTCTCCCCAGAGAAGGTCAAGTCCGTCCAGGGGGAAATGGCAACGATGCTGCCGGGCAGGGGCAGCCCCTGCTGCCGCAGATACAGGCATAGGGCAAAGCACAGCCCGCCGCCGGCACTCTCGCCGCACAGGCTGATTTTCTCTGGCAAATATCCTTTTTTCAGCAAATATTCATAGGCCTGGGCCGCATCCTTCACCGCCGCCGGGAACGGGAATTCCGGTGCCAGCCGGTAGGCTGCGCAGAAAACCTTTGCCCCGCATTCGTCGGCCAGAGCAGCGCCAAAGCCCAGGGCGTATTCCAGGCCGCCGCAGGTATAGCCGCCGCCGTGGAGATACAGAATCGTGCCGTCCCGCCGGGGATCATCCGGCAGCACCCAGGCCCCTTCGAAGTTTTCAAAATCATGGTGCTTCACCCGCACCTGCCCATGGTGGACCGCCCGCATGAGCTCCCCCACGGCATTCTGCCCCTTCCGGCTGGTCTCCAGCGAGCAGTTTGTAAGCCGCGGCTTCATATGTGCCAACCGCTCCCGCACCATTTTCGCAGATAATTGCATAGTAGTTCCTTCCTCTGTCCGCGCAAAGTCCCGATACTTGTTCTTTCGCTATAGCATACCATTTTTGCAGGAATCTTGCAACGTCCAAAGCGGAATTTTCACAATTTGGAAACAAGCACAGGGCTAACCTCTACTCCAATTCTTTCCGCAGCTTTTGCAGCGCCCGCTTCTCAATGCGGGAAATATAGCTCCGGCTGATGCCCAGCCGTTCCGCCACCTGCCGCTGCCGCAACGGCGCCCGGCCTCCCAGGCCATAGCGCAGGATGACCACCGTCCGCTCCTGCTCCGTCAAGCACCGTCCCATAGCCTGCCGCAGCCGAAACACCGTCTCCCGGTCACTGACCTGCTCCAAAAGATCGCAATCCTCGCAGATCACATCCATCAGCTCCAGCGGCGCCCCATCCGTCCCGGTCTCGATGTAGTCGGACAAGGACACATCCTGGGCGCTTTTGCGTGTAGAACGAAAGTACATCAAAATCTCATTTTCCACACACCGCGCCGCGTAGGTGGCAAGCCTTGCTCCTTTGGAAGCATCAAAAGTCGTAATTCCTTTGATCAGCCCAATGGTTCCGATAGAAATCAGATCCTCCTGGTCGGCGGTTTGGACGTAGTATTTCTTCATCACATGGGCCACCAGCCGCAGGTTTCGTTCCACCAGAATGTTTCTTGCCTCCAGGTCCCCCTGCGCAGACAATTCCAGATAATGCCGCTCCTCCTCGGCGCTCAATGGCTTTGGGAAGCTGCCGGAATGAAGCTGCAGGGAGTAAAACAGGCTGCTGAGCAGCAGCCACACGCTTGCAATCATCACCTTCACCTCAGCACTACCCTATTCTCCATTTCCCACGGATATTCCGACGGGGACAGGTCAAATTCTCGCGGTCCTCCGTTTTTTGAATTGTCCCACCGGCCAGAAGCCTGCACGATTGGATACAGGCTTTGAAAACAGTATATTGAATTCATCGGATTCTGGGTCTATGAAAAACCGCCACCCCGATTTTCAATCGGGACGGCGGTTTTGTCATGCAAGGTTTCGCAGATATTCTTCCACATTCTGATACTGAATGCCACTTACCACTTGGCTTTTCCCTCGATAAAGGACGAATTTTCCGGTGATCGGGCCGTAGCGGTGCTCCGTCTGCGCACATTTCTCCCCGTCAATCAGATGACGGTACTGCTGTGGGACAGCTTCCTCACTGTGCTTGATTTCGAAAATTCTGCAGGAACCTGCTTCCGGGTCAAACACCACCATATCAAATTCGCCCACAGGGAATTGCAGGACAAATACCTGTTTCTTGGGGTTCGCCAGCTTGGTTTCCAGCAGGACGATGTCCTCTAACATCCGCCCTTTGATCTCGGTCAGGATGCGCTCCTGCACGGCGGTGCGCTCCGCCAGAGACAGGGCACTGAACGTCTCATCCAGCAGCAGACTGCGGATCAGCGCGTCCGCCTGCGCATAGCGGAGACCCGGCTGTGCAACACATACGCGGCTGGACTTCGTGCTGACATCCGGCAGGTGCAGCACATCGATCTCCCGCGTCAAGTCCAGCAAGTCCAGATACTCCTTGATCTCTGCCGCGTGAACATCGTCCAGCGCTACGGTCTGCTCTGCCCTGTTGCGGATCTCCAGCAGCTTCCGCAGGCTGTCAGTGACAAGCGCAAGGTCGATGCGGTCGAGGATGTCCATCGGATTTTTCCGATCCCGGCGCAGATTGCTGGCGGAAATGCCAAGGTCGTGGGACTTCCAATCCTGCGACAGCACCTCCAGCGTGAAGCGGTGGTTGATGTCCTCCACGACCCGGTTGATGGCACTGGTCAACTCGCCCTTCTCATATAACTCCCGCAGATGGCGGAAATGTCCTTCGTACTGATAGCAGCGCAGGGAATGCTGGATGTTGCGGGCGATGGCGGTGTCCACATATTCGTCGGTGCTTTCCTTGCTGGCAAAGGTGGAGGTCTCGTTGTAGTGGACGCCGCCGAGACTCATGGTGCCGCCGTAGCGGATATACTCGTCGATGCCGTGGATGCCGAGGACAGATTCAAACTCCCGGTAAGGGATAAAGGTGGTGTGCAGCAGGGTGCAGCGGTCGTAAAGCTGCTCGTCCTCGGTAAAGAGAAAGCCCAGTGAGTCCGTGCCGGAGAGCACGATTTTCATGCCGCAGGCTGCAAACACGTCAGAAAACAGCGCTGCCCCCTCGATGAAATCCTCCATCAGTGTTACTTCATCCAGAAACACATAGCGAAAGCCCTGGGCTTCCAATGCCCTGAGGTCGCGGTTCACAGTTGCCAGCGTATCTTTTGCGGTGATCTGAATGAACGCTGCTTTTGACAGTTCTGCGTCGCTCATCTCCGCAAAAATCTGGCGGATCATGGTGGTTTTCCCCGTTCGGCGCAGGCCGTAGAGAATGAACACCTTGTCCTGCGGCTCCCCGTAGACAAAGTCGTGCAGCTGCCGGAAGCACTCGCGCCTGCGATAGCCGCGAACAGACGCCGCGAAGGAACGCAACGCCTCGCCGGTACGGACATTGGTGGCAAACGCGGAAAGGTTCGCAGATTTCGCCTTGGGGAGCTGCTTCTTCAGTGCTTTCAGTTTCTGCTCCAGCACCTTTCGTCGCTCGATTTGGGTGCGGAAATCCTCCAATTCGTCAGCGGGAATATACTTCTCCCGCCGCTTCTTGTTCTCCGTCCAACGGTGGTAGAAGTACTCCTTGCCGTTGACGGTTTTCTTCGTGACAGAGCCAGCAGGCAAAGTTGCAATCTGCTGTTCCAGCTCCGCCGCCCGCGCTTGCATTTCAGATAACTCCATAGCGCACCTCCTGTGAGATACTATTCTATGCGAAATTATACCCTATTATACCCGAAAAATCAAGGGCGTAATGGGGTATAATCGATATTGAAGCCAATTGCACGAAAGAATATAACATCTCACGCTGGGATTGCAAATAAGATATTTCTAGCTCCTGAAGCCAAGAAACTTCTTCCTCATTCTCCTGAAACGCCTGAATGGTCAAACAAAGATTGACCTCATTGGCCGTAATATACTCACCAACATGAGGCATTTCTCCCTAAATACCGAAAATGTACCAGGATATGAAATTGAGAACAAGGACTTTGTCGTTTGTAATTTTAATGGAACCACCTACTAAGTCTATACGACGGTTAGGGATAGCTATGAAATTTGTAGTAG